>WNGQ01004006.1_pt1 | contig 14727 bp, 15 predicted proteins | sample 5407661 | NCBI WGS metagenome assembly WNGQ01 (sample SAMN13153382, study PRJNA577476) | soil metagenome | isolation source: 60 cm soil or saprolite under Garry oak tree replicate 2 | place: USA:California | collected 2016-06-15 | reverse complement strand
GGCTCAACTCGCCCGCCACCGTCGCGGAATCGAGCTTGGTATGGTCGTGCACGATCGCCTGAATCGCGTTGATGTGATGCAGGATCAGCTCAGCCGGCACCTTGTCGAGATCTGGCGCGTGCTCGATGATCCGGCACAGGCTTTCCGCGGCGGCAGCGGCTGAAGGATAGCCGAAAGTCGCGGCATCGCCCTTGATGTCGTGGGCGGCGCGGAACAGCTCGTCGCAATTCCTTTCGGTGAAGCCGTCTTGCAGGACCGCCGCATAGGCCGCCGAAAGCCGCTCGGCCTCGATCAGCATCCAGCTCTTGAATTCCGCGGACAGGCCGGCAAGCGCCTTCTCCGCGCGCGCGACGGGATCGTCGAGTTCCTTGTCGGGGACGCGCCGCAACACCTTGCGCAGCGGATTGGGCTGGGTGATGACGTGGTGCGTCGCGTAAGTCTTGATCTCGAGCGCCGGAGGTTTGTCTTTCGCCATGGGAATGTCCTGCGCAAGCTTTGGCTAGATGGTCGATCGGGCTTTGTCGAGCAGCGACGGCTGCTGAAGGATTTCCGCCTCGCCGCCGACGCGGCGCTCGGGACCGATATAGGCGGCGTTGGTGTTGCGACGGCGGTCCGGGCCGAAATAGGTTTTGGTCTTGATGAACGGGCGCGGGTTGGCGACGACGTTGAGGATGCGCTGATAGAGGCCCTTGGCCGAAATCGGCTTGGCGAGAAATTCAGTGACACCGGCATCGCGCGCCACCGTCACGCGACGCTTCTCGGAATGTCCGGTCAGCATGATGATGGGCGCGTAGGGGTTGCCCTTGGACTCCGGCTGCCGGATCATCTGCGCCAGTTCCAGGCCGTCGAAAATCGGCATCGACCAGTCGGTGATGACGATGTCGGGAACGTAATGCGTGTACATCTCGAGCGCAGTGGCGCCGTCCTCGGCCTCATAAACCTCGCGCGCGCCGAAGGAATGCAGCAGCGTCCGCAGGATACGGCGCATATGCGGGTTGTCGTCACAGACGAGAAACCGCAGCTTGTTGAAGTCGATGCGAAACATGGCCCGGCCTTGGGGCTACCGGTGACAACGGTATACCGGCGTTAACCATATCGCGGCGCCGGTTAACGAAGCGTTGCCTTTGGGCGGCATGGCGCGGCCGGGAGGCGCGTAAACGCGCCGTTCAGTAGCCGAATTGCTCGCTCAGGATGCGTTCCTCGAGGCTGTGCCCGGGGGCGAACAGCATCCGCATCGAGATGGTGGTGTCGGAAAGCACCTCGACGCGCAGCACGTCCCGCGCCTCGTCATGGTCGGCGACCGCGGCCACCGGACGTTTGTCAGATTCCAGAATCTCGATGACGACGTAGGCGGTGTTCGGGAGCAGGGCGCCGCGCCAGCGGCGCGGCCGAAACGCACAGATCGGCGTCATCGCCAGAAGGGCGGCGTTGATCGGAAGGATCGGACCTTGGGCCGACAAATTGTAGGCGGTGGACCCGGCGGGCGTCGACACCAGCACGCCATCGGCGATCAATTCCGGCATGCGCTCGCGTTCGTCGATCAGGATCCGCAAGCGCGCCGCCTGATGGGTTTGGCGAAACAGCGCCACCTCGTTGATGGCGTGATAGACGTGGACGACCCCGTGGACGTCGGTGGCGCGCATCAGGAGCGGGTGGATCACCGATTCCTGGGCCGCCGCCAGCCGGCCGCGCAGATCGTCCGGGTTGAACTCGTTCATCAGGAAGCCGACGGTGCCGCGATGCATGCCGTAGATCGGCGTGCCCGTCCGCATATTCTGGTGCAGTGTCTGCAGCATCAGGCCATCGCCGCCGAGCGCGACGACGACGTCGGCGTCCGCGGCCTCGCAGTTTCCGAACAGCCCCGTGAGCTGTGCAAGCGCCGCTTGCGCCTCGATGCCAGCGCTCGCGACGAAGGCGATCTTTTCGTATCGCCGGGGGCCGGCGGCTTGTTGTTGAGGTTCCTCGCTCATCGCGGCGTCCTCTGACAAATCGTCGGCACTGATCATGAGACGGTGAGCTCGTTCTGGTAGCCGCTAACGGCGTGCCGAGGTCGTCTATAGGACCTTACCCGCCCTTGTCGAGACGGCTGGTGAGGTTTTTCGGCCCGGTAAGCTAAACAAACGGGCGGCCGTTCAGGCCGCCCGTCAGGATCGTCTTTTAAGTTCCGGGAGGGCCTGCGCTAAATCAGTACTTGGCGACCACAGCTCCCGGTGTGAAGCGATAGTTCACGCCCACCTTGACCTGGCTGATGTCGGAGCGGTCAGTCATGATCGTAGTGCCATCCGAGGCCAAGGCCGTATGCCTGCCGAAGGAGAGGTAATCGTATTCAGCTTTGGCCGACCAGTTCTTGCCGAGGTCGAATTCGGTGCCGTAGCCGATGGTCCAGCCGACACGCGTGCTTGATGTGCTGAACCCGCTGCCGCTCGCGATGAACGTGCCTGCCTGATTGGCGCACACCGTTCCGTTCGCCGCGCCCTGTGGGTTGAAGCAGGTGGCCGACACGGTGCTGTCCTCAAACGCGGCGCCGCCCTTCACGTAATAGAGCGTGCGGCCCCAGGCATAGCCAGCGCGGGCCGTCGCGGTCGCCATCCAGTTGGTCTTGTCCTGAGCCACGAACAAGATCGAGGTGAAGGGGAGGGCGAATCCAGCGCCCGCGGTCTGAGCGCCATGCACGTTTGCCGCGCCTATGTCGCCTTCGAAGCCCAGTACCCAGCTGTTGCTGAATTGGTAATTGTAGCCGAACTGGCCACCCCCCACCGCTCCGAACACCCATGGCTTGCTGCCTGCGGTCGGTGTGGTCACGAACCCGATGCTGGTTCGGCCTGCGGCGGCGCCGAAGAATCCGCCAGCATAGAAACCGGTCCAGTTGGTCGGTCCGATCAGGGGGCGCGGCGCCTTGACGGCCTTGGTTGGCATCACGGCTGCGATCATCTCGGGCGTGAACTGGTAGCGAATGCCGGCGTTGCCGGTCCAGCCGTCAATATTGTTGCCGTTGCGGTAGTCGACGCGTACGAAGCCGAGCCAGCCCGTATTCACGATCTGGCCGGCCAGACCAAGGGAATATTGGCCATACGTGCCGACGCGAGAGGTCGAAGTTTGCTGGGTAAACGTGAACGGAGGGCCCCCGACCGGGAATACGCCGTTCAGGGAGACATAGTTCGACACCGTGTTGCCGGCGAACTCGTGGAACACGCTTGCCGAGGCGAAGGGTTGCCAGATCACGGTCGGCGTCTCAATCGCTTTCCCGACCCGAAGCGACGCGCGGCCGATCTCGCTGGTGATGTCGTTGGTCTGAACGATGCCGGTGATTCCGGTGAAGTTGGCTCCGAAGACACCCGGTGCCGTAAAATTATCGACCGAGGTCCTCGAATAGATGAAGCCGGCCGACGGCTCGATGAACCAACCCTGGCCAAGGTCAAAATTATAGCCGGTCGATGCCGAGATCGAATAACCATGGGCGCCGACAGGCTGGTTGGCAAAGGAGAAAGCAGCATTGTTGATGTTCAGGTTATAAAATTCCTGGCGGACCATCAGATCGGCAAAAAAGCGTCCCTTGGTCGCGACAACATAAGTGCCGAAGAACGGCACTTCGAATTTGTTGCTGAACCCGGCATTGTCGGTCGTTCTCGCACCGAGGTAACCCGCCGTGGTCCCGAGATGGACGTTCCAGCCGCTCCAGTTGAGGCGGGCGATATCCGCGCCGACCTGAACGCCGGCGAAACTCTCACGCTGGGAGTTTGCGCAGGTGGTTGTCGCAGTATTGAAGACGGCTCCAGCTTGGCTGGATACGCCTGTCGACGTCGAGGTGGAACCGACATTCACCTGGCCGCCGACACTGCGAACCCAGACGCCGCCGCCAGGCTGATCCGGCATCGGATTGGCTGGCGCGGAGACGAAAGCGCTGCCCTGCTGGGTCAGGAAGGCGGTATTGACGTTGCCGATCGCCGCCGAAATCGACGCACTCGCCGAACTCGTCGGGACCGCGAGCGTACCGATGTTCTCGATCCCCCTGCCGGTCTGCGCCGTGGGGGCGCAGTTTTGCGCGAAGGCCGCCGATGACGCCAGCAACAGCCCGAGCAACGCGCTGCCGGCAATACGCCCCCCAGTGCCAAACGATTTTAAAAAGACGCCCATGCCCAGTCCCCAAAAAAAGAATCAACACATTTTGCCAATATCTGGACACAAACTAGATCAGGCCTGTTCACGCTAAAAGCTTGCGGAACTCACTTGGCGCGTTCTGAGCTTTGAATTCCAGAAGTTGTACCATTGCTGCAACATGCACGCATGACGAGTGGTATTCTGAGGCCGTACCGTTCGAATCTCGGCCGGCGGCGCGGTGGCGCGCCTGGCGGTTTCTGGACATTGCTGTCGGCCTTCACTTGACGGCAGCGCCGGGATTTGGGGCGGCGGCGACGCGCCGCGAGGCTGATGCATGAGAGCGAACGTGACGTGCCTCACCATGCGTGCCCGGTGTTTCGAGCTATCGTGCGGTAGTCACGCGGATTGATCGGAAGCTGCGGAGAAGGTAAAGCATTGTAAAGGCTGCGATGTGAGACGAGTCCCCGCGTCATCCGCGACGGAACATTCGGAAAGGGCCCGTCCGGCCGCGGTTCGGCCGTCGCGGGATTGCAGATGATCAAGCGCCTTGTCCCTATCGCGGCGATGATCGGAGCGGCCGTCGTCTCAATGGTTCTGGCTCCATCTGCAGCGTGGGCCGACAAGCGTGTGGCGCTGATCGTCGGGAATTCGACCTATCAGACCGTTCCCCAGCTCCCCAACCCCTCGCGCGACGCCAGCGCGGTGGCAAAGATGTTCAAGGACGCCGGCTTCGACACGGTCGATCTCCAGCTCAATGTCGGCAACCTCGAATTCAAGCGGGCGATCCGCAGGTTCGAGACCACGGCGGACCAGGCTGACATTGCGGTAGTCTATTATGCCGGCCACGGTCTCGAGATCAGCGGCACCAACTATCTGATCCCGGTCGATGCACGGCTGGCCAGCGACCGCGACGCCGACGACGAGGCGATCCTGCTGGAGCGACTCGTGTCCTCGGCGGATGGCGCCAAGCGCCTGCGGCTCGTCATCCTCGATGCCTGTCGCGACAACCCCTTCGTGTCGACCATGCGCCGGGAGCGCAAGGCCGCAAATCGTGCCGTGGTGGCGGGGCTCGGTAAGGTCGAGCCGACCAGCACCGACACCCTGATCGCTTACGCGGCCAAAGCCGGATCGACGGCCGATGACGGCGACGGATTGCACAGCCCGTTCACGGCTGCGGTGCTGAAGAATTTGACCATTCCTGGCCTCGACGTGCGTTTGGCCTTCGGGCGGGTCAGGGACGAAGTGCTGAAGGTCACGGCCAGCCGGCAGGAGCCGTTCGTCTACGGCTCGCTCGGCGGCGGCAACGTCTCTCTCGTCCCGCCGCCGCCGGTGCCGCAGGAAACCCCGGTCAGCGACGTCAAGGCCGACTACGACCTGGTGCAGAGGATCGGCACCAAGCGCGCCTGGGAGGTATTTCTGGGCACCCATCCCACCGGCTTCTACGCCGAGCTCGCGCGGGCCCAGATCGAACAGTTGAGCAATCAGCCGGCCAATAATCCGGCCCCGCCGCCGCCCGGCAACATCACGATTGCCGCTCTGCCGCCGGACAAGATCCCATCCAGCCGCGATTCCTCGTCGAGGGAAGCGATCGAGTGGGACAAGGTGAAGGACTCGACCGAACCGGCCGCCTTGCAGAAATTCATCAAGCGCTTTCCGGATTCCCCGCTTTCCAACAACGCCCAGCAACGCATCGATGTTCTGAGCAAGGCTGCCCGGGAGCGCGAGGAGCAGGCGCGCGCCGCGCGTCAGGCCTCCGAAGAGGCGAAGCGTCTGGCCGAACGGCAAAGGGTGGAGGCGGTCGAGAAAGCCAAGGCTGCGTCGGCGGAAGCAGCAGCCCAGAAGAAGCGGGAAGAGGACGAACGGCGCGCCGCTGCAGCGGAAGCTGAACGACAGGCCAAGGCCGCGGAGGCCGAGCGCAAGGCGGCAGAAGCCAAGCAGAAGGCCGAGCAGACGGAGCGCGACAAGGCCGCGGCGGATGCTGCGGCCGCACAAACGGCGGCGGAAAAACAGGCGCGCGAGGCTGACGTCGCCCGCAAGAAGGCTGAGCTCACAGCCGCCAAGGAAGCCACCTGCAAGAATGAACAAGGCAAGCTGGACGCTTTGATCGCCAAGGGCAGCGAGGGCACCGGCGTCAACGACCTCAAGGCCTTCTCGAAGGCGGCGACCTGTGATCGGCTCGGTCCCGTCGTCGTCGCGGCCCTCGACAGGTTCAATGCCGAGGTTGCCAAGCGCGCTGCGACCCAGCCCAATTCACCTCAACTGGTGCGCTCCGCGCAGATCGAACTGACCCGACTCGGTTGCCTGACCGGCAAGGCCGACGGCACGCTGGGCGATCCGACCAAGATCGCGCTCGGTCGCTATATGTCGATTGGGGGCCAGCCGACCGTCAATATCAGCATCACGGTAGCGCTGGTAACCGAACTGACCAAGCACACCACGCGCGTCTGTCCGATCGAGTGCAAGGCAGACGAAACCCTCAAGGGCGAAAGCTGTGTCGCCAACGAGAAGCCGGCCGCTTCTGCCGCCATCGCCTCGCGAAAAAACGATGATGAGCAGGACTCCAAATCCCGCCGCAAGCAGGCGGACCGCCAGCAGGAAGCGCCGCGCCGTCCGAAGCTGGCCGCGGAAGCCCCCCGTGCCCGGCAGCAGGCGCAGGCGAGGCCGAGTATCGTCAGCGGCGGGGGAGGCGGCGGAGGCGGCGGAGGCGGCCACGCGATCATCGGCGTCGGCTTCTGATCGCCACATTGTTAGTTTTCCGTGATATCGTGGGTGCGGTAAAGTCGCGTCGCCGCGCGAAACTCGCCAAAGGGTAATCCAATGATCCGCCGTCCCGCATTGCTTTTTGGGTTTGCCGCGATCGCGGCGATGTTGTCGGCGCCGGCGCTCGCCACCGATGCCGCTCCGGCGGCCGCTGACCCCGCCGTAAAGGCTGCGCCGTCGACCGTGCGCCACCATGCATCTTTCCAGCGCCGGATTGCGTTCCGGCACGATCAGCGTTTCAACGCGATGCCGGGCAGGCTTGACTGCACCGGTAGCTGGTGTGGCCGGCAATTCGTGCTGATGGTCGGCGTCGCCTACTGAAGCAAGCCCACCATCCCATGATGCCGCATTGGTGATCGGTGTTCGCCAAGAGAAACCCTTTGTAGTCGCAAGGGTCGGTTGCAGACAACGTCAGGCTGTCGCAATTTCCGCCTAGAATTCACGCCCAGAAGACAGGCAGCTGCAGAAAGCTGGAGAAACGATCCATGTCAGACGTCGCGGCGCGTTCGCTTCGCATCAGCCTTGTCATCGCGTTCATGGGGGCCTGGACCGCGGTCGGCGCCCGGGCGGAGGACGCGCCAACCGCGCCGCCGCAAGCCACCACCCCCGCGGGCCAGAAATCCGGGCCGCCGACCAACCGCGGCGCCAATGCGCCGGGCGCGCCGCCCGCCGCCGAGCCGCAACGTTTGCCGCCAGACTCGACGACGAAACAGACCCTCGATCTTCCCGGTCGCTCGCTCGCCTTTACCGCAACGGCGGGCTCGATCCGTCTGTTCGACGACAAGCGCGAGCCGCAGGCCGATATCGCTTACACCTCCTATCAGCTCGACGGCACCGACCGCGCGACGCGCCCGGTAACCTTCGTCTTCAATGGCGGACCGGGCGCAGCGTCCGCTTGGCTGCAATTCGGCAACAACGGTCCCTGGCGCCTTGCGATCAACGCGGATCAGGTGACGCCGTCGGCGGCGCCCGAGGTTCAACCCAATGCCGAGACCTGGCTCGACTTCACCGATCTCGTCTTCATCGATCCGGTCGGCACCGGCTACAGCCGCTTTGTTGCGACCGGCGACGACGTCCGCAAGAAGTTCTTCTCGGTCGATGGCGACGTCAGCTCGATTGCGCTCGTGATCCGCCGCTGGCTGGAAAAACACGACCGCCTGCTCTCGCCGAAATATGTCGCCGGCGAAAGCTATGGCGGCATCCGCGGCCCGAAGGTCGTGCGTAGCCTGCAGACCGAGCAGGGCGTCGGGGTGAGGGGATTGATTCTGATCTCGCCGGTGCTGGATTTCCGCGAGTATTCAGGCTCCAGCATCCTGCAATATGTCGCGAGCCTGCCGAGCTATGCCGCGGTCGCGCAACAGGCCAAGGGTCCGGTGAGCCGCGCCGACCTCGCCGATGTCGAGCATTATGCGGGTGGCGAGTTTCTGATCGATCTCATCAAGGGCGAGGCCGATATCGAGGCTACCAATCGGCTCGCCGACAAGGTCGCGGCGCTGACGGGCATCGATCAGGCGGTGAGCCGCAGGCTTGCCGGGCGCTTCGACGTCGGCGAGTTTCGTCGTGAATTCGACCGCAAGGACGGCAAGGTAGCCGGGCGCTATGATGCATCCGTTCTCGGCGACGACCCGAATCCGGATTCCAGCTACTACCATTTCGACGATCAGGCCGGTGACTCGCTCAACGCGCCACTGACCAGCGCCGTCGTCGATCTCATGACGCGCAAGCTGAATTGGCGACCCGAGGGCTCCTACGAGGTCTTGAACGGCCAGGTCAACAGGGCTTGGGACTTCGGCCGCGGCATGAGGCCAGCGGAATCGGTCTCCCAGCTGCGGCAGATTCTCGCGCTCGATCCGAAGCTCAAGGTGCTGGTCGCGCACGGGCTGTTCGATCTGGCGACCCCGTATTTCGGCTCGAAGATCGTGCTCGACCAGATGCCGGCCTATGCCGCGCCGCCACGGGTCAAGCTCATGGTCTTTCCGGGCGGACACATGTTCTATTCGCGCGAGGCGTCGCGGCAGGCGTTGCGGGCCGAGGTGCAGGCGCTGATGAAGCCCTGAGCGCCGATGAAATCATCGTGAAAGAATTCGTAATGAAAAAAGCCGGCGCAAACCGTGAAGTTTGCGCCGGCTTGTTGAGTTGACGATTTGGATCGCTAGACGATCCAGATCAGTAGACGAGGCCGGTGCCCGTAGGCTTTTCCATCGCATCGGCCAGCGAGCGGTACTCGGGGCTGTCGGTGCCGACAAGCATGGCGATCCGGCTCAGATGATACTGCGCCTGCTCGCGGTTGCCCTGCTCGAGCGCCCAGAGACCGTAATACTGCCAGGTCCGCACATGGTCGGGATCGGACGCCAGCGCGCGCTGGTACCAGACTTGCGACAGCTTGTAGTCGCCGAGCTTGCGATAGGAATAACCGATCAGATTGGCGACGTCGGCGCGGTCGTCCTGTCCGAGCGACTTCAACTGCTCGATCGCGTTCGCATAGTCATGGCGGTCGTAGATCGTCGTGTAGGCGGTGCGATATCCTGCAAGGAACTTCGGATCCTCGATGCTCGAGCTCTTGTCACCCTTCTTCTTGTCCTTGGTCGTGGAAGCCGGCGGAGACGGAGTGTCGCTGCCGGCGGCGTAGGCCTTGGTAAAGAGCGGCGCGGCCGTTACCGCCATCGAGAACATTGCCAGCGTCAACACCCTGGTCGCAAACTTGTTCATGCATTTCTCCTGATTTCCGTTTCGGCGATCTTGCACCTGATGCCACGGACTTGAACCCCCGAGCACCCTGAACATTCCCGGATTTTCGCGTTTAATTGGGAAGATACTGTGCCAAGATTCGCACAACATGCCGGCCACAAGATGACCGGGCAACATGACCAAGATGTCATGCAGATGAACGGAATCTGGCATGACACTTCAGGAAACGTTCAGTGCGAGCTCCCTAACGTCGTGAGCATGATCGAAGAGCCCGGCTTACCGGCCGGTGACCTCGAGATCCCCCTGCAACAGGAGATGACCATGCTGAAGAAAATTTCCGCCGTTCTGCTCGCGGTTTCCGTTCTCGCCGCGCCCGCGCTTGCTGCCGGAACGGGCAAGAGCGCCGACGCTCCGCTCATCAAGACGACGCCGACCAAAGACACGCAAGCCAAGACCACGCCGGCCGAGACCACGCCGGCCAAGGGCGGCGAGTTGAAGGCAAATGCCAAGATGGCCAAGCATCATCGCAAGCATCTGAGCTATCGCCATCGCCACCACAAGATGGCCGCGTTCAACGGCCATGCGAAGGCCAAGCTGAAGACGAGCCCGAAGGTCAGCATGAAGCCGGCGGTGCCCGCGACCAAGCGCGGCTGATACGATCCCTCCGCTGGGCCGGCTCGCTCCATTCTTAAGGGGATGGCGGGCCGGCCGCTCGCTTGAAAGTCAATTGTAATCTTGCCGGCAGACGGTTTAGAAAGCAGCGGAATACATGTTGGGGATGTCGAATTGCCCGCGGGGATATCAGCAAGATGCCTGGCGATCCTGCTGTTGCCGATCGCCCTGTGCGCATGCGCTGGCAGTGACGAGGGCAGGAGTATCAGCTTTACGGACGACCGCGGCGTCTCGAACCAACCCTATCCCGACAATTACCGCACCGAGATTCTCGCATTCATGCGGACCTATCTGAACAACCCTGTCGGAGTGCGCGAGGCGGCGATGGCCGAGCCGGTCCAGCGCACGATCGGCGGCCGGCTGCGTTATCTGAGCTGCTTGCGCTATGCGGTCCGCGAACCCGACGGGACCTATCGCGGGGTCGGCGAACACGCGATTGTCTATGTCGACGGCCGGCTCGACCGCACGGTTGAGAACGCCTCCGAACTCTGTGGCGGGGCGGTCTACGTGCCATTTGGGGACTTGGAGAAGCTGACGCGCTAGATCCAGACGCGCGGCGCGAATGCGATCACTTTCCGGCGAGGCCCCGACCGCCAGCGGGCGGCGAGCGACCAATCTGGGGGACGACCGCCCGTTTTTCAGGGAAACTCGCCCGACCAGGGAACCGAAGCCATTGTTGCTTCGTTGCCACAGTTGCGAACCGGGGCGCGGGTCCGCATCTCCACGGCAGAAACCAAGCGAGCGCCACATTGTTCGGTAGATGGTGCAATGGGTAACACGAGAATTTTCATGAAAAGGCTTCTGATTGCCGCGGCCGGCTTTGTGGCGTTGTCGGCACCCGTGGCGGCCGCGGACATCGCGGCGCGCCCCTACACCAAGGCCCCGGTCGTGACCCCGTCGCAGCTGGTCTACAACTGGACCGGCTTCTACATCGGCGGTCATCTCGGCGGCGCCTTCGCCGGCAACAACAGCCTGGAAGGCAGCAATGGGCGCTTTCTGGGCGGCGTGCAGGGCGGTTTCGACTATCAGTTCGCCCCGAACTGGGTGATGGGCCTGGAAGCGCAATACAGCTGGATGAACAACAACACGACCGGCGTGACGTTTCCGGGCGCGGCCGTGGTCACGGGCAAGGACAATCAGCTTGGCTCGGTCACCGGCCGGGTTGGCTATACCTGGGGCCCGGCGCTGCTTTACGCCAAGGGCGGTTTCGCCTGGCGCGACAATAACGCGATCGGCGTGAGCGTCGCCGGCGCGCCGGTGCCGTTCGCAACCACAGGCAACCAGAAGGACGGCTACACCGTCGGCGCCGGTCTCGAATACATGTTCGCGCCGAACTGGTCGGCCAAGGCCGAGTATCAGTATTACAATTTCGGAACGACAACCTTCACGGCTGGGCCGCCGGCCGTGGTGGGTTCCCGTTTCAAGGACGACGAGCACACGGTCAAACTCGGCGTCAACTACCGCTTCGGCTGGGGCGGTCCCGTCGTCAGCAAATACTGATGGGCATTTGGCGCGTCGAGAACCTGGCGGTTCGATTCTAACTTCCACTCGGCGGGCATTCCACCAGTTCCGGCGTTTGCCTTTCGCGCATGCCGGCGAGCCAAACGTCTCGCGCAAATTTTTTTTCGGCCGTCGCGAAAATTTCGTCTCCATCGGCTATGATGCGCGCGCCGGCTTGGTGGATCACGAACATGCGCATTTGGGTGTCGGTGCTAATTCTGTTTTCGGTTGCGTTGCCTTGCTCTGCGCAAACTGTCCTGAGATCGGAACCTCTCGTTCTTGCGCCTTTTGAGGTCGCCTACGTGCAGGACGCATCGTGTCCTGCCGGCAGGGTGCTCAAGGTGACGGGGGCGATCCGGGGCCTGCAGCGCAAGAAGAGCTGCGTCGTCCTCCCCTCCGAGCAGGCCTCTCTGGCGATCGCAACACCTTAGTGACGGAATTTAGGTTTTCGCCGGGAGGCGTCGGAGCGCTCGCCCGCGCCGGCGAAGCGGATGTCGCGGTTGCGCATGGCTGCCTCGCGCTCAGTCAGCTGCCGAACTGCAGCGCATCCTGCGCGGTGCGATCCGCCTCTATCCTGTTCTGCTCTGGATCTTCCAAGGGGTCGGGCTCGCAGGCTCTGATGTCATAGTCGTTGTCGAGCACCTCGTGTGGCGCGCCGTCATCTTGGGCCGTCCCCACGTCGACGGCGAGCCCGCTTTGCCGCGCGAGTTTCCAGACGTCAGCCTCCGTCGGATAGGCCTTGCTCAACCTGGCCTCGTTGCAGAATAGCGCGTAAGGCATCGTATCGCTCCTGGTGCCGGCTTGCCGAACTTGAAGCCGGCAGCACTGGCTTCCGGGGACGCTAACGCGTGGGAGTGCTTGAGGTTTCTCGCGAGCGCCCGGTGTGGTCTCACGGGCTGGTGAGGCGTTTTGGCGGCGGACCGATGGCCGGCCTTGAGTCCGTTAACGAGAGGTTAATGGCGAAAAAAAGAATCCCCGGGACTCCTCACCTAGAATCGCCGGATGTTTTCCGCCATGGAAACGGACCTCCATACCTTCAGCGAGCGCACCCAACTGACCCTTGCGGTCGCGCTGCTGCTGGCCTGTGCGGCCAATCTCGCGTTGGTGTGTGTCTGGCTCTAAGGCCGATGTTCCAAGCCGCCACACCGGCAGGTATCCACGCTCGCATGAGCCCGGCACCGGCTGGCACCCGGTCTACCTCTTGCCGTGCGGAGGCGGGCGGTCCAATTCGTCGATCGAGGCGCGTAAGCGCGCCAGGGTGGCACTGAAATATTGGTGGCGTTCGCGGTTGAAGCGCTCCTGATGGGCGCGGAAGCTCGCGATTCGCGCGCGGATTTCGGTCTGCATGTCAACCTGATCGTGCGCCCGCACGAGTGGCGCGATTTTGGGCAGCGGCGGGATTTCGACGGTTTTCATCGACACGGCTGCAACGGATGCCGGTCCAACCTCGAGCTTGGGACGATCAGGCTCGGGGCGATGCAAGGCCGCCTCACGCCGGTTGATGTCTTCCGTTCGGAGCGCGATCGATTGAACGAATGCCTTCGTTTGCGCGATCAAAGCGTCGCGTTCTTTGACCCAATTCATATTCATGACACACCTCAGCCGCCAAATTGCAGCAAAGTAGCCACACGGAATCAAGCGACAAATCAGGTGCTTGCCGAAAGCAGCCCTGATTTCGGATGAAAGGTGACAAAACTGCTACAAAGCGTGCGAGTTATCCACACCAGTCCACAGAGATCGTCACGCCGGGCGCATGATGCGGGCGCTCACGGCGCTCGGCTAGCCGAAGTTGATTCTGAGCGCGAGCCCTTTGTTCGACCCTCTGACTGCGGAAGTTAACGAGCTGGGCTGCCGGCCTGTCGGCGCTAGGTGAGATCGGGTCGTTGATGGCTAAGAAACGCGCTAACCACTCGAAATGCTCGGCCGCTGCGGCGACAAAAAATTCAACACGCTCTTGATTGGAGTGGTGCCGGTTGAGAGGATTGAACTCCCGACCTTCGGTTTACAAAACCGCTGCTCTACCGCTGAGCTAAACCGGCCAACTCGCGTCCGTCATCCAGGGGGCGGCGGCCTGCAAGAGGTCGCCTCCCAAGGATCATCGGCACGGAAGCGCGTGGTCAAATACCAGAGTTGTCGGCTGACGGCTACAAGGTGATTGGGCGGCTCCGGCTCTTGGCTCTCGCATGAAAAAGGCGGCCGTCGCCATCGTCGGAACCGGGTTGTTCGGGTCGCACATCGGTGGGACCTTCCGGCAACGCGATACCGGAAAAGGCGACCCGCCGATGCAGACGCAGGACATCGATTACCGCGACGATACCCAGACGATGCGGGGATATCTCGCCTTTGACGACGCCGCGACCGGGCGGCGGCCCGGTGTCGTGGTGTTTCACGAGGGATTGGGGCTCGGCGATTTCGCAATGACGCGGGCACGGATGCTGGCGGAATTGGGCTACGTCGCATTGGCCGCCGATATGTTCGGTGACCGCAGGCAGGCGCAGACGATGCAAGAGGTGGCCGCTCTGCTCGGCGATCTTCGCAAGGACCTGGGACGACTGCGGGCCCGCGCCCACGCCGCGCTGGCGACCTTGGCGGCGATGCCGCAGGTGGATGCGAACCGGTTGGCTGCGATCGGCTTCTGCTTCGGCGGCATGGTCGTGCTCGAGCTCGCTCGCGATGGCGCCGATCTCAAGGCTGCCGTCAGTTTCCACGGCCTGCTCGCAACCGAGATGCCGGCGGCCTCCGGCCAGGTCAGGGCCAGCGTGCTGGTGTGCACCGGCGCCGACGATCCGCTGGCGCCACCCGACCAGGTCAAGGCCTTCGAGGACGAGATGCGTGCGGCCAAAGTCCGGGACTGGCAAGTCATCTCCTACGGCAACACGCTGCACGGGTTTACCAATCCGGCGGCGGACGGCTCGATCTTTCCGGCTGCGCGGTATGACGAACGCGCCGACCGGCGGTCCTGGGCGTCGATGCGCAACCTTCTCGACGAGGCGCTGCGGGCCTGACCTC
>WNGQ01004002.1_pt1 | contig 14737 bp, 8 predicted proteins | sample 5407661 | NCBI WGS metagenome assembly WNGQ01 (sample SAMN13153382, study PRJNA577476) | soil metagenome | isolation source: 60 cm soil or saprolite under Garry oak tree replicate 2 | place: USA:California | collected 2016-06-15 | reverse complement strand
CGAGATTTCGGAACTCTACTATGTCGTTCGGGGCGGAGGAACCGCGATGATTGGCGGTGAGCTGGAGAATGCAACGTGGGACGACTCCAATAGCGCATCGATAAGAACCGTGAGGGGCCCCAGTGTGAATGGCACGATGAAAAATGCCAAAGCCGTGAAGTTCACAGCCGGCGACATCCTGATCGTTCCTCCCGGTGTTCCCCATTCAGTAACCTACGACGTGAGCGAGAAGACCGATATCATCCGCGCCGTGGTCGATCACAAGAGATCGTTGGAACTCAAGTAAAGTCAACCCGGACTAGAAAAACGTCGCGGGGAAATCAATTCTGCCGTCTTCCGTAGAATCGCAAACCCTTCGCCCTGGGCACGTTGACGCGCTCTCCGCTGCATAGTACGATGCATCCACTTTTGGTCTCTTGAGTTTTTGACTTTAGTGAGGGGGGAGGAAACTATGAGAAGACTCTTCTTTGCAGTACTGCTGCTGTGTCCGGTGCTTTTCATCAGCGCATTCGCGCAAACAACAAATGCAACGCTGGGTGGAACCGTATCTGACGCGACAGGAGCGTTGATTCCGGGTGTGACGGTTACTGCAACGAATACCCAGACGGGAGTCGTCACGACCGTGGTGACCAACGAAACCGGGGCCTATCAATTTGCATCGCTCCAGACTGGAACTTACAGAGTGAGCGCAGAACTGCCCGGCTTTCAGAAGCAGACTTACAACGAAGTCACGCTGGGCCTGTCCCAGCAAGTGCGGTTGAACTTCACGCTGCAGGTAGGCGGGCAAACGCAGACAGTTGAAGTGACTGTGGCGGCGGACACGCTGATCGCGACAACGTCAGCGTCTGTCGGCACGGTAATCCCAGAATACAAGGTGCGCGACCTTCCGCTAGCGACACGCAACATACTCGACTTGCTCGGGGCGGCGCCGGGAGCCATGGGAAGCAACTTTGCCGGCGGAAGATTGACCCAACTCAATACGACTCGAGACGGTATCCCCGTCAGCGACGGCCGCTACGATATCGGCGCGGCAACCACTACTTTCGTGAGCCCGGATCTGGTCGAGGAAGTCCGCGTCATCACGGCGCCCGCGGATGCGGAGATGGGACGCGGGTCGGGGCAGTTTCAAATGGTGACGCGGTCGGGCACCAACCAATTCCGCGGAAGCCTCTTTTGGACAAACCGCAACTCGAAGCTGTTCGCCAACACCTGGAATAACAACTTTACTGGCGTGGCGAAAGATTACAGCAACGGAAATCAATTTGGAGGGCGGGTCGGCGGGCCGATCATCAAGAACAAAACATTCTTCTTCTTCCTATTTGACGGCCAGCGTTACGTCACGAAAAGCTACTTTACGGGCCCTGTACTGACTCGCGAGGCCCGGCAGGGCATCTTCCGATACTTTCCCGGTGTGCAGAACGCCAATCTCATATCGAATAACCCGACAGTTGATGTGGCAGGCAATCCCGTGAGGCCCGCCGCCGCAACGGGAGACCTGCAATCGTTCAGCGTGTTTGGGCGGGATCCGAACAGGCCGGTATTCGATCCTTCCGGGTGGGTCCAACGGTTAATCGCGCGTATGCCGCTGCCAAACGACTTCACCAACTGCGGCCCCGCCTTTAATGCGGCGGGCGGCGCGGCCGCGGCTGTGCTCGCCCCTTCATGCGATGGCCTGAACGTAGCCGGGCATCGGTGGCTCCGCCGCATCGAAGGCCAGGACGTTCCCAATGGCGACGGACAGGACACAAATCGGAATAACTACAACGTCCGTATCGACCATAATTTCAACTCCAACCACAGGGCCACCTTTAGCGGAACGTGGGAAAGAGACTGGGCCCAGACCGCCCAGGCCGGCATTTCGAATTGGCCCGGTGGGTACAACGGTGAGGTGCGCCGGGCGCCACGCGTGATGACAGGATCGTTGGTCTCCACACTGTCATCGTCCATCGTGAACGAGTTTCGCTTTGGAACACGAAAGAATTGGAATTATAGCTGGTCGTCGATTTGGAGAGACGATGAAGTCGGCGCGGAGGCGCGGAAGCAACTTCCCACCAAGAACGGTGTCCCTTTCTTCCCCGTACATATACTTTTTGGGGATAACATCATCACCAGCGTCAGTGGCGCTGCTACTCGTGGTCAAACAAGTCCTCTATTCAACTACAGCGACACAGTCAGCTGGACTCAAGGCAAACACGCGTTCAAAGGGGGCTTTGAAGCCCGTTTCACTTCCTCGCGCGGCTGGAACGGCACGGACAACCCCGATTGGGTTATTTTCCCCACCGTCACCATCGGCGCCGGCAGCACACAGGTGCAAGGAATCTCAACGATTTCAGGACTCGGCCAGAACACCACGACCGCACAGAATCTGCTGCTCGATCTGTCTGGCTCGGTCAGCAACGCCAGCCTGACGTATAACGCCCACAGTCCAACGGATACGACATTCACGCCGCTCGTTAGGATTAAGGACTACCACCAGAATGAATGGGGAGCATTCTTCAAAGACGATTGGAAGATTCGTCCGAATCTCACACTCAATCTCGGCGTGCGTTATGACTATTACGGTGTGCCATGGGAAAAGAGCGGTTTGCATGCGATTCCGGTCGGAGGCAGCGCCGGACTATTTGGAATTTCGGGTACGGATATCAGCGCGCTGTGGAATCCCTATGCGACAGGCGGTTCGTTGACCAGGCTTCAGCTTGTCGGGAAGAATTCCACTCACCCGGACACGCTGTTCTACAACAACGACTGGAACAATTTTGGGCCCGCGGTTGGCCTGAGCTGGTCATTGCCCTGGTGGGGAAAGGACAAGACCGTCCTGCGCGCAGGATACGGTATGAACTATCAGGGAGCAGCCTCATTCAATGGAGGGCTGAACATTGCCAGCGGTAATAATCCCGGCTTGAGCTACGTGCAGAACTTGACCACGTTAGGTTTGGGCGCCAACTACTACAACCTGTCAACCATTCCCGTTCCGCTGCCGGCGCCCAGCAACATAAAACCGCTCGATGTCGAACCATTGAATCTGCGAATCAATCCGCTGGCTGGGTTTGACAACAATCGCGTGAATCCCTATATCCAAAACTTCAACGTTGAGATTCAGCGCGAGCTGGCCAGGAATCTCACATTCGAGGCACGGTACATCGGCAGCAAAGGTACCAAACTGTATGGCGGAATTTCGCTGAACGATGTGAACATTTACGAGAACGGAATCTTGGACGCGTTTAACATCACTCGGGCCGGCGGTGATGCGCCTCTGTTCGATCAGATGCTCCGGGGCCTCAATTTAGGACTGGGAGCAATCAATGGGACCACCGTCACAGGGTCCGCCTCGCTACGCACAAACACGCTAACACGCTCCTTTATCGCCAATGGCAACGTCGGTCAGTTGGCAAACTTCCTGAACACCTCACCGACGGCTACCGGCCAGGCGGGTGGTCTGATCAAAAATGGAGGGTTCCCCGACAATTTTGTCGTGGTCAATCCGCAGTACGCCGCTGTGGTCTTGAACTCGAATCCCGGCAGTTCCACCTATCACTCGATGAACCTGCAGGTGACCAAACGGCTATCGCACGGCTTCACCAATCAGTTTGCCTATACTTGGAGCCGGAGTCTGGGCGAGGCCAGCACCGACGGCAACCTGGAATATCTGAACCCCAGGAATCATGCGCTGAACCACACGCTGCTCAATTTCCACCGCACGCATGACATCCGCAGCAGCGGCACGCTGGAACTGCCCTTCGGACCTAACCGAAAGTTTCTGAGTGGCGGACCGGCATTCCTGGAGCGGTTGGTCGAACATTGGCAGTTGGGAGGAATTTTCAGTTGGATCTCCGGAGCGCCTCTGACCATCACGGCGTCAAATTCCGAGCTCACGTGGACACCAGTCCCGGGGCAGATCGCTATTCTGCGAACGTCCAACACACCGGTGATTCTTGGAGATTTTGCGAAGAGCGTCGGGAAGGTCACTCCAACGGCGTCCGGCGCGTTCTACTTCGCCGGCTTCACGCAGGTCCCAGATCCGTCGATTAGTGGGGTTACGACACGCCCCGATCGTGCCGGTGAGCCGGGGCTGCAAAGCCAATTCAGCAACAGGGCCATTGCTGATGCGAGCGGTAAGATCATTCTTGCAAATCCAGCTCCTGGAACCGTTGGCACTCTCGGCCGTGCCTGGATCGAAGGACCATCGCACACAGGCCTGGACATGAACCTCCTCAAGCGCATAAGGATTACCGAAAGCAAAGAGTTTGAAATTCGTGTGATTGCCGTGAATGTGTTGAACAATCCCCGATGGAACGATCCCATCACGGATATCAACAATCTGAACTTCGGGCGCATCACCGCAGCCGATACGCCTCAGGCCCAGGTACTTTCCAACGCCGATTTCAAGAGCGGCAACCGGAGATTTACCTTCAGTGCTCGTCTGAATTTCTAGCCGCAGATGACGCGGGCTGAAACCCGCGACTACATGCCCTTTAACATTTCGGCCAGTGTGTAGTCGCGGGCTTCAGCCCGCGTTCACATAGGAGAGAACATGAAGAGTGAATGGATAGTCGCTGCGTTGACTTGCTGCTTCCTCCTTGCAGTACTCTCGCCTTGCGCATGGGCACAACCGCGAGCGACGTATCAACAAACGCAGTATAAGGGACAAGAGATTGGGAAGCTCACGGGCGATGTGTATTACGCACGAATGGATGATTACGTCTCGGCGTTCATGGTCACGCCCGATGGGATCATCCTTGTCGAACCGATCGGTACGGAAATGGCGGCCTGGCTGAAGGCGGAGATGGCTCGCCGCTTCAATGTGCCGGTGAAGTATGTGATTTACAGTCATTCCCACTGGGACCACGCCTCCGGTGGAGCGGTCTACGCGGATACGGCGCGGCTCATCGGCCACGAGAACATGCTCAAGAATATTGCGATGCCTCCTGCCAACACGCCCCTTCCTCAGAACGTTCGTGCACAGGATACGAATGGCAACGGCCGGATCGAACAGGCAGAAGCTCAAGGCAACGTCAAGGCCCAGTTTGATCTGTATGACGCCAACAAAGACGGCGTGCTGAGCGGCGCGGAAGTGACTCGCGGCCCGATTGCGAATGTGCGTGCCCCGGATCTGACCTACACGGATCGGATCAACATCAATTTGGGCGGAAAGCGCGTGGAGGTAATCTCCAGACCAATCGCTCACGCGGACGACAATACCATTGTGCGCTTCGTCGATGGGACGAACGTCCTTTTCGCATCGGATTGGATCACCGTACACCGGATCCCGTTCGGGCAGATTGGAGATGCCGAGACTTCCATGGTCAAGGCCGTTGAAGCTATGGACTTCGAGTATTTCATCTGCAGTCACGGGATGTTGGGTAAGAAGACCGACGTGACGGCGAATATCCGCTATCGTGAAGAGCTCAAGGACGCCGTTGCCAGCGCAATTGCTGCCGGTCAGACGATCGAGCAGGCGCAAAAGAGTGTCATGATGGAAGCGTACAAGGACTGGGAGTTCTACGATCAGCAGCGGCCGCAGAACGTGACCGGGATGTACCGGGCACTGAGCGGTAGCCGTTAGACGAAGCTACGTTTGAAGGCGGGGACGGGGTGGTCAGGAAATGGGCAGCGCGTGGCTATCTAGGTCCTTCTTGGCGGCGAGAATGTTCACAAAATGGTCAAATTTCGCGAAGCCCAAGCAAACGCGGGCTAAAGCCCGCGACTACGAGCTCGGTAAGACGTTTCGGCACACTCGTAGTCGCGGGCTTTAGCCCGCGCCCCGTTCGTGGTATGAGGCACGCTCGCTACTCTTAGTCTCCGAAACTTGGTGTCGGTTCAGGCGCGGGCTTCCCGCGCTGGAGCCAAATCTGCAGTTGTTCCAGATAAAGGTAAAGAACCGGAGTGATGTAGAGCGTCAAGAACTGCGACACGACCAGGCCGCCGACAACAGCCAGACCAAGCGGTTGACGCGCGTCGGCGCCTTCCCCATAGCCGAGGGCGATGGGCAGTGTGCCAAGAAGTGCGGCCATGGTTGTCATCATGATGGGGCGGAAACGCAAGATACAGCCGCGGTAGATCGCCTCCGCAGCGCTGAGGTCCTCCACGCGCCGAACTTGAATGGCAAAGTCGATCATCATGATTGCGTTTTTCTTCACCACACCGAAAAGCATGATCAATCCAACGAAGGCAAAGAGGTCGAGTTGCTTTCCGAATAATGCGAGCGTGAGGAGTGCCCCAAAAACAGCAGAAGGCAGTCCCGAAAGAATCGTGATCGGATGGATGAAGCTTTCGTACAGCACTCCGAGAACGATGTAGATCACGAGAATGGCGACGACGAGAAGGATGGTCAGATTCTGGAACGACTCCTGGAACTCTTTTACCGTTCCCTGAAAACTTGTGGTCACGCTGGCCGGAATGCGCAACTCCCGGACCGCGTCATTCACGCGTTTCGCTGCCTCGCCCAGTGAAAAACCCGGCTGGAGGTTGAAAGAGACGGTCGCCGCGGGAAGTTGTCCGAAGTGATTGACGCTAAGCGGCCCGACCGTGCGAGCGACTTGTGCGACGCCATCGAGAGGCACAAGCTTCTGGTTCGATGAGCGGATGTATAGCTTCTCCAACGCGTCCGGCGAACGTTTGTATTCCGGCTGTACTTCCAGAATCACCGAGTATTGGTTTGCGGGCGCGTAGATGTTCGAGACTTGCCGGTCGCCATACGCGGTATACAGCGCGTTCTGAATCTGTTCCGGCGTCACGCCGACAGAGAGCGCGCGATCACGATCGATGTTGACCTTCACTTGCGGACTGGAGATCAGCAGGTCGCTGTTCACATCGGTAAACCCGGGCAGCGTTCGGATCTTATCCGTTAGCTTCGGCGTCCATTCATAGATCTCATTCAGATTCACACTCTGCACGGTAATCTGGTAGACGCTCGTCGTGAACTGTCCATTGATCGTTATCGGGGGCGGGTTTTGAAGGAACGCCAAGATCCCCGGCACCCGGCCGAGTTTGGGCCGCAGTTCTTCGATGGTCTGGTCCACTGAAAGTTTCCGCTCGGCGCGCGGCTTCATCATTGAAAATAAGTACGCCACGTTGCTATCCGACGAAAAGGCTACGGCATTCGCCACATTCGGATCGGTCTGCAGGATATCGGCAACGGCTTTCTGGCGCTGCGCCATCGATTCGAACGAAATATCCTGGCCTGCCATCGTCACACCGAAAACGAAGCCGCTATCCTGGCTCGGAATGAAACCCGTCGGCATGGTCATGAAGATGTAGACCGTTCCTGCAAGCGTCGCCGCCGCGACGGCCATTGTCGCGAACTTGTGGTGTAATACCTTTTGCAGAGTGTAGTCATACGCACTGGCCAGAGTCTGGAATCCGCGTTCGAGCGCTACCTGTAACGGCCCATGTTTTCGATTATGGGGCGGCAGATAACGGCTGCCGAGCATGGGAGTGAACGTCAGCGAAACGAAGCCCGAGATCAAAATGGCAACGATGATCGTTACGGAGAATTCGTGCAAGAGACGTCCGACCATGCCACCCAGAAACAGCACCGGAATGAACACCGCAATGAGGGAAAGCGTCATCGATACGATAGTGAAACCGATTTCTCTCGAAGCGAGTATCGCAGCCTCGTACCGGCCCCTCCCCATTTCCATATAGCGAACGATGTTCTCGAGCATGACGACGGCATCATCGACCACGAATCCCACCGACAAGGTCAGCGCCATGAGCGAGAGCGTGTTCAGGCTATAGCCGAGCAGATATATTGCAGCAAACGTTCCGACGATCGAGAGCACGACCGCCGATCCGGGAATCAGTGTGGCGGAGAGATTCCGCAGGAAGAGGAAGATGACCATGACGACGAGCGCAACGGTCAGCATCAACGTGAACTCGACATCATGAATCGAGGCCCGTACTGTTTCGGAAGCATCGAAAAGCAAGAGCAGTTCGACCGACGGCGGAAGCCCCGCCTGGAGCTCGGGAAGCAGCTTTCGAATCTGATCGACGATCTGGACCGTATTCGTGCCCGGTTGGCGCGATATGGCCAGGATAATGCCGCGGGTGCCGTTGTTCCACGCAATCGTCTTGTTGTCTTCGACACTGTCGATGACGTTTGCGAGTTCCTCGAGACGCAACGGGACTCCTTTGCGCCATTGGACGATGAGTGGCCTGTACGCCGACGCTTGCATCAACTGGCCGCTCGATTGCACCGTGAATGCCTGCTTGGGTCCGTACAGCCGGCCGGTGGGCAGGTTCACATTGCTCTGTTGCACCGCGCGTTGCACTTCGTCGATTCCGACCTGATGCGCTCGAAGCTTGTCCGGATCGGCCTGAATGCGCACGGCGTATTTCTGGGCGCCATAAATCTGCACGCGGGAGACGCCGCTGACTGTGGACAGGCGCTGGGCCAGGACCGTTTCCGCGTACTCGTTGACCGTATATAACGGCAGCGTGCTCGAATTCAGCGCAAAGTAAAGAATCGGCTGTTCGGACGGATTCTGCTTTGCGTACGACGGTGGCCGCGGCATGGGAGGCAGGACGGCTTTAGCGATGGCAGACTGGACGTCCTGAGCGGCGGCGTCGACATCGCGATCCAGCGCGAACTGGATGGTGATCGTCGTGGTGCTCTGGGAGTTGGACGAACTGATCGATCGCACGCCCGCGATCGTCGAAAATTCACGTTCCAGGGGCGTCGCGATCGCCGATGCCATCGTTTCCGGATTCGCGCCGGGCTGCACCGCCGTCACCTGAATCGTGGGATAGTCCACGCTGGGCAGCGCCGCGACCGGCAACGCGCGAAAGCCGACGACTCCGAAAAGCAGAATCGCGAACGTCACGAGCGTCGTCATAATCGGGCGTTCGATGAAGATACGTGAAAGATGCATGACTACTTCGAGTTCGAATTCTCGGGCGCTGCGGCCGTTACGATTTTCGCTCCGGGAAAGAGACGGGACTGGCCGTCGGTGACGATCCTTTCACCAGAGGCGATGCCACGCTGCACGATCACTTTGGCCCCTATCGTTTCCCCAACCGCAAGAGGACGCGGCTCAACAGTCTCGTCGGACTTGACAACATAAACAAAGGACCCCTGCTGTCCGGCCTGAACGGCCTCTGCCGGAATCGTCGTGGCGGTCTGCGTGTCGATGGTGAGCACAACATTCACAAATTGGCCTGGCCACAAACGGCCGTCGCGATTATCGAAACCTGCCTTCAGGCGGATCGTCCCCGTATTCGAATCCACGGCGTTATCGATGACCGCGAGTGTCCCACGAACCATCTCCGCCGATTCCTTGTCTGGAGATACTTCGGCCATCAACCTGTGCCGCGAATTTTGCTGCGCGATCGGGCCGAGGTAGCGCTCGGGAACGCCGAATGATACGAAGATCGGCACGATCTGATTGATGACGACCAGCGGATTGTCGCCATTCGCCTTCACGAGATTTCCGGGATGCAGCAGAAGATTGCCGGCCCTGCCGGAAATCGGCGAACGAATTTCGCAATAGCTGAGGTCGAGCCTGGCCTGCGCCACAGCGGCCTGATCGCTTTCAAGCGCCGCGCGGATGCTTTCAATCGAAGCTTCGCCGGCCCGTACGGATTGCGCAGCCACTTCAGCGGCAGTGCGAATCTGCTCTTCCTGCATCCGCGTGGAGAGGCCTTCTTTCGAAAGTTGCTCGAACCGCGCTGCGTCCGCTTGCGCGTTCTTCAATTGGGCGCGGTCACGGGCAAGATTGGCTTCGGCCACGCGAAGCTGCGCTTCGTCTTTTTTCAATGCCGCCTCCGCCTGGCGCAGTGCTTCGCGAGACGGACGAGGATCAATCTCGAAAAGAAGATCGCCTTTGCTCACATTCGCCCCTTCTGCGAATTTCACACTGAGCAATTGTCCGCCGACTTGCGCCTTCACCTCGACGCTCGAGGACGGCTCGACATTCCCGACGGCCCGCACCTGGATCGGCACAGATTCCTGTGTCGCGGTTCCGATGCTGACCGGAACCGGCGGAAACGCGATCCCACTGGACTGCGCCTGGGGAGAGGAACTGCAGGCAGTCAGAATTAACGCAATGATTGCAGCCGTCGCAACTCTGGTTATCGTCATGATTCGCCGTTCACTCCACGAAATTGCAGTTTAACCGAAACGTAGGGCCACTAGCCAATACGCCTGACCGCGGATCCGCAATATGACGAGAATTTCGTACTCGCTGCGACACGTATTCCCCTCCTTTCAAAGGAGGGGTGGACGCGCCATCAAGAAAATGCTGCGAAGCTACCTTTTGAGGCGCGGACGGGGTGGTCAGCAAAGCAGAAGCTTGCGAAATAGATTTTGACCAACCCGTCTGCGCCGTCCACAGTGGCTTCGCGGCATTTTTTTATGGGCGCAGCCACCCCTCCTTTCAAACCTTTCAAAGAGGGGAATACGTTTAGGCCCTTCCCTGACCTACTTTCGACCCGAAGACGTGGCGCGGTTCCATCGCGCCTGCCACTTGGCCCTCAGCCGAGCGCGGTCGACTTCCTGTCCCCGGAGGTAGACCTTGTTGATCTTGCGAGTGTTGGCGATGTCCTCGAGAGGATTCGCGTCGAGGACGATGAAATCGGCGCTCTTGCCCGCCGCCACCATCCCGGTATTGACGTGCGCCGCTTCGGCCGAATCGCGCGTCGCCGCGACAATGGCCTCAGCCGGTGTCAAACCCATCCGAACCCAATTTTCGAACTCCAGTTGTCCCATCCAACCGATAAAAAACCGGCTCTGACCGGTGTCGCTACCCAGAACGATCTTCATTCCCGCCGCTCTGAGCTTCAACGCGTTATTGGCGCCCATTTCCTTGAGATTCCGGCGGGCGCGCTCGACGGAGTCGGGCGTCATTCTCACCAATTCGCTGCCCCATTGCTCCTGGATCTGTTGGGGAGAAATGGTCTCCCGCAGCAGTGGGTCGTCCCACACTTCCCTGCCCGAGGCGGCGGAACCGGCGCCAGGATTGAACCACATGTTCGGACGATCTTTTTTGGCTATGCGCTCCTTGATCATCGCGATAATTTCGGCGTCAGGCGCCTCACCGCCGCGAACCGGAAGATGAAGCCATCCCTCAACGCCTGCTCGCATCAGAAGCTTGGCATCGGCCAATGTGACGTTGTGGGCCGCGACGGGGACATTGTACTTGTGCGCCTCCTCGATAATCGCGAGGTATAGAGGCGGCGTCAGCTTCTGCACGCGCCCACCTCTGTCGTCCACCCAGATCTTGATGAATTCGGGTTTCATGCGGACGTAGTCCTGAACGGCCTTTCGAGCCTCGTCTACAGTCGTGACTGGATACGGCACGTCTATTCTGGAAGGGTGGCCGTTGGCTCCGGATCCCGGCCAGGCTATCCCCGGGCCTGTCGTCCGAAAGAGCGCCGCCATGGGGATAATCTCTTGCCGCACCCGCAATGGCACGTCACCCCAATGAGTCCTGCCTCCGTGCAGGTCTGAACGATCGACGAGGTCGCCAACGCTGATGACCGCGCTGAACCCGTAGTACGCGAGACGCTGCAGATGGTCGATGAGGTTCTCGCGCGTGAAGTACTCCTTCGCCATCGTCCCGTCAAAGTCGTGCTGGTACCCGATGTGCCCATGGAGATCGACCTTCGCCGGCATGACGCTTTTGCCCGTCAGATTGACGCGCGCCGCCCCAGCCGGGACCTTCACTTCACCCTGCCGGCCGATTTGCGTGAACCGGTTGTTCTCGACGATGAATGCGGAGTTCTCAATGGGCGCACTGCCATCGCCCGTGATGAGCCGCGCTCCTTCGAACACGGTCACGCCCGTCGTTCTCGCCTGGCCGCCGTTCACCTGCGAAGAACACGCCGCCACCAGGAACAAACACGCCACAAAGAGCAGACCCGGCAAGGTACTCTTCACTCCGCGCATAAAGACCTCCTGCGAAATAATCCTGTTGGGTAGGTACCGGGCGACCCTAAACCAGAGCTAACGAGCCTGTCAAGTCACTCTTCATCCGGGTCATCCGGGATGTCGCGAAGACTGTGATTGTTCTCCTGTGCGCTGCTCTCGAATCGCCGGGAACCACATCTTGAATCTTGCGCCGTGGCCGGGTTCCGATTCGATCTCGAGTCGGCCCCCATGCCTTTGGATGAAGGCATAGACAATGGAAACGCCGAGCCCCGTGCCGGAGTTTCCTTTTGTGGTGAAAAACGGCTCAAGAATCCTGCTCTTGATCTCTGGAGGAATTCCGGGACCATTGTCCGCAACCTCAACCCAGGCTCCTTCATCGGATCCGCCCGTGAGCACGTTGATTGTGCCCTTTCCCCCAACCGCATCTACTGCATTGAATAGCAGATTCACGATAGCCGTTACGCAATCAGCGGGGCGAATTAGAGCCATCGGCGGAGACCCCAATTGCAGTATGAGCTCGATCTGACCTAACCTCGGCTTGCTGATCTCGATGGCCTCATGGACGATGGAGTTGAGGTCTGTGGGAACTGCTTCAGTCTCTTCGTGTGATTGGCGGCTGAAGTCTCTCAAACGTTCCACGGTTTCCAGACCACGAGTCAAAATTCGGTCCACTCGCTGCGATATTTCGAGAACCTCATCACGGTTTCCTGCCGCGTCACGAATGAGATCGGTATACAACAGCAGCGGATTCAAAAGATTCTTCAAGTCATGGGCAATACCTGCCGACATCTGGCCGAGTGCGCGAAATTTCTCTGTCCGGATGAGAGCATCCTGAGAAAGCCGGAGATCATCAAAGGCTTTTTGAAGCTTTCGATGCTGGTACGTCTTGTTCAGGCTGATGGCAGTAAGTTCTGTTAGCCCTTCGATGAGGATCCATTGTCTGCCGGTCAGAGAATGGGGTTCAGAGTACAGGACGACAAGGGCGCCGAAGAGCCCGGCCTCGCTAATCAGAGGGAAGGCACGGAAACCGTAGCCGCGATCGCCGCACGCTTTGATCACGGCAGTCCTGAGTTCGGCCACCGAACCTATACCATCCAGATCGAGGCTGCTCGGTTCAATATCACAGCCGCCGAAAGATGACAGCACAGTGAAATCGCCGTTGTCGTTTGTGCCAAAGACCAGGGCGTGAAAAGCCCCGCATTTCTCCACGACTGTCTGTCCTAGCAGCGAGAAAATGCCTTCTGAAGTTGGCGAATCAGAGACAAGCTTGCTGAACTGAACAAGCGTTGAAAACTCCACTTTCCTAACCTGAATCGTTGATTACTGCAGGCCGGCGCAACCCCCTGGAACCGAAGACAACGTCGATGGGCTTACGCGCGCGTCTGGCAATGTTATACTCCCGTTGCCTGAAGCCTTGAGGCAGCCGACAAGCGGACCAGGATCTTACTATGACTGAGGAGTTCGATGCGAGCGGGGGAAGCAGTGGAGCGTGCACAGCAACCGGATTACATGCATATCTTGCAGCTCGATGAGGAGGAGCGCCAGAGGCGGCTCGCTTTTTTTGAGCTGACTGAAGAGGATTTCAAGCGACTCACGACGTTGAAGCCCTTTGCCGATCGTTGGACCCACGAGATTACCGAAGGCCTCTATGAATTGATCATGGGGCAGCCGGAGAGTCGAGCTTTCTTTCCCGATGAGGCAACGCTGATTCACGTCAAGAAAATGCAGAACAGCTACTTCTTAAGGCTGTTCTCCGGAAATTACGACCTCAACTATGTTCGTGACCGCTTGCGTGTCGGCGCCGCCCACGAGCGTATCGGCATGCCTCCGAAACTGTATCTTGGCGCCTACCGCCGCTATCTCGCGCTTATCCATGCGCGGCTGCTGGATCATTTCAAAGGAAATGAGGTGGAAGCCGCCAAGGCGCTTTCAAGCATCCGCAAGATCATCTTCTTTGATATGGCGCTGGCCATCGATACGTACATCGCCGCTTATCTCGAGACGATGACTCGCCATCAGGCAGCGATCCGTGAGCTTTCCACGCCAGTAATCAAGGTTCACGACCGCATCCTTCTCCTTCCGATCGTGGGAACTGTCGACACACAGCGCGCGCACCAGATCATGGAGACCGTACTGGTCCAGGTGGTCGAAGAACAGGCCAGGGTAATGATTCTTGACATCGCGGGAGTCCCTGTCGTCGATACGAAAGTAGCGGATCATCTTCTGAAGACCACAGCAGCCGTGCAGTTGCTGGGAGGGCAGACGATCCTCACAGGCATTTCCGCTTCCGTAGCTCGTACCGTGGTGCAACTGGGAGTCGAGATTACCCGAATGCACACGCGCTCGAAGCTCTCGGAGGGAATCGAACTCGCGCTGAGCATCGTCGGCAAGAAGATCACTTCCAAGAAGGATCGCGGCGAGAGCGAGGAGGCCTGATCATGCCGGCCGGACCGATCCCGATCCTCAAGATCGGCTCAACGCTTTTGGCGACGATCCAGATCGAACTCCAGGATACGGTTGTCGATGCATTTCAAAACGACGTGCTGGAGGAGATCGAAAAAACCGGAGCGCGTGGGCTCATTGTGGATATCTCCGCCCTGGAGACGGTCGATAGTTACGTCGCAAGGATGCTGGCCAACACCGGCCAGATGGCAAAGCTCATGGGCGCTGAGACGGTGATCGTCGGAATGCGGCCCGCTGTCGCAGCAACTTTGGTTCGCATGGGCTATTTCATGGACGGAATTAATACCGCTCTCTCATTAGAAGAAGGTCTCGAGCTTCAGCGCAACCGGTCCAGAGTACCGGACGCGCAGTAGGTGATTCGTGGAGGCGCCATCCTCGGCCGGCACTCACTATCACGTTGCCGCTACA
>WNGQ01012200.1_pt1 | contig 14743 bp, 14 predicted proteins | sample 5407661 | NCBI WGS metagenome assembly WNGQ01 (sample SAMN13153382, study PRJNA577476) | soil metagenome | isolation source: 60 cm soil or saprolite under Garry oak tree replicate 2 | place: USA:California | collected 2016-06-15 | reverse complement strand
GCTAACCAGTTGACCCCGTAGTGAAGGATCAGCTTTCATGATGTCGGACACGGAGACGCTCCGCTCTTGGGAACGACGGCATCCCGCAAGAACGCACACCAGAGCCAGCAGCGCGGCAAGGCGCCGAGGAACTCGACGGAGCATGCCAAAATCATCCCACAAACGGAATCCTGGGTCTGTGTACGAAGGTAACGTGTTTCCCTTACTACGAGAGAGACGATTCCCGAATCGGACAAAGGCTGGTTTCAATATCCGGCGCCAGATCGGAGGCTCAAATAGGGTTAAATAGAATGAGATATCAATCTGCGCTGGCGGCTTCAGGCCGAGCGGATGAAACTACTGTCCCAGAAAAAGTCTCCCACCCCCGACGAGACAGGTCCCAGAAAATCAGATAACCGGCGAGACCGGCCAGAGCCAGTAGCAGCACGCCTTCCAGCCACTGACCAAAAACAACCTTGCCGATGCCGAATAGGCAGCTATAGACTAGGACCACGCCCATCAGCCAGTTAAATGCGTTGCCTGCTACATCCTTAATTTCTGGGAGTTCAGGAACGAGTTTGGCGACCGTGCGCCATCCGTACACGGTCGGATGTACGCGTCTGTAGAAAGCAACCAGAGTCTGGTTCGATTCGGCGGGCGTCAAAAACGTCACGACCAGCCAGGCGATAGTCGTGATCCCGCCGGTGATCAAAGTTTTCTTGGCATAAACCAGCGCATCGTTGCCCGTGAACGCGACGCCATTAAGCCCAATGGTCACTGCTGCTGCCGCCAGCATCGCTGAAATTTCGCTCCACGCGTTTATCCGCGACCAGTACCAGCGCAGAATGTAAACGGCGCCGGTCCCGAATCCAACGCCCAGCACCAGTTCCCATCCGGCACCGATCGATTTCAATTGCGCCGCGGTATATCCGCTGACCAGCACCAGCAGAACGGTGAAAACCCGGCTGATGAACACATAGTGCTGTTCGTTTGAGTTCCGCACCATGAAACGCTTATAAAGATCATTCACCAGATACGAACAACCCCAATTCAGCTGTGTTCCCACCGTAGACATGAACGCAGCCAGAAATGCCGCCACCATTAACCCGCGCAATGCAGGCGGCAAATAATCCCGCAGCACCATCACGTATCCCTGCTCAGGATTCTCCGCGAAGGCAGCGCTGGGATGAATGCCACCGTTTGGCGAGTAAACTACGACGGCAACCAGTGCCGTAATGATCCACGGCCAGGGACGCAACGCGTAATGGGCAATGTTGAACCACAGCGTCGCGCCCAGTGAGTGCTTCTCGTTCTTTGCGCTGAACATGCGTTGGGCAACATACCCACCCCCGCCCGGTTCGGCGCCCGGATACCAGGCGAGCCACCATTGCATTCCCAGATACACGATGAAGGTCAGGACAGGCAGGGTCCAAACTGCATCGCTGGTCCATCCCAGATGGAAGTCAGGGAGAAAAGCGGTGGGATTGGAGGTTGAGACTCCAGTTGCCTGAACATTGTTTTGGATGGTTTGCAGATGCGCCTGAAGTGAGTGCATTCCGCCAATTTTCGCCACAGCTACCCACGCCAGCACAATGATCATGGTCATCTTGAGGGCAAACTGAAACAAATCGGTGACCAGCACACCCCACAGTCCACCGATGAAGGTGTAAATGCCGGTGAAGGGAATAATCACAAAGATGCATATAGCCAGCGCGGTATTGCGAGGATCGCCCAGCGTGTGTTGCCCCAGAATTCCGAGGTGAAGTATGCGACCCTCGGCAATGACGGGCCCAAGAACGACAACAATAATGTTGACCATCGCCCGCGTCACCCAGCCCAGGATGAAGCAGTTCATGAACAGCCCTAGGTAAATGGCCTTGAATCCGCGGAGAAATGCTGCGGGTTTTCCGCCATAACGAATTTCGCAGAATTGCACGTCGGTCAGGATTTCTGCCCGCCGCCAGTAACGCGCAAAAAAGAACACCGTCAGCATGCCGCCAACGCAGAAGCCCCACCAAATCCAGTTCCCGGCAATCCCCTGGCGCGCAACCACTCCGCAGACAAACAAGGGCGTATCCGCAGCGAAGGTTGTGGCTACCATTGAAGTGCCCGCCAGCCACCAGGAAACATCGCGTCCGGAAACGAAAAATTCCTCAGTGTTCCCGCTTGCCCGCCGCCTGTAGTAGATGCCAATGGCGAGGTTAACCAGCAGATAGCCGATGATTACGATCCAATCAGTCAGGGAGAGAGGCATGCATCCTCCTGGGTTGACTTTCGAATTTGGGCGTGCGGCCCATCCTATGCCAGATCGAAGTATTCCCGAGGTCCATTTCTGTCGCTAACGATATCTACGTATCAGAAGCGTGTGCCGGTCCGATGGGTAAAGCCCAGTAACATAAATCACCGGCTTTGCTTTGGTCGAATAGAGGACCTGCCGGATCCTGAGAAGAGGCGAACCCTGGACAATCTGGAGCAATTGAGCGGTCCTTCGGTCCGCGGCTGTGGCGTCGACCTCTTCGTCCGCATACGAGAGTGCCACCTCATATTTTTGCTGCAGAACTGAAAAGAGGGACCCACGTTCGGCATGTGCGCGCGTGAGCCCGGGAAAATCAGCAGCAGGCAAAAAGCAAATCTCAAGGGCGAACGGATCATCGGCGCCGAGCCTCAGGCGCTCAATTTTAAGCAGACGCGCTTCGGAGGGCAGCGCAAGTCTTGCAGCCACTTCCTGTTCTCCGTCGACCAAATCAAAATGCAGGATCTTCGAGCGCGCGGGCAGATTTCTAGCCGCCATCTGCTCGGTAAAGCTCACGAGTTTGTTGAAATGAATCTTTGGAGGAGCCACAAAAGTGCCTGCGCCACGACGGCGTTGCACCAGTCCTTCGCGCTCGAGCGCCGCCAGCGCGTGGCGCGCCGTCATAAGGCTTACACGATGGAGCCGGGCCAAGGCCCGCTCGGAGTCCACCGCATCACCGGGACGTAGACGTCCGGATTCAATCTGGCGCTGGACCGCATTTTGAATTTTCCGGTACGCAGGCAGGCTATTGGTGCCGACAGGCAAATGCGAGCTCCAGTGGCAGGAATTGTCCGCGAACGTATAGTAGCTCGCGGTGCTATATAGCGATCCTACCCTGTTTTCGCGCTGGAGTCACGGTGCGACGGAATCGCTTGCTTGAAGCGAGTCCTCTAATTTACCGGCGGCGTCAGTTGTCCAAAGATTTGTGGAATCGATGACCTGCGCCGCAACTCAATGAGCAGGGCCTGTGCGGCATTCTGGTAAGTCTTACTCGGATCTGAGGGATCAGCCCAAACTGCGTCATAAACAATCTGCGCCGCCTCACGGATGTCCATGTGCATCGCAGCCTCGAGAACATCCACCCGCTCTTGCAGCTGATCAAAGCAGCCCTGGCAAATAGTGGCTGGCACGGGCGCGTTGGCGTGGTTCTCCTGGCGATTACAGTGCATCGCGGGAGTCGCCGATTCCGGGGGCAAAGGCGCAGCGACTACCTGCGCGTTGAATTCCTGTAGAAAACGCTCCCGTTCCTCTTCCAGCTGTGCGGGATCAGGCAGTTGTTCGGCCGGGGAAATCTGGGCCAGCGGCTCGACGGCGGAAACTCGCTGCGGGCTCTTGCAAACCGGGCAAGCGGGAAGATCAGCCGTGTAATAAGTTTTGCAGTGAGCGCATGGCAGCCCATATCCGGTGCGCTTGTCGGTCTGAGAATCCGATTGAAAGTGCCCGACTTGCCTCGCCGGTGCCGCGGCCGCTGCTCCGTGCCCGCTAGCTGAATTCATAAATGAATTTGTGCTCATAGTCTGTATCCGGACCAATTTTATGGTTCCGCTCCTTAAAACTCGATTCAAACCCCATGCTCAAAATCTGGTTGCTAGCGCGAACCTGCTGACTGCATCAGTCGAAGCAGTTCCTGCTCACGCGCGTGATACAGCTGTTTCTCGGGATCCAAACGAGTTGCCACTTGCATCTCCGCCAGCGCGTCGCTTTCGCGGCCCACGCTTATCAGACACGCGGCAAGTGCGTAGTGGTGCTCAGCCGAGGGCTCCAAACGCACCGCTTCTTGAAATTCTTTGAGTGCAGGCGCGGACTGCCTGGTCTCGAGCAGAGCAGTTCCCAAATAAAAATGGGCCGACGCGGATTCCGGCTCTAGCTCTACCGCAATGCGCAGCTCGCGGATGGCTTCGTTGTGCTTCTCAGATGCCAGCAGTAGCTGTCCTAAAGCCCGATGCTGTGCGGCTGCACTGGGATTGTGCTGCACCGCAATTTGAAGCTCCGCAATCGCTGAGGAATAATCGTTAGCCGCCATGTAGGCCCGAGCCAGGGAGTCGTGCCCATGCTTCCAGTTTGGGTGCAGCTGGAACAGCTCCCGGTATTCCCGAATCGCAAGTGCGTAGTCGCCTCTTAGGTAGTAGATGTTGCCGAGTGCTTCACGAACAGACGGTTCGTTCGGAGCAAGTTGCCGGGCCGTTTTCAATTCCAGAACAGCCTCATCAACCTGCTTCTGTTGTCCCAGCAAAGAGCCCAGACTGCTGTGGGCCGGCCATAGTTGCGGGTTCAGTTCGAGGGCTTTGCGGAATAGGCTTTCGGCTTGCTCTTCTGATTTCTGCTGACGGGCTACCAGCCCCATTTCGTAATAGACATTGGCGTTATTCGGGTCTCTGGCTAGTGATTCTTGGAACGCGTTCATAGCAGCGCCGTACTGCTCGTTCAGGACGGGAGGGAAGTCAGGCTCAGCTTCTTTGGAGATGCTGTACTCGTCGAAAGCGCCGTCCCAATCACCCTGCTGCTGCTTGACATATCCGAGCGCAAAATGAAGCGCGCCATTGTGCGTGTCAGTTTCGAGCGCAGTACTAATGAGTTCGCCAGCTTCCGCATATTGCTTCTGGCGCATGAGCATCGACGCTCGAACCAGCCGGATGGGACAAGGAACATTCGTGGAATGTGCGGGGTTAGGGATGATCGCGTGCAGCAAATCGGCACTTGCACTAGCGGATCGGAGTTCATCTAGGGCAATGAGGTTTAGCGCGGTCCCGCGAAGCTTGATGATTCCGATGACGCTGTGGCTGGAGGCAGCTCCGGCCATCCAAGCCATCAAATGCGGGCAATCCACAGTCGGTGCTTCACGAGCAAAAGAAAGGGGAACGATCGTGATTGCCACAAACAGAAAGAGAATGATCTTACTGCGCACTGGGGAGACTCCGTCCCCGGCTGAATCAGCCGGAACTCATCTGCTCCCAGCAACATAGATGGACATCGTAACCAGGGGTAGGTCACGTAAGTAATATGGAGTTGTTAGAAATAGTACAGCCGGAAGGCGAAATCGGGCGGATTCGGCAAATGGCATTCTCAGGTCTTGGGCGGATTTCGAGGCCGGAGCTTGTGCCCGCGTCAGTTGACGCTGGACTATACCTACAGTAAGGTCTCAATAGGTATTTCTGCGGAGGTTCCCTATGGAAGGTCTCTTTCAACCCATGCACTTGCTGGTCATCTTCTTTATTGCATTGCTGATTTTTGGGCCGAAGAAGCTGCCTGAGTTGGGGAAGGGAATCGGGGATGGCTTCCGTGCCCTCAAGGAAGGCATGAGTGACAAACCCTCTGAGCAGGTGTCAAATCCGCCTTCCACGCCGGCATCAAGCGACACCGAAAGCAAGAGCTAGGCCGGCTATTTCCGTTTTCCCTGTCTTTTCAACTGAGGAACACCTTTGCCTTGGTTGACCAATTCCTGCGAACAGTCATCCAAGCTACCGAGGCATAATTTCCACAATGGAGGCAGGAATGAAAAAGCATCCGCACTCGCCGGAACCGAAGGGCGCCGAGCACCCAGAGAGAATAAAGCGCAAGCCGGAGAACGAGGAAGATGAAAGCCTCGACAGGACTATTGAGGACAGCTTCCCGGCCAGCGATCCGCCATCCTCAATACCCGATCCACATGAAGATGAGAATGCGGCCTGACGGAGAGTTCCGCTAATACTCCTCGATGTACGGAGGGCAGATGGCCTTCACGCTCCTGGTCAACGGTATTGAACACAATGTTGACGTCGCGCCGGAAGAAACGTTGCTTAGTGTTCTCCGCAACAACCTTGAACTTACTGGAACGAAGTACGGGTGCGGGGAAGGGCAGTGTGGTGCCTGCACCGTGCTGATTGAGGGTTCGGCTGCCCGCTCCTGCCGAATGCAGGTTACTTCCGTAGCTGGAAAGAAAATTACGACAGTCGAGGGTTTGCGGCGCGGCGACCGCCTGCATCCCGTCCAGCAGGCGTTTCTTGAGACTGAAGCGTTCCAATGCGGCTACTGCACGCCGGGGATGGTCCTTTCCGCCACTGCGCTGCTGGAGCGCAATCCAAATGTGCCGGTGCGGAGTTTACGCCCGAATTCTGGAAGCCGTTCATCGGGCGGCTGCGCTTCGCCGGAGTCAGAAGAATGCGTAAGATCGCGACCGACCCAGAATTGCTGCAGCACGATTTATTTCCGCGACTGCTTCACCCTTTCGAAGTTGATCGCCGTGACTTCTTCAAAATCATGGGAGGCGGCCTGCTGGTTTGTGCCGCGGTGAGTCATGCGCAGGAATCTGGCGCGGGAGCACATGGTCACGAGTTGCCGAATACGCTCGATTCCTGGCTGCTCATCGGCGAAGACGGGCAAGTCACGGTCTTCAGCGGCAAAGTCGAGGTTGGGCAAAACATCCGCACCTCTTTGGCTCAGCAGGTTGCTGAAGAACTTCGCGTTCCTCTTTCATCGTTGCGAATGGTCATGGGAGACATTTGGCGCAGATCGCTGCTGAAAAATGGCACCTGACTGAAGCCGCCCTCATTCTTGATCAAGGTAGGGTTCGCGACCCGAAATCGGGCCGCACAATTTCGTACGCGGAGCTCACTCGCGGTCAGAAACTCGCCAAAACGATTGCCGATAGTCCCGCGCTCGTTCCTCCAAAGGACTGGAGAATTGCAGGTTTGCCGGCTCCGAAAAAAGATGGGCAGGACTTTGTCACGGGCGCTCACAAATACACCTCTGACTTGAGCCTGCCAGGAATGCTGCACGGAAAAGTAGTCCGTCCGAACGCATTCCACGCCAAATTAGTTTCGTGGGATACCTCGCAGGCAGAGAAGGTCCCAGGCACTAGCGTCGTACATGACGGAGATTTCGTAGGCGCTTCCACGGCCAGCTTAAGCGCAGCCGAGCGCGCTTCGTCGGCCATTCACGCGCAGTGGGATGCACTTCCGCAAATTTCTGACGCGGAGTTGTTCACCTATCTGAAACAACACCCGGTCGAGGAGAAGGGAATTGAACACAATGACCAGCTCGTCATGGGTTCGGTCGAACAGGCACGAGCGGAAGCAGATAAACAAATCGCGCAGACGTATACGGTCGCTTACATCGCACATGTTCCTCTGGAGCCACGCGCCGCGGTTGCGGAATGGAAAGACGGTAAGCTCACCGTGTGGACGGGCACGCAACGTCCATTCGCAGTTCGCGATGAGCTAGTAGAGGCATTTCACCTTTCGGAGAGTGGTGTCCGCGTCATTGTTCCCGACACCGGCTCCGCTTACGGTGGCAAACACACCGGCGAGGTGGCGGTAGAAGCTGCGCGCTTAGCCAAGGCGGCCGGCAAACCGGTGAAGCTCGTCTGGACACGCGAAGAGGAATTCACCTGGGCTTACTTTCGTCCCGCCGGAGTCATTGATATAAAGAGCGGCGCGAAGGGAGACGGCACGCTGCTCTTTTGGGAGTTCGACAACTACAATTCCGGCCCCGCTGCGATGCGCACGCCGTATGAGGTTCCCCATCAGCACATCGCGTTTCATCCATCCGATACTCCGCTAAGGCAGGGCTCCTACCGCTCGCTGGCCGCGGCCGCGAATCATTTCGCGCGCGAGTCGCACATGGATGAACTGGCGCACGAACTGAAAATAGATCCTCTGGAATTTCGTCTGAAGAACCTGAAGAACGAACGCTTGCGGGCTGCATTCCAGGCGGCGGCTGATAAATTCGGCTGGGGAAAGCAGAAGAGCTCTCCAACTCGCGGCTTCGGAATCGCAGGTGGAATCGAGAAAGGCGGACACGTCGCGACCTCCGCAGAAGTCGCGATTGAGCGTGGTACTGTGAAAGTCACGCGCGTCGTCGAAGCATTCGATTGTGGCGCAGTTGTGAATCCGCAAGGGCTGCGAAATCAGATTACCGGCGCCGTTGTCCAGGGCCTGGGCGGAGCGCTGTTCGAGGCAATTCATTTCGAGAACGGACGGATTCTGAATCCGCATCTTGCAGAATATCGTGTTCCGCGATTCAGCGATCTCCCTCAAATTGAAGTTGTGCTGATCGACCGCAAAGACCAGCCGTCGATGGGTGCGGGAGAAACGCCGCTCACAGGGATCGCTCCGGCGGTTGCCAATGCGGTCTTCAGCGCGACTGGACTGCGTCTGCGATCGATGCCCCTGGTTCCGGCAGGGCTACCTGCAGCCGAATCTGGCAGCGCCCGTAACGCATTGGCAGATCACGCATAATTAATGGCACCGATATCGTCCAAATCTCATCTTTACGATTTGGGTACAATCCACGCCGCAGGTGAGACATGAAACGGAATACTAGCTATCGCCTCTTGCTGCTCGGAATTGTCGCTGCTTTGCCGATAATTCTCTCCGCCGGAGATTCGGGGTACCCTTTCTATGATTACCGTGCTGAGAGTCCAGGCACGACTCACAAGATCACCGTCACTGATCTGCCCGGTCCCAACGCAACGCCCTCTGGAGTCGCCTCGCCTGAACCCGAGCTCCGCCCAGAAAATGCGGTGCCAAAGGCTGTGCCCGGTTTCAAAGTAAATCTGTTCGCCAGCGGTCTCGACAACCCGCGCGAACTGCGTGCGGCTCCCAATGGCGACATCTTCCTAGCCCAGATGGACCGAGGGGAAATCAAAGTCTTGCGCGGAGTCACGAAAGATGGCAAACCGAAGCAGACCGGGACATTCGCGACCGGGCTCAGGCAGCCGTTTGGAATCGCGTTCTATCCGCCCGGGTCAAATCCTGAATGGGTGTATATCGGCGACACGGATTCGGTAGTGCGCTTCCCTTATCGAAGCGGGGACATGAAGCCCCGAGGTCAAGCTCAGACAATAGTTGAAGAGATATTCCCTGGCGCTAAAAGCACTCGCGGCGGCCATAGCACGCGAGACCTGGCTTTCTCGCCGGACGGCAAAAAACTGTACATCTCAGTGGGATCGAAGTCGAACATCGACGATCCGGACGACCATAAGTCTGAGTTTCACCGCGCCAATATCCTTGAATGCAATCCGGATGGTTCGGGCCTGCGGGTTTTTGCGTCGGGCATTCGCAACCCAGTCGGTCTTGCCATTGAGCCTAATACTGGCGAGCTATGGACTGCGGTGAATGAGCGCGACTTGCTCGGCGAAAATCTTGTTCCGGATTACACCACGCATGTCCAAGACGGAGGCTTTTATGGCTGGCCCTGGTACTACATCGGGAGAAACCACGATCCGCGCCTGAAGGACAGCCATCCTGATTTGCGCGCGAAGATGATTACCCCCGATGTGCTGATCCAGCCCCATAGTGCGCCGCTCGGGTTCGCTTTCTACAACGGCAACCAATTTCCTTCAGAATATCGGGGCGACATGTTTCTGGCGCTGCATGGCTCATGGAACCGCGCCCAGCGCACAGGGTATGAAATCGTGCGCATTCCACTGCACCAGCAGGGAAAAGCCAGCGGCGAGTACCAGGATTTTGTTACAGGCTTCGTGACTGATGAGGGAAAAGTCTGGGGCCGTCCTGTTGGAATTGCGGTTGCGAAAGATGGTTCGCTGCTGGTCAGCGACGACGGCTCGGGCTCCATCTGGCGCGTTAGCTACGAAGGCAAGTGAGAATCCAAGCTCGTCGTTTTTGCGTAATCTAGGTGAATGGTCGCGCCAACCTTCTCTGTCTTCGTTGCAGGTGGGACTGGACATCTGGGAGTTCCGCTGCTTCGCGAACTGGTGAAGCGAGGTCACACGGTCCGTGCCTTGGTGCGCCCGGGAAGTGAAAAGAAACTCCCCTCCGGCTGCGAACCTATCCAGGGAGATGCTACCGATCCTGTCACCTACGCTGGCAGCATCCGCCCATCGCACACATTTGTACAACTGGTCGGCGTTTCTCATCCCAATCCCAGGAAAGCAGCCGAATTTCAGGCCATTGATCGTGCGTCTGCGCTCGGAGCCATGGAGGCAGCAAAACCAAGCGGAGTTCAGCATTTCATTTATCTGAGCGTCGCCCAGCCAGCGCCGGTCATGAAGAGCTACATCAGCGTGCGGGCGGAGGGCGAAGCTGCGCTCAGGAGCAGTGGAATGAACGTTACCATCGTCCGGCCCTGGTACGTTCTCGGCCCAGGCCACCGCTGGCCTTACGTCTTGTTACCGATGTACTGGCTTTTCGAGCGCATTCCTTCAACCCGCGACGGAGCTAGAAGACTCGGCCTTGTTACTCTCGATCAAATGACTCGCACTCTGGTATCGGCAATCGAAAACCCCAGTATTGGCGCACGTTTGGTAGAAGTCCCGCAAATTCGCATCGGCAATGTTCTCGCCTGATTGTCTTCGGCGTTGATCTCTTACGCTGGAATTACGAAAGCGCATGGACATGGGACATCTTCTGGCTTTCCCTGCTGAATGAGATGTTGGATCGTCTTCAGAAAGCAGCGGAGAGAGTGGCTAAAGACAACTACCTCGACGACGTTCATGTTCGCATGTTGCGCGTTACAGAAGACCTGCGCGTCATTCAACGAGAGCTGAATTGTGCGGCGATGCAAGCTCCGGGCGATCCGGAATTGATGGAAGCCTTGGCGCAGCTGCCCGAAATCGAATCGCTGGAAATGCTGAAATCAGCGCTCGATCAAATGCGCCACTTTCTTTGGTTTTATGTGCAAGTGATGACTACGGACTCCGACGTTCAGGACCAACCACGGCAGAATCCTGCAAAGCTGCAGGGCGCGAGAGAAGGGGCATTCGTCGAAAAATACAAGTCGCTGACCGAAGCAGCGGTGCTCCGGCATTTCGTGGACGGAAAAAACCGCAAGCCCAACTAGGGCCATCCGCCAGACCTATTCCAACATGACCGACTTGACTAGGTTTCTCGGCCGATCCACATCCAAACCTTTGCGCACCGCCATATAGTAGGCAAACAGCTGGAGCGGAACGATCTCCAGGATCGGCGACAGCAATTCCGGAGCTTTGGGAATGAAGATTATGTGATCTGCAAGGCCTTGCAAATCTGTGTCACCTTCGGTTGCGATCGCAATCACCCGCGCTGATTGCTGCTTAAACCCTCGAATGTTTGCTGCGTTTTTCTCGTATCGCAGCACTGACCCCGGATCGTTCCGGTCGCAAGTCGCAAGGATCACGACCGGCAGATGTTCATCGATCAGCGCGTTGGGCCCGTGTTTGGTCTCGCCGGTGGGGTAACCTTCGGCGTGAATGTACGAGACCTCTTTCAGCTTCAGCGCTCCATCCATTGCAATCGGATAATGAATCGCCCGCCCAAGAAACAGAAAGTCATCGAATTTGTGAAAACGATCGGCAAGCCGCTGGCATTCCGGCGCGCCCTTGAGCACACTCTCGGCTTTTTCTGGTAGGGCGATCAGCTCTTCCAGCCATTTGCGCAGAATTTCTTTGGATAGCGCTTCACGAACTTGCGCGAGATAAGCGGCGAATAAAAACAAGACTGCCATCTGCGCCGAGAAGGCCTTGGTAGAAGCGATGCTGATCTCTGGCCCGGCATGCGTGTAGAGCACGCCGTCGGCTTCGCGGGCGATGGTTGAGTCCATGACATTCGAAATCGCAATGGTGCGAGAGCCTTTTTTCTTCGCTTCGCGCTGTGCGGCAGTAGTGTCCGCAGTTTCGCCCGACTGGGTGATGACGATGGTGAGTTCTCCGCCTCCAATCAGCGGATTTCGATACTCGAACTCGCTGGCATAATCAACTTCCACCGGAAGTTGGACCAGTTCTTGGAACATGAATTGCCCGGCCATTCCCGCATGGCGGCTTGTTCCCGAAGCCACAATATTGATTCTGCGGAGCGCACGCAGTTCCTCCACCGGAATGCGGATTTCGTCGGCGATCCGCACTTGCAAATCTTCGAGGGAAATGCGGGGGCTGATCGTGTCTCGCAACGCCTTCGGCTGCTCGAAAATCTCTTTGAGCATGAAATGCGGGAAACCGTTCTTGTCCGCCATGGCTCTCCTTAGTTCGTTTTACTGCACCACTGTGCCCTTGATGACTGTCGCTACAACCTGCCCACTGGGTGTTAGCACTACTAGGTCGGCATCCGCGCCCGGCTCCAGAACTCCCTTTCTTTGCGCGCCGGCGACTCGAGCCGGATTCATGCTCGCAGCCCGCAGTGACTGCTGAAGGTCGCAGCGCCCGAATTCCATCAGATTGCGCAGCGCGCAGTCCATGGTGAGAGTGCTCCCCGCGAGTGTTCCATTCAACGTGCACCGTCCGTCTTTGACGTCCACTTCCAGCGATCCGAGCGCGTAGCGGCCGTCCGGCATCCCGGCTGCGGAAATTGCGTCAGTGATGAGAACGAGCTTCTCGGGCCCCTTTACATTTGATAAAAGGTGAACCATTGACGGATCGACGTGGATACCGTCAGCAATTACGTCTGCCGTTACGTTCTCATTCGTGAGAATCTCCCCGAGAAGTCCGGGCCGGCGATGGTCCAGAGGACGCATCGCATTGAAAGTGTGTGTTGAGTGCCGTGCGCCGGCGGCGACCGCGTCGCGCGTAGCGCCGAGATCCGCGTCGGAGTGCCCGAGACTGACGCAGACCCCGCGCTTCACTGCTGCAGAGATCACCTCGACAGCGTTGTCCAGCTCTGGCGCTATGGTCATAACGCGTATACGGCCTCGCGCCGCCTGCCAGAATTTTTCAAAGGTCTTGAGATCAGGAACGATCAGGTCATCCGGAAGATGTACTCCGCGACGCGCATGGCTCAGAAACGGGCCTTCGAGATGAATACCGAGAGGACAGGCGCGGCCATCCCCGTCGGCGGACTCCACCGCATCGGCCAAGTGCTCTAGAGCAGTCAGGGTAGCATCCAAAGGCGCTGCGACCGTGGTGGGATAATAGCTGGTGACGCCATGGCGAGTTAAAAATCTTTCAAACTTGTCCCGTCCAGCTTCGTCCGCGCGCATTACGTCGTGACCGGCGCTGCCATGCACGTGGATATCCACCAATCCGGGACCCATCACGCATTCGCCAAAGTTCACGAACTGGGCAGAATGTGGGACTTCTAGGCCATCCCGGCAGCCCAGCCTCACAATCGAACCGTGCTCGACCAGTACCAGCGGTCGCTCAATCCGTTCGACGGGCGTGTATAGAATCGTTGAAGTGAACGCGATCATTGAACAAAGCAGTCCAAGCAAATCAAGTATAGCAATGTCGGGTGCAATGTTGATGGTGGCAGGTGATATAGAGCACTTCCTCTCAGGTCGTCGCTTCTATCTGGTCGGCGTTTGTGTTGAGGGATCGGAACTCTGCAATGTCTTGGGAACCGGTCAGACGCGCCGGCGATGCCGAAGCAATGGCGACCCCAAGTCTGACAGAGTGCTGAGATTCGCGATGCTATAATCTAGTGAGATTGTCACTCCTGCGGCAAGTACCACGCGCGGGAGCTTTCATCGGGGAGTGGCTCAGCCTGGTAGAGCACCTGGTTCGGGACCAGGGGGTCGGAGGTTCAAATCCTCTCTCCCCGACCATCTTTTCAAGCTTTTCTATCCCGCCGTGCTACCAGTTTGCTACCTGGACGGTGGGGATTTAAGCGTTCGCAGAAGTGCCACCGCAATGCCCAGCCGCCCGCAAACTCAATAGGGACAGGATCAACGAATTACAACTGACCACCTGTTCCGCATTGCGATTCCAAGAGGCCGTTTGCAGACTGCAAGCGCGTGGATGGCGAGCACCTGGAATGTCCGCAATGCGGGAAGAAGTTCAGACCCCTGGGCCATTGGAAATGGTGAGCTGCCCTAGCCGGTAAGGAATTTCACGAATCGGCCCCTTTTCCTTTTCCGTAGCAGGGCATTTCTGGGAGTCCTTAGCTGGCTGCGGAGGAGGCCAAGACCGATTAAAGCAAATGCCCCGACTACAGAGCCCAAGAACCACGACTGCAACTGCTGGGAAGACATCTTCGTCCTCGGAAAATGGAATGCTGCTGCCCCGAAGCATAGCATCAGAACGGAATCGCGACCAACCGAAACTTATGTAGCAGCCGCAAAGACTAGCGCTTTCGGGAGATTAGCTCTGCCAATTTCTTCGTACATTCACCCTGAAGAAGTGATGCAAAAACGAACGCGACAGATACCAGCGCGGTGACCTCTAGCATTCGAGCAAATACCCGAAGGGCAGCAAAGATGGTGGAGGAATCCAACTCCTGCCAGAATGAGCTATTCAGGTTGTGGATGTAAATTCCCCAAAAGTTGTACTTCGCTCGTCAAGGAAGCGTGTGGATGCGCCGTCCGGTACGCCCGCATCATCCCTTCTTGATTTACGCCTGCCCGGTGGAATCCTCAGGTGATCGGTTCGGGGTTCTTATTTTCTAAAATGTATAAATTTGAACAGTCATTGGAATCGTTAATAGCTAGTGTTTGATATCTGGGAGCCCCGGAAGAGGCGCTCATGGGTTAGCGTCGGACAACCCGACATTCGGACCCTCACGAGCGACGCCGCGGTGCTGTCCCTCAGATGTGCAACTTCAGGCCGGACTCATGGTTCGGCCTTTTCTT
>WNGQ01011799.1_pt1 | contig 14747 bp, 14 predicted proteins | sample 5407661 | NCBI WGS metagenome assembly WNGQ01 (sample SAMN13153382, study PRJNA577476) | soil metagenome | isolation source: 60 cm soil or saprolite under Garry oak tree replicate 2 | place: USA:California | collected 2016-06-15 | reverse complement strand
TCGTGGCCGCGGCCGACCAGGATGACCGAGACCAGGCCGGGGTCGAACAGGCCGTGGCCGATCACGCCCGGGGTGGCTGACAGCATCGCCGCGAGCTCGGCCGGGCTGGCGAAGGGAGCGTGGTAGTCGGCGATGGTGCCGCCGTCCGGGCTGGGAGGCGCATCGCGGAGGGTCACGTTGCCGAGCGCGCGGAGCGTGGCGAGCAGGCCGAACTCGAGCAGTTCGAGCGGGACGGGCGGGTGCAGGGCCAGGGTCAGCTTGGCGGAGTCCGCGATGACGACGAAGCGGTCGGCGGCCGCGGCGACGATCTTCTCCCTGGTGTGGGCGCCGCCGCCGCCCTTGACCAGCCAGCCGTCCGGCGCGATCTGGTCGGCGCCGTCGATCGCGATGTCGAGCACGTCCAGTTTGGTGAACCGTTCGACGGCCAGGCCGAGACCGGCCGCGGTGCTCGCCGTCCGGTCCGAGGTGGCGACGCAGCGGATCGACAGGCCGCGGCGCGCGAGCGCGGGCAGCAGGTAGCCGACGGTGGTGCCGGTGCCCAGGCCGACCCTCATGCCGTCCGCGACCAGCAGCGCCGCGGCCTCGGCCGCTGCCTGCTTCTCCCGGTCAGCGCTCACGGTGCACCAGCCTCCCCGATCAGTCGTCCCATGACACTATGTGTGGCATGCACTCCAGCAACCACAGGACCGGTTTGCTCCCAGATGACCATGTCATCGTCCTGTTCGGCGCGACGGGCGACCTGGCCAAGCGCAAGCTGCTTCCCGGGCTGTTCCACCTGGCCAAGTCTGGCCTGCTGCCCAAGAACTACCGGATCATCGGCTCGGCACCCGCACGGTTCGCGCTGAGCGACGAGCAGTTCAGGGCGCACGCCAAGACCGCGGTCGCGCAGTTCGGCCTGGCCAAGCCGACCGGCGCGGCGTGGGAGGCGTTCGAGAGCAAGCTGACATTCGGGGCTGCCGACCCCGACGACCCGAAGCCTCTGGTCGCGGCCGTGCAGGAGGCCGAGCAGGCGATCGGCGGCCATCCTCGCCGGCTGTTTCACCTGGCCGTGCCGCCATCGGCGTTCGCGTCCGTGATCTCGATGCTCGGCCAGGCCAGGCTGGGCGAGAACTCCCGGGTCATCATCGAGAAGCCGTTCGGCGTCGATCACCCGACGTGCGTCGCGCTGACGAAGTGCGTTCACTCGGTCTTCGACGAGTCGCAGGTGTTCAGGATCGACCACTTCCTCGGCAAGGAGTCGGTCGACAACATCCTCGCCCTGCGCTTCGCGAACGGCCTGTTCGAGCCGATCTGGAACCGGGACCACATCTCGCATATCCAGATCGACGTCCCCGAGAAGATCAGCATCGAGGGCCGGTCGCAGTTCTTCGAGGGCACGGGCACGTTCCGGGACATGATCGTGACGCACCTGTTCCAGGTGCTCGGCTTTGTCGCGATGGAGGCGCCGAGCAATCTCAGCGCGAAGAGCCTGCGGGACGAGAAGTCGAAGGTGTTCCAGGCGCTGCACCCGATCGACCTGTCCAGGGTGGTACGCGGGCAGTACCTGGGCTACCGGGACGAGCACGGTGTCGACCCCGAGTCGCAGACCGAGACATTCATGGCGATGCGCGTGGAGATCGACAACTGGCGGTGGGCCGGGGTTCCGTTCTACCTGCGCTCGGGCAAGTCGATGGCACAGCGCCGCCAGACGATCACGCTCGGGCTGAAGGAGCCGACGCTGCGCATGTTCCCGAACGTCGCCCACCTGCCGACGGGTGAGCGCCGCAACGAGGTCATCATCGACTTCGACGACCCCGGCTGGATCGCCGTGCGGTTCCTGGCCAAGCAGCCCGGGCCGGCCATGCGGCTCCGCGAGGTCGAGATGACCTTCCGGTACGAGGACTCGTTTCACCGGATGCACAGGCTCGAAGGTTACGAGCGCCTGATCCTGGAGGCGATGCTCGGTGACCAGTCGCTGTTCACCAGGTCCGACGAGATCGACCGGCTGTGGGAGGTAGCGACTCCGCTGCTGAAGGACCCGCCGCCAGTGGAGTTCTACGAGCCCGGTTCCTGGGGCCCGCCGTCCATCAAGCACCTGATCTCGCCGCATCGCTGGTATCTGCCGGACGGCAAGGACTAGCCGTCCCCAGCCCGGCGGCCCGCGTCAGCCGACCTGCCCGACCGGGCGGCCGTCCTCCAGGTAGACCGTGCCCTTCGCCGCGATTGCCGCCTGCACCCGGCGGCTGATCGGGCCGCTGAGCAGGGACAGCGCCCTGCGCGGCTTGACGATGCGGTACTGCGAGATCTCCTCCGGCTGTACCGTGATCGCGCCGAGGACATCGTCGGCCATCGCGCCGCAGTCGAACAGGAACCGCATGCCGCCGGGCCGCCCGGGCCGCGGCCGGCGGAAGTCGACGCAGGCCAGCCGTCCGCGGTGCACGGTCAGGCCGCACTCCTCGAGTACCTCCCGCCGGCACGCCTCCCACGGAGTCTCCCCGTCGGCCTCCATGACGCCGCCCGGGATGGTCCAGCCGGCCTTGTAGGTCGGCTTGAGTATCAGCAGACGGCCCTTCCGGTCGAAGATCAGCGCCCCGGCCGAGGCAGGGATAGCCGGGCCCGGGGCGGCCGGGCCCGGGGCGGCCGGGCCCGGGGCGGCCGGGCCCGGGGCGGCCGGGCCCGGGGCGGCCGGGCCGAGCGCCACCGATGTGGCGGGACCGGTCTTGCCATCGGGGACCGTCATACGATCGGCCAGGTGTGCACCGGTTCCTTGGTGTTCATCAGCCCGATGTAGTCCTGCGTCATGATCCGCAGCGCTTCGCCGCGATCCGCCTGACCCTGGTCCTGGATCCGGCGGACGAACGCGACCTGCCAGGATGCCCCGTTCTGGCGCACTAGGCAGCGCTGCTCGATGATCGACAGCATCCGGCCGGCGTCGGGCGCGCTGACACCCAGGCGCTGCAGGCCGCTGGCGGCGAGCGGCAGCAGGTGGCGCAGCGTCAGCTCGGTCACCGGCACGTCGCCGTAGCCCGGCCAGAAGACCACGGCCTCGAGGCCGTTCCTGGCCCCGGCGACCAGGTTCGCGGCCGCCGCGTCGAACGGCATGCGCGACCAGACCGGCGGGTCGGTCTCGGCGAGCTCGCGCACCAGGCCGTAGTAGAGGGCGGCGTTCGCGAGGACGTCGGCCAGCGTGGGGCCGGCCGGGAGCACCCGGTTCTCCACCCGCAGGTGAGGCTTGCCGTCGGCGACCGCGTAGACGGGACGGTTCCACCGGTACACGGTGCCGTTGTGCAGCGTGAGCTCGGCCAGCTCCGGCGACTCGCCCCGGTCCAGCACCGCGACCGGGTCCTCGTCGTCGCACAGCGGCAGCAGCGCGGGAAAGTACCGCAGGTTCTCCTCGAACAGGTCGGTGACCGAGGTGATCCACCGCTCGCCGAACCATACCCGCGGCCGGACGCCCTGGCGGCGCAGCTCCTCGGACCGGGTGTCGGTGGCCTGCTCGAACAGCGTGATCCTGGTCTCCCGCCACAGCTCGCGGCCGAACAGGTAGGGGGAGTTCGCCCCGATCGCGACCTGGATGCCGGCGATGGCCTGGGCCGCGTTCCAGTAGCACGCGAACGAGTCGGGGCTGACCTGGAAGTGACACTGAACGCTGGTGCACGCGGCCTCGGGGAGTATGTGGTCGGTGTAGGCGAGCAGCTTCTCCGCGCCATCGATGCTGATCCGCATCTCCTCGCCGCGGGCGGCCAGCATCTCGTCGTTCAGCAGCTTGAACCGCGGGTTGGCCGAGATGGTGTGGACGCCGATGTCGCTGCGCCGCAGGCTCGGCAGGATGCCGACCATCAGGATCCGGCTGCCGCTTCCCTCCGCGCGCTCCGCCGCGTGCGCCACCGTCGCGCCGAGGCTGGACTCCAGCAGCGAGAACCCGTCGCCGGCCAGGGAGGCGGGATCGGAGTCCAGCTCGATGTTGAACTGGCCCAGCTCGCTGGTCCAGACCGGATCGTCGATCGCGGCCAGGACGTCGGCGTTCGTCATGGCGGCCCGGCCGGCGCTGTCCACCAGGTTGAACTCGATCTCCAGGCCGACTCGCCGGGACCCGGCGTCGAACCTGGACTCGCGCAGCATTCGCTCAAGCACTTCCAGGCAGATGTGTGCCTTCTCACGGTAGGCCCGCCGGTCCCGACGGGTGATCGCGATCGCAGGCACGTCCCTGCCCATCAAAGCCCTCCACGCGCGACGGCTCTAGCGCTGTCTACCAAGATTTGCACGGAAAGGGCGGGGTGACCAGGGTCAATATGCCCTGGTGTACCCTCTCGTACGGCACTGTCGCCAGGTAGCTACATCCACGTAGCGGCGACCAGCCCGGTAGCTAACCTGACCGGGCGGCCGCGACCGCCGCCGCCATCCGGCGCACCGCCTCGGCCACCAACTCGGGCGACGTGCCGATGTTGAGCCGGGCGAACCCGGCGCCCTGGCCGCCGAAGTCCTGGCCGGGGCTGAGCGCCACCCGGCCGCGGTCGAGGAACACGGCGGCCGGGTCGTCGCCCAGGCCAAGCCCGCGGCAGTCCAGCCAGGCGAGGAAGGTCGCCGCGCCGGGAACGTAGCCGACGCCGGGAAGCTGCTCGCGCAGCAGCCGCCCGAGCAGGCGGCGGTTCTCGTCGATCTGCGCCACCGCGGCGTCGAGCCACCCCAGCGACCGCGTGAAGGCGGCGACCGAGCCGAGCAGGCCGAGGTGCGAGCAGAGCAGCGCCTCCCAGCGCTCGGCCAGCAGCGCCGCCGTCTGCGCCGATCCCGCCACCGCGAGCCCGCACTTCATGCCCGCGGTGTTCCAGCCCTTGGAGGCGGAGGTGAACACGTACGCGCGCTCGGTCATGGGATGGTCGATCGAGCCGAACGGCACGAACCGCGCGCCGGGCAGAACGAGCGGCGCATGGATCTCGTCGACCAGCAGCAGCACGTCGTGCCGCTGGCACAGGTCAGCGACGGCGCGTAGCTGGCCGGAGGTCCAGACGGCGCCCACCGGGTTGTGCGGGCTGCACAGCAGGTAGGCGCTCACCCCCGGTTCGGCGAGCGCGGCGTCGAGCGCGTCGAGGTCCAGGTCGAAGCGGCCGTCGTCCCGCCGGCGCAGCGGCGCCTCGACCACGAGGCGGCCGATGAAGCCGAGCCGGAAGAAGAACGGCCCGTAGACCGGCGGGTTGACCACCACGGCGGAGCCGTGCGGCGTGGCCCCGAGCAGCACATCGACGATGCCGGTCATCACGTCGGGAACCGCGAAGACCCGGTCCCTCCTCGGTGTCCAGCCCAGCCGACCCGCCGCGAACGAGGCGAACGCCTCGCCGAGCTCGCCCACGTGCGGATAGCCGGTGTCGCCGATCGCCATCGCGGCCGTGATCGCGTCGCTGATCGGCTCGGCCAGGGTGTAGTCCATCTCGGCGACGAACGCGGGCAGCACATCGGCGGGGTAGGTGCGCCACTTGAAGCTCTTGCGCTTCGCGAGTTCAAGGGGCGAGCAGTTCCCGAGGATGTCGTCCATCCCATGGATGCTAGGACACGCCCTGACCACGGGCTGCGGCGCGCGCCCGGACCCGGATGACCGGGTGCTCGACGACCGCGATCACCCTGCTGGCCATGAACCTGGCCGTGCGGACCGGCACGCCGCCGCGCGTCAGCTCGCTCACCTCCACCAGGCCGCGCCTGGTGACCACCTCCACTCGCCTGCCCGCGCGCGTGGCCAGGACATCGTAGGTCTTCGTGACGTCACCGGCGTCGACGACGATCTCGACGCGGTCGCCTTTCATGCCGTTTTATTACCCCGGCGGCGCCCCGGATACGCCGTCCGGCAGGTCCAGATCGCCGCACAGGTACCGGTCCACGGACGGGCCGACGGTCGCGGCGAGTTCGTCCACGCTGGCCCCGGCCACGACCGGCAGGCCGAGCACCAGCCTGGTCAGCGCCAGCCCGAGCATCTGCGTGGCCACCATCGCGGCCCGGTACTCGGCCTCGGCGTGACTGCCCTGCCGTTCCAGCCCGGCTACCCGGGCGAGGGTGCCGAGGATCGAGTCGGAGATGAACTCGCGCAGCATGACCGCCGCCTGCTCGCTGGTCACCGCCGACCTGAGCAGGCCGAGGAAAGTCTCCTTCAGCTCGTCGGACTCCCACAGCGTCAGCGCCGTGCGGACCAGGTGCGCCCCGAACCCCGGTTCGCCCGGCGCCCCGCCAGACAGAGCCGCCGTCAGCACCTCGCTCGGCACGATGGGCAGCCGCATGGCGGCGGCGAACAGGGCCTCCTTGGTCCCGTAGTAGTGATGCACGAGCGCCGGATCCACCCCGGCCACGGCCGCGATTCCCCTGATCGTCGCGCCGTGGTAACCGAAGTCGGCGAACTGCGCCCGCGCGGCCTCCCCGATCGCCTCCCTGGTCCCGCTGTCGCCGGCCGGCCGGCCGGTGCCCCTGCGGCCGGCCGGCCGCTGGTCCGCATCGCGCCGCCCGCCGCCCCGCCGGCCGCCCTCGCCGCCCCGCCGGCCGCCCTCGCCGTCGCGCCGGCCGGCCCCGGCCCCCGGCTGGCCGCCAGCATCGGCCGTCACGCCGCGGCCTCCGCCTGGGACAGCTCGAAGAAGCGCTCCTCCAACGTCGCCGGAACCTCGCGCACGGTCGCGGGCAGGTCGCCGAGCGCCCGCCGCACCACGGCGGGATCGGCACCGGGCACCCGCAGCCCGCGCCCGGCCAGCGCGACCTGCAGGCCAGCCCGCTCCAGCGCGCCGAACGCCGCCGACCACGACTCCGCCTCCACCGCGACAGCCCGGCGGGACCCGACGATCTGCGCCTCCGTCCCCTCGGCCACCACGCGGCCGTCGGCCATCACCACGAGGCGGCCGCACTCCTGCGCCTCCTCCATGTAGTGCGTGGTGACCAGCACGCCCGCGCCGCCGTCGGCGGCGTCGGCTATTGTCTCCCACAGCCTGGCCCGGCCGAGCGGGTCGACCCCTGACGTCGGCTCGTCCAGCATGAGCAGGTCGGGCCGGTGCGACAGCGCCTGCGCGAACGCCACCCGCCGCTGCACCCCGAGCGGCAGCGAGCCGACCAGTTCCCTGGCGTACGGCAGCACCTCGTCGGGCAGCGCGGTCGCGCCCGTGCCGTGCTGCTCTGCGCCGTTCTGCTCTGCGCGGCTGCGTCCCGGGCGGAACACAGCCGCGGTGAACTCCATGTTCTCGGCCGGGCTGAGGTCGTCGTACAGGCCGAGTCCCTGCGGCACGTACCCGATCCTGCTGCGGGTGCGCCGCGACGGCGGCTCGCCGAACAGCGCGACCTCGCCGTCCGACGTGCCGATCAGCCCGAGCAGCATCCTGATCAGGGTGGTCTTGCCCGCTCCGTTGGCACCGAGCAGCCCGACGATCTCGCCGGGACCGACCGCGAGGTCCACCTCGCTGACCGCGGTGAAGCGGCCGAACCGCTTGGTCGCTCTGGTGCACGCGACGAGCGCCGTCATTCCGCACCTCCCGCGGGCCGCCCGGCCCCGGCCCCGCCCGCCCCGTCCCCGCTCGCCCCGTCCCCGCTCGCCCCGGCGCGGCTGGCCAGGGCCGCGACGATGACGGCATCGGTCAGGTCGGGCTGGATCGCGCCGTCGCCGCCGGGCCCGGGTTCGCCGTCCGGCTCCCAGACCCGCCAGCGGCCGGCCCGCCGCCAGGACCTCGCCGCCGCGTCGCCGTCCGGCCGGGCCGCGGCGGCGCGCAAGGACCCCGGCATGGCCGCAACGATCTCCTCAGCGGTCCCGGCGGCCAGCGCGATCCCGGCGTCGAGCACGAGCACCGAAGCGCACCGCTCGGCCTCGTCCAGATACGTGGTGGCGAGCACGACGGCGCAGCCCTCGGCCGCCGCGCGGGCGATCAGCCACCACAGGCCGGAGCGGCTGACCGGGTCGACCCCGGTGGTCGGCTCGTCGCCCGCGGGAGGTGCGGAATGACGGCGCTCGTCGCGTGCACCAGAGCGACCAAGCGGTTCGGCCGCTTCACCGCGGTCACCTGGCCCGCCGGGGCGCACAGCGTCACGTCGGACAGGGCAACCGTTTTCCCGTAGTCAACGCAAACCCCGCGGGCACCCCAGACGGGCAGGCCGGAGCCGCCCGGCCCGGCTGCCGCCACCACCGCGTCCCTGCCGGTCACGTCGCTGCCGGTCACGTCGCTGCCGGTCACGTCGCTGCCGGTCACGCCCCGGCTCCCTGCGGCTCGACGGCTCGCCCGCGCGGGCCGTGCTCGCGGGCGGCCGGAGCCAGGTAGGCGCGGAACCGCAGCGTCGCGCCGGTCACGACGATCGCCCCGAGCAGGGCGAGGAACACGAACGGCTGCCACAGCGCCGCGATCGGCTCCGCCCGCAGCATCACTCCGCGGGATATCTGGTTGAAGTAGGTCAGCGGCAGGAAGTAGGCGATCCAGCGCACCCCGGCCGCGATCGAGGTGAGCGGGAAGATCAGGCCGGACAGCAGCACCTGCGGCAGCAGGGTCATCACGGCGAGCTGGATCGCCTGGCCCTGGTTCTGCGAGACACTGGAGATCAGCACGCCGATGCCGAGCGTGACGAACAGGAACGCCAGGGCGCCCAGCCCGAAGACGGCCGGGTTGCCGCGGAACGGCACCCCGAAGAGCGCGATGCCGACCGCCAGCACGATCGTCAGGTCCACGGCCGCGACCAGGAAGTACGGCACGATCTTGCCCAGGAAGACGTCCCTGGGCCGTAGCGGCATCACGGCGAGCTGCTCGAGCGTGCCCGACTGACGTTCCCTGACCACGCCCAGGCTGGTGATGATCGTGCCGACGAACACGAGCACGACACCGCACAGCCCGGGGATCATGATGGCCGAGGTGGTCAGGTCCGGGTTGTACAGCACCGTCACCTTCGGCGGGCCAGCCGGCCCGGCCCCGGCCGGCCCGCCAGGCGTGTTGACCCCGCCCACGGTGAACTGGCGCGACGAGGCGGCCAGGGCGGCAAGCGCGGCCTTCGCCGAGAACAACTGGCTGCCGTCGATCAGGACCTGCGGCCTGCCGGCACCGGTCACGACCGCCATCTCCGCCTTCCCGTCGCGCAACTGGTCCCGCGCCCACGACGGGCCCTGGCCGGGCGCCGTCGTGGTGACGTCGAACGGGGACGGCAGCCGCCCGGCGACCAGGCCGGCCTGCGGGCCAGAGACGGCGACGGTGATGGACTTGACGTCGAAGCTGGCCGCGTAGCCGAGGACCACGAGCAGCAGCACGGGCATCACGATCATCATCGCGAGCGTCCGGCGGTCCCGCCGAACCTGGCGGAACTCCTTCACGATCATTGCCCACATGGGCGTGCCCTTCGTCGAGCCGAAGACTAATTCAACGCTCGTTGAACTCTACAAGCGTTGAATTACCGGGTCAAGGGGAGTCAGCGTTGGGCCAGCCGGTGACGGGGCCGTCGGCACGGAGGCGACCGGTCGAGACGATCTGGTAGGAATAACTGCATGGCGCTGACTCGGCATGCCGGGACGTGGACGATCGAGGACCGGTGCGAGTCGACCTGGCACTACCTGCCCTTCGAGGTGCCGGCCGGGGCCAGCGCCTTAAGAGTCGAGCTCGACTACGACGCCGCCGGGACGGTGCTCGACCTGGGCTGTTTCGGCCCCGCGGGATTTCGCGGCTGGTCCGGCGGGGCGCGCCGGTCGTTCGTGATCGGCGCGATGTCGGCGACGCCCGGCTACCTGCCTGGCGAGCTCGAGCCCGGCACCTGGACGGTCGTGCTCGGGCTGCACTGGATACCCGCGGCCGGCGCTCGCTACGCGGTGTCCGCCGAGGTGTCGGCCAAGGCGGCCGGCCAGGCGCCGGGCGACCGGGTTCCTGGCCCCGGGACCGAGCCGGTGCCGCCGCTGGCCAGCCAGCGGGCCCGCCGCGAGCTGCCGGCCGACCACGGGATGCGCTGGCTGGCGGGCGACCTGCACGCGCACACCGTTCACTCCGACGGCCTGATGACCGTGCCCGAGCTGGCCAGGTTCGCCGCCGGGCGCGGGCTGGAGTTCCTGGCCGTGACCGACCACAACACGATCAGCCACCACGCCGAGCTGCGGGCCGCGGCCTCGGCTCACGGCATCACGCTGCTGGCCGGCCAGGAGCTGACCACCGAGCAGGGGCACGCGAATGCGTTCGGCGACATCGGCTGGGTCGACTTCCGTGAGCCGCCCGACGAGTGGCTGGCCATGACGGAGCGGCATGGCGGGTTGCTTTCCGTTAATCATCCCTACGGCGGTCACGTGAGCTGGACGGCGCCGATGAAACGGCGCCCGCCCCTGCTCGAAGTCTGGCACTGGAGCTGGCTCGACCCGCGCTGGACGACGCCGCTGGCCTGGTGGCTGGCGTGGGATCCGGCGGCGACCGCCGTCGGCGGCAGCGACTGGCACCGCCCGGGCTCGGACGCGCCGCCCGGTTCGCCGACCACCTGGGTGCAGGCCGAGAGCGCCGACGATGCCGCCGTGCTCGGCGGGCTGGCCGCCGGGCGGGTCGCGATCTCGGCCGGGCGGGACGGCCCGGTGCTGCTGCGGGTGGACGGCGAGCTCGTCGCGTGCGGCGGCGACGGCACGATCCTGGCCGGCCCTGACGGGCCCAAGTGCCGGGTCCGCGGCGACCTGGCCAGGTTCACGGGCGACGCCGGCCATCACCGGCTCGTCGACCCGTCGGGCGCGACCCTGGCACTGACCGGCTGACCCGGCCGCCCGAGTCCGCCCGGCCGCCCCCGTTCCCGCCGGCCCGCGTCGTTGTGATATCTGTGCCTGGACCGCCGGACGTCAGGAGGACACGATGGCACGATCGCCGCGCTGGGGCATCACGCTGCCGCTGCCCGGTCACCCGCTGACCGAGCAGCGCGAGATCATCTCGTCCCTGGCCGGCCTCGGCTACACCGACGCCTGGTCGTCCGAGCTGAACGGGGTCGATGCGTTCACGCCGCTGGTCCTGGCCTCGCAGTGGACCGACCAGCTCAGGTTCGGCACGGCGATCGCGGCGATCTACACTCGCGGGCCCGCGCTCCTGGCGATGACCGCGGCGACGCTGGCCGACCTCGCGCCCGGCCGGTTCGTGCTGGGAATCGGCACGTCAACGCCGGTGGTGGTCGAACAGTGGAACGCGATCCCGTTCGACGCACCTTACCTGCGCTCCCGTGACACGCTGCGGTTCCTGCGGGCCGCGCTGACCGGCCAGAAGGTCACCGAGCGGTACGAGACCTTCACGGTGAACGGGTTCCGGCTTGAGCGGCCGCCCGCGGTGCCGCCGGGGCTGGCGCTCGCGGCGCTGCGTCCGCAGATGGTGCGCCTCGCGGCGGCCGAGGCCGGGGCGGCGATCACGAACTGGCTCTCCCCCGCCGACATGCCCGCGGTGCGGGAAGCCGCCGGCCAGGACTGCGAGCTGATCGCGCGGATCTTCGTGTGCCCGACCGCGGACGCGGACCTGGCCAGGACGATCGGCAGGCGACTGCTCACCGGATACCTGACCGTGCCCGCGTACGCCGCGTTCCACGAGTGGCTCGGCCGCGGTGAGCTGCTGCGGCCGATGCACCAGGCGTGGGCCGCGGGCGACCGGCGCGGCGCCGGCGCCGCGATCCCCGACGAGGTCGTCGACGACCTAGTCGTCCACGGCGACCTGGCGACGTGCAGGGACCGGGTGGACGCCTACCGCGCCGCCGGGCTCGACACGCCGGCCATCGCGATCATCCCCCCGCCCGGCGTCGACGTCGCCGAAGCGGTCCGCGGCCTCGCCCCGCCCGCCTGACGGGCTGGCCCGTCTGGCCCGGGAAAAGCGGTTGGGCAGGAATCTGCCAGGACGCACAATGAGGCGTGATCGGACCCGACCGCGAGATCCCGCTGGACGGCGGCGGCCGCACCCGGGTCAGTCGTCGGGGCGACGTCGTGGTCCGCGAGACCGGCCCGTGGACGCCGGCCGTGCACGCGCTGCTGAGCCACCTCGAGCGGGTCGGCTTCGACGCCGCTCCGCGCCTGGTCGGCTCGGGAATCGACGGCGACGGGCGTGAGACGCTGACGTTCATCGAGGGCGGGTTCACCCAACCGGAACCCTGGACGCTCCAGGGAGCGGCCGCGCTGGGCCGCCTGCTCCGCGACCTGCACCGGGCGACGAGCACGTTCCGGCCGGACCCGGAGGCGGTCTGGTTCGGATGGCACGGCCGCGACCTCGGCGGTCCCCGCCGGGTCATCGGCCACTGCGACGTGGCGCCGTGGAACATCGTCGCCCGCGGCGGCCTGCCGGTCGGCCTCATCGACTGGGAGTTCGCCGGGCCGGTCGACCCGCTCGTCGAGCTGGCCCAGCTTTGCTGGCTCAACGCCAAGCTCCACGACGACATCGTGGCCGCGCGCGAGGGCCTGCCGCCGCTGGCCGAGCGTGCCCGCCAGCTCGCCGCCATCGTCGATGCCTACGGCCTGACCGCCCGCCAGCGAGCCGGCTTCCTCGACACCATCGTCGAGTTCGTGATCTCCGACACCGCCTGGGAAGCCGACGACGCGGCCGTCACCCCGGACATGACGTCCCACCCGATCGCCCTGTGGGCGATGGCCTGGCGCGCCCGCTCAGCCGGCTGGCTGATCCGCAACCGCCGCCCGCTCCAGGCCGCCCTCACGCGCCGGTCCTAGCGGTGCCAGGGTGGTCGTGGATCAGGCAATCGGCTAGGTCAGCCGGTGAAGGGCTCTAGCAGGTGGCTGAAGTCCCAGGTGTTCTGCACGATCCCGGAGCAGGTGTTGCTGTCCTTGGTGCCCGGGCAGCCGCCGTTGTCGCGCTGGATCGCCCAGATGGACAGGAAGTTCATGCCGTTGGCTTGCGCGAAGTTCAGCATCGTCTGGGCGTCGGGCAGGTAGGTGACCTCGGTCTTCTTCGGGTAGTCGTCGATCCCTGGCAGCATGGTCATCCCTTCCATGGTCCAGATCTGCGCCGAGGTCAGGTTAGGGAAGATGCTGGTGAGCTGGGTGTGGGTGTTGTTCGCGGCGTTGACCGCGGCCTGGCCCATGTTCACCACGCCCTCGCCGGCGATGTAGTAGTCGAACACCATGATGTTGACCGAGGTCACCGTCACGCCGTTGGCGACGGCGTTCTGCAGCACGGCCTCGCCGTTCGCGTCAAGCCCGTACTGCTCGACCGGGATCGTGTACTGGATCTGCAGCGGGATGCCCTGGCTGGCCGCCCAGGCCTGGGTGATCGCGATCGCCTTGTTCCGCCGGTCGATGCCGGCCGTGTTGTTCAGGGACTTGGCTTCGACGTCCATGTCCAGCCTGGTGACGCCGAGAGTGCTGATCACGGACTCGTAGTCGGCGGCGATCTGGCTGACGTCCGTGCAGGAGTCGGCGATCTCGGTGCCGCCCTGGTCAGCGCTGTAGCCGCCGAACGACGGGATCACGTCGCCGCCGTTCGCGCGCAGCGCGGCGATGTCGGCGGCGTAGTAGTTCAGCGGCTGGGCGGTGTTGCCGTTCCAGTCCAGGGCGCATGAGCCCCTCTTCGGGGTCTGCAGGAACGCCAGTGTGAAGTACTTCGCGCCCGACGCCGTGGCGGTGTCGGAGATGCTGGCGGTGTTGGGGGCGAGGTAGGTCTCGTAGTAAGGCGCGTAGACGTGGGCGGGCAGCGGGGTTCCCGCTGCCAGAGCCGGCGCCATGACGGGGCCGCTGAAGACGAGGGGGGCCGCCGCTGCGGCGGCCAGCAGGAACCGGTGCCGAGGCTTCACGCAGATCTCCTTCCGCCCGCCTGGCCGTGGCCAGGCGGGCCCGGTGCGATTGTGTTAGGCGAAAAATGGCGGTCAGGGAACGGGGGCGACGATATCCGTCTTCGGCACGTTCCATCCGGAGACGCTGATCACCGGGGTGCTGCCTTGCAGGTCGGCGGTCTGGTAGCTCACGGTCAGGGTCTGCGACTCACCGGGGAACAGAGTGATGTCATTGCCGGCCCAGATCGAGGACTGCAGCTCGTTGTCGCCGGCCAACTCCTGGCCGCCGGCGGTCCCGCGGCGGACGTCGGCGCGCAGCAGGAACGCGACCGTGGACGCCGAGGTGTTGGTGACAGTCACGGTCGTCGTGAGATCCCCGCCCGGCCCGGCCTGGTGCGCGGTCGCCGCGGTGACGGTGACCGCGGAGGCCGGCAGCGTCTGCAGCGAGGTCAGGTTCGCATAGGTCGAGATCGTGCCCTGCGGCTGGCCCAGCGTCTTCGACCAGTTCACCACGTCGGTCTGGGTGGACAGCCAGTAGACGTTCCGGTCGACGAGGTTCCCGTTCTGCCTGAGCGCCAGGTCGACGAAGTAGACCTGGACCGGGCTGCCGGTCGGCACCTTCGGGGTCAGGACGCTGTTCATCACCTGCTGGCTGTTCAGGCTGAGGTTGGTTGCCGTCTGGTCGTCGAGCAGCGTCCCGGCCAGGTTGTAGACCTTCGCCTCGACCGACACGCCGGACTGGGTCGTGTTGGAGAGGTTGTCGAGCGTGACGGTGCCGTTGTCAAGCGCGTACAGAGCGTGCAGCGACCGGTTGGCCTCCTGCGCGCCGAAGTAGCTGCCCGCCTGGTCGCCGTCGCTGTTGTAGAGCTGCCAGAGCAGGCTCGGCCAGCCCTTGTTCACCTGCCAGTAGATCGTGCCGGTGGACGGCAGTGGCGTGTTGTTCGCGTGGTCGATGAACGCCTCGAACTGCGCCCTGACGTTCTCGTAGTCCTGGACCTGCGCCTCCTGCACGTACTGCGCCAGGCTTGACCAGGCGCCGTACCTGCTGCTCAGCGCGGTGTCGAAGTGGC
>WNGQ01006885.1_pt1 | contig 14751 bp, 12 predicted proteins | sample 5407661 | NCBI WGS metagenome assembly WNGQ01 (sample SAMN13153382, study PRJNA577476) | soil metagenome | isolation source: 60 cm soil or saprolite under Garry oak tree replicate 2 | place: USA:California | collected 2016-06-15 | reverse complement strand
GAGGACTCCCGACAAGATCATCGCGCGGATGTCCGGCCGGGCGATCAGAGCGAGCACCAGGATCAGCAGCGCGATGCCCCCCATCGCGAATCCGAGGCTGCGGTGCGGAGCGAACGCCGTGTCACCCTGGGTGGCCAGGCCCTGGTTCTGCAGGCTGAAGACGCCCAGGCCAGCGAGGAAGATCTGGGTAACGCCAGCCAGCAGGAAGCCCGCGAGCAACCACCGGTAGCCCTGGAAGACACGTCGCCGCAGCGCGGCGGCGGGCGTAGCGGCGTGCTCGGAGTCGGCGCGCAGCGCATGGTTCTGACTCATCTTCGCTTGCTCCTTGCCGGGTGCTGGTGCCTATGGTCCGCACGCTACGGCGGCGGATCCGCGCCGAACACCGTGCTGACCGCCGGATCGGGGTGAGGCTGACCGCAGGCGAGCTTGCGGCAATCCTGCTTTCCGGCCGACGGCCGGCCGGTCACACTGGGCCTATGCGGGCTGTCTGCACGGTGCTCGCGATCATCGGCGGCTGCGCGCTGGCCGCGGCCGTCGCGATCGAGCTGGCCACGGGCCACCCGGCCGGGGTCGGCTGGGTGCTGCTGGGACCCGCGCCCTTCTATGCCGTCGGGCTGGCCGGCACTCTCCGCGGGCGCGGCCACCCGGTCGCGGCCTGGCTGCTCGCAGCGGGCACGACGTTCATGCTGGGGATCTGCCTCGGCGACGCCATCATTGACCTGCCGGCGGTGGCCGGCTCCGATCTCGCGTGGATCGTCCTGCTCATCGGGGAGTGCGCGTCCAATGCATCCGTGGTCGCGGGAATCGGGCTGATCGCCCTGTTCCCGACCGGGGTGCCGCACCGCCGCGCCGAGCGCCTGGTGCTCAGAACCGCGGCCCTGACGGCCGTGCTGCTGCCGGTGCTGCTGGTGATCACGAGCCCGACGCCGCCCGAGAGCCTGTACCAGCCGGCCGAACCGGGCATCGCCAGCCCCCTGTTCCTGCCTGCGCTCCGGCCCCTGGAGCCGGTCGCCGCGGGCCTGGAGTACACGTTCGCGACGTGGATCGTCCTCGGCGCCGTCATGCTCTTCCTGCGATACCGGCGGTCGCAGCCGGAGGACCGCCGCCGGATCCGGTGGCTGCTGGTCGGCATGGGGGGCGCGCTCGTGGTCTTCGCCGCGGCTACCGCGGTGTCCGCGTCGGTCAGTTCTGGCTTCTTTGGAGTCGCAGCGGCTTTCGTCCTCTGGACGCTGGCGGTAGTGCTCGCCCTCGGCTCGCTGGTCGTTCCGCTGTCCCAGGACGGAGTCTTCGGCATCGACCAGTCGGCCCGCAGGTCGATGGTCTACCGGGCGCTGTGGCTGATCATCGCGGCGGCGTACGTCACCGCCGCGGCGACGCTCGGCCTGCTGGCCAGCCGGTACCTGCCGATCGGGGCAGCGGTTCTGCTGGCCACCGGCGCCGCGCTGCTGTTCCAGCCCGCGCAGCGAAGGCTCGAGCGGCTGGCGGACAGATGGGTGTTCGGAGCCCGCCTCGACGGCTACGAGGTGCTCAACCGGTTCGGGTCGATGCTGGAGGCCTCGCCAGGCCCGGCCGACCTGCTGCCCAGGCTGGCCGCCGCGATACGCGAGGGGCTTGGCCTGGAATGGGCCCGCGTCCGGCTGGACCTCGCGACAGCCGGTGACAGCCTGCCAACCGTCGGCGCGGCCGGAATCAAGCCGGATGACCTGGCCGAACCCGCGTTCTTCGTGCCGTTGATCCACGGCGGCATGCGCCTCGGCCGGATCGAGTGCGGCCCGCGCGGCGACGGCCCGCTGCTCGAGGAGGACCGGCGCCTGCTGACCTACCTGGCCGGGCAGGCCGCGACGGCGGCGCGCAACCTGCATCTGACGGTCGAGCTGAGCGACCGGCTTGACCTCATCCGCCGGCAGGCGGCGGAGCTGACGGCGTCGCGGGCCCGGGTTGCGCAGGCGCAGGACGCCGAACGCCAGCGCATCCAGCGGGACCTGCACGACGGCGTCCAGCAGGATGTGGTGGTCCTGACGGCCAAGCTGGCCCTGGCACGCGAGCGGCTGCGCCGCGGCGATCAGCGGGCCGACGAGTCGCTCGCCGAACTCCAGCTCGACCTCGGCGAGCTCCTCGTTCATCTGCGCGAGTTCGCCCACTCGATCCACCCGCCCGTCCTCGCCGACCAGGGGCTGCTGGAGGCGATCGAGGCTCAGGCCGCCCGCCTGCCCATCGAGGTCGTGATCGAGGCCGACCCGGCGCTGCGCGGTGTCCGCTATCCCCAGCACATCGAGGCCGCCACGTGGTACGTCGTCTCGGAGACGCTGACCAACGCGGTCAAGCATGCCCGGGCGCGCCGGGTGCTCGTCGCGCTGGCGCAGCCGAACGGGCGGCTGGCCGTCGAGGTCAGCGACGATGGCTGCGGGTTCGACCAGGCCACCGTGCGCGGCTTGGGCCTGTCCGGCCTCGCCGACCGGATATCCATCGTGAATGGAGCCCTGTCCATCGACAGCGGCCCCGGCCGCGGTACGACGCTGCGCGCCGTGATTCCGCTCGCCGCCGAGGCTCCCGGCGATGGCTGAGCCGCTTCGCATCGTCATCGCCGACGACAACTACCTGGTTCGCGAGGGAACGCGGCGGCTGCTGGAGGATTCCGGTCAGGTGACGGTGCGAGCCGCGGTGGGTTCCGCGCCGGAACTTCTCGATGCGGTGCGCCGCGCGAAGCCGGACGCGGTGCTGACCGACATCCGGATGCCGGCGGCCGGCCTGGCCGCGGGCAGGTCCGCCGGACCGGCGATGGAGGGCATCGACGCCGCGCACGCCATCAAGGCGACCGATCCCGATGTCGGCGTGGTGATCCTTTCTCAGTACGCCGACGAGTCCTACGCCTTCGAGCTGTTCCGCAACGGCACCGCCGGCCTGGCATACCTGCTGAAAGACCGCGTCGGCGACCTGCATCAGCTGCTGTCCGCGCTCCGGGAGGTGGTATCCGGGGGATCGGTGATCGACCCGCAGGTCGTCGAGGCGCTGGTCACGCGGCGGGCCAGGCTGCGCGAGTCCCCGCTGGCCAGGCTTACGCCGCGCGAGCTTGACGTGCTGCGAGAGATGGCCCAGGGCCGCGGGAACGCGGGCATCGCCCAGCGACTGTCGCTGTCGGAGTCGTCGGTCGAGAAACATGTCAACGCGATCTTCGCCAAGCTCGACCTGGCCCGCGAGCAACTGGTCCACCGGCGGGTGGCCGCGGTACTGACGTTCCTCCGCGACGCGGGCCTGCGCCCTCCCGGCTGACCGGGCGATGCGGAGTGGGCGCGGCTGGAGCCGCTGTTGCCGCCCCATCCGCGGCAGGGGCACCGGCGGGACGACCACCGGGTCGTGACCCGACGGGATCTTGCACCGGGTCCGGACCGGGTGCCCGTGGCGTGACCTGCCGGAGCGGTTCGGGAACTGGAAGACCGTCTATGGCCTTGCATCGCCGCTGGTCAGGAGACGGAACCTGGGAGAGGATCCTGGACCGCCTGCGGGCCAGGTGCGACGAGGAGCAGGGAAAGGCAGGGGCGGTGGCGGCGGACGCGACGGTAGTCCGGGCGAGCGCGCCTTCTGCCGGCTCCGCCAGCACCGCGCCATGGCCACCCGCTACGACAAGCGCGACTTCGTCTACCGGGGCACCGTCGATGCCGCGACACTCCGGATCTGGCTCCGTGACCTCACCAGAGATGATCTACGAGACACGCCCTAGGCGTGACGCATCCACAAGTTGGCCTCAACGTAAGTTCCGCGGTCGTGTTCACGGTCGATCTCCTTGATGCGAACACCGGCCAGGACATCGGACAAATCAGCCCGCCGCCCGACCGGTCCGGCAGCACCCCCACCGGCTGACCGCACTGCGCTGGCTCGACCCGCGGCTGATGGCACGCGAATGGCACGGGACCCATAGAGCGATGTAGTGGTCCTAGCCGGCTATCCCGCCGGAAGGGCTGCCCTGCTTCCTGGTTCCCGGCTCACCGTCCCGATGATCATCTTGCCGGTGCTCGCATCCAGGAAGATCCAGTTCCTAGCCTTCAGGTGCCGGTGCGGGAAGGCTAGCCAGCTATACCCGTACGCCAGCTGATCCAGCGCGGTGTACGCGATCCCGTCCCGGACAGGATGACCGTCACACTCGACACCGCAATACGGCCCGATCGGCACGGTCAGAAGGCCCAGCTGCACGGTGGTGCCAGGCGCGATCGCCGTGCTCCGTTCGCCGCGTGAAAACCTGGCCCAGGCCCGCCTCACGGTCATGGTCGGCATGGCGCCTGGCGGCGGAGGCGCGAACACGATCTCGGTGCCGGGAATCCTGATCGTGTTCGCGTCGATGGCACGGGCGTGATTGACGCTCGTCCAGATTGCGACCGCGGCGACTGCGAGTACGGCGAGCCCGAGTGCGCCAGTACTGATCAGCGGTCCGCGTAGCCGCATGCGCTTCCCCTGTTCCGAACTACAAGCCGGGGGTGATCACGTCGTACTGGCGGCTGTACAGCGCGAAGAGGAACGCGGCAAGTATAACGAGGACGGAAGCTAGAGCGATCCCGCCGGTAATCCCCAGGGCGATCGCCATCGCGGTCCCGCGCTCCGGGCGCGGGCGTTGGACTACACGCGAGCAGTCCGGGCATCGGACCACGCGCGGCCTCGGGGGCACAAGGAAGCCGAGCGCGACCGATATCCCGGCAAGCAGCCCGACCAAGCCCCGGTGAACCGGGTCGCCCCAGGTGAGTTGCAACTGGTCAGCGAAGTGAGCGTAATAGGGCAGGAACTGGAACTTGCGGTCGTTGGCTGCGACGACCTCCTTGTAGGCCACCCTCATGGCCTCGTCCGCGCCCAGGATGGTGCCGGTTGCCTCGATGCTGATCATGTTCCCCCCTGACGCCCGGACCTGGGCACCTGGATGGCGACCCGAGGTCATGGCCACCAATTCGGCGGGCGAGTGCGCGCTGTGGCGGGGCAGCCAGAGCACGGTGCCGATCGAGTAGCGGTGCCCGCCGAGCCACGTCGACGTGTATCCCACGGCGAAGCCCAGAGTCCCGAGCAGCGCGATGATCGCGATTCTCTTGAGCATGTGGCTCCCCTTTGTCCCGCTAGCAGGGATCGTATCGCCTCCGTGACCTCACCAGAGATGATCTACGAGACACGCCCTAGTAGGAGTCGTGCCTGCGTACCCAGGCCATCGTCCAGGGCAGGTCCTTCTCGTCCCGGCCCTTAGGCGTGAGATCCAGTAGCTGGTATCCGCTGTTGATCGGGTCGAGCCCGCGGCTGTAGGTGGAGTAGGTGTGGAAGATCTCGCCCTGGTCGCCGATCGCGAACACGCTGAGGCCGGGCGACTCCTCGGCTGGCTCGTCGACCCTCCTGAAGTTGTACTCGCCGCCGTCCCCGCGCTGCTCGGGCGCCGCGGAGACGCCGAAGTCGTAGTTGAAGTCGCCGGGCGCCGACGAGTACCAGGGGAACGACCAGCCCATCCGCTGCCGGTACGCGTCGATCTCGCCGAACGGCGCGTGCGAGACAGCCACGAGAGCGGCGTCGCGGCGCGCCAGGTGAACGGGCATGGCGTTGAAGCTGTCGGCCCAGAAGGAGCAGAGCGGACAGCCCTCGCCCCAGCCCGGCCCGAACATGAAGTGGTACACGATCAGCTGGCTGTGACCGTCGAACAGGTCGCGCATCAGCACCCTGCCGTCCGGGCCGTCGAATTCGTACCGTTTGTCCAGCCGCACCCACGGCAGTCGCCTGCGCGCGGCCGCGAGCTCGTCGCGGAGCCTGGTCAGCTCCTTCTCCCGCTCGAGCAGGTCGATCCGAGCGGCTCGCCATTCCTCCCGGCTGCCGATGCGGGCCACCTCCGGAGCACCCGGCTGGTGGGCTGATGTCGTGTCGTGCCGTTGTGACATGGCTGATTACCTTTCTGCGCTGACGAGAACACGAACCCGTTCCTGGACTACCGGCGCATGCCTGCGGCGGCCGCCGACACCGAGGGCGGTCAGGGCGCCGGCCAGCGACAGGCAGGCCGCCGCGGCCAGCGCCGGGCGAATCCCGGAGACCACCGTCGCCGGCGAGCCGAGGTGCCCGTTCGCGCTGAACACCGCGGTGACGATGGCGACGCCGAACACGGCGCCGAACCGCTGCAGGGTGCTCTGCACTCCCGAGGCCTTGCCCATGTCGGCGGGCGGCACCGCGTTGAGCGCGCTGGACGGCACCGCGGGAATCGCCATCGAGATCCCGATCCCGGCCATGACGAGCGGCAGCGCTAGCCCGCCGTAGCCTGCCGTGCCGGTCGCGATCAGCGCGATCCACAAGAGCCCGGCCCCCTGCAAGGCCAGGCCGATGACCATCAGCGGCCGCGATCCGATCCTGTCGGCGACCGAGCCGGCGGCCGGCGCGATCAGCAGGGGCGTGAGCGTCCACGGCAGGAAGCGCAGGCCCGTGCTCAGCGGCGAGTGGCCGAGCCCAAGCTGGAAGTACTGCGACATCAAGAACGCGGCCGAGGTGATGCTGGCCATCATCAGGAAGCCGGTCGCGTTGGCGGCCCCGAACGCGCGGACGCGCAGCAGGCGCAACGGCAGCATCGGCTCGCTGGCCCGTCGCTCCCAGGCCACGAAGCCCGCGAGCAGCGCGGCCGCCAGGATCAGCGCTCCGACGACCTGCGGGCTGCCCCAGCCGACATCGCCCGTCCGGACCAGGGCCCAGGCGAGCGCCACGGCGCCGATGGCCGCCATGGTCACGCCGGGCAGGTCCAGCCTGGCGGCCGGCCCTCGGCTCTCCGGCAGCCGGGACGCCGCCAGGACCGCGGCGGCCAGGCCGATCGGCACGTTGAGCCAGAAGATCCAGTGCCAGTCCAGTCCCTGCACGACGGCACCGCCGACGAGCGGGCCGCCCGCGATGGCCAGGCCGCCGATCGCGCCCCAGATCCCGACCGTGGTCGCGCGCTTCTCGGCCGGGAAGGCCGAGGCCAGGATCGTCAGGCTCAGCGGGGTGATCAGCGCCGCGCCCAGGCCCTGGGTCACCCGCGCGGCGATCAGCAGGCTTGCGCTCGGCGCCAGCGCGCAGGCCGCGGAGGCCGCGGTGAACAGGAGCAACCCCACCACGTACATGCGCCTGCGGCCGAGCCGGTCGCCGAGCGCCGCGGCCGTGATGATTCCCGCGGCCAGAGTCAGCGTGTAAGCGTTGACGGTCCACTCCAGCGTCGAGACACTGCCGCCGAGACCGGCGTGGATCGCCGGCAGCGCGGTAATGACCACGAGCGCGTCGAGAGCCGTCATGAAGAAGGCCACCGACGTGAGCGCGAGCGCCCAGCCGGCGGACTTGGTGAGCTGCATGTCCCACCTCCGGGGACCGGGGCAGCGGCGCCGTCCGGCGCCTACCGACTGCCCGAGTCACCCGTCCTACGGTCGGCAGGGGCCTGGAATCGACAGCGCCGCACAGGAAACTTTGCGGGACAACGAAACGTCGGTGAGCTCGAGACTTCAGGGATCTCGCCGGTCCCGCTGGTCGCGGCCGGCTTCCCGCTGGTCGCGACCGCCAACCTCGCGGCCGGCGGCCTCGCGGCCGGCTGCCTCGCGGCCGGCTGCCCGGCGCTGTAGTTCCTCGCGCAGCACCCTGTTGTCTGTCGTCTCGATCGCCCGCGCCCAGGCGGAGGTGGCCTCGCCGGCCCGGCCAGCCCGGTCGAGCAGGTCCGCGTGCGCCGCGTGCAAGGGACCGTAGCCAGCCAGCTCGCCCGAGGCCAGCACCGGCGCGAGCACCGCCAGGCCGGCCAGCGGGCCATCGGCCAGGCCAACGGCCACCGCCCGGTTCACCTCGATCACCGGTGACGGCGCGCGCCGGGCAAGCTCGCCGTACAGGGCCGCGATCTGCGGCCAGTCGGTCTGCTCGAACGAGGGCGCCTGCGCGTGAATCGCGGCGATGGCCGCCTGAAGCTGATAGGGACCGGGAGAGCGCCGCGCCACGGCGGTATCCAGCATCGCCGTGCCCTCGGCGATGAGCTCCTTGCTCCACAGGGCCCGGTCCTGCCCGGCCAGCAGCACCGGCCGGCCCGCCGCGTCCACTCTGGCCCTGGTGTGTGAGTGGGTCAGCAGCATGAGCGCGAGCAGCCCGGCGCACTCGGCGTCATCGGGCAGCAGCCCGTGCAGCACGCGCCCGAGCCAGATCGCCTCGGCGCACAGGTCTACCCGGACGAGCTCGTTGCCCGCGGTGGCGGCGTAGCCCTCGTTGAAGACCAGGTAGATGACCGCCCGCACCCCCGCGAGCCTGGCACCGAGCGCGTCGGCCCGCGGTACCTCGAACCTGATACCCGCCTCGCGGATCTTGCGCTTGGCCCGGACGAGCCGCTGGGCCAGGGTCGGCTCGGGGGCCAGGAAGGCCGCGGCTATCTCCCGTGTCGTCAGCCCGGCAACGTAGCGCAGCGTCAGCGCAACCCTCACCTGCGGAGCCAGGGCCGGGTGGCAGCAGGCGAAGATCAGCCCCAGCCTGTCGTCTTCCATGGTGACCACCTCGGGATCGGCCGGTTCGCGTTCGTCGCCGACCGCGCTGATCAGCGGGGCCAGGCCGGTCTTCGAGACATGCTGCTGAGCCCGAAGCTGGTCGACGGCCTTCCGCCAGGCGGTAACCGTCAGCCACGCGCCGGGCTTGGGCGGCACCCCGCCGCTCGGCCATGTCCTCGCGGCCGCGGCGAACGCCTCGGACACCGCGTCCTCGGCCGCCTGCAGGTCGCCAAGCCGCCGCACCAGCGTGGCCACGATGGCCGTCCACTCCTCCCGGTACGCGCCCTCCAGCGCCGCCGTCGCTACTTCATCGGTGCCCGCCACGCCTGGCCTTCCATGACCGGCCGCACCTCCACCGTGCCGTACCTGACGATCGGCATCCGGCCTGCCCAGTCCAGCGCGGTGTCGAGGTCAGGCACGTCCAGCAGGTAGAACCCGAGCAGGTGCTCCTTCGTCTCGATGAACGGGCCGTCGGTCAGCAGCCGCTCGCCTCCGTGCCGGGTGACGCTGGTGGCCGTCTCGACATGAGCAAGCTGCTCGGCGGCCAGCAAGCAGCCCGACTCCTTCAGCGCGGCGGTGTAGTCGAGCCAGCTATCGATGACGCCGTCGTCGGCCGGCTGCACGCCCGCGGCGGCGCCGGGAGTGGCATAGATCAGCAGTGCGTACTTCACGTGATCCTCCATGGCTCACAGGGGCAAGGTTGCCCGTTGACTACCTCGGCCATACAACGGCGGCTGCCCGGCGATATCGACACCACCGTGCCAGATTTCCTGGCGTACTCCCATGCCTAGAGCGCGACCAGGCGCAGCGACGGGTCGAGGACGCGCAGATCGCCCACGTCGGAGGTGACAAACGGGCTGACCGCTGCGGCGCGCGCAAATCACGACATGGGCGTCGGCGTCCATTGGGTCCGGCACTCGGTACCGCCAAGCGGCCGTCTAGCAGCAGTGCAGGGCGAGGGCCAGGTTGGTGCTGCCGTGAGCCCTGAGACGCGTCAGGAAGCCTGGCCGGGCGAGTCGCTGGCGGCCTGCTGCTCGCGCGCGGCGCGTGGCAGGAGCAGCGCGGGTATCAGGGCGGTTGCGATCAGCGCGGCGGCGACCCAGAACGTGGCGCCGAAGGCCGCGGCGAGCGCCGGGGCCGCGTGCGCGCCCGGCTGCCGCGACAAGGCCGCGATCCCCTGGACGCCGCCCGGGTGGCGGGGCAGGCTGGCGGTGATGGAGTGCTGCAGGAGGATCGCGAACAGGGCGGTGCCGATCGCGCCGCCGATGCGCTGGATGACGTTGAGCGCGCTGGTCGCCCGCGGTGTCTCCGCGCGCGACAGGGCCTGGAAGGCGGCGGCCATGGAGGGGGCGATCGTGGCACCGATCCCGATGCCGGTCACGAGCAGGGCACCCGCCAGGTAGGCGTCGGAGGTGCGCGCGCCCACCTGGGTGTACGCGAGCGTGCCCAGCAGGGCGACCGCCATCCCGGCCGAGCAGACCATGCGGGCGCCGATCTTGTCGGTCAGCGATCCGGCGAGCGACAGCGACAGGGCCGCTCCGATGCCTTGCGGGCCGAGCAGCAGCCCGATCTGGACCGGGCTGTCGTGGCGGACCACTTGGTAGTAGAGGGGAATCAGGATCAGCGAGCCGAACAGCGCGACCGGCAGCAGGAAGTTGAGTACGGCTGCGGCGCCGAAGCCGCGGCGGCGCAGCAGCCCGACGTCGATCAGCGCGTCGTTGCCCCGCGCGACAGCGTGCCAGAAGAACAGCGCGATCAGCGTGAGGCCGGCCAGCGCGGCGAGGCTCGTCCGCGGGCTGCCGAAGCCGCCGTCGTTTCCCGCCTCGGACATGCCGTAGAGGAATATGGCGATACCCGTGGAGAGCAGGGCCAGCCCGCGCAGGTCGAGCCGCTGGCCTAGTTGCGGCCGGGCGTCCGGCAGCAGCTTCCAGGCGGCGAGCACGGCGGCCGCGCCGATGGGCAGGTTGATGAGGAAGATCCAGCGCCAGCTTGCCGCGCCGATGATCGCGCCGCCGAGCACGGGGCCGAAGACCGGGGCGAGCAGCATCGGCACGCCGATCACGCTCATCACGCGTCCCATCCGCTGCGGCCCGGCGGCCTGGGCCAGGATCGTCTGCCCGACCGGCAGGATCATCCCGGCGCCGAGCCCTTGCAGGACGCGGAAGGCGACCAGCGAGCCGACCGACCACGCCGTGCCCGCGAGCACCGACCCGGCCAGGAACAGCCCCAGGGCGTCGAGGCGTGCAGGTCGCTGCCGAGGGTGGGGATGGCGACGTTGACGATGGTCAGGTCGAGGACCGTCATGATCGTCCCCAGGACGACGACCGCCGAGAGCACGAGGATCTCGCGGTTCAGGCGGTCGTCTCGCCCGCGAGTGGCGGCTGCCGCGAGTTCGGTTCTGCTGAGTGCCATCGCTGCCCTCCATCGAGGTAAACTGGTTATGCTCTAAATATAGAGCGTAACCAAACTTAGGGCAACCCTATCTACTGAGGCAGGCATGGGGCTTCGTGAGCTGAAGAAGGAGCAGACCCGGAGGCTGATCGCCGACACCGCGTGGCGGCTGTTCGACGACCGGGGATTCGACCAGGTCAGCGTCGCCGAGGTGGCACGCGAGGCGCAGGTCGCCGAGGCCACCGTCTACAACTACTTCCCCGGCAAGGAAGACCTGTTCTACTGGCGGCTGGAGTCCTTCGGGACGCGGCTGACCGGCGCGGTCAGCGCCCGGCCCGCCGGCGAGCCGGCACTCGCCGCGTTCCGCCGCGCCCTGCTGGCCGAGGGCGGCCTGATCGCCCAGGCAGAGTCGGGCGACCCGGAAGCACTCGCCCGGCTGCGCACCGTCAACCGCATCGTCGCCGCCAGCCCCGCCCTGCTCGCCCGCGAACAGCAGGCCATGTCCCGCATCGCCGGGTCCCTCGCCGCGGTGCTGGCCGCCGGCACCAGCGCACCACCCGGCGACCTGCGCCCCCAGGCGGCAGCGAACGCGATGGTCGGAGTCCACCGTGCGCTGGTCGACTACGTGCGCGGCCGGATCCTGGCCGACGATGAGCCCGCACGGCTTGCCGCCGATGTCCGCAGACTCACCACCGAGGCCTTCGGGCTGCTCGAGCACGGGCTGCGTGACTACGCCGCCGGCCCGCCGGCGTAAAGCTGGCCGGGCAGTTGCCTGGTGTTCACGCCGCGCCGGAGCGTCTTAGCCGGTTGGCATTGCCGACTACCGACAGTGATGACATCGCCATCGCCGCGGCGGCGATGACCGGGGATAGCCTGATGCCGAGCGCCGGGTAGAGCGCTCCGGCCGCGACGGGGATGCCGACGCCGTTGTAGGCGAGAGCGAAGAACAGGTTCTGGCGGATGTTCCGCATGGTCGCGCGGGACAGCGAGATGGCCGTCACCACGCCGGCCAGGGACCCGGAGATGAGGGTGATGTCGGCGGCCTCGATCGCCACGTCGGTGCCGGTGCCGATGGCCAGGCCGACGTCGGCAGCGGCCAGGGCAGGGGCGTCGTTGATCCCGTCGCCCACCATGCCGACCTTGCGGCCTTCGGCTTGCAGTCGCTGGATATGGCTGGCCTTGTGCTCGGGCAGTACCTCGGCGACCACCTTTGTCACGCCGGTGGTGCGGGCGATGGCTGCGGCGGTGACCGCGTTGTCGCCGGTGATCATGACCACGTCGGCGCCGAGGTGACGTAGCGCGGCGATCGCGGCCGCCGAGTCGGCCTTTACCGGGTCGGCGACGGCGAGCACGCCGGCGGGCAGGCCGTCGATGGCAGCCAGTACCGGGGTCTTGCCGTCCGCGGACAGGCGCGCGGCGATGGGGTCGAGCACGGTGGTGTCGAGGCCGGCGCCGGCGAGCAGCCTGGAGTTGCCGATGAGGACCGGATGCCCGTCCACCGTGGCCTGGACGCCCAGGCCGGTGATCGAGTCGAACGCCGACGCGGCGGGCATGGCCAGGCCACGCCGCCTGGCGCCGGCGACGATCGCGGCGGCCAGGGGATGCTCGCTGTCCGCCTCGGCCGCCGCGGCCACCGCCAGCAGCCGTACCTCATCGAAACCGGGGGCCGGCTGGACGTCGGTGAGCGCGGGCTTGCCCGCGGTGATGGTGCCGGTCTTGTCCAGCACGATCGTGTCCAGCCGGCACGCGGTCTCCAGGGCTTCGGCGGAACGGATGAGTATTCCGGCGCGGGCGCCCTTCCCGGTGCCCACCATGATCGACAGCGGGGTGGCCAGGCCGAGCGCGCATGGGCAGGCGATGATCAGCACCGCGATCGCCGACACCAGCGCGAGGGTCAGCGCCGGGGCCGGGCCCGCCGTGAACCACACCGTGAACGTCACGATCGCGACGGCGATGACGGCGGGCACGAAGAACCCGGACACGGCGTCGGCCAGCCGCTGGATAGGCGCCTTGGACGCCTGCGCCCGCTGCACCATCTTGATGACCTGCGCCAGCATGGTGTCGGCGCCGACCTTGTCCGCCCGCACCCGCAGCGACCCCGTGGTGTTGATCGTGGCTCCGACGACCGTGTCCCCGGCGCGCTTGCTGACCGGCATCGGCTCGCCGGTCACCATCGACTCGTCCACCGCCGACGACCCGGACAGGACGACCGCGTCGACCGGGATCTTCTCCCCGGGCCGGATCACCACCTCGTCCCCGACCACGACGTCCGCGACCGGGATCTCGGCCTCGGCCCCGCCCCGGACGACCCGCGCGGTGCGGGCCTGCAAGCCAAGAAGCTCGCGGATGGCCTGCCCGGTGCCGGCCTTGGCCCGGGTCTCGACCAGCCGGCCAAGCAGGATCAGTGTCAAGATCACCCCGGTGGTCTCGAAGTACACCCCGCGCGCGGCGGCGGGCAGCAGCCCGGGCACCAGGGTGACTACCAGGCTGTAGCCGTAGGCGGCGAAGGTGCCGAGAGTGATCAGGCTGTTCATGTCAGCGGACCGGTGGGTCAGCGCGAGCCAGCCGGTGCGGTGGATCGGCCACCCGGCGTAGAACATCACCGGGGTTATCAGCGCAAGCTGCGCCCAGTGGTTCAGCAGCACACCAGGCACCCAGCCCGCCTTGAACACGTCGCTAGCCATCACCGCGAACAGCACCGGCGCCGTCAGCACCGCGCCCACGGCCACCCGGCGGGTCAGGTCGGTGATCTCGCCGCGCCGCTCCGCCGCCTGCGCCTCCTCGGCGTCGGCCGCGGCCGTTCCGCCGGCGACGGCCAGTGTGCCCTCGCCTGTTCCCGGCCCGGCACCCGCAACGCATGCGGGAAGCTCCTGGCCGTCGGCGCCGGCCGCCTGGCCGGACGGCTCGACGACCAGCGTCCCGTGGATCATGTTCATCCCGCACGCGAACCCGAACGACCCGGACGACGCGGGGTCCAGCCGCACGGTCGTGCGCCCGAACGCGGGCAGCGCGGCGCTCACCGCCAGATCAGGGAATACCACCCGCGAGGTGCAGTCACCGGACTCCTGCCGGTCGAACACCATCTCCAGCGGCACGCCCGGGCTGGCCCTGATCACATCCGGGCTGTACCCGCCCTTCACCGTGACCGTGACCCGCTGCACCCCGCCGTCCAGTTGCGCGGAGCGCGCCCGCCGGGGCCCGAAGAAGAACCATCCGAGCCCTCCGATGGCCGCCGCGGCAGCCAGCAGAACACTGACATCGGGCCCGCTCATGACGATCTCCCTTCACCGGCTCCATCATGACAAGGTATACCCCCTAGGGGTAGCTACCTTGGCCGGCGGGCCACCGTCACCGCCAGCCATCCCGGGGACCTACCGGTGCCTGCGCGCCGTCGCCGGACACGCACGCAAGGGCATGGCCGGCGCCTTCATCGTTAGCTGACCGACTCGGGCGCCTGCGCGCGGGCTTCGAGCCGCTCGCGCTGCGGGATGACCGTGAATTTTGGATCATCGGCGGAGGCCTTGCCGGCGTGGAAGATTCCCCACCTGGTTGTGGCGGAGGCGGCTAGGAACGACGCGCCGGCCAGACGGCTGATGGCCTTGCTACGCCGGCCCAGGACCGCTCCGGCGGCACCGAGCGCCGACAGGACCTGCCCGGCCATCAAGTACTTGCCGCTCCGGCCGGCGTGGTAAGGCTCGGCAACCATGCCCATCCGCTGCTCCATCAGCTTGACGGCGACCAGCTCGGTGCCGATGCCGAGAAGCGCGAGGTTCCTGGCCGGATCTGACTCCGCGGCCGGGGCTGCGAGCATGCCGAGGCCGCCAGCAGCGGTGGCCGCGGACCCGACGAAGACAAACGGCATCTCCCGGAAGCCCTCATG
>WNGQ01005446.1_pt1 | contig 14751 bp, 12 predicted proteins | sample 5407661 | NCBI WGS metagenome assembly WNGQ01 (sample SAMN13153382, study PRJNA577476) | soil metagenome | isolation source: 60 cm soil or saprolite under Garry oak tree replicate 2 | place: USA:California | collected 2016-06-15 | reverse complement strand
GAAAAATCGAAATAGATCTGGAATGTAAAGCCGAGCGTCGCCTGCCAAGCTTCGAGAACGGTGACTGTGGCTCCCTTCGCCGCCGCCTCGAACACGGGGTTGACATAGCCGGCAAGCGGGTCCCCGAGAAACACTTTCTTGGCCAAACCGATCACCAACAGGATGGCGCCGCGGGCGAAGCGCTCTGCGGCGTCGCGGCGCTGATAGGGCCGTTCGTCGAATTGGTGCACGATCTCGCTCCAGCGCACCAACGGGCCGGCGAGAAGCTGCGGGAAAAATATGATGTAAAGCGCATAGTGGGTGAGATCGAGGCGCGGCGCTTTCCCTGCCTTGAGGTCCGCGAGGTACATGATGTGGTGAAACGTGAAGAAGGAAATCCCCAGCGGCAGCGCGACATTCAAACCGAACACAGCGGATCCCTGGAGATCGAGACCCGGAAGGAGGCCGGCAAAGAACGCCGCGTACTTGAACGCGCCGAGGACGCAAAGGTCGATCGCGATCGCGAGAACGATCAGCACGCCGCGGCGGTTATACACGAACCAGGTCGCAAGGGCCCAATTGGTGAGAATCGAAATCGCCAGCAGCGGCACGAAGCGCCAGTCCCAATAACCGTAAAAGACGAAGGACAGGCCGACCAGGACCGGCAACCGCTGTTCTGGGCCGAAGCGCTCGCACGCCCAATGTAGCAACAAGGCGAGGGGCAGGAAACCAAGCAGAAACGCGAACGAGTTGAAAAGCATCGAGGATTGCCGTTAGGCCCAGACTGCGCGCCAGCTGGCTGCTCGATTCACCCCTGCCATGGAGCGGACACGAGCTGCATTTCTTGCAACGGAATGGCCTAACGCTGGACACTTGGCAAGCGCTATTAGACGCAGTCGAGGGGCGGTCGTCCCACCACGGGGACTTTTGGTGCCGATGCCGGGCAGCCTCGGCGTATCCCATTTCTATGTGATGCCGAATCCGCTGCGGATTTTGGATAAAACGCGAACATCAGGCTTCAAGCATCACGCCGCCGCCGGCGTCAGGCTTCGCTCGGCGGTGACATCGTGGCCGTAGATCCATTCGATTTTATAGGTGTGCTCCTTCGGCTTGATGAGCCGCTTGAGCCGATAGCCGAGATCGCGCCTTAAGCGCGCGAACGGCGAGGTTGCGTTGTTGATCCTGCCGCGCTCGCGGGCGTGCAGCTGGATGCGCGCGGTGCGCGGCAGCCGCGCCTGTTCGTAGGCCTCGAGCGCCCCCCGAGGATCACTGCGGTGCCGGCTCAGCATATCAGCCAGCACATATCCGTCCTCGATCGCCTGCGCCGCGCCCTGCGCGAGGTAGGGCAGCATGGCATGGGCGGCGTCGCCGAGCAGGGTCACGCGCCCCTCAGTCCAGCGCGGCAGCGGATCGCGGTCATAGAGCGCCCACTTGTAGCACCGCTGCGTGCGCGAGAAGAGCTGGCCGAGGAGCGGATGCCAGTCGGCATAGGCTTCGGCCGCCTCGCGCCAGTCGGTCTCCACGCGCCAGGATTCGTCCCGCCAATCGGCCTCGAAATGCGCGATCCAGTTCACCAGCTCGCCGCGGCGGACATAGTAATGGACCACGGTGCCATTCGGCCCGAACCAGGCCGTCATGTCCGGCTCGACCAGGCCCTCGGGCAGCGCGCTCGTCGGCACCAGGCCACGCCAGCAGATATGACCGGTGAAGCGGGGCTGGTCGGGACCGAGCAGGCTCGCGCGCACGGCCGAATGGATTCCGTCCGCGCCGACCACCACATCGGCCTCGACTTCGCGGCCGTCGGCAAACGCGAGAGCGATCCGGTCGGGCAATTGTCTGATGCCGGTGCAGCGCGCATTGAGGCGGATGCATTCCGACGGCAAGGCGCGCTGCAGAACCGCGTGGAGGTCGGCGCGGTGCGCGCCGAAATAGCCGGCGCCATATTGCGACCGGAACACGCCCCGCATCTGCGTCGCCGAGACGATGCTGCCGGTCTTCCAACTGCGCACGACGTGCCGCTCGGGCTCGAAGGCGATCGCCTCGAAATCCTGGGCGAGACCGAGAGCCATGATCACGCGCATGGCGTTCGGGCTGAGCTGGATGCCGGCGCCGATCTCGCCGAGCTCACCGGATTGTTCGTAGACCGTGACCTCGAAGCCGCGCTGCCGGAGCGCGATCGCCGCGTTGAGCCCGCCGAGCCCCGCGCCGATCACCGCGACCTGCCTCACCTCGGTCATTCCTCGCCTTCGCGACATTTGTTGCTCGTTGAAGAGCGGCGGCGTCTCCAAGGATCGACGCCAAGTCGGGCACCAAGCGCATCTCGTCGTGCCAGCGATCCTGGCGAGCCTGTTGCTCGCTTCGGTCGCCCGTGCCGATGACGTCGCCGACTTCTACTGCTCCCGAACGGTCAACCTGGTCGCCGGCTTCAATGTCGGCGGCGGCGCCGACACCTATGCGCGACTGGTGGCGCGCCATCTCGGCAGGCATATTCCGGGCAACCCGGCGGTCATCGTCCGCAACATGCAAGGCGCCGGCAGCGTGCTGGCCGCCAACCACGTGTTCAATGTCTCGCCCAAGGACGGCTCCGAGATCGGCCTGTTCGCGGGCAACATCACCATCGATCCGCTGCTCGGAAGCACGCAGCACAAATACGACGCGCGCAAGTTCAATTGGATCGGCGCGCCCGCCTCGGACTCGAACATCTGTCTTGCCTCGCTCGCAACCTCGTTCAAGAGCCTCGTCGATGTCTTGCAGCGGGAGATGATCATCGGAACCTCGGGGACGGCGACTTACGACGTGCCCGTGGTGCTCAACAATGTGCTGGGGGCGAAGTTCAAGTTGGTCAAGGGCTACAATGGGAGCGCGGCGCTGAGACTCGCGATGGAGCGCGGCGAGATCGAGGGATTTTGCGGGGTCGGCTACAGCTCGATGCGGACCGCCGGCCTGACCGAAGGCAGGGCCAATATCCTGGTCCAGATCGGGCTGTCGAAGAATCCCCACATGCCGAATGTCCCCTTCGCCATGGACTATGCCAGGAGCGACGAGGATCGCCAGATCTTGCGTCTGATTTTCGGCTGGCTCGATCTCGAGCGGCCGATCGCGGCGCCTCCCGGGACGCCGGAGGACAGGGTGAAGGCGCTGCGCGATGGTTTCGACCAGGCGATGAAGGATCCCGCTTTGCTGGCCGACGCCGAAAAAGCGAATGTCGGCATCGAGCCCATGAGCGGCAGGGCGATCGCGGCATTCGTCGGGGACGCGTACCGGATGCCGGCGGAGGTCGCCGCCAAGGCGACGCGATATCTCGGGCGCAGCACGCCATAGCCCGACTAGCCTCGAGTCTATAATCCTGCGGCGCGCCTCACGCCCGCAGCAGAGCCCGAAGGTTGCGGGCCGAGCCCAGTGATTCAAGCCTTGCGATGGCAGCAACCAGGTCTCGGGCCCGCGCGGCGCCGATGACCGGCGCGACCAGATCGAGGGCCTTCGTCTCGATCTCCTGCGTCGTCATCGGATTGTCGGGCGTGCCGCGCACCGCCTTGGCATGATGGCGCAGGCGCCGGCCGTCGGCGAGCTCGATCTCGACGATGGCCTGCCGCGCCGGCACCGCCGCGCTGAGTTCCGGGCTTGGCAGCAGCTCGACCCGGCTGCGCACCGCCTGCACGGCGGCGTCCTTCATCCGGCCATCATCGTGGGCGGCGGCGAAACCGACGCTGCCGTCCACGATCGCGAGCGCGGCGAGATGCTGCACGCAGACGTCGGGCATGCTGCCGTTGTCCACGACATGCATGCGGTCGTGCGGCATGGTGATGCGGATGTGCCGCACGTCGTTTGCGCTGATATGGTGCTCCGCGATGAGCGCCGTGGTCGCGTCGAGCACGGCCTGGATCGGGGAGCCCACGCACCATTTCTTGATCGATGCCGCCATGATCTCGAAGCGGCGGCCAAGCTCGTGGGTGAGGACTGCCGGTTGCGGCCTCTCGCCGAGGACCGCGAAGAAGTTGTTTTTGCCCGAAAAGGCGTCATCGACCGCGGAAAATCCCGCCGCCACCATCAGCGCCGCCGCAGCTCCGTTGCGCGCGCCCATGCCACCGAAGTCGAAGGACTTTTCCACGTGCTCGCTGTCGCGATGCCAATAGGGCACGCCGGAAGCCTGTTGGGCCGCGTAGGACAGGACGTGGCGCACCCGTGCCGCATCGAATCGAATGAGCGCCGCCGCCGCCGCCGCGGCGCCGAAAACCGTGCCTAGGCTGTGGGTGCTGTGGGTGGCCGAGTTCGGCTCCGCATAGCCGAGCGACATGTTGAGCCGCGCGCCGATGTCATAGCCGAGCGCGACCGCGCGGATGAGATCGGTGCCGCAGCGATCCTGCTGCTCGGCTACTGCGAGCGCGGCGGGCACGATCCCGCAGCCGGGATGGAACCGCCCGCCGAGGTGTGAATCGTCGGTCTCGTCGGCGTGCGCCGCCATGCCATTCGCCAGCGCCGCCGCCTCGGCAGGAACGACGAGCGACGTGCCGAGGACCGTCGCCTCCGGTGCGCCGCCGAACCGTTCGACATAGGCCGCCGCGAGGCGGCCGGCGCGCAGTCGCGAGCCGGATAGAATGGCGGCGATGGTGTCGAGGATGTGGTGCTTGGTCTTCTCGGCTACCGCCGGCGGCAGCTCGCGATCGACTGTCGCAGCAATGTATTCGGCCAACGCCGCGCTTTCGGCCGAGATGGTCTGGGATTGGACGTTCATGGGAGCCCGCGATATGGATGCTGATCGGCATTCTGCTCGGGCCTGCGGCTGATGACAATTGCTGTCAGCGTCGTGTCTGCGCGCCGGGCCACGTGGAGGAGCCCTTGACCACGGATCAAGCTCTCAAAGGCCAGGTCGCCATCGTCACCGGCAGCGTGCGGCGCATCGGCAGGGCGACCGCGCTCGCGCTCGCCCGCGCGGGGGCGGCGGTCGTCATCAACGCCCGCTCGTCGCGGCAGGAGGCCGAGCGCGTGGCCGAGGAGGTCGGCGCTGCCGGGGCTCGCGCCCTCGTCAAGCTCGCCGATGTCACCGACGAGGCTGCGGTCGCCCGCATGACCGAGGAGGTCGTCGCCACTTTCGGCCGCGTCGATATCCTGGTCAACAACGCCGCCAATCGCGACGAGGCGCCCTTTCTGGAAATGTCATTCGAGCAATGGCGAAGCATCACCGGCGTGATCCTCGACGGCGCATTCCTCTGCTCGCGCGCGGTGCTGCCCCACATGGTCAGGAACAAATACGGGCGCATCATCAATATCGGCGGCGTCAGCTCCCACCTCGGTTCTGCCGAGCGCGCTCATGTAGGTGCCGCCAAAGCGGGTCTGGTCGGCCTCACCAGAGCGCTTGCGGCCGAGTTCGCCGCGCAGGGGATCACGGTCAATTGCGTCGTTCCGGGCCGCATCGGCGGAGAGCGTTCGGCCACGTCGGGCCGCGGTCTCGTGGCCCGCACTCCCGTGGGCCACGACGGCGCACCCGAGGACGTGGCCGAAATGATCAAGACCTTGTGCCTGTCCACCGGCGGCTTCATCACCGGCCAGACCATCCATGTGAACGGCGGCCTCTTCATGCCGTGATGAATTGCGTCACCGCGGGCCGAGCCGCTCCCAAATCCAGCTCGCGCAGGCAAAGAGGCGCTCGTCGGCGTAGCGGGGCGCAACGAGCTGGATGCCGACCGGCATTCCATTCGGCCCGCGATGCGTCGGCAGGCTCATGGTCGGCACGTGGAGGATCGTCCAGATCGCCTGCAACGCGGGATCTCCGGTATGGCCGAGACCCAGGGGCGCTTCGCCTTTCACGCACGGCGCGAGGATCACATCGAGGCCCGCGAACACGCCGATAAGACGCGCGCGGCAGTCTTCTCCGAGCCGCAGCGCCGCAAGGTAATCCTCGTGCGCCATGTCCATGCCTTGCCGGATGCGGTCGCCCAACACCTTGCTGATGAGATTGCGGTGGCTCGCCCATTCGGCGGCCATGCCCTTCGAGCGTTCGTAGTTGTTGATGATCTCGCGCGCGGCGGCATGAAGCTGCGCGAATTCGGCGGGCAGCACGATCTCGCGAACCGGCGCGCCGGCGCCGGCGAGCCGCTGTGCGGCATCCTCGACCGCGTGGACCGTCTCCGGCTGCGCCGTGTCCCACAGGGGCGTGCGGCAGAGTCCGATCCTCGGGGCGGAGTCGAGTGAACGCGGCGGGCCTGGCCTTCTTCCGACCAGAACGGCGGTCAGCAGTTCGAGGTCGTCGATCGAGCGCGTGATCAGCCCGATCGTGTCGAGGCTCTCGGCGGCAAATTTGATCCCCGCGCGGTTGAAGAGGTTGAAGGTCGGCTTGTAGCCGATCACGCCGCAATAGGAGGCCGGGCGCAGCACCGAGCCGCCGGTCTGGGTCCCGAACGCCGCCGGCACCATGAAGTCGGCGACCGCGGCGCCCGATCCGCTCGACGACCCGCCCGGCGTGCGGGTGGGATCATGCGGATTGGTCGTCGGCCCCGGCGCCATGCCGGCGAATTCGGCGGTGACGGTCTTGCCGAGGATGACCGCGCCTGCGCCGCGCACGAGCGCTACGCAGGCGGCATCGCAGAAGGTGCGATGACCGCGATAGATCGGCGATCCCATCTCGGTCGGCAGGTCGGCGGTGTCGATGATGTCCTTGACCCCGATCGGGACGCCGTGCAGCGCGCCGCGGTTTGGCCCGCGGTCGAGTTCGCGCGCCTGCCGCAGCGCCAGATCGGGATCGAAATTCACCCAGGCGTGGATGATCGGCTCGCGCCCCTCGATGCGCTCAAGGCAATCGCGCACCACCGCCTCGGCCGTGATCTTGCCCGCGGCGATGCGGCGCGCGACCTCGGTTGCGGAAAGTTCGTTGAGCGCGGTCATAGGCCTCGATCCTCGCGTGCCGACCACTCCTTTCGGAATTAGTGAAACGGGCGCCGCCATGACGACTGCCTAATTCGCCCGCGCCCGGCCGGCCGCGGTGCCGGCGATCTTGCCGAACACGGCGCCGGCGCAGAGGCCCGAGCCGCCGGGGTAGTTGAAGTAGAACAGGCCGCCGACCAGTTCGCCTGCGGCATAGAGCCCGCGGATCGGCTGGTAGTCGGTGTTGAGCACCTCGCAGTCGGTGTTGATGCGCAGTCCTCCGAAGGTGAAGGTGATGCCGCAGGTCACCGCATAGGCTTCGAACGGCGGCTGGTCGATGGTGTTCGCCCAGTTGCTCTTGTTGATGGCGAGCCCCTCGGTGCGGCGTCCATCCTTGAGGTTGGGATTGAACGGGATGTCCTTGCGCACCGCCGCGTTCCACTCGGCGATGGTGCGGACGAACTGCTCCGCGTTCACGCCCTCGAGCTTTTTCGCCAGCTCCTCGATCGTGTCGGCGGTCACCTTGGTGACTTGGCGGATGCGGTACTCGTCGCGCTGCAGGTGCTTCACCTTCTGGTCGAAAATCTGCCAGGCGAACTGGCCGGGCTGCTCCAGGATGACGCGCCCATATTTGGCATAGGTGTAGTTGCGGAAATCGGCGCCTTCGTCGACGAAGCGCTTGCCGGTGGCGTTGATCATGATCGCGAACGGATAGGAGTGCTTCTGGAACTGATCGCCGACCGCAAGGTTGCCGAATTCCGGCGCGTTCATCTCCCACCCGACCGCGTGGCAGCCGGACCAGTTGCCGCACGGGCTGGCGCCGATGTCGAGCGCCATGCGGATGCCGTCGCCGGTGTTGAAGCGCGAGCCGCGCACCTTGGCGAGGTCCCAGCCCGGGCCGAGATAGCGCGTGCGCCATTCCGGATTGGCCTCGAAGCCGCCGGAGGCGAGCACGACGGATTTTCCGCGCAGCTCGGAAACCTGCCCGTCATGACGCACGCGCACCCCCTGGACGCGATCGCCGTTGTAGATGAGGTCGAGCGCGCGCGCGCGATAGCGAAGCTCGATCCCCCGCTTCTTCGCGGAGGCGGTGAGCATGTTGACCAGGCCAGGGCCGCCGCCGACGGCCTCGACCGTGAGCCCGCCCCAGAACTTGAACTTGCCGTCGATCTTGAACGCCTGCCGGCCGTAGATCGGGATGAAACGCACGCCCTTGTCGCGCATCCAGCGCAGCGTCTCGAAGCTCCTGGTCACCAACAGCTCGACCAGATCGGGATCGGCGCGATGCTGCGTCACCCGCGCCATGTCGTCGAAGAACTGCTCCTTGGTGTAGGTGCCGAAATCGGTGGTCGCGATCTCCGCCTCGGTCAGGTCGGGGACCAGCTCCTTGATGTCGTCGACGCCGTTGTAGACCACGCGGATCGACCCCGCCGTGAACCGGCTGTTGCCGCCCGATTCCTCCTCCGGCGCCGCTTCCAGGATCAGCACCGACGCGCCTTGCTCCTGCGCCGCCAGCGCCGCGCAGAAGGCCGCGTTGCCGGCGCCGACGACGATCACATCGTATTCTTGCATTGTCCTTCCCGTTTCCTCGCGCTCGTGAGCGATGTTTCAATGTGATACCACACGCCATTCGATCGTCTCGCCGCCGCGATAGACCAGCGCCTTCTCGTCCGGCCCTTCGACCTTGACCTCTTCCGGCGCGGTCCATGAAGAGCGTTCAAGCGTGATAGTCGCTTCATTGGGTGGAAGCCGGTAGTGCCTCGCCCCGTTGAGCGAGGCAAACGCTTCGAGCCGATCGAGCGCGCCTTCGTCCTCGAACACCTTGGCGTAGGTTTCGATCGCGACCGGCGCGTTGAACAGCCCCGGAATTCCATTCACCGCGAGCTTCCGCGCCACCGGATGGGGGGCGGAATCGGTGCCGAGGAAATAGCACGCCGCGCCCGAGGTCGCGGCCTTGCGCAGCGCGTCGCGGTCCCTGGCGGTCTTGATGACCGGCATGCAGTACATGTAGGGCTTGAGCCCCCAGCCGAGCCAGTCGGTGCGGGTGAGGATCATGTGATAGGGCGTGATGGTGCCGCCGACTTGCGGCGCTGCGCTGCGCACGAAATCGACCCCGTCCTTCGACGACAGGTGCTCCAGGATCATGCGCAGGCCGGGAAACTGCCTGGTCCATTGCTGCAGATAGCGGTCGATGAATTTCGCCTCACGGTCGAAAATATCGACCTCGGGATCGACGTCCTCGCCGTGCATCAGGAATGGCATGTCGATCTTTTCCATGCGCTCGAGCACCCGCATGATCTTGCGATGATCGGTCACGCCGGCCGCTGAATTGGTGGTCGCGTGCGCCGGATAGAGCTTGACGCCGGTGAACACGCCCTCACGAAACCCGCGCTCGACATCGTCGGGATCGGTGTCGTCGGTGAGATAGCAGGTCATCAGCGGCTTGAAGGTCGAGCCCCTGGGCAGCGCCGCCATCACGCGCTCGCGATAGGCGATGGCGTCCGCGGTCGTGCGCACTGGCGGGATCAGGTTCGGCATCAGGATCGCGCGTCCGAAGTGCCTGGCGGTATAGGGCAGCACCGCCTTGAGCATGGCGCCATCGCGCACATGCAGGTGCCAGTCGTCGGGCTTGCGGATGGTGATGCGCGTCGTCATCGTCTGCTGCCGGTCATCCGAACGGCTGTCATGCCCCGCGAAGGCGGGGCATCCAGTAAACACGAGAATATGTCATGGGCGACGATCTTGCGACACATCGTTCGGCGATGACGGGATCCTCCGCTTTCGCGGACGATGGCAACAGCGGCAAACGGCAGGCATGGCTGAGACTGCGCGCGCGTCGAGCACCGGGAAAGCCTACCCGATCGGAGCCGCCGCCGCCGCGAAAGTCTCGGCCGGCGGATCGTCGATCATCGCCCCAGTGAGATCGGCGACGCGTGGGAAGCCGCGCTTTCGGCACCACTCTTCGAGGCCTTCGAGGATGGCGATCATGGAGGAGGGATTGCGGAAAATGATGTAGCCCATCATCACCGCGCTCGCGCCGGCGAGCATGTATTCGACCACGTCCTCGACCTTGACGATGCCGCCGCAGCCGATGACCGGGATTTTGACCGCCTTGGCGCATTGATAGACCATCCGCACGATGATCGGCTTGATGCCGGGGCCGGAAATGCCGCCGAACTTGTTGCCGATCGCCGGCCGGAACGTATCGACATTGATCTTCAGGCCCAGAATGGTGTTCGACACCACCAGCGCGTCCGCCCCCGCCCGTTCCGCGGCCTTGGCGATCGACACGATGTCGCCGGCGTTCGGCGACAGCTTGGCCCAGACCGGCTTGTCGGTCGCCTTGCGGATGCGGGTCATGATGTTGAACGTGTGATCCTCGTGCAGGGCGAAGTTGCCGCCGCCGGGATTGCGCGTCGGGCAGGAGATGTTGACTTCGATGACGTCGACCTCGGGGATGTTGACATCGCGCGTCATGGCCTCGAAGTCGTCGGCGGTCTGCGACGTGATGCTGGCGACAAGTGGCGGGGTAAAGCGCTTGTAGTCCGGCACCTGGTGGCTCAAGAAATATTCGATCCCCTTGGTCGGCAGGCCGATCGAATTGATCATGCCGGATTCGAGCTCGGCCACGCGCGGGGTCGGATTGCCAATGCGGTACTCGCGCGACACGGTCTTGGCGACCAGCGCGCCGAGCCGGTTGATGTCCATCACCTGGGCGAGATCGGTCGAGAACGCGCCCGAGGCCGGCATGATCGGGTTCTTGAGCGTCACGCTCCCGATCTTGACCGTCATGTCTACCATCCGAGTGCCTCCTGCAGATCGAACACCGGCCCCTCGACGCAGACGCGGCGCAATTCCTTCTTGCCGTCGACCTCAAAAGTGCGCACGCAGACATAGCAGGGGCCGAGCCCGCAGGCCATGATCTGCTCCATTGCGACCTGGCCCGGAATGCCATGGGTCTTGCCGAGCCGCTTCATCAACTGCATCAGCCGGTTCGAGCCGCAGGTGAAGAAGGCATCGGCGCGGCGTTGCTCGATCAGCTTCTCCAGGATGCGCTCCACGTTCTCGACCGCGCTGGTGCCGTCGGAATCCAGGACGCCGATGACCGTGCCGACTTTCTCGAACAGGTCGCCCGCCATCACGAATTCCGGGCTGCGCGCGCTCAGGATGGCGGTGACGCCGACGCCATTGTCGCCGGCAAGCTGCGAGATCGGCGCGAGCGTGGCGAGACCCACGCCGCGGCCGAGCACCACGACCTGCTTCCACTCCGGGCGCAGCGTGAACCCGATGCCCAAGGGCCCGACCATGTTGAGCTCTTCGCCCTTTTTCAGCGTCGCCAGCCCGCGCGTCCCGCGCCCCACGCACTTGTAGAGAAACTCGATGCGGCCGTTCTCCCGGTCGATCCGGTAGACGCTCTGGGGCCGGCGCAGCCACAGCTCGCCATCGTCGGGCGAGGGGCACAACAGATTGAAGAACTGGCCTGGCTTGACCGCCAGCGCTTTCGCCGATCCTTCGACGATCAGATGCTTGTATTCGCTGTTGACCCAATCGTGCGAAACGACCGGGCACAGGGCCTCTTCGGCGGGAATATGCGCCTCCGCCGCTGCTGGGGTGCTCTTCCCGACCACGAACGGCGCCGACGTGAATGCTTCAGCCTGCATCCGGGCTGCCTCCAATGATCACCGGGCCAACTTAGCTTGCACCGTGCCAAAATCAAGATTTTTTCCAATTTTTGAACAACGGCCGAAAATCACTTAATTTCCAATGGCTTCTGGCTCGGTTTGGTTTGCTCATCGATCAGCTCGCGCATGAAGCGGACCGCCGCGGGGCCCTTGAGCGCGCGGTGCCAGAGGTCCTTGGCCATCTTGTCGTGCAGCGCCAGCGCCTCCGGCGCCGAGGTGATCATCGCCACCCCGACCCGGATATTGGGCTGTTCGCCGAGCCGGAACGGGCTCAGCGCCAGCACGTGGCGGTCCGGCTGCCGGAAAATCTGGAAGCTTGCATGCGGCAGCGTGTCCGGGACGATGCCGATCTGCACCCCGATCGGTTCGTCCGCCATCAGCGCGGTGAAATGCTCCGCCTCTGCGCGCGCGAGCTCGCGCCGCTCATCCCGGGTCTTTTCCGGCAAATCGAGCCGCCCGACCAGGCCGTTGCGCAGGAAACGGTCCATCTCGGACGCGGCGATGAGGTTGACGATCCCTGGCTGGCGCTTGCGATAGGCCTCTTTGCGCTGGCGCAGCACGGCCATCACTTCGTCGACCTGTTCGAGCGCGCGCTTCCTCCCCTCGACCTTGTCGGGAACGCTCTCGCGCAACATGTCCTCGAGCGTTCGGTCGAACGCGTCCGATGCCAGGAGGTAGGAGATTGGGCCCGCGAGCACGATGATGTGCTCGGAGCTTTCTTCGATCTGGCGCATGCGCTCGAAATAGCTCACCGCGGAGGCGATGTACTCGACCCCGACGCCGAGCAGCGTCGGCACCGAGACGCCCAGAAGCTCCGCGAGCCTTTCCAGCGTCTCGATCTTCGCCAGCTCGCCCTTCTCGAATCGATAGAGCGCGGTGCGCGAGATGCCGAGCCGGTTCGCGATCTCGTCCGCGCTGAGCCCGGAACCCAGCCGGAAGGCCTTGAGCCTATTGCCGATGTCGTCGAAGCGGATGGCCATTGACGCCCTATTCAAGAACGCTGTCCCACGCCCGAGCGCTTGCAGCGATGGGTCCCGGCTCTCGCTTCGCTCGGCCGGGACGACAGTGATGGGCTCAAGTTGACGGCCCCGGCTGCCCCTGCAATCGCTTGGCGGCGTCGAGCGCGGCGTTGACGATGCCCTGATAGCCCGTGCAGCGGCAGAGGTTGCCGGAAATCGCGATCCTCACCTCCTGCTCGGTGGGGTTGGGATTGTCGTGCAGGAACTCGGTCAGCGTCATCAGCATTCCGGGCGTGCAGAAGCCGCATTGCAGGCCGTGATTGTCGCGAAATGCCTCCTGCAGCGGATTGAGCTTGTCGGGGCTCGGCGCGAGACTCTCGACCGTGGTGATCTCGTGCCCATTGGCCTGCACCGCGAGCATGAGGCACGAGCGCGCGGAGAGGTCGTCGAACAGGATCGTGCAGGCCCCGCACACGCCGTGCTCGCAGCCGAGATGGGTCCCGGTGAGACCGAGCCCGTGGCGCAGGAAATCGGCCAGCGTCAGGCGGACCTCGACCTCGGCCTCGTGGCGCTTGCCGTTGACTGTCAGTGCAATCTTGCGTGTCTCGCCCATTGGAAGCTCGCTCGTCTAATTGGCCTGCGGCGCCGCCGCCCGACTGGGCAGACGCGCCCGCGCCTGTTCCAACGCTCGGCGCGAAAGGACCGCCGCCAGGTGCTGGCGGTAGGACGCTGGCGCATGCACGTCCTCGATGGCATCGAACTTTCGGCACGATTCGCATGCGTCCCGCAGAAGCTGATCGGTCGGTACATTGCCGACCAGTGCTTCCTCCACCTCCCGCGCCCGCACCGGCGCGGCCCCGATGCCGCCGATCGTCACCGCGACCCGCGTGATCTTGCCGCCGCCGTCCTCGGCGATGAGCGCGGCCGCGGAGACGATGGCGAAATCGCCATGGCGCCTGGCGAATTCGACGAAGGCATGGCCGTGGCGTTCCCGCCAGATCGGAAAGCGCACCGCGGTCAGGATCTCGTTCGGCTCGATCGCAGGCGTCATATAGGCCACCGGAAAGGACGCGAATGGAATCTCGCGCGAGCCATTGGGGCCGGTCACGGTCACGGTCGCATCGAGCGTGGCGGCGACCGCGACCAGTTCTGCCGAGGGATCGAGATGGCACAGCGAGCCGCCAAGCGTGCCGCGGTTGCGGGTCTGGCGGTGGCCGACCAGGCGGATCGCCTCGGCCATCAGCGGGCATCGGCGGCGAACGAGTTCGGAGAACTCGAGGTCGCGCTGGCGCGCCATCGCCCCGATCTCGAGCGCGCCTTCGGTCTCGCGAACGAAGGAAAGCCCCTCGACCAGGTTGAGATCGATGACATGGTCCGGCAGCACGAAGCGCATATTCAGCATCGGCATCAGCGACTGCCCGCCAGCGAGCAGCTTGGCGTTGTCGAGGCGGCCGAGCAGCCCCACGACGTCGGCGACAGTTCTCGGATCGTGGTAGCTGAAGGGCGGCGGTTTCATGCGGGACGAGACTCAAGGGCGCGGGTCATCGCCGGGCCGAGACTTTACATATCCGGAAAACCGTGCCTCAATCCAAAAAATAATCATAGCCCCAAATATGGAACGAAGCGATCCGTTGGCCCGATGAAGCCCGCCGCCTTTCGCTATCATGCGCCGAAAACGGTCGACGAGGCGCTCGCGACGCTGGCGGAGGTGGCCCCCGAGGATGGCCGGGTTCTCGCTGGCGGCCAGAGCCTCGTTCCGATCATGGCGTTTCGGCTGGCGCGGCCGGCGCATCTCGTCGACATCAACGGGATCGAGGCGCTCGGCCGCCTTGCCGCCACAGCGAAGAAGCTCGCGATCGGCGCCTGCGTGCGGCATGCCAGCTTCTACCGCTTGGTCGTGGACAGCCCGCTGGGGCGGCTCCTGTCGACGGTCGTTCGTCACATCGGCCATCATCCGATCCGCACCCGCGGAACATTCTGTGGCAGTCTGGCGCATGCCGACCCGGCTTCCGAATGGTGCCTGGTCGCCGCGACGCTTGACGCCGACATGATCGCCCGGAGCAAGCGTGGCGCGCGCACCATCGCGGCGCGGGACTTTTTCGCGGGGATCATGACCACGGCGCTGGCGGAAGACGAGCTGCTGACGGAGGTGCAACTGCCGATCCTGCCCGACGATAGCCGCTTCGGATTCTGCGAGTTCAGCCGCCGCGCCGGCGATTTTGCCCTCGGCATGGCGCTCGCGACCTATCGGGTGGAGGACGGCGTTATCGTCG
>WNGQ01004595.1_pt1 | contig 14759 bp, 10 predicted proteins | sample 5407661 | NCBI WGS metagenome assembly WNGQ01 (sample SAMN13153382, study PRJNA577476) | soil metagenome | isolation source: 60 cm soil or saprolite under Garry oak tree replicate 2 | place: USA:California | collected 2016-06-15 | reverse complement strand
TTAAGACGATGGTCTTATTGTAGGGGCGGGAACGCTTGCGTCGCCCGCGACCCCTTTAAATTTTGAAAGACCATAATTGCGCCCCTACATTTGTGGTTAGCGGGTCAATTCCTTCACGAACTGCTGGAAGACATGCACATGATGGTCGATATCATTCTGGGTATGCTGGACGGAGACCGTCCACTGATCGTCAAAGCCGGGCGGGAAGAGGATGCCGCGATTAGCAAGGTAGAGCCAGTAGGCATACGAGACATCCATGTCGATATCATACCACGCACGATAGTTACGCGCGCGCTCATAACGGAACATGGCACAGCCTTTCGCGCCAATCTGGGCCACGTGCATCGGCAAATCAAACTCTTCGATAATGCCTTGATAGGACTGCCCCAGTTGAGCCGAGAGTGCGTTAGCATGCGCATGAGCCTCCGGGGTGAAGATCTGCGTCAGTGTTACCAGCCCCGCGCGCATCGACATGGGATTGCCATTAAAGGTACCCAGGTGAATCACCTCGCTGTGATTGATGCGGCGCATGATCTCTTCTCGCCCGCCGAACGCGCCAATCGGCATGCCGCCGCCGATGGATTTGGCAAGGCAGATCAGGTCGGGTTCCACCGGGTAGAGTTCGGTGATCCCGCCAGGAGCGACGGTAACGCCCGTTTTCACTTCATCGAAGATCAGCAGCACGCCATGCCTGCGCGTAATCTCACGCACACTCTGAAGGTACCCCTCCAGTGGCAGAATGATGCCTACGTTCATGATGACTGCTTCCATAATGACCGCCGCCACTTCGCCTTCGTGTTCGCTCAGGATGCGATCAAGGCTCTCCGCATCGTTGTACGGCGCGATGATTGTGTTGTTCTTGAGATCAGAAGGAATACCTTTTGAGGCAGGAACGGTGTTTGGACGCTCAATGGGGCCTGCATCTTCTAGTGAAGGCTTGGTACTCATCAAGACCGTATCGTGGTGTCCATGATAGCCGCCCTCGACCTTGACGATCTTATCGCGCCCAACATGCGCGCGCGCCAGGCGCAGCGCATCCATCGTGGACTCGGTGCCGGAGTTGCTGAAGCGCACCTGCTCAATGGGCGCGAAGCGGCGCACCAACTCTTCCGCCAGGTACACGACATCGGCACTGGGCAGCGAATACAGGCTGCCTTTGCCAAGCTGATCGCGCAGGGCTTCTACCAGCACTGGATGCGCATGACCGACCAGCAGACTGCCAAAACCAAGATGGAAGTCGGTATACCTGTTCCCATCGAGGTCCCAAATTGAACTACCCTCGGCGCGACTAATAAATAATGGATAGGGAGGAACGGCCTGAAATGAACTGGACACACCCATTGGCAGTGATGCCTTTGCGCGTTGGTGAATCTGCTGAGAACGTGGAGTTCGTTTACGAAATTCCGCCTCCTCGCGATTGACAATTTCCTGCATAAGCGTACGACTGATGGTGATTGGTTCCCGAAGCATAAAAGCTACCTTTCGTGGGAGGAACTGGACACACGACACGCAACTCGTGTCAAAACTGGCTAAATAAGATGGCATAGAAGTCCATTACCTACCTCCATTGTAACCTATAACCCCTGCGTTTGGCAATGTTTTCAGTAGGAAAATGGGCAAATTGCTACGATATTCTGGCATTTCGGCTACATTTTATACGGATTTCGTATTTTTCCAGGGAGGTGGAGGATGGGATTTGAACATGTGCTGGTTTGCATGGACAAAATGTAAGGGCGCAATGATGAACCTGAACCAATGAATCAGGGATCAAAATGTAGGGACGCGATTGATCGCGTCCAGGCCCCGGTTCAAGGTGCGCCGAGGTGGACGCGATCAATCGCGTCCCTACATACCCCCATTCATTTTTGAAAGATCATCAATGCGCCCCTACACTAATGGGATACGTGCCTGGCATGTGTAACTACAGAGGTTGAAGAAGCAGCAGGCCGTGCCGCCATTGGCTTGCGCGTCATCCAGGCGAAGATGCCGCCTGCCACCAGCAAGTATGCGGCGTAGAAGAGGCTTTGCAGGACGGTCGGAGCCTCGGCATAGCCCAGGAACGTATGCAGGATATCACCAAGAGTGCTGCTTTCGGGAAGAATGTGAGCGGTATTCCAGAGGGGCGTCGTGCCAAGGGTCAGCCAGCCGAGTTGTTGCATGTTCTGGATGGCATCACCGAGCAGCCCGGCGGCAAAGATCAAGAGCAGGATGCCCATGACACGGAAGAAGACGCGATAGTCAAGTCGATAGCCCAGGCGATAGATGAGGATGCATAAACCTATCGACACCAGCAAACCAAGCGCGGCTCCGAGCAAGAGCAACGCACCGCTGGTCTGAAAGGCGTAGGCCAGCGTGAAAATTGCTGTTTCTAGCGCTTCGCGACCCACCGTTGAAAAGGCCAGCAAACCAAGCGCCAGGCTTGACCCCGCGATACTGGCCTTCGCGGTAATCTCGCGCTTCATCGAACGGCTGTGCTTCTGCATCCAGAAGGTCATGGTAGTCAACAAGACGACAGCCAGCAGATAGGTGAAAGTCTCGAAAACCGCCTGAAATGTTGATCCAACGTAGTCGTGTATGGTGATATAGAGAGCAATGCCACCTGCTAACGAGGCGAACAGGGCCAGGCCGACACCCATCCATACCGCGCGCGCTTTCTGCATCTGACCAAGTTGACGCAGCGCCGCGAAGAGCATGCTGACAACGAGGCTGGCTTCCAGCCCTTCACGCAGGAAAAGCACGAATGTTGCTACCATATCTGACCTTCTCTCACCTGGAATTTTCTTTTATCACTAACCACAACTCTACTAATTCCTACCTATCCAGTCAGATATTAGCATGTGCTAACATCAAAAGTCAAGATATTTTAGCGGGTTACCCAGATTTTCGCTGCCACGCTTTTACTGATACAGACCTCGCGATCATGCACTTGCAGGCGGAATTGCTCTTGCTGTTCCTCGCCCGCAGTATCCGAACCAGCAAGCACGGTTAATACTGTCCCTGGCGTTAATTCCTTGTCATGCAAGTAATGAATCAGGGCTTCCTCATCTTCTACAACCTCGGAGATACAGAGAATAGAGGCGCTTTCACCTGGCTCGATGGTAGAGAGGCGCAGCGCGCCTTGATCTTTGAGGTAGGTGCGAGCGCTTGGCACCAGGCCGGGGATAGGATTCCCATGTGGACAGGTCGTAGGATGATTCAGGCTGGAAACCACGCGAGCTTCAACCGCTCCTGATATAAAATGCTCAAGACGGCAGGCCTCTTCATGCACCTGGTGCCACTGCATGCCCAGCATATCAACCAGGAAACGCTCGGTGAGTCGATGCCTGCGCAATACTGCTTCAGCCGCCTGATACCCCTCTTCAGTCAGCGTCACCACGCGCTTTGCATCCATCGAAACATACCCATCTCTCACAAGACGCTTTAACATCTCGGTCACGGTTGGGGCAGAGACACGGAATTTTTCCGCGAGACGAGCGCCAATCACCGGCTCATCTTCCGCGCTCATGTTGTAGATGGTCTCCAGGTATTCCTCAACGGTTGCGCTCAGTGGTTCTTCCGTTTTCACGATAGTGCCTCTCAGTTGTCGTCCACTCTCATATTGCCTCCTCGATTGTAGCATCTCATCTTATAGTGAGTCAAACAAATGCTCTAGAAGCCGCGATTAGATGCAAATGTGTGGATTTGGCGGAGGTTTATAGTGGAACAGAGAGGAGCAAGCGAATGGCAATTGTACCAGAGCAAAGCACAACACCTACTATAACATCCCAAACGGCGGATCAATGCACGAAGCACAGAATGCCGAGGAGGCGTTTCGTGATGCGATTCCGCTTCTCCAAAAATGTTGTCTTTCTCATCTGTACTGCGACCCTGTTATTGAGTTCATTTGTCGTCTCTAATACTCAACGCGGCGCAAGTGCCGCTAATCCAGGTTCAGGGAATGGGTGTATATGGTATACAGTACACCGGGGCGACACGTTAAGCAATATCGCCTGGAGATATCACACGAACTACTGGACGCTTGCACGAGTCAATTTTATTCGCAACGTTAACCTGATCTTCGTGAACCAACAATTGTGCATCCCCTATAGATTAAGCGGGGGCAACACCGGCAGAGGGTCAAGCGGGCTGCTGGCCAACGGATATGTGCGCTGGTATGCGTACAATGCGCTGCAGGGGTCATCTCGTGGGCAGGTGGTAGCATTACTGCATCGCGCAGCAGCGATGTACCGGTTACCGGCGAATCTCCTACTTGCCATTGCCTGGCAGGAGAGCGGTTGGTACCAGCATGTAATTGCCTGGGACGGCGGCATCGGGGTCATGCAACTGATGCCCTATACGGCGATGGGGATTAACAGGGGGACGGGCATTCGACGCGACCCCTATCATCTCTGGGAGAACATCCTGCTCGGCACTACCTACTTACGCTGGTTGTGGAATGGTTTTCACGGCAACCTGGTGGATATCATCAGCGCCTATAATGAGGGCGGCTGGACCGTGATCCATCGAGGTATCTTCAACTGGCGCTACGTGAACAATGTACTGAGCCTGATGCGGGCTTTCCGCAACACTTGAGCAAATAACCCCGATCCTCCTTCGTTCTTGTCACTGTCGGTATGGGAAGCCACTCCATGGGGGGTGGCTTTCTCATTGAACACCCGGAGCATACGATTTAAAATTCGTCATCGTCTCCTTCATGCTATCCCCGCCAAATTTCTCCAACCATGCCTCAGTTAACGCAATAGCCAGCATTGCTTCGCCGACAACTCCGGCAGCAGGAACGACACATACATCGCTGCGTTCATAGCGGCCTTCGCTGACGTTCTCATGCGTGCGAATATCCACGGTGGGCAGCGGATGCGCAAGGGTAGAAATCGGCTTAACCGCCGCTCTTGCAACGATGGGTGCGCTGTTGCTGATCCCGCCCTCAATGCCGCCAGCATGATTGGTGAGATGTTGCCAGCCCTGCTCATCATGCCACTGGATGACATCGTGAACCTGTGTCCCGGGCAACCGACTCCCCTCGAAACCATTGCCGATTTCCACGCCTTTGATCGATGGAATGCTCATGAGCGCCATGGCGATTTTTGAGCTGAGGCGGCGATCCCACTGGCTATAACTGCCAAGACCAACCGGTACCCCGGTAGTAACGACCTCAAACACACCCCCACAGGTATCAGCCCTGGTTTTAGAGTCCTGAATGTAGGCGATCATCTGTTCCGCAAGCGCGTCATCGCCACAGCGCACAGGGGATTGTTCGACCTGCTGCCAGTATGCCTCGTCAAAGCTATGCTCTACCGCGCTATTGGCAGCGTCGCCCACCGGACCGATAGTCAGCACGTGGCTATGTATTGTGACGCCGAATTGACGCAAGAAAGCCAGGCACACGGCTCCTACCGCGACCCGCGCCGCTGTTTCACGCGCGCTGGAGCGCTCAATCACATTGCGAATATCGTCGTGTCCATACTTGATGGCTCCGGCAAAGTCAGCATGGCCTGGCCGCGCCAGCGTCACGGCATCCACCGTCTCTTCAACCGGGGTAACGCTCATCTTGACCTGCCAGTTTTGCCAGTCTTTATTCTCTATTTCAAGCGTGATAGGCGAGCCGAGCGTCAGACCGTGTCGCAGGCCTGAACGAAAGACGACCCGGTCCTTCTCGATTTTCATTCTACCGCCGCGTCCATAGCCACCCTGCCGTCGCTCCAAATGGATATCGATATCCTCGCCAGTGAGCTTCAACCCCGCGGGAATACCTTCAATAATTGCCGTCAGCCCCGGTCCATGCGATTCGCCGGATGTAAGAAACCTGAACATACGCTTTTCCTGTCTATTCGATAATTGCCGTCCGCATGATCTCAACCGGGGCATCACGCCCTGTCCATAGCTCAAACGCCAGCGTTCCCTGATACAATAGCATAGATAATCCATTAAAGACAAAACAGCCACGCGCCTGAGCAGCACGCAACAATGGCGTAAAACCGGCGTTAAATACCATATCCATCACCAGCGAGCCGACCGGAAGAAGAGATACATTCATCAGCAAGGTCGTATCATCGCTTTTCAAACCAACCGAGGTAGCATTCACCACCAGATCTGCCGCCTGCAGATATCCCTTCGCCTCAGGGCTGTCAAGCAATGCCCCCTTAACCGCCCCGAAAATAAATTGAGGATATTCTGTAGGGGCGGGGGCGGTATGGATGCGGGGAGGGGACGCTTGCGTCGCCCGCCGTGCATCACCATACACCCCGTCTATTTTTGAAGGACCATCATTGTCGATGCGCGAGGACGAGGGCGCAATGAATTGCGCCCCTACAGGTGTTAGCGTTCGCAAATGATTTAGTAATGAATCGATATGAGCCATATTACGTCCAAGTATGCTCATCGATGCCGCGCCATGTTCGATCAGTGCGACGGCAGCAGCGCGAGCGGCACCGCCTGTACCCAGAATAACGGCTTGTTTCCCAGAACTATCAAATGGATGACCGGGGCATTCCGCCAGCGCGCGTATAAAGCCGGGGGCATCGGTATTGTACCCTACCAACCGGCCATCGCGATTGACGATGGTATTGACGGCTCCAATACGGGTTGCAAGCGCATCACATTCGTCGAGCAATGACACCACCTGCTCTTTGTAAGGGATGGTGACATTGGCTCCCAACATATCAGGAGAGCGCAGCGAGGTTATGCTTTCCTCCAATTGCTCCGGCGGCGTTTCCCACAGTTCGTACCGGGCATCAATGGCTAAGACCTGAAATGCAGCATTGTGCATCTGCGGCGAGCGTGAATGGGCTACGGGATAGCCGATAAGGCCAACCTGTTTCATGATTCCTCGCCCTCCCCGCTGCATACTGCAACTATCGCATTGCGCACAACCGGCGCGTCAATATCGCTATACACCTCCACGTGTCCAATCTGGTTAGCCAGTACCCATCGTGTGCGTCCAGCGCGTACTTTCTTATCACGCTGCATGGCGTTCATGATGGCTTCGATATCCACTCCTGAGCAGCGAATAGGCAGGCCAAACGCCCGCAATAAGCGTGTTTGTCGCTGCGCTTCCTCTGGCGAGAGTAGCCCGCTTGCTACAGCGATACGGGAGGCAACCTGCATGCCGATAGCGACGGCCTCTCCATGCAGCCATGTTCCATAGTCGGTGATAGCCTCCAGCGCATGACCAAAAGTGTGTCCATAGTTCAGGATATTGCGCAGCCCACTATCACGTTCGTCACGCTGCACCACCTCCATTTTCATGCGAATACAGCGGCCAACGACCGCCGTAAGCAAGCCCGCATCTCGTGCTTGCCAGGCAGCAATGTTTTGTTCAAGTATGCTAAACAGGTCAGCATCCATGATGATGGCATACTTGACGATCTCTGCCCAGCCTTCGCGATAGACACGCTCTGGCAAGGTCAGGAGAAGCGCGGGATCGACGTAGATCAGCTTCGGTTGATAGAAAGCTCCAATAAGGTTTTTCCCTAGTGGATGGTTGATGCCGGTTTTGCCACCTATGGCGGAGTCCACTTGCGCAAGCAATGTCGTAGGCACTTGAATTAAGGGTACGCCGCGCAGATAGCATGACGCCACAAAGCCTGTCAGATCGCCAACGACCCCTCCACCCAACGCAATAATGGCTTCTTTCGCTTCAGCTTTCTGCTCCACCAACCAGTCAATGATTTGTTGGAAGCACCCGAACGATTTGCTGGATTCGCCTGCCGGAATGGTAAATATATGCGGTACAAAGCCTGCATCTTTGAGCACTTCTTGTAATGGTTGAGCATACAATGCGCCAACTTCGCTATCGGTCACGATGAACAGGCGCGGCTGCAATTCATAGGAGCGCAAGGTGAGAGGAAGGTGGTGTAATCCGCCCCATTCAATAATGGCCTGGGAAGTTGAGGTATGAAGGTGCTGAGTGATGACTTCGCGTGGTACAGATGGTGACGACAGGTAGCCGTATGCCAGCGCGGCTGCGACAATTCTACTGGCTACCTTTGCAGGCGTAAGTATCTCGGTATTGAGATGGACAGCGGCCTGTTCGTACCATGCCTTGCGCGCTTCATACAGGTTTTGTAAGCGTTGTTGCCCGTCCGCTCCAGCTACCAGGGGACGTACCGCGCCTGTATGCCGCACATGCTCTTGAATGCGCTGCCACGCGGTTTCGACCGGTAGTTGCAAGTACACGGTCAGGCCTTGTTCGCGCATAAATTCGCGGTTGGTTGCGGCGATGACCGCACCGCCGCCTGTGGCAATGACGATGCATTCCTGGCTTGCAGCATCGATGAGCGCCTCGGTTTCCATGTGACGGAAACGTTCTTCGCCCACCTCGACCAGTACCTGGCCAACAGGCATATTGCTGCGTTCGGATAGCAGTTCATCAGTATCGACAAACTTCCAACCTAGCAGGTTAGCCAGCAGGCGACCAACAGTAGATTTACCTGAGCCGGATAGCCCGGTGAGAAATATGCGCCGCATGGTTACACCTGCTCAATATGCGCGCCAAGCGCGATCAGATCATCAAAAAATGCTGGATAGCTCTTGCCAATATGCCCGGCATATTCAATGGTTACAGGTTGCTGGCTGCCCAGTCCCACAATCGCCAATGCCTGTATCAAGCGATGATCGGCATGCCCGTCAACCTGCACGCCGCCATGCACTCCTTCCGCACCAGGAGGAGAGATATCCAGCGCATCAGTCAAAGGCGTTACCCGACATCCTACTTTGTTGAGTTCTGCCGCCAGGTCATTGATGCGATCACTTTCTTTCAAGTGTAAGTTTGCCACATTGTATATACGACTGGGGCTTTGAGCGAAACAGGCGGCAGCAATAATAACCGGCACACTATCAATAGTCAAATTACCATCGAGGCTTATGCCACGTAATGATGCTGGCGCATATGCGCTGATGGTGTTTCCAATGCGTTCAATTTGCACGCCCATCTCTGCAAATCCCCTCAAGATTGATTCTCCATCGGTGTCACCTGGAGGCAAATTCATTATGGTAATCTTGCCCTTAGCGACGGCGGCAGCAGCCAACAATGCAGCGGCGGATGGGTAATCACCAGGGATTGTGTAAGCTTTCGGCTGGTATGGTTGTCCACCAGGAACGACATAATGATGGTGCTGTTCCCTGGTAATAACCCTGATGCCCGCCTCTTCAAGTATACGTATGGTCAAATCGATAAAGGAGGCGGACGTCAGCCCATCGACAATGGTTATCTCTAATCCTTCTGGAAGCAAGGGTGCGAGAAAGAGCAGTGAGCTGATATACTGAGAACTGTTCTTCCCTGAAATGCTCACTTTTCCACCGCGCAAATTGCCTCCTCTTATGCTAACCGGTAATGTTCCTTCCTTCGTCTCGCTTTCGATACTTGCCCCAAGTTGCGATAGTGCATGGAGCAAATCAGCATTGGGACGCCTCCCAAGCGATGTGGCATACGGGGTAGTGAAGGTGATAGTTTCTGGCGAAAGTGCGCCTATTCCGAGTAGGAGGCGCAAAACCGCACCAGCATTGCCGACATCAAGCAGGCCATTGGGTGGGGCATCAATATTCCCGCCAGTTCCCTGGATAGTCAGAATACGCCGACCATCGGGTTGATAGGTGACGGTAATCTTCGCTCCTAATTGTGTACAGGCGTTGAGCAGGACTTCGGTATCATCACTGATAGCCGGGTAGTCTACAGTACTGACCCCAGGTGCGAGCAAGGCAGCCAGGATGTAGCGCAGGGTATGGTATTTTGATGAAGGTGGCGCGATGGTTCCACGTAATGGCCCGGAAGGATGTATACGTACCGTTTGTGATGGATGTGTCAGCTGCGTCACGATAATTTCCTAAGTTTTTGTTGCTTGCGTTGTTTGTATCTGATGTGTCGAATGTATCAGTTGTAGCCATTGTAACAGATGTGGGCAATGTTTCTATCTTCGACTGCACCCATTTATCTGTCTCGATCTCCGGCTATAATTCAACCATGCAGAAGAGCGCGCATCAATACTCGTGTATAATAAGGGATGGCGCTTCTGTAAATGAACCGCAATCATAGTGGTATCGATGAAAGGAGCAATATATGGCAACTATCGTGCAAGCGCTCAAGGGACCGACAACCCGTGAATCACCTCAGAGTAGTATAAAGTTTGATCGACTGATGATTATCCTCGTATGCTGGTTCGTCGGCGGGTTGTTTATCGACGGCTGGGCGCATAATCACGGCCTGGTGGATAAAACCTTTTTTACGCCCTGGCACGCCCTGCTCTATTCAGGATACGTGGCGAATGCCGCTCTTTTGACTTTCACATTTGTGCGAAATCACCTGCGAGGCCAACGCTGGAGTGAGGCAATACCTGACGGCTACCAACTAGCGCTGCTGGGCGTGCCGATTTTTGCCATCGCAGGCGTAGGTGACCTGATCTGGCATACGCTCTTCGGATTTGAGGTTGGCATCGAACCGCTGCTCAGCCCGACGCACCTCCTTCTGGCGTTTAGCGCGATCCTCATCATGAGCGGGCCTTTGCGCGCGGCCATGCGTCGCGATATCCCGGTTGAGAGCCAGAACTGGGCCACCTTGCTGCCCGCCATACTCTCCATGACTGCTGTTCTCTCGGTCTTTACCTTTTTTACCAGTTTCGTTAACCCCTTCGTCCAGACCTGGACCCTCCAGGCTACTTTCGACGATGGCAAGGAGCTTGGTATAGCCAGCGTTCTGTTCCTGGCGGGCATCCAGATGGGACTTGTCCTGGTGGCGCTGCGCCGCTGGAGGCTGCCCATAGGAACACTTACCTTCGTTTTCACCATCAATGTAGCCTTGATGGGTGTTTTCAACGATAACTACCCGCTCATACCGGTAGCAACGCTAGCAGGACTGATCGCTGATTTCCTGATCTGGTGGTTGCAGCCATCCACGACGCGCCCTGAAGCCTTGCGCCTCTTCGCCTTTAGCGTGCCCGTGATCTTCTACCTCTGCTACTTCGTTCCGATCATCCTCACCATTGGCATCACATGGAAGATTCACCTGTGGTTAGGCTCATGTGTAATGGCCGGGCTTATCGGACTGGGCTTGAGCTACCTGATGGTGCCGCCGAGGAGCGCGGTAACGCCAGCAGAAACGTAGATCAGTGGCTCACCTATTGAGGCATGCTCCTTACCAGGTTGCCCGACTGGTTCCGCCAGGCTCCTTCGTCACATGGAAGAGATGGCGGAACCATTTTTCTTTGTAAGATCCAGCTGCTATTCCTGTACAAAAGTGATCCCTTGTTTGAGTTTGGGACTTCTCATGGGATCGGAGATACCGATCATTTTTGGGGGTCCTGTCCGCCTGGTTTCGGGCAATATTTTCAGGTTCCGTTTAGCAATGGCATATTTCGGGTCGATTTCGAGTGCTCGTTTCAAAGCAGCTTCTGCCTCGTCATAACGTTCCTGCATCATCAAGCAAATCCCTATATTACCCCAGGGCTGTGGCATACAATCGCGCATCTCAATGGAAAGCCGGAAAGCCTGTTCGGCTTCTTCCCAGTTGTTTGTTTGCATGAATTTCAGGCCACGCTGATAGTACCCCTCTTGCTCGATGAGTTGATCGAGTGTGAAGTCTGGTCCTCGCTTTTTCAATGCCATCTCGGCAAGCCTACGACTCTCCTTTATGACATCAGCAAAAGTTTTCGTCAACTGAGGGTTGGTGTTTAACTCGGCAGCGCGCTCAAAATCGCGCAAGGCCTGGCCTATCCGCATAGTGTACCGGGATGCCATGCCTCTGTTGTACCAGAATTGAGCGTCACGAGGGTTGATAGAGATCGCTTCAGTATGAGCCTCATAGCTTTCAGGAAAGTTCTGCAGCATACTTTGCGCGACTCCGAGATAATCAAGGACTTCAGCGCGCTGCAACGATTTCTGCGGGAGGTAGCCCAGCAATCGCTGGCACGTTTCGATAGCGCCCACATAGTCCTTTGTGTAAATTTGCTGGCTCGCCACCGCAATCCAATTATCGACCTGCTGAACCCGGCTAAAGTTAGCCTTTTTCTGTTTTGCTGGTTTAGACTTTTTTGACATAGCTTCCTCACTATAAATCAGGATACTCCACCCTCTCTGTTCCTCGTGTCGTTCCCTTTACATTTTCTCCTGATTCTATCACTTTACATGCAATAAGAGAAGATGTCCTCTTCTACATCTCTCCAAACACTTGACAGACCACAAAGTCCCTATTATACTCTTCACAGAGACAATACAAAAGCATACGCAAAGCGCAGAACAGGAAAAGTATACGAACTTGCTGGCGTCATAGAGAGTCGGGCCGGTGAAAACCGATACGAAAGCAGTCGTAGAATGGGCCTGGGAGCAAATGAGCGAACGTTCTACAAAGAACCAGTAGGACTCATTCGGAACGTCCCCCGTTATCGAGGACAGGATATCATTGGTATCCGGCAAAGAGGGATCACTTGCACTTGTTTTTGAGACAAGCGCAGTTGATCTGAATCAGGGTGGCACCACGAAAGCTTCACGCCTCTCGTCCCTTACATGGGATGAGCGGCGTTTTTTTATTGTTTTTAGCACGTTGAAGGAGGTATTCCGATGGCCGTGAACATGAACAATGATGTGAAGGCTGAACCAGCTCCGCTTCCGGCGAACACGCCCGTGAAAAAGCGGGTATTCTCAGGCATTCAGCCAACAGGCAACCTGCACCTGGGCAACTACCTGGGGGCGCTGCGCAATTGGACGCAAACGCAGGCGCAGTACGACAACATTTTCTGTATCGTCGATTTGCACGCGATTACCATGCCAATTGATCCGCAAGAGTTGCACTACAGCATCCGGCAACTCGCGGCGCTCTATGTAGCTGTCGGGCTAGACTTGCGCTATTGCAAGCTGTTTGTGCAGTCGCACGTGCACGAACACGCCGAATCCAGCTGGATCATGAACTGCTTTACGCCGATGGGTTGGCTGAACCGGATGACGCAGTTCAAAACCAAAGCGGGCGAGAATGTGGATACCGTCAGCACCGGTCTCTATTGCTATCCCGTGTTGATGGCCTGCGACATCCTGCTCTACCATACCAACTACGTGCCGGTGGGCGACGATCAGCGCCAGCATATCGAGTTCACACGCGACCTGGCGCAGCGCTTTAACTCGCACTACGGGCGCGAGGTGTTCACCATCCCGGAAGCGGAGATTCGCGAGGTGGGTGCGCGCATCATGGCGCTTGACGACCCGACGAAGAAGATGAGCAAGAGCGACCCGAACCCCAATTCGCGCATCAACCTGCTCGATGATCCAAAAACCATCAAGCAGAAGATTGCGCGGGCGACAACTGACTCGCTGCGCCTGGTCAAGTTCGACCCGGAACGCCCCGGCATCACCAATCTGCTGACCATCTACCAGTTGTTGACAGGTAAGTCCCAGCAGGAGATCGAAGCGGAGTTCGAGGGCAAGGGCTATGGTGATTTCAAGTCTGCGCTCACCGAACGCCTGATCGCAACCCTGGCGCCCATCCAGGCGCGTCAGCGCGAACTGATGAACGACCTGCCCACACTGGAGAACATGCTCAAGCAAGGGCAAGCAAGGGGCAGACCAGGTACGCCCCATTGCGGCGGCTACGCTGCAGGAGATCAAAGACGTAGTGGGATTAGGATAGTTGAGCAGAAGGCAGGTGCGACGATGTATTACCCGACACTCGACGAAATTCGGCAACTGCGAGAAGTAGAAGGTGGCAACAAAGAGGACACACGCAAACCGCTGCTGCCCATCTGCTATGATCTGCTCGCGGATATGGAGACACCCGTCTCGGCGTATTGCAAGACTGCGAGCGGGCCATATAGTTTTCTATTGGAGAGCGTTGCGGGCGGGGAGCGTATCGCTCGCTACTCATTCATAGGCATCGACCCCTACCTGGTCATGACGCACCGCGGGGGAACAGCCACGTTGCGTCGCATGACCGGGAAAGAGCAAGATAGCAGCAGCCATCACTACACGCTCGAAAACATCCCTTGCAATGACCCGCTCGAATTCATCCAGGCTGAATTAGGCCAGTATCGTTTGATAACACCTGCCGGTATGGCTCACGATGAACTGCCACGATTTCATAGTGGAGCGGTCGGCTACCTGTCCTATGAGACGGCGGCCCGTTTCGAGCGTTTGCCGGTGCCGGAACGCGATGAGATGGGATTACCAGAGGCGATATTCAGTTTTACCGAGACCGTGCTGGTCTTTGACCATCTCAAGCATCGTGTCAGGGTTGTCACCCACCTGCATCTCGATGCTCCCGACCTGGAGGCGGAATACCTTCACACGCAGGCGCTCATTGAGAATGTGCGGCAGCGCTTGCGACAAACACCGGGATTGCCGGAAGAACCTGCGCCCCTACATGATAGCGAGGCACTGCGCGTATGTTCCAACCGCACACAGGATGAATTTGAAGCGATGGTGCGGCAGGCGCAGGAATATATTCGGGCTGGCGATATTTTTCAGGTGGTGCTTTCACAGCGTTTGAGCCGCCATGTCAATGCCGCGCCGTTCACCGTCTACCGGGCATTGCGAGCGATCAATCCTTCACCCTATATGTTCTTCCTGGATTTAGAGGATTTATTTATTATCGGCGCTTCTCCCGAATTGCTGGTGCGGGTCGAGGATGGTGAAGTGACTATTCATCCCATCGCGGGCACGCGCCGCCGCGGGCTTGATCCACTCAGCGACCAGCAACTCGCCGACGAACTGCAACACGACCCGAAAGAGCGGGCCGAGCATGTCATGCTGGTTGACCTGGGGCGCAACGATGTTGGACGGGTGAG
>WNGQ01006161.1_pt1 | contig 14760 bp, 13 predicted proteins | sample 5407661 | NCBI WGS metagenome assembly WNGQ01 (sample SAMN13153382, study PRJNA577476) | soil metagenome | isolation source: 60 cm soil or saprolite under Garry oak tree replicate 2 | place: USA:California | collected 2016-06-15 | reverse complement strand
CAGGCCCGGGTCGAAGTAGTCGCTGCCGGCCGCGACGGGCGTGTGGGTCGTGAAGACGAAGCCGGCGCGGGCGATCAGGCGCGCCTCCTCCAGGGTCAGCTGGCGGCGGCGCCGCAGCTCCCGGATGCGCTCGATGGCCAGGAGGAAGCCATGGCCTTCGTTCATGTGGAAGACGGTCGCCTCGATGCCCATGGCGCGCAGGGCCCGCATGCCGCCGATGCCGAGCACGATCTCCTGCGGCAGCCGGCGGCCCGGCTCCGGCACGTAGAGCCGGTCGGTGATGGTCCTCAGCTCCGGCGGGTTGCCCTCGACGTCGGTGTCCAGGAGGTACAGGGGCACGCGGCCGACCTGGGCCTTCCAGACGCCGATGCGCACCTCCTGGTGGCCCAGGGGAGCCGACACCTCGAGCGGTCCGTCGGGCCCCTCGACGCGGCGCAGGGGCAGGTCCTCGAACACGTTGGCGGGGTAGAGCTCGTACTGGCCGCCCGCGTCATCGATCCGCTGGCGGCCAAAGCCCTGGCGGTAGAGCAGGCCGACGCCGACCAGGGGCAGGCCCACGTCGCTGGAGGCCTTCAGGTGGTCGCCGGCCAGGACGCCGAGGCCGCCGGAGTAGATGGGAAGGGCCTCGGTCAGGCCGAACTCGAGGGAGAAGTAGCCGATGACGAGCGGGGCGCCTGCGTCCCGGAGGGCGGGCTTGCGCTCGCGGTAGGCGCGGAGGGCGGCGCGGGCCTGCTCCAGCGCCTCCCGCACCTCGGGGCGCTGGAGCGCACGCCAGACGCCCTCCTGGCCGAGGCGGGCGAGCAGGACGACAGGATTGTGGCCGGAGGCCTCCCAGCCCTCGGGGTCGAGGGCCTCGAAGAGGGCCCGGATGCGGTGGTTCCAGGTCCAGGTGAGGTCGAGGGCGATGTCCCTCAGCTCGTCGGGCATGACGTCGTCCGGTGGGGGGAAGGTTCGAGATGCAGCACGACCTCGCAATGTTAAGGGCAGGCGCCATCGCCCCCGCCCGGGGCGCCCCCGTCCGGCGCGCGCGCTACACTCTGTAGCCGTTCCGTGCGGGAGTAGCTCACCTGGCAGAGCGCGACCTTCCCAAGGTTGAGGTAGCGGGTTCGAGTCCCGTCTCCCGCTCCAGTGCCGCGTATTCGAAGAAGCGGCGCCACCCCTCGCGGGGAACGGCTACGACCTTGACCCCTCCGGCTGGCTCGGCGCGTGCCTCGATCCGCTGGAAGAGCCCGGCCAGCAGCTTCGTCCGCTGGGCTCCGTCAGCCGCGTCCCAGGCGGACAGCAGGTCGAAGAGCTGGACCTGGCACCACTCGGCCTCGCCCTGGCCCTGGTGAGCCGTTGCCTGCTCCCGAAGGCGCTCCTTCTCGGCCCGAATCTCGGCCCGCTTGAGGAGGAACGTCTCCTCGTCGTACTCGCTCGCCGGCTGACAGTGGGTTCACAATGGCGTCATCCCGTACCCGCGTTATCGCCCATGGATATCGGCCGGCCAAGCTCGCGACTATCGATCCTGGCGTGGGTGCCTGCCGGCGCGACTTCGACTCCGGCACTCGCTATCCCACCAGCCGGTACCGGACATCGACCGCCGAATACGTGCCACCCGAGCGGGAGACGCCCGTCTCCAGCTTTCGAACTTCTGTTCGGTGGCTCGCTTTTCCGATCTCGCGGTTGATCGCCATCACCGGCCGCTGACGAGGTGCTGGATTGCGATCGGGAGGCGCGTCTCGAAGTCTATGAGCTTGGCCCATTTGGGCCTGAGCGTGATACGTGCCATCTGCTTGTAGAGTGCGCGCACCTGCGTCTCGAACCCTGCGCGCTGCTCCTCCGGTATCACCTTCCACGACGCCTGCAGGTACTCGATCGGCACGCTATCGACGATCTCGACGCCGGTCGTGCCACGCACCAGCAGGATGTGCGGCGGCTGCGTGTCGGTGTCGATCGTGAGCGCCGCCTCGGGGTTCGCCTGCAGCGCCCGCACCTTCGGAGCGTTCGAGGCGGTGCACATCACGAATCCGGCGCCGTTCCAGAGGTATCCGATCGGGATCGCACGGGGCGTGCCGTCCATCCCGTTGTACGCCATGCGGGCCAGGAGCGGAGAATGCAGCATCTCCTGGGCCAGCGGGTCGTTCAGGACCTCCATGACGTCTTCATGTCGCATGAAGAGCCACCCTACCAGCTATCGTGGCTCGATGTTGGTCGAACGAGAAGCGCGCGGCGACCCCTCAACCGGGACGGCCTGCCCCGCCCGCCAGGACAACCTTCCGGGTCCGGGCCGGGCACGCGCCCGCCGTCGGCCTGGTGGAACACCTCGCTCACATCGGCGCCGCGGGCGATGAGCTGGGCGCGGGCCGCCTCCAGGTCCTGAACGACCAGGATCAGCCTGTCGGCCGAACCCGGCGCAGCGGACGTGATCCCGGTGCCGAAGTGGATCGAGCAGGCCGAGCCGGGAGGCGTCAGCTGCACGACCCGGAAGTCCTTTCCGCGGACGATGTCGGCGTCCAGCCGCCACCCCAACAGTCTACGCACGTGCCAATCCGCTCCATCCCGCCCGGGCCATCCGGCCTAGAGTGTTGACATGAGCGATCATCCCACTCGACACGCAGCGCTGGAGCGCCTGGATGCGTTCGTCGGTGAATGGACGATGGAGGCGTCGTTGACACCCGGCGGAGTGATCGGACGCGCGGTATTCGAATGGGTCCTGGGCGGACAGTTTCTGGTTGAACGTGCGGAGGTCCCCGATGCCCCGGACAGCATGGCTGTCGTCGGCTTGGATCGGAACGGCGAGACGTTCACCCAGCACTACTTCGACTCGCGAGGCGTCGTCCGAATCTACGCGATGACATTCAGCGAAGGCGTCTGGAAGCTGTTGAGGGACACGCCGGACTTCTCACCGCTGGACTTCTGGCAACGCTTCACCGGCGAGTTGAGCGCCGACGGCGGCACCATCAACGGCCGCTGGGAGACGTCGAAGAACGGCTCGACCTGGGAGCACGACTTCGACCTGAGCTATCGGAAGGTCCAGTAGAGGGCACCGTGGTCGGGGTTACCCGGTTGTCACAGTTGCCGCAGTTTGCCGCCCGCGCCTTACCCCCGTAACCCACTGCTGAAGAGAGTACGTCGCGCATCGACGAAGTTGGCCCGGCCCGAGCGGGTACCGGGCAGTGCACCGGAGTGGCCGGGAGGGAAGGCCAGTCAGGCGGCTTTCCGCCGAATCGCCAAACCGTGCTAACCAGCTCGAACAGAGGGAGATCGGCGAGCCGCGACGGCTATAATGACCCTCCACGCATGGCGGGCAACCCTGGCGCCACTATGGAGGTGCACTTCAAGCTCTTCGGCACCGATGGAGTCTCGCTTCAGTCCCAGGAGCTGACGAAGGCGCTGCGGAAGCGCGGATGGCGAGTCCACTCGTGCGCCTCCGACGTGCCGGACGGCGCCGAGGGCCTGCGGCTGCCCGAGCTGTCCTATCAGTCGGACGACGCGCTGGCACTGCGGCGGAGCATATTCCAACCCGACGCCACCGCGGATGACAAGACGACCGGGCAGCGCCTCGTGGAGCAGATCGAGGAGCGCGCGAGGACCATACGGCAGCGGGTCGAGGAGTACGTCGATAACCACCGCATCGGGCTGCTGCATGTCCGCAACATCACGTCGCTCCCGTACAACCTCGCGGCGACGCTGGCCTTCCACCAGCTGGTGGTGGGGAGACCGGACATGCGCTTCCTCCTGCAGCACCACGATCTCTACTGGGAGGGACCGAACGCCAAGAACTTCCACACCCCGTATCCGGAGATCGCCGACCTCATCGCCAGGATCACGTGCCCTGACAGAGCCAACACCACGCACGTCCTGATCAATCCCATTGCGGCGCGGGCGCTGCACGAGCGCAAGGGCATCGAGGGTGTGGTGATCCCGGACGGGTTCGACTTCGGTCGCGACGTGACCGTCATCGACGAGGTGGCGTTCAGAAGCCGGCTCGAGGTCCTCACCGGGAACAGGACGCCCATCGCGCCTGACGACCTGGTGGTCGCCATGCCCGCCAGGGTGGCCATCAACAAGGCCATCGAGCTGGCGATCCAGTTCGTGGCCGGCCTGGAGGGGAGGCGGGCGGAGCTGGAGGGAGCTGCCGGCGGGCTGGGAGCCCGCGGACGCCGGCTCACCGCGGCGGGCAAGATCGTCCTCCTGCTCCCCCAGGGCGAGGATCTCGAGGAGAACCGCGACTACTTCGAGAGGCTGGTGGCCTACGCCGCCCACATGGGTGTCACCCTGGCCTACGGCGGGAACATCGTCGTGCCCGACCGGAAGTTCACGCCGGGCGATCGCGAGCGCTACCCTTTCTACGGCACCTACCAGACGATCGACCTGGTCTGCTATCCGCCCGAGCACGAGGGCTTCGGCAACCAGGCGATCGAGGCCGTGTGGGCGAGGCGCCCGCTTGCGGTCCTGGAGTACCCGGTCTTCAAGGCCTTTGTGCGCGACCACGTCCCGCACTACATCTCACTTGGGGACGTCGCGGGGCTGGGACGGCTGGAGGAGTTCGGCGGTCTCCACGTGCTGCGAGAGGACGTCCTCCAGCGGGCGCTGGACACCGCGGTCACGGTGCTGAAGGACCATGAGCTGGAGCGCCGCTGGGTGGAGGAGAACATGATCTCCCTGCGCCGCTTCTGCGGCATGGACACCGTGTGCGAGCAGTACGTCGAACTGTACGACCCGGGCCGGAAGACGCTGTCGGAGCACCATCGCTCCTGACGACTCGTCCGCGCTCCACGGGAAGTCCGAGCCAGCCCTCGCCTGCCACCCGATCCCGAGTGGGGATGCCGTACGTCGCCGGCCGCGGCCTGTGGTTGGGCCTGGCGGCCGGCCTGCTCGCCGACCGCTGACCCGCAGCGGCAAGTGGGCGCCGACCCCTGTCGTGTTGCGCGTCGAACAGCGCTGGGCTCGCCGCCCAGCCCGGGGCCCGGCGGCCGGCCTTCGGCATGCCTCGCATGCTCGATCAGCACCCGGTCGCCGTCGAGCGCGCGGACGATCACCGACGGCTCACCGGGAGCCCTCCTCCGGCTCACGACGTGCCGTGAGGGTCGGGCGCCACCACCACGCCTCGCCGGAGCAGGTCCGCGACCTGGGCGCTGGAGTAGTCGAGCTCGGCGAGCACCGCCACGGAGTGCTCGCCGAGCCGCGGCGCCGCCCAGCCCCGCCTGGCCGGTGTCGCGGCCAGGCGCATGGGGCTTCCCATCTGCCGCACGTGGCCGAGGGTGGGATGCGCCGCCTCCCAGAAGAAGCCGCGCTCCCTCAGGTGGCGGTCCTCGAAGACCTCGCCGTAGTGCTGGATCGGAGCGCAGGGGACTCCGCCCTCCTCCAGCCTGCGGATCCAGTCGCCGGTCGGCTGCCGCCGCGTCACGGCCTCGATCGCCTCGATCAGAGACTGCCGGTTCCGGTGTCGCGCGTTGGCGTCGCGGTAGCGTTCGTCCCGCTCCAGATGCTCCAGGCCCAGCGCGGTGCAGAAGGAGGTCCAGGTCTTGGTGGTCGTGGCTCCGACCGTGAACCAGCCGTCAGCGCTGCGGACCGCCTGGTAGGGAGCACTGCTCTGGTGCGCCGAGCCCAGGGCCTGGGGGATCTCGCCCGTCGCGAAGTACCTGCCGGCCTCCCAGATGGCCAGCGAGACCCCGGCCTCGAGCAGGCAGACATCCACGAGCTGGCCCCGGCCGGTCTCCGCCCGGGCCATCAGGGCGGCCAGCGCGGCCAGCGCGCCGTACAGGGCGCAGACCAGATCGCAGATGGGCACTCCCACCTTGACCGGCTCGCTGCCGGGCACGCCGGTGATGCTCATGAGGCCGGATCGCGCCTGCGCCATGATGTCCAGACCGGCGAGGCGGCTGAGCGGTCCGTCCAGGCCCCAGCCGGAGACGGCCACGTAGACGAGCCGGGGATTCTCCCCGGAGAGCCGTTGGTAGTCGAGGCCCAGCGCGGACATCGCCCCCGGCCGCAGGTTCTCGACCACGACGTCCGCGCGGCGTGCCAGCGCCAGGAACACCTCCTTGCCCTCCGCGGCCTTCAGGTCGAGCGCCAGCGACCGCTTGTTGCGGTTGAGGCGCAGGAAGCTCGAGCTCTCGCCGTCTATGAAGGGGGCGGTCAGCCGTACCTGGTCGCCGCCCTCCGGCGGCTCGACCTTGATCACGTCCGCGCCCAGGTCGGCGAGCTGCGCGGTGCAGAAGGGGCCGGCCATGTAATTGCCGACTTCCAGGACGCGGACGTCCCACAGCGATGGTCTCGGCATGCCTACCTCCACGTTGGGTGCCGTCTGGCGGGACCCGGATGTCGGCCTCGGTGGACCCATTGGCGCGTGCGGTCTATTGTAGACAATCATCCAGGCCAGTCGGGTGCGCGGCGCAAAGGGGACGTCGGCGCGACCCCAGGTGTGCTCATGGGCCTCGAACTGGAGCGCTGAGAGGAGGAGGAGGACGCGATCATGCTGAATCAGGGAAGCCGGCGCCACGCGCCCGGCCGGTGGCTGGGCCTGGTCACGGCGTTCGTCGTGTGCCTCGCCGTTGCGGCATGCGGGGGATCGACGCCCTCCGGCGGCTCGAGTGGGTCCGCGGGCGTCAGCCAGGCGAACCTCACCGCAGTCAAGGCGGAGATCGACAAGTACACCGGCCTGCCGGCCTTCGTGGCGCCCGGACCCGCCATCGACAAGAGCAAGGTCGCCGGCAAGACCGTCTTCTACATCCCGGACTCCAGCGCCAACCCCTTCGCGGCCAACATCGGCAACGCGATGGGGGACGCGGCCAAGCTGCTCGGGATGAACTTCGTGAACTGCACCACGCAGGGCCAGGTCGCCCAGTGGGTGCAGTGCTACGGTGAGGCGCTGGGCCGCCACGCCAACCTGATCTACGACTTCGGCGGCGTCGATCCCCGCGTCGTCGGCCCGCAGATCGCGCAAGCGCAGCAGGCAGGCGTGCCGGTCCTCGCCATCCACGTGTACGCGGCCTCGCAGCCCCCGGTCGCGGTGACCTCCAGCGTCCCCGCCCCGTACGACGATGCCGCCCGCCTGATGGGCGACTGGGTGGTGTACGACACGAAGGGGAGCGCCCACGTGCTCGTCATCACCTCCAACGAGGTCATCGGGACGCCGCCGCTGGTGAACGGCATCAACGGCGTCTTCTCACGGTACTGCGCCTCCTCCTGCAGGACCACGCAGGTCAACGTGCCCGTCGCCGACTGGTCGACCAAGATCCAGACCGAGGTCCAGTCCGCGTTGAACAGGGACCCCGACATCAACTACATCATCCCGATCTACGACTCGATGTCCCAGTTCGTGGTCCCGGCTGTGACCGCCTCCGGCAAGACGGGCAAGGTGCACATCGCGACCTACAACGGCACCCCGTTCGTGCTCGGCTACATGCAGTCGGGCAACCTCGTCAGCATGGAGGTGGGCGAGAACCTGGACTGGCTGGGCTGGTCCTACGTCGACGCGGCGGCGCGGGTCCTCTCCGGCGGGGACGTCCCCAAGACGCTCGACGAGCACACCGCGCTGCGCATCTTCACGAAGCAGAACGTGGCCGACGCGGGCAATCCGCCGAAGGTCTCCACCGGCTACGGCAACGCCTACGTCAGCGGCTACAAGGGGCTCTGGGGCCTGAGCTGAAACGTATGGAGCGATGGTGACGGAGCCGGTCCCCAGACCTCGTGGCTCGGGGGCCGTGGCGGAGCCGCCACGGCCCCCCGTGCTGTCGGCCCGCGACCTCTCCAAGTCGTTCGGGGGCACCCGGGCCCTCGCCGACGTCTCCCTCGAGGTCGTGCCCGGCGAGGTGCACGGCCTGCTGGGCGAGAACGGCTCCGGCAAGTCGACGCTGATCAAGGTGCTGGCCGGGTACCACGCGCCGGACGCCGGCGAGGTCGCCATCCGGGGCAGGCCGGTCGGGCTGCCCCTGGCGCCGGGGCAGTTCCGGAAGCTGGGCATGGACTTCGTGCACCAGGACCTGGCGTTGATCCCCAGCCTCACTGTGCTCGAGAACCTTCGCATCGGCGAGATGGCCAGTTCGCGCCGCCGCCCGTACATCTCGTGGAGGCGGGAGCGGCTCGCCGCGCGTGAGACGTTCGAGCGCTACGGTCTCGACCTCGACCCGATGGCGCGGGTGGCCGACCTGTCGGCCGTCGCCCGGGCCCTGCTCGCGATCGTCCGTGCCGTCGAGGGCATGAGGCGGGCCAGCGCCACGGCGCACACGGACCAGGGCCTGCTCTTCCTCGACGAGCCCACGGCGTTTCTCCCCAGGGAACAGGTGGACCGGCTGTTCGAACTGGTCAGGCAGGTGGTGCGCTCGAGCGCGAGCGTGGTCTTCGTGTCCCACGACCTGGACGAGGTCATGGCCATCACCGACCGAGTCACGGTCCTCCGCAACGGGCGGCGGGTCGGCACGGTCGTGACCGGCCAGACGAGCCACGACGAACTGGTGCACCTGATCATCGGGCAGGAGTTGCAGAGGCTCGGGCGCGCACGGAAGGAGGGCCGCGACGAGCAGCCCGCCGTCCTGGTGCGCGGCCTGCGGGGGGACCACGTTCGCAGCACGAGCTTCGAGGTGCGGGAGCACGAGGTCCTTGGGCTGACCGGCCTCATGGGCGCGGGGTTCGAGGAGATCCCCTACCTGCTCTTCGGCGCGCGCGAGCGGGCGGAGGGGGAGGTGAGCCTGGGGGGGCGGACCCTCGGCCTCGAGTCGCTGACGCCCTCCAGCGCCATCGCGGCCGGGATCGGGCTGATCCCCGCCGACCGGCAGCGGGACGGCAGCGTGGGCTCGCTGCCGATCACCGACAACGTGACGCTGCCCGTGCTCGACCGCTATTTCGGCCGCGTCGCCCTCTCCTGGTCGCGCATGGCCCGGGACGCGCGGCGGCTGATGCAGGCGTTCGACGTGCGCCCGCCCGACCCGGCGCTCACCTACGCCGCGCTGTCGGGCGGCAACCAGCAGAAGGTGATGCTCGCCAAGTGGCTGCAGACCCGGCCCCGCCTGCTCCTGCTCCACGAGCCGACACAGGGCGTCGACGTGGGCGCTCGCCAGCGCATCATGAGCCTTGTCCAGGAGGCCGTCGCCGAGCGCACCGTGGTCATCTGCGCGAGCGCCGACCACGAGCAGCTTGCGCAGCTGTGCGACCGGGTGCTCATCTTCGCCAGGGGAGAGCTCGTCCGCGAGCTCGCCCGGGACGAGGTCACCCAGGAGCGGATCACCGAGCAGTGCCTGAGGAGCGCGCAGGGCGGCGGATGACTACCGGCGGGCGGCAAGGAGGAGCGACAGCCGTGGACGAGGCGGGCAGCGACGATGCCGTCATGGATCGGCCACGCCAGCCGACAGGAGCGAAGGTCTCCAGGCTGCTGGGGCAGTACGGGCTGCTGATCGCGTGGGCGGCGGTCGCGCTCTTCTTCACGCTGCTGCCGGGCACCGCGCAGACCTTCCCGACCCCGAGCAACCTCGCGACCATCCTGGGCTCGCAGGCGGTGATCGTCATTCTCACGCTGGCCCTGCTGGTGCCGCTGACCGCGGGCGACTACGACCTGTCTGTGGGCTTCACCCTCACGCTGTCGGCCATGCTCATCGCCGTCCTCAACGTGGAGCACCACTGGCCGATTCTGCCGGCGATCCTGGCCGCCCTGGCCGCGGGGGCGCTCGTGGGCCTCGTGAACGGCGCCTTCATCCTGATCTTCCGGATCGAGTCCATCATCGTGACGCTGGGCACGGGGACGTTCGTGGGCGGGGCGGTGCTGTTCATAAGCGGGTCCAACACGATCAGCGGCGTGTCGTCCAGCCTTGTCGACTGGGTGATCGTCAACCGGCTGCTCGGCATCCCCCTGGAGTTCTACTATGGCCTCCTCCTGTGCCTGGTCATGTGGTACGTGTTCGAGCTCACGCCGTTGGGCCGCCGCCTGCTCTTCGTCGGCCGGGGCCGGAGCGTCGCCCGCCTGTCGGGCATCAACGTGGACCGGGTCCGCCTGGGCGCGCTGATGACGTCCGGCGTCATCAGCGCGCTGGGCGGCGTCGCCTACGCGGGCACCAGCGGCGCCGCCGACCCCACGTCCGGCGCGCAGCTGCTGCTGCCGGCTTTCGCGGCGGCCTTCCTGGGCGCAACCACCATCGCGCCGGGCAGGTTCAACCCGATCGGATGCCTGGTGGCCGTGTACTTCCTGGTCACCGGCATCACCGGTTTCCAGCTGCTGGGGGCGCAGAGCTATGTCCAGTCGCTCTTCTACGGGGGCGCCCTGGTGATCGCGGTGACGCTGTCCCAGATCGCCAGGCGCCGACAGGCGCTCGACACCGGCAGCTGACCGCGATGCGGCTGCGCGAGCGCGTCGCGATGGTCACCGGCAGCAGCTCGGGCATCGGGCGAGCGATCGCGGTGCTGTTCGCAGAAGAGGGGGCCGACCTCGTCCTCTGCGACCTCGGGACGGCGTCGCGTCTGGCCGAGGAGACCCCGCCCACCGACCACGTCGTGCGAACGCTGGGGCGGAACGGCCGCTTCGTGCCGTGCGACGTCGGGCGCGAGGAGGCCGTGGCGGCGGCCTTCGAAGTCGTGCGTCGGGAGTTCGGACGGCTCGACGTGCTCGTCAACTGCGCCGGCGTCTTCCGCAGGGCCGACGTGGAGCACGTGTCGCTGGACGAGTGGCGGCAGGTCCTGGACGTGAACCTGACCGGCTGCTTCCTGACCACCCGGGCGGCGATCCCGATGATGCGGGCGGGGGGTGGGGGCAGCATCGTGAACGTCTCGTCCATCCACGGCATCGTCGGGACCGGCTCCGCGGCGACCTACTGCGCATCGAAGGGCGCCGTCGAGAACCTGACCCGGCAGGTCGCGGTCGACCACGCCTCGGCGGGGATTCGCTGCAACGCGGTCGCGCCGGGCACCATCGAGACGGCGATGTCCAAGCCGTTCCGCGAGACCCCCGAGATCCTGAGCGAGTACCGGCGGCGAACGCTCCTGCCCCGGCTGGGCAGGCCGCGAGACGTCGCCTACGCGGCGCTGTACCTGGCATCGGACGAGGCCAGCTTCGTCACCGGCCACAGCCTGGTCGTGGACGGGGGCTGGACCTGCTGGTGAGGGAAGAGGGACGCGTCCGAGCGCCCGGTGGGGCCGATCCCGGGCCGGCGACGGAAGTGGGCAGGATCGACCCGCCCAGCCTGGTCGACATGACCGCCGCTGCCCTGCGCAAACTGATCCTGTCCGGCGAGTACCGACCCGGCGAGCGCCTGGTGGAAGAACGCCTGACGGAGCGGCTCGGGATCAGCCGGCCGCCGCTTCGGGAGGCGATGAGGATCCTCCAGCAGGAGGGCCTGGTGGTCACGTTCCGGCGCCGCGGGGCTGTGGTCACGCCCCTCGATGCCCAGGACGTGCACGAGATCTACACGCTTCGATTCGCGCTCGATCGGCTGGCCATCGAGCTCGGTGTGTGGAGCGGCTGCTCGAGGGCAACATCGCCTTCCACACTGCGATGTGCGGCCTGGCCTGCCACCGCCGGCTGATGCAGGCGTACCGGGCGCTCACGCTCCAGCTGCGCCTCTGCATGGCGATGAACCTGCGGCTGCGTGAACGTGCTCACGGCAACCTCAGCGAGAACGTGGCCAGGCACCAGCTGCTGCTCGACCTGGTCGAGCGGGGCGACCGGGAGGGGCTGCTCGCGGCCGTCACGGAGCACGGCGACCGATCCTTCATCGAGCACCTCGAGGAGCTGATCGGTTCGAGGTGACTGCCTCCGGCACCGGGACGGACCACCTGCTCGACGGCCCCGGGCCGGCGGCGCTGGACGACGTGGCCAGGGTCGCCAGCGCCCGCGACGCCCTGCGCGCCGAGTTCCTCCGCACCTTCCAGGCCCACCACGTGCTGCTGATGCCCGTGGCCTGCCTCCCTGCGTTCGAGGTGGGAGCCGAGGACTTCGAGATCGCCGGCGTCAGCGTGCCCTACTGGCAGGTGCTCGCCTGCTGCCGGGCGATCAGCCTGTTCGGTGTCCCCTCGGCGGTCGTCAGGTGCGGCCTTTCCCGCGAGGGCCTGCCGGTGGACGTGCAGGTCGTGGGACCGCCGTACGCCGAGGCCCTGGTCCTTCGGGTCGCCACCCATCTGGAGGAGCGGCTGTCCGGGGCGGCACACTGGCCCCCGCCACCGTGGCCTCAGGCAGGCTCGAAGTGCTCGTGATGATCGAGCCACCAGCGGGCGATGTCGATGCGCCTCGTGAACCACACACCGCCCTTGGCCAGCGCGTACTCGATGAACTCGCGAAGGGCTGAGGTTCGCCCGGCCTGCCCGGTCAGCCGGGGATGGAGTCCGATGGACATCATCTTCGGGTGGCCGCGATCGCCCTCCCGCCAGAGCTCGTCGAGGCCCCGCCGGCAGGAGTCGTAGAAGTCGGCAGGGCTGCTGTAGCCCTGGGCGAGGACGAAGCGCACGTCGTTGTAGGGAAAGGAGTTGTACGGCACCACGAGGTGTCGGCGGCCGCCGACCTCCGTGAAGTAGGGGAGGTCGTCGTTGTAGGCGTCCGAGTCGTAGACGAAGCCGCCCTCCTCCACCAGCAGTTCGCGCGTGTTGACGCTGGGCCCGTATCTGCAGTACCAGCCCAGCGGTCGCTCGCCGCATGTCTCCGTGATGGACTCGACCGCCCACCGGATGTGGTCACGCTCCTCCTCGCGGCTGAGCAGCCAGTGCTCGATCCAGCGCCAGCCGTGCGAGCAGGGCTCGTGGCCGCTCTCGCGCAGCCACGCCGCGACATCCGGGTTGCGCTCCAGCGCGACCGCCGCGGTGAAGAACGTCGTCTTGATGCCGTACTCGTCGAACAGTTCCAGGAGCCGGTGCACGCCGGCCCGGCTGCCGAACTCGTAGACCGACTCCGCGCAGAGGTCCCGGTACCCCGGTTGCATGACGTAGTTGATCTCCGCCAGGCCCTCGTTGCGGGCGTCCCCGGCGGGCCAGGAGTACTCCGAGCCCTCCTCGTTGTTGACGACGATGTTGACCGCCACCCTGGCCCCGTCCGGCCAGACCACCCTCGGCTTTCGCCTGCCGTAGCCGACGAGGTCCCGCCCGGGCCCCTGGACGTCCTGGTCGACGAGTCGTGGTCGAGTCATCTGGTCGCCTCCGATCCGGTGCGCGGCGCGGCCGCGAGGGTGCCCAGGTGCGTGAGCACCTCGGCCAGCGAGAGCACGTCCCCGTACTTCGAGTCGATGTCGAAGAGGCTGGCGTAGTGCGGCCCCTCCGCCCGGTCCGAGACGCACTCGAACGGCACGATGACGCGGTAGCCGTGCGAGACGGCGTCGACGGCGGTGGCGCGGATGCAGCCGGACGTCGAGCAGCCGGTGAGGACGAGGGTGTCCACCCCCAGGGCCAGCAGGAGCGAGGGCAGGTGGGTCTGGAAGAACGCCGACGAGAACTTCTTCGTGATCACCGGCTCGCCGGGGGCCGGCGCGAGCCGCGGGTCGATCTCGACAGCGGGGTCGCCGACGCGCAGGTCGAGGAGGGCGGGGATCTTCCTCACGAACATGCCGCCGTCGAGGCCGCCCGCCTCGTAGGCGGTCGTGAAGAAGAGGACCGGCACGGAGCGCGCTCGCGCCTCGCGCAGGAGCGTCGTGATCGCGTTCACCGCGGGGGTCTGGTCGGCCCCGACCCGGTACGCGGGGTCGTTGAACGCGACCGACATGTCGATGACGAGGACCGCGGGGCGGGAGCCGAAGCCCACGCGGCTGCCGATGCCGTGTTCCTCGTAGAGCCGCCGCGTCGCGTCGCCCCAGCGTTCGCGAACGTTGTCGGCGCCGCCCTCCGGGTTGGTCAGCTCCTCGGACCGCTGGCGGAGCCGATCGTTGCCCCCGACTGCATTCACCTCCGGCATGTTAGTGTATACAATAGACGACGGGAATGGCCGTTCATTCGCCGCTGGGCCGGCTGCGCGTCCTGGACCTGGGGACGTTCGTCGCGGCCCCCTTCGCCGGGACCCTCCTGGCCGAGTTCGGGGCGCAGGTGGTCAAGGTCGAGCAGCCCGGTTCGGGCGACTCGCTCCGCGCGCTGGGCGACCAGAAGAACGGAGAGCCCCTGCTCTGGCTGCAGGAGTCGCGCAACAAGCGGACGATCGCCGTGGACCTCCACGAGCAGGCGGGCCAGGACATCGTCCGGCGCCTCGTCTCGGCCGGCTTCGACGTCGTGCTCGAGAACTTCAGGCCGGGCACGCTGGAGCGCTGGGGCCTCGGCTACGAAGACCTGCGGGAGGTCGACCGCAGCCTCATCATGGTTCGCATCTCCGGCTACGGCCAGACGGGCCCCGCCAGCGGCCGGCCCGGCTTCGGCCGCATCGCCCAGGCCTTCGGCGGCCTCACCTACCTCTGCGGCTTTCCGGACCTGCCGCCCGCCAACCCGGGATCGGCCACGATCGCCGACTACGTGGCCGGGCTCTTCGGCGCCTATGGAGCGCTTGCCGCGGTCGAGCACCGGAACACGACCGGCGAGGGCCAGGTGATCGACGTGGCGCTCTACGAGGCCCTCTTCCGGATCATGGACAGCCTCGCGGTGACCTACTCCGCCAACGGCACGGTGCGGGAGCGGATGGGCACGGCACCAGGACGACATCCGCGCAGTCGTGGGCCCCGGCCTGAGCGGCATCGTGCTCCCCAAGACGGATTCGGCGGCCCGCGTCGTCGAGGTGGACCGCCAGATTGGCGAGGCAGAGGTGGCGACGGGCCTCGAGGCCGGCAGCGTGGCGCTCATGGCCCTGGTGGAGACCGCGGCGGGCGTGCTCCACGCCGCCGAGATCGC
>WNGQ01003987.1_pt1 | contig 14767 bp, 14 predicted proteins | sample 5407661 | NCBI WGS metagenome assembly WNGQ01 (sample SAMN13153382, study PRJNA577476) | soil metagenome | isolation source: 60 cm soil or saprolite under Garry oak tree replicate 2 | place: USA:California | collected 2016-06-15 | reverse complement strand
GCGGTGGCCCCGCCGGTGTGGGGGGCGCGCTCGTACAACATCGGCGCGGGCATGTCGCGGGTGCGCACCGCCGCGGCGTTCATTAGCGACAACATGCCGTTCGATCAGCCCGGCACCCTGACCGATCAGCAAGCGCTCGACGTGGCGGCGTACGTGAACGCGCATGCCCGCCCGGATTTTCCCGACAAGGTCCGCGATTGGCCGAACGGCGACGCGCCGCCCGACGTCGCCTATCCGACGCAAGCCGCTCCGCACCCCCGTTCCAACACCCGTTAGGAGGGTCTGTATGCCGGAGATCGTCAACCTCAGAACGCACCGCCGCGGATTTCTCGGGCGGATCGCCGCGGGCGCCGCGGCGCTCGGCCTGGGCGGCCTGGTCGCCCCGCTGGCGGCCGTCGCGGAGCCACGCTCCGCGCGCGCCGTCTCCGCCAACCCCGAATTCGAGGCCTGGCTCAACAAGATCACGGGGAAGCACAAGATGGTCTTCGACATTCCTGAGCCGAACGGTGGTTTTGGATTCGCCTGGGCCCGCGTGTTTCTCAACACGACGAACGAGAACTACGGAACGACGGACGCCGACAATACGGTCGCGATCGTCCTGCGGCACAACGGCATTGCGTTCGGCATGCAGAGCCCGATGTGGGCCAAGTACAAGTTCGGTGAATTCTTCAAGCTCAACGATGGTGTCACGAAGGAGGCGGCGCTGCGCAACACGTTTGCGCAAGTGAAACCGGGCGAGCTCCCGATCCCGGGGATGGCGGTGGACGAGCTCGCCGCCAAGGGCGTGCTGTTCGGTATCTGCAACATCGCGCTCACGATCTACAGCGGCATGTTCGCGAAGCAGATGGGCATGCAGGCGGAGACCATCAAGAAGGAATGGATTGCCAACCTGCTGCCGGGCGTGACCGTAGTGCCCTCGGGCGTGATCGCGGTGAATCGCACCCAGGAAAAGGGCTGCGCCTACTGCTTTGCGGGGTGAGCCGGCGACGCGCAGTAGGGGCGCAGCATGCTGCGCCCCTACCGCGCCGCCCTACCGCCGGCTGCGGGACTTGGCCAGCAACCGCAGGATCTCCAGGTACAGCCAGATCAGCGTGACCATCAGGCCGAACGCGCCGTACCATTCCATGTACTTGGGCGCGCCGCCCGCCACGCCGGTCTCGATGAAGTCGAAGTCGAGGATCAGGTTCAGCGCCGCGACGACGACGATGATGCCGCTCACGACGAGACTCGCCGTGCTGTTCCCCTGGAGGAACGGCATCGCGACGTGGAACCAGGACAGGACCCACCCGACGAGGTAGTACAGGCCGATCGCCCCGGTCGCGGCGAACACACCGAGCTTGAATTTTTCGGTCGCCTTGATCAGGCCGGTCCGGTACGCCACCAGCATCGCCGCGAGCGTGGCGAACGTCAGGCCCACCGACTGCATCACGATCCCGGGGTATTTCACCTCGAGCAGCGCCGACAGGCCCCCGAGTGCGAGCCCCTCGAGCGCGGCGTACACCGGCGCCGTGAACGGCGACCATTCCTTTTTCAAGACCGTCGCGATGGCCATGACGAGGCCGCCGACCGCGCCCAGCATGATCCAGGGGGCCGCCACGGACGGGTCGAGGGCGGCGCGGACCTGGCTCCAGACCCACGCCGCGGGCACGACCACCAGGAAAAGGAGCAACGCCGCCTTGTTGACCGTGCCTTCGAGCGTCATGGGCGGCGCGGTGGGATCGCGCCGCAGGTCGGCGAACGTACGGGCGTTCAGGGCGGGGTTGGATGTGCGGATCAAAGCCATGGGACTCCTCGTGATGATGTCCAGTCAGTCAATGTAATGGATTTCAGCGCCAGCCCCTGAGGCTGCGGATCAAGTCGTGCAGCACCAGAAACTTCTCGAACACCGGCACGCCCTTGCGCTTGCGCCCGAACTCCGCGAACAGCTCGCGCAGGCGACCGCGCCGCGCGACGTAGAACCGAAACGTCTCGGCAAAGTCCTCCTGGGGATGCGTCGCGGCGTAGGCGGTGACGTAGTTGGGGAGCGTGGTCGTCACGCCGCGGCGCTCGAAGTCCACCCACTTGGAGTCGGCCACGCGGTACGCCTTGCGCACCTCGCCGAACGCGCGACGGAACCGTCCCGTGCGCGTGAACGACCAGTTGTGGTACAGGAACGAGTGCCCGAGCTCGTGGAGAATCAGTCCGGTGAGCATGTTCCAGGAGATCTCGTCGCGGCGCCGCTTGCCGGTGACGTAGCGGCGCTCGATTTCGATGATCTTGGGGGTGCGGTGCGTCACGCCCGAGACACCAGGCCGGAGCAGCACCCGGTACTGCCAGTCCTTGAGGCGTCCCACCACGAGCAGCTGGCGCACCCGCCGCAGCGCCTGGCGGATGAGGTCGCGCCCAGTAGCGTCCTCCCCGCACCAGGGGCAGACCTCCATCCAGTCGTTGACCCCCTTGCTGCAATGGGGACAGACGTTCTGGAATTCCCGATAGAACCAGCGCTGTGGGCGGCCGCACCACGGGCAGAACCGCATCGGGTACATGACGCCGCCGCCGCATCCCCAGCGGCAGCGACGGTGATACAGGAACCCCTTCGGCGCTTTCAGCGGCTCGGGGCTCGAGTGATTGTCGGCGATGTCGCGCCCGCACCAGGGGCAATACGAGAAGCTGTCGGACACGACCCAGCCGCAGTAGTAGCACTCTGCGCCCGTCTGCTTCGTGGTGTCGCGCCACTCGAGCCGCCGCCCGCAGTTCGAGCAGTGCGCCCAGAAGCGCGCGACCTCGGCCGCGCAGGTCGGGCAGCGCAGCTCCGGCGTCGGTACCTCGCGTCTACGCGGAGTCACGCGCCATCGCCTCGTCCACGATCCGCTTGATGAACTCCGTATAGTCCATGCCGGCCTTCTCCGCCGCGTCCGCCATCTCGTTTTCGGCGGCGAGAAACGGATTGGGATTCACCTCGAGCACGTAGACTTCGTCGTCGTGGGTCAGCCGCAGATCGACGCGGCCGTAGTCCTGCAGCCACAGCGCGTGAAACGCCGTCGTGCAGATGTCCCCGATCTTCGCGCCGACCTCGTCCGACAACCCCTTGGCGAAGACGTTCTTGATCTTCTTGCGCTTGCGGTATTCCTCGTCCCACTTCGCCTTGTACGTCGCGATACGGTGCTCGCCGTCGGATTCGCCGAATGTGAGCTCGACGATGGGGAGCACCTGGAGCGTCTGGTTGCCCACCAGACCGACGTACAGCTCCCGTCCCTCGATCAGCTCCTCGACGATCGCGGCCTGGTGAAACTTCTCGTGGATGAATTTCACGCGGGCGCCGAGGTCCGCGTCGTCCTCGACCACGGAGGCCTGCGAGATCCCTACCGACGCGTCCTCGAGCAACGGCTTCACGATGAGCGGGAACCGCAGCTCCGACGGGCGCAGCGGCTTCTCGCCGGGACGAAACTCGGCGAACGCCGGCACGCGGATACCGTGGTGGGTCAGGATCTTCTTGGTGAGGGACTTGTTGCGCGCCACGAGCAGCCCGGTGGGCGACGAGCCGGTGTAGCGATAGCCGTGCATCTCCAGCACGGTCGCGAACGCGTACTCGTGCCGCGCCCGGCCGCGAAACGATTCGCAGCCGTTGAAGACGAGCTTCGGCTGGAAGGCGGCCAGCCGCTCGAGCACCGGCGCCAGCTGCTCGGCCACGCCCACCATGAGCACGTCGTGCGCCAGCGCCAGCAAGGCGCGGGCCACGTCGTACTCCGCCTCCTCGACCTTCGCCTCGACGTCCTTCTTGTAGTCGGCGTCTTCCCAGTCGGGGTGGAGCGTGTCGAACACCACAGCCACTTTCACCGCCCCGCCCCTCCGCCACCCCGAACGCGGAACGGGGAACGCGGAACGCGGAACAGAAGGGCAAGGTCGCTCGCGGCACGACGCTGTCCTTGATGTTCCGCGTTCCGCGTTCCGCCTTCCGCGTTCATGCCCGCACCCGCGCCATGTCTCTCCCCACGGTAGTCAGTGCAATCAGGATCACCACTCCTCCCACCGCGCCCGCTGTCGGCAGCAGCAGCATTGCCGCCCGCAGGCCGAACCGGTCGGAGAGGTACCCGATCAGCGGTGGGGCGATGGCGTCGCCGGCGAGGTGCGAGAACAGCACGAAGGCGCCCAGCACCGACGCCCGGACGGCCGCGGGCACCACGTCGAGAATGACGGCCGAGAGCGGGCCGTTGTACCACGAGTACAGGAAGAAGGTCCCGAACAAGAGCGGTACGAACAGCCGCAGCTCGTCGATCAGGAGCAGGGCGGCGCACACCGGTCCCCCCAGTACGAACCCGGCTCCCGACACGATCACGCGACCTCCGCTCCAGCGCCCCATCAGCCAGTCGCCCGTCCGGCCGCCGAACAGCGCACCCAGCGCGCCGCCCGCGAGGCCCCACACGCCGAACTGCCGTCCGATGGTCGCGACCGACAGCCCGTGCGTGCGCTCGAGAAAGCTCGGTGCCCACGCGATCAGCCCGTTCACGGCAAAGGTGACCAGCGCTCCCCCGACGAACATCCAGATGAGCGTCGGCGTCCGCAGGACGGTGCCGGAGGCCTGGAGAAAATCGCCGAACGCGGTGGCCGCGACTTCGCTCGCTTCGCTGGTCCCGCGTACGGCGACCGGCACGAGTCGCACCACCGTCCAGACGACGCCCACGCTCACGCACGCGGCGAACACCGCCGTGTCGATCGCGGGCGGCAGCCCCTGTAACAGGTCGAGCGCGCCGGACAGCGCCGCGCCCGCGAGCGTCAGCCCGATCAGCGGGTGTGCGAGACGCAGGGCCTGTCGGGCCCGGGCGCGCCCGCGCGCGTACCACCCTTCCACGGTGGCGCGGATCGTCGCGGGCGGGCGACGCCGCGGCTCCAGCAGCCGCGACGCGAGCAGCGCCAGCGCAAACCCGGGAACGCCCAGCACCACGAAGGCCGCCCGCCACCCGTGGCGCTCGGCGAGCACGCCGCCCAGCCAGATGCCCAGCACGCCGCCGAACGCCATGCCGACCGAGTAGATCCCGATGGCGAAGGCGCGGCGGCGGCCACGAAAGAACTCGGCGATCAAGGCCTGCGCGGCGGGGCCGTACCCCGCTTCGCCCACGCCTACCAGCGCCCGGCACAAGAGCAGCTGCCAGAAGCGACGCACCGCCGCACCGAGCACGGTGCAGGCGCTCCACAGGCCCACGCCGAACGCGATCACCGCGCGCCGCGACTTCAGGTCTCCCAGCACGCCGAGCGGCAGCGCGAACAGGGACAGCACGACGACGTAGGCGGATCCCAGCCACCCCAGCTGCTGGTCGGAGAGAACGAGCTCCCGCTTGATCGGCTCGAACAGGGCGAAGACGACGTTGCGATCGGTGTAGTTGAGGAGGTTGATGAGCGTGAGCAGACCGAGGGCATACGCCGCGTACGCCCGGGACGCGACCGGGGGAGCCGCGAACTCAGGGTCTGCGGTCGCCAGTCGTCGCCTCCGCGCGGGCGTCGCGCCCCGCCTTCGCCTCGCGGTACGCCTCGGTGAGATGGCGCAGCAGCTCCTCGCGCCGATCGTACAGGCGTCTGAGCCGCCGTTTCTTGCGCTTGGCGAGCGCGTACGCGGCCACGATCGGAAAGCCGACCGTGTTGTCGAGGTAACAGACCACGGTGCCGGGGAGCTGGTCGGGATCGATCTTGCCCCAGCTCACCGCCTCGGACGGCGTCGCGCCCGACAGGCCGCCGGTGTCGGGGCGGGCATCGGTGATCTGCAGGTAGTAGTCGTGGCCCTTCTCACTGATGCCCAGGACCTCCTGGATCTGCGGCTCCGTCTGGAGCACGAAATTCTTGGGGGAGCCGCCGCCGATGATCAGGACGCCGCTCTTGCCGCCGTGCGTCTTCGCGTCGAACACGATCGCCGACGTCTCGTTCACGTCGGCGCTCGGATCGAAGCGCAGCCGGGAGCCCGTCAGCGCCTGCTCGGCGACGTTCATGCCGATGGACGAATCGCCGGGCGACGACGTGTAGACCGGCACGCCGCAGCGATGGGCGACCCCGAGCAACGATTTCCGCGACAGGCCCAGCGCCTTCTCCCGCTCGAGGACGTACCCGCCCAGGAGGTAGTGGTACTCGGCCGTGCTCATCGGCCGCTGGAACTCGGGCCCCGCCGACACCTCGCGGATGAAGGCGTCGGTGGAGAGCAGCACCTCGTAGTCGAAGAAGATGTCGTAGATGCGCACCACCCCTTCTTCGCGCAGCTCCACATCGTCCGCGAACGGCGTGCCCCGATGCATCGCGAGCCCCAACCCGAAGTGCGCGTCGTGATAGAGGTTCGCCCCGGTGGAGACGATCCAGTCGAGAAATCCGGCCTCGACGAGCGGGATGATCGTGGACATGCCCAGCCCGGCGGGCGTCATCGCTCCCGTCAAGCTCATCCCGACGGTGACGTCGTCCTCGAGCATCCGCTCGGCGAAGAGCCGGCACCCTTCCGCCAGCCGGCCGGCGTTATACGCGAGGAACGCCTGGTCGACCAGCTCCGGGATCGTCTCCCGGCCGGTGATCGGCTTCGGATCGATGCGCTGGCCGCGCAGGAAGTCCTTGCGAGTCATGCTGGCGTCCCCAGTCGCTAGACGTCGGGATCGACGGCCGCGCCGGGGAGCGCCTGCGTACGACGCTCGCGCGCCTGCCGCACGATCGCCACCGCCTCCCGCGGGCTGTCCGTGATCGTGAACAGCTGCAGATCGGTCGTCGCGATCTTTCCCTCGCCTGCGACCCGGTCGCGCAGCCACTCCGCGAGCCCCTGCCAATACGCCCGGCCGAACAGGATCACCGGGAAATGCTTCACCTTCCCGGTCTGAATCAGTGTCAGCGCCTCGAACAGCTCGTCCATCGTGCCGTACCCGCCCGGGAAGACGATGAACCCTGTGGAATACTTCACGAACATCGTTTTGCGGACGAAGAAGTAGCGGAAGTTGATGGCGCGCTCCACGTAGGGGTTGAGCCCCTGCTCGAACGGCAGCTCGATATTGCAGCCGATCGACAGGCCGTTGCCCTCCTGGCAGCCGCGGTTCGCCGCTTCCATGATCCCGGGCCCGCCACCGGTGATGAGCGGAAAGCCCTCCAGGGCGAGCAGCCGCGCGGTTTCCACGGCGTGCGCATAGTACGGATCGTCGGCCGGGGTCCGCGCCGACCCGAACACGGTGACGGCGTTGTAGACGTCCGAGAGCGTGTCGAATCCTTCGACGAACTCGCCCATGATCCGGAGCACGCGCCACGAGTCCGTCCTCGTGAAGGGGCGGCGCTCGCGGGGAACCTGGGAGAGGAGACTTTCGTCCTCAGTGACCGCCGTCCGTGGCGAGCTGCTCGAGCGCTGCGACATGGTCGTCCTGCACGTTATAGAAGAAAGGGGAGAGGCGCACGTGCCCCGGGCGCGCGTCGGCGACGATGCCGGCGGCGGCGAGGAGTCGGACGCCCGCCGCCGGATCGGCTGCCGGCAGCATGACGATCGCCGAGCGCTGTTCGGCGCGCGGCGCGACCTTGGGCCGGAGGCCGAGCTCGCGTGCCCGCCCGATCAGGTCTTCGGTGAGCTCGGCGGTCGCCCCCCGGATGGCCGGGACCCCGATCTCCTCGATGTAGTCGAGACCACCGAGCTGGGCGTACACCGCCGCCAGCGACGGCGTGCCGAGCTCGAACCGGCGCGCGTCGTCGTGCAACTCCAGCACGCGCGGGTCGAACGCGAACTGGTTCTTGTGACCGAACCACCCGGCGATCTGGGGGGCCAGCCGGCGGGTCACCTCCTCGCGCGCGTACAGAAACACGATCCCCGGGCCGCCCAGCAGCCACTTGAGCCCGCCCGCGGTGAGGAAGTCCACGCCCGCAGCCCGCACATCCACTGGAACCTGCCCCACGGACTGATAGGCGTCGACCAGCGTCAGGGCGCCGCGCCGGTGGGCGACCTGGGCGACCGCCGTGATATCCTGGATCGCGCCGCTCGTGAAGTACACGTGGGAGGTGACGACCAGGGCCGTCCGGTCGTCCACGGCCCGCTCGATCGCCTCGACCGGCACCGAGATGCGGTCGGGGCTCTCGACCACGACCAGCTCCACGCCGCGCGGCCGCTTGGCCAGCCACTGATAGGCGACGGTCGGGAAATCGAGCGATGTGACGACCACGCGGGGGCGACGAGTGTAGTCGAGCGCCTCCGCTACCGCCGAGAGCGCGACCGAGATGCTCGGCGCGAGCGCGATTTCGGCCGGGCCGGCGTTCACGACGCGCGCGTAGCGGGCGCGCAGCTCTCCCAGCGCCTCCCACCAGACGTCGTACCAGGCGGACGCCCCGCGCTGCTGCCAGACATCGAGAAACTGGGTCACGCGCCGGCGCGTGCGCTCGCCCAGGGCGCCGAGGGAGCACGTGTTCAAATAGATGACGTCCCGAAAGATCGGGAACTCGCCGCGGTAGCGGGCGAGCGCGTGAACCCCGGCGGAAGTGCCGGTGTGACGGCCGGCGAGCGTCATAGGCGGTCAATATACAGGAGGACAAGCGCGCCCGGCACACCTCGGGAGTTAGATTGCCTCTCATGGAGCCGCGCGCCGGTTGGCCGCTGCTCACCGCGCGCCTCGCCCTGCGGGCGCTCGTGAGCCCGCGCCTGGCACTCGACCTCGTCCGTCTCGCCTGGAGCTCCCGGGCGCGCGATTGGTACCGCCGGGCGCCGTTCCTGCCGTTGCCGCCGCGCGAGTACGTGCGCTGGCGCATGTTCACCGCCTACGGCGACGAAGACGCTACACCACCGCTCGAAGACGTCGTACGGTTCGCACGATGGCGTCGAGAGACGATGAGACTATGAAAAAAGGCGTCGAGCAACATCGTCACACGGAGACGTCGCGCAGAACCGTCGCGCTCAAACGTCGAGGGCTCGAATTGGGGTTCGATGCAGTCGGCGTCGCGAGTCTCGAGCGGAGCGCGCATGGCGACGAGCTCGATCAGTGGCTCGCGGCTGGTTACGCGGGCAGCATGGCCTACCTGCACCGCCAAGCCGACAAGCGCAAGCATCCCGCCCGGATCATGCCGGACGCCCGGGTGGCGGTGGTCACGCTCACCAATTACTTCCATGGCTCGACTGACCCCGGGCGCAAGCCCGGGGATCCCGGAAACCCCGGGCTTGCGCCCGGGGTCAGTGGGCCCTCGGGGAGAGTCGCCCAGTACGCCTGGTCCACCGACTACCACACGGTCATCGGCCGCCGGCTCGAGCAGCTGGCCACGGCCGTCCGCGAGATCGCGCCCGGGGCGAGAACGCGGTGTTACGTGGACGCGGGTCCGGTGCCGGAGCGCGAGCTGGCGCAGCGCGCCGGGCTCGGCTGGATCGGAAAGAACACCATGTTGATCCATCCGGCGATCGGCTCGTTCACGTTCATCGGCGTGATCTTCACCGACGCGGAGCTCGTCCCCGATCTCCCGTTCGAGGCCGACCGCTGCGGCACCTGCCGCCGCTGTCTCGACGCCTGTCCCACCGCTGCTTTCGTGGAGTCGCGGGTGCTCGACGCGCGGCGCTGCATCTCCTACCTCACCATCGAGCACGCGGCGCCGTTCCGCGACGACGAGCGCCGGCTGGTAGGCGACTGGCTGTTCGGGTGCGACGTGTGTCAGGATGTGTGCCCGTGGAACGTCACGTTCGCGGAGCCGACGTCCGACCCGGAGCTCGCCGTGCGCGCCGCCGTCGCCGCGCCCGAGCCGGCGGAGCTGCTCGCGGTCGCCCCCGAGGAGTTCGAGCGCCGCTTCGGCGACACGGCGTTCGAGCGGCCCGGCGCCGCGGGCCTGCGTCGCAACGCCGCCGCCGTGGTGGCGAACCGCCAGGAAGCGGCCCCGTGACCGACCTCCCCGTCCCCGTCGCGCAGTCGGAGCAGGCGAGCGCGATCCGCCACCGGCTCGGCGAAGGGCTCGCGAAAATCGACCCGCACCATCGCCTGTGCGGCCGCCCCGTGGCCTACCGCATCATCGACGGGACCATGCTCGAGATCGCGTACCGCGATGTGCCGGGGATCGCGGAAGCGGAGGTGCTGGGTGTGAAGCGCCTGATCGGCGTGGAGTGCTTCTGCACGGTAGCGCCGCAGACGGCGGAGACCGTGATCGTCCGGTTCGTCGTCTCCCTCAAGACGTAGCGTGTTACGCGGCCGTGAGCCGGAGCACCGGCAGCTCCGGCGGATTGCGCCACCGCGGAATCGCCGCGCTCCCCACCCCCGCCGACACGTAGAGCCACGTGTCCCCCGCGCGCTTCAGGCCGTGCAGGTATTTCCGGCCGAACTGCGACGGCGCGATGATCGGTCCGACCAGCGGCAGGTGCGCCTGGCCGTTGTGCGTGTGACCCGACAGCATCACGTCCACCCGCAGCCCGGCGGGGAGATACTCGATGAGGTCGGGATTGTGCGACAGCAGCACGCGCGGCACGTCGGGTGGCACGCCGGCGAGGGCGTCGTCCGGCCGTACTGCACCATGGCTGAAGTCGTCGACGCCGGCGACGGCGAGCGCCGCCGCCCCGCGGCGGATCAACTCGTGCCGGTTCATGAGCAGGCGCGCGCCGGCCCGCTCGACGATGCGGCTCACCATGTCGGGATCGACCCAGTGGTCGTGATTGCCGAGCACGGCCACGCTGCCGTCGCGGGCGCGAAACCGCGCGATGATCGCGTCCAGGCCGGCGAGATCGCTGCGGGAGTGGCTCACGAAGTCCCCGCCGAGGGCGACGAGATCGGGCGCCAGGTCGGCCACGCGGTCCGCCACGCTCCTGAACCAGCGCTCGGGGACGGCGGGCCCGTGATGCAGATCGGTCACGAGCGCGATGCGGTAGCCGACGAGCCGGGGGTCCAGATCGCGCACCGGGAGGGCGATCTCGGGAGTCTCGAGCCGCATACTCTCCCACCGCGTGAAGGGCGCAGCCAGGCGCTCCACCACCCAGCCCACCTTGGCTTTGGTGAGCCGCTCGAGCACCGGCGGACGCCGCTCGCGCGCCGGCGGGTGGCGCCGCGGATGCAGAAACAGCCCGATCACTTCGCGACGACGCGGGAGACGACGTCGTACACGAAGCGCACGCCGAAGGCGATGCCGTCGAGACTCACCCGCTCGTCGTTCCCGTGGACGCCGCGGGACTCGGTCTGGTTGAGCGGAAACGGCGACAGCCCGTAGCTCACGATGCCGAGCTGCCGGAAATAGTGGCTGTCCGTGAATCCCGTGAGCGGCGGCGTGGTGACCAGAGCATTGGGCGTGCGCTCGCGCGCCGCGGCCACGATGGAGCGGAACAGCTCCGTGTCCGTCGGACTTTCCGTCGCCGGCCAGGTGGGGCCGAGCGGCGTGATGGCGACCGCCGTATCCCCGACCACGCGGGCGAGCTCGGCCAGGAACGCCTGCGGGTCCTGCCCCGGCAGGAGCCGCACGTCGAGCCCGGCCCTGGCCACCGGCGGGATCACGTTGGTCTTGTCGCTGCCCGTGAGCCCGGTGATCGAAATCGTGTTCCGGAGCAGCGCGTTGTACGTCAGGTCGCCCGTGAGCGCGCGCACGGCCGTCGAATCCCTGATGGCCGCGCGCGCGTCCGCGAGCCAGGCCCGCTTCAACGGGTCGGGCTCGATGGTGGAGAGATCGCGCAGGTAGCGCTCCACCACCGGCGTCACCACGAGGGGCGCCTGATAGGCGGCGATCCGGTACAGTGCCCGCACCAGCCGGTGCACTGGGTTGTCGGGGGTGGGGCGGGAGCCGTGTCCCGCGGTGCCGTGAGCCGTCACCTCGAGCCACATGGGCGACTTCTCCGTCGTTCCGATGCCGTAGTACTCGATCCGCCCGCTCCCGCCGGCCCGGATGGTGCCGCCCTCGGTGAGCAGGAACTCGGCGTCCTGCACCAAGTCGGGGTGATGCTCCACCAGCCACGCCGCCCCGACACCGGCACCCACCTCTTCGTCCGCCGTCGCGAGGAAAATGACGTCGCGCTTGAGCGCCACGCCGGCGCGCTTGAGCGTCAGCAGCGTCATCAGCTGCGTGATCGCTTCGCCCTTCATGTCGAGCGCGCCACGCCCCCACAGGTAGCCGTCCTGCATCGTGCCGGCGAAGGGGTCGACCTTCCAGTACTCCGGGCTCGCGAGCACCACGTCCATGTGGTTCAGCAAGATGAGCGGCCGGGCGCTGCCGTCGCCGGCGAGGCGCGCGTACAGGTTCGCTTTGCCGGGCCTGGGCTCGAAGAGCTGCGCGGTGATGCCCTCGCGCGCGAGCACCGCCTTGAGCCATTCGGCCGTCTTGAGCTCGTTGCCGGGAGGATTGGTGGTGTTGATCGCGACGTACTGCGACAAGAGCGCCGCCGCCTCCCGGCCGACCGCGCGCCACCCGGCATCGTTGCGCGGCAGGCCGGGCTCGCCGAATCGCGGCGGCAGGAGCACGGGCTGGCTGGAGGGCCCAAACAGGCCGGGCTGAGCCGGTGTGATGGCCTGGGGCGGCCGGGCGCAGGCGGCAGCGACGACCAGGGCCAGCAGCGGAGTGCGGCGCACGAGTCCTCCCGACAAGGGCACGGGGGAACTCGCAAACTACGGGCCGGGGAGACGCGCGGCGAGCCCCCCCCGGGTCAGTGCACCGTGATCGTCGCCTGGCCGGCCTTGCCCTCGCTCGTGGCGCGCAACACGACGCTGCCGGCGGCGCGAGGCTGGACGAGCGCCTGGTCGCCGAACCCATACAGGCTGATGATCGTGCTGTCGCTCGCGGACCAGGATACCGCCCGATTCGACAGTGGGTTGCCCGCGGCGTCGCGCAGGTCGGCCCGGAACGCCACGCTGTCTCCCACCGCCAGAGTCGCCGTGTCGGGCACGACGGTGACGGTGGCCACGGGGACGGGGGCGGCGACGCTGATGCTCGCCTCGCCGGTCTTTCCTTCGCTGGTCGCGCGCAGCACCGCGGTTCCGGCGCTAAGTGCACGAACGGTCGCGGAGGCACCGGCCGTGCTCGTAATCGACACCGACGGGTCGGTGCTCGACCATGACACGGCCCGGTTGCTGAGTACGTTCCCGGCGGCGTCCCTGACGTCCCCTGCGAAGGTGGCGTTGTCTCCCACAGTGAGGCTGGCGCTACCGGGCACGACCGTAACCGTGGCGACCGGAGCCGGCACTGCCACCCTCATCGTCGCCTGCCCGGTCTTCCCCTCACTCGTCGCGTGGAGCACGGCCGTTCCCGCCGCCCGAGCGAGGACAAGGGCCGCGGTTCCGTAGGCATAGACTCGAATGACCGTGCTGTCGGCGGTGTACCAGGACACCGATCGATTCGACAGGAAATTCCCAGCGGCGTCCTTGAGGTCTGCACGGAAGGCCAGGCTGTCGCCCACTGTGAGGTTAGTGTCCGCCGGTACAACCGTGATGGTCGCCACGGGCGCCGACGAAGCGGTTATCTGCACGCGATGCATATCGCTGAGACCGGCGCTCGTCGCCGTGATCATGGCGACGCCCTCCATCCGACCTGTGACGCGCGCCGAATCGCCGAACCCCGTCACGCTGGCCGTGTCGGCTGGGCTGCTCGTCCATGTGACCGACGGATTCTGCACTGGACTTCCGCTCGCGTCTCCCACGGCGGCGAACAGAGTGATCGTCCCGCCCACACCGACGGAGGTCGGACCCGAGATGCGCACGTACGCCCCCCCGCTTGAACCCGCGTTGGGAAGCAGGACCGACAGGGGCGTCGTGTTGCCAGCCGTCACCTGCACGCCCGACGTGATCACCGGATCGAGGTTTGGGAGGAACGGCTCTTCGATCCGCACGACATAGCTGCCCGGTGGCAGAAAGGCCACCTTATAATGGCCGTCGCCACCGCTCCGACCCGTGGCCTCTAAGTAGGCGCTGTCCGCTCTGCCGGGATAAGTGCCGTACACCGAGACCTGCGCGTTCGAGACCGGCTGCGTGGTGCCGTTGGCGCCCTGTGTCACGACCCCGGCGATCGCGCCCGCGGCCGCCGAGTTGATCGCACGCAGCTGGGGTGTGAAGTCGAACTCGTTGTTGCTGCTGTAAAAGTTGAACTGGAAGCTGCGGCCGACGTCGAAGTCGAGCACGATGTCGGCGCCCTGCGTCGGCACGTTGACCGGATACTCGACCAGGGCCAAGATCGTCGACCATCCATGCCAATTCACCGGCGCCGGCGTCTGCGCCGCATCGTTCCAAGTGATGGAAGACAGGCTCGTGTCGATCGTCATGCGGACCGCGTGGTACTGACCGGCCGGCAGCTCCCCCATCCCCAGGATCGCCGTGGTCCCCTGCTGCAAAGCGAGCAGGTCGAACGCCCTCCGCGGTTTGGTAATGAGCACCCATTGCCCAGCCCCGCTGGTGCCCCCTGAGTCACTGGCCTCGATGGAGTCGACGTAAATCGTCACGCTGTGCAGCGAGTCGTACGGGAAGGGGGCGTCCGTGAGCCGCACCGTGATCTGGGGCCGCACGGCCGGAGGGGCCGTCACGCTCGCATCGTCCTGGTAGCACCCGGCCCAGGACAGCGCGACCGCCGCCAGTGCGGTGAGTAGGGGACGTCTCGACATCGACCAGCTCCTGTGGCAGCAGACTTGCAGGTGGCCCTCGTGACAGATACCTCTGATCGGACCGCGGCGTCACAAGCGTCGTGGTCGGACCCCGATGTGACGTCCGGGGGGCGCGCGTGGGTATAGAGAGAGTGGGGACGAGCGACGTGGAAGCGGTGCGCCGGGTGCTCGGCGGCGACACCGACGCATATGCGACGCTCGTCGCGCGGTACCGTGACCGCCTGGCCCGCTACGCCGTGCACATGCTCGGCAATCGCGAAGACGCCG
>WNGQ01003986.1_pt1 | contig 14767 bp, 13 predicted proteins | sample 5407661 | NCBI WGS metagenome assembly WNGQ01 (sample SAMN13153382, study PRJNA577476) | soil metagenome | isolation source: 60 cm soil or saprolite under Garry oak tree replicate 2 | place: USA:California | collected 2016-06-15 | reverse complement strand
TCGCATCGCATCGCGTACGCGCGAGAGCGCGGTACAGCTTGCCGCCCTGCATCCGCAGGCGCGCCCTGTTGACAGTTACGAGGACGCGGTGCGAGATGCCGACGTCATCGCGATGTGCACCCATTCGAGCACGCCGGTGATCAAACTCGCATGGGTCGCGCCGGGCACGCACGTCACGTCGGTCGGTTACGCGGCGCCGCACGGCGAGCTCGACCGCGAGCTGGCGGAGGCGGCGAACCTGTTCGTCGAGTCGCGAGCGGCCGCGTTCAGCCCGCCACCGGCCGGCTGCATGGAGCTCGCCGGCATGGACCCCGAGAGGGCGAGCGAGATGGGCGAGGTCTTGCTGGGCAAGCGGCCCGGACGGCGCTCCAACGACGAGATCACCGTCTACAAGTCGATGGGCCATGCGGTCGAGGACCTGGCCGCGTCGAGCCTGGTCTACAACGAGGCGAAGGCCAGGGGCGCCGGCGCGACGGTCGAGCTCTAGCGGCTCAGCTCTCCATCGTGCGCTTGACTGCCTTGACCACGCGGTCGAGCGAGGGCAGGTAGTGGTCCTCGAGCGAAGCCGCCGGGAAGGGCACGTCGAACGCCCCCACGCGCACGACCGGCGCGTCGAGGTCGTAGAAGATCTCCTCCATCAGGGTGGCTGAAACCTCGGCGCCAAAGCCGGCGGACAGCGGCGCCTCGTGCACGACCACGCAGCGTCCCGTCTTGGCCACCGCGGTGCACAGCGTCTCCACGTCCAGCGGCACCAACGTCCGCAAATCGAGCACCGCGGCTGAGATTCCATCCGCGGCCAGCGCGTCGGCGGCGCGAAGGCACAGCTCCACGGCCGCGCTCCATGCGACCAGCGTGACGTTGTCGCCTTCGCGCACGAGCGACGCCTTGCCGAACGGAACGGTGTACGCGCCGTCGGGGACCTCCGCCTTGCCCGAGCGATAGAGGCGGTCCGGCTCACAGAAGAGAACCGGGTCTGGATCGCGGATCGCCTCGATCAAAAGCCCCTTCGCGTCGTAGGGGTTGGACGGCATGACGATCTTGATGCCCGGCGACTGCACGAACTGCGCCTCCACAGCGTCGGAGTGGAACTCCGGGCTGCGGATGCCGCCGCCGAACGGTGCGCGGATCGTGACCTGGCAGTTGTAGCGGCCGCGCGAACGCTGCCGGTACTTGCCGAGCTGCGGCCCGATCTGGTGAAAGGCCTGGGCCGTGAAGCCGAGGAACTGGATCTCCGCCACGGGCACCATGCCCGCGAGCGCGAGGCCGAGCGAAGCGCCGACGATGCTGGCCTCGGCGAGCGGCGTGTCCACGACTCGATCGGAGCCGAACTTCTCGATGAGGCCGCTGGTCGTGCGGAAGACGCCGCCCAGCTTGCCGACGTCGAGTCCCAGCACCATGACGCGCTGGTCCGCCTGCATCTCGTCACTGAGCGCGCTGTTGATCGCCTCGACGATGTTGCGCTGCGGCACAGCTACCTCTGGCCGCCGGCGAGCTCGGAGCGCTGCCGAACCATGCGCGGCGGCGGGTCCTGGTACACGTTGGCGAAGATGTCATCGGGGTTGGGCTGCTGCGCCTCGGCCGCGAGCTTCAGGGCGCGGTCGTTCTCGTCGCGCAGCTCCTCGCTCCACGCCTCGTCTTTCTTCGCGTCCCACAGCCCGATCGACGCGAGGTACTTCTGCACGCGCTCGATCGGGTCGCGCGTCTTCGCCTCCTCGTAGTCCTTCGGGTCCTGGTAGCGCGAGGGGTTGTCGGTCGTGTTGTGAAAGCTCATGCGGTAGGTGGTGGCCTCGACGAGGCTCGGCCCGCCGCCCTTGCGCGCCTTGTCGACGGCCGCGCGCGTCGCCGCGTAGACCGCCATCACGTCGTTGCCGTCGACCTCGACGCCGTCGAAGCCGTAGCCCGCAGCACGCAGGGCAAAGCTGCGCGTTGCGGTCTGCACACGCCGTGAGGTCGAAATGGCCCACTGGTTGTTGGACAGGAAGAAGACGATCGGCGCTTTCGTCACGCCGGCGAGGTTGAGGCCTTCGTGGAAGTCGCCCTCGGACGAGCCCCCGTCGCCAATGTACGCGATGACCACGGAGTCCTCGCCTCGCAGCTTCAATCCCCACGCCAGCCCGGTCGCCTGCGGCAGCTGCGCCGCGATCGCCACCTGCGTCGGCAGCACTTTCACGCCCTCGGGGATGCGGGCCGGGCCGATCTTGCCGAGGTACTGCGAGGAGATGACCTCGAGCGGCAGGCCGTGATGCACGCTCGCCATCAGCTCTCGGTACTGCGGCACCATCCAGTCCCGCGCCGGGTCGACCGCCATGGCCGAGCCGACGATCGACGCCTCCTGGCCCATGCCAGGCGAGTAGACGCCGAACTGGCCCTGCCTCTGCAGGCCGATGACCCTGTGGTCGTACAGCCGCGACTTCATCATCCAGCGCAGCGCCTCGAGGAGGAACTCCTCCTCCATCGGCTGCGCGCCGTCGACGAGCTTCCCGTCTGGCTGGAGCACCTGGCGCTGCAAGGTCACGGGCCTATTCTTGCTCACGACCGCTCGCGCGCTCATGCGGAAGCTCGCTGCACCTGGGCGGACGCCCTCTCGCCGCTCAGCGCCGCGCCCTCCATGTTCGATGCCCAGGTGTAGTCGCCACAGAAGAAGATCCCGCCCACCGGCTCGGCCAGCTGGTCATACGTCTTCATGCGCCCGACGCTGTACAGCGGCATGCCGTGCAGCCAGCGCTGGACCTCGACCCGCACAACACGGTCGCGGAACTGCGGCTTCTGCCGGTACAGCTCGAGAAGCGTGCCCGTCTTGATCGTGTCGTCCGGGTCGTCCCAGACGACCCGGCACGTCGGGTCGCCGACGATGTTGTGGAAGCAGCCCCCGCGCTCGTCGAAATCGCCCGGCGTCTTGATCACGAACGTGTCGAGGTTGTAAACGACGTCGGATCGCGAGGCGGTCAGCGGGTAGCTGCTCGTCTTGGCGCCCTTCGGGCTCACCACGATGTTCGTCGTCATGAAGCGCCCGTAGCGAACCGCGCCGAGCGCCTGCCTCTTCCATCCCGGCAGGTCGTCGACGACCTCCGCCACCACCGGCGCGGGAACCGCGGACACGACTTGCCTTGCCCACACCTGGCGGCCGCCCCGGTCGTCCTCGACGTCGATCGTGTAGCCGCCGTCGGTCGCTCGCACCGAACGCACGCGCGAGCGCAGCGAGACTCGCCCGCCGCTGGCGCGCGCCAGGGCCTTCGTGAACTCGTTGGTGCCGCCGTCGAACACGCAGTCGCCGCGATCGTGGCGCGGCACCGGCCTGTCGATCCATGGCGTGCTGCGCTGATCGCCCCAGAGCCACAGGGCGCCGTACAGCGAGATCTCGACCGACGAGCCCGAATTCATGATCTGGCACCACCGGTCGTAGAAGCGATGCGTTGACGGCGAGACATCGCCGAGCCAGTGGTCGAAAGGTTGATCGTCCAGCTCCGGCAGCGTCGCCGGGCGGCGGTGCATCTGCTCGGAGGTGATCCGTTCGATCACGCTCTCGATCTCCGATCGCTCGTCCGGATCCGGCGGGTACAGCCCGCGCCAGTACTCCTCGAGGTTGTCGTCGGTGATCAGCCGCGCGCCCACCGCGTCCGCCAGCTCGACCACCTTGACGCGATCGGTCGAGACGTACTGGGCGCCGGTGTTGAGCCAGATGCCGTCGGGCTGCTGCAGCGAGCGCGTGCGACCGCCGACGTGCGATGCGGTGTCGAACACCTCGAGCTCGCGGTCGCGCAGCAGGTAGGCCGCGGTCAGGCCGGCCACACCTCCTCCCAGCACCGCGACGTCCAGTCGCTGCATCGCGCTCCCTCTCCTGCCATGGCTTCGCGCGCTGCACATTGGCGTGCAGTCGCCGAGGCCACCTGTACGATACGCAACCGAGCCGGAGTCGCGCCCGAAGCCATCGCTGTCGGGCGAACAAAGAAGGGCAAGGGATGGGGGCTTTTCTTCAGTACACGGTCATCGGGCTCACGGTGGGCTCGTTCTATGCCCTGGTCGCGCTCGGCTACACGATCGTGTACGGGATCATCCGGCTGATCAACTTCGCCCAGGGCGACCTGTCGATGATCGGCGCCTTTCTGGGCTGGACGTTGCTCGTCGGGTACGGCGTTCAGTTCCTGCCCCTGTTTCCGGCTCTGGTCGTCGCGTTCGTGGTGCCGATGCTGGGCACGGCGGTCGTGAACCTAGCGATTCTCGAGGTCGCGTACAAGCCTCTCCTGAACCGGTCATTGCTGGCGATCCTGATCTCTGCCCTCGGCATGTCGCTCGTGTTGTCGAACGGCGCGGAGTGGAAGTGGGGCCCCGCGATCGAGGCCTATCCGCCCAGTCTGCTTCCGAGCACCGGCATGTTCCTCGGACCGGTGCACGTGACGTACGTGCAGATGGCGCTTGTGTTCATCAGCCTGCTCCTGATGGGCGGCCTGGTCGCCTTCGTGCAGGGCACCACGCTCGGCACCGCCATGCGCGCGCTGGCCGTCGACCACGATGCGGCGCGGCTGATGGGCATCAACGTCAACCAGGTGATCCGACTCGCCTTCGTCCTGGGCGCGATGCTGGCCGCCGCCTCTGGCGTGATGCTCGGCCTTTACTACGTGCAGATCCAGTTCACGATGGGATTCCTGCTCGGTCTACGAGCCTTCACGGCCGCCGTGCTGGGCGGCATCGGCAACATCCCCGGGGCCATGGCCGGGGGTCTGATGATCGGTCTGCTCGAGTCGTACACGACCGGCTACATATCCGGCAAATGGGAGGACGTGATCGTTTTCGGCGTCCTCATCACCGTGCTCGTGATCAAGCCAACAGGGCTGTTCGGCGAACGAGTGGCGGAGCGGATGTGACAGCCGAAGAGCTGCTGTGGACCCTGCTCCTCGTGTTTCTCGGTCTGGCCGGCGTGCGCCTGCTCGCCTACCGCTTCTTCTCAGAGGACCCGCGCTTCACGACATGGCTGAACCGCATAGATCGCGTCCCCTACTGGTCGCGCGTGATCGCGTTCGCCTTGGCGATGGGCGCGATCGCCTACTTTCAGGGCGACGAGTACTTCACCTCGGTCATGGTCAGTGTTGCGACGTACGCGATGCTGGGACTCGGCCTCAACATCGTGGTCGGCTTCGCCGGCCTCCTCGATCTCGGTTACGCCGCGTTCTTCGCCATCGGCGCCTACACGAGCGCGCTGCTCATGACGCAGACCCACTGGAATTTCTTCACGACGGTTCCCCTGGCGATCCTTTTCACAGGAACGGCGGGCGCCATCCTCGGCTACCCCACGCTACGGCTGCGCAGCGACTACCTCGCGATCGTGACGCTCGGCTTCGGCGAGATGACTCGCGTCACCTTCACCAACTGGGACTACGCCGGTGGACCCAACGGCATCCTGCGGATTCCATTCCCCGAAGCCTTCGGCTACGTGTTCCAGACGCAGTTCGACTTCCTGATGGTCGGCCTGTTCTTGCTGGCGATCGCGATGATCTTCGCCCAGCACCTCGAGCATTCGAGGCTTGGTCGAGGCTGGATCGCGATCCGCGAGGACGAGTTCGCGGCCGAGTCGGTCGGTGTTCCGACGCTGCGGCTGAAGCTTCTCGCCTACGTGATGGGCGGCATGTGGGGCGGCCTCGCGGGCGGTTTCTTCGCGACCCGCATCGGCGCCATCGACCCCACGAGCTTCACGTTCTCGCTGTCCGTGCTCGCGTTGATCGTGATCGTGCTCGGCGGCACGGGCAGCCTGCCGGGAGTGCTGCTCGGCGCGCTGGTGGTGGTGTCGCTGCCCGAGGTGCTTCGCGAGTTCGAAGCCCAGCGACTGCTCGTTTTCGCCGTCCTCCTGGTCGCGACCGTCCTCCTGCTTCCGCAGGGGCTGTGGGCGCGCATCCGGCGCAAGCCCAAGCCCTTCTACGGATTACAGGAGGAGGAGGCGGAGGGCGTCGCCGCCAAGATCCTCCGCGAGCACCAGCAGCAGATGGAGGAGCGCGACCGTCGCCACGCGGCCGCCGGGCACCGGGTCATCCAGGCAGGCGAAGCGATCCTCGAGGTGCAGGGCGTCGTGCAGCAGTTTGGCGGCCTGCGCGCCGTCGACAACGTCACCTTCGACGTGCACCGAGGCGAGATCTTCAGCATCATCGGGCCCAACGGTGGCGGCAAGACGACGCTGTTCAACTGCATCACGGGCGTGCAGAAGCCGAGAGCCGGCAAGATCTTCATCGACGGCCGTCCCGTGGTTGGCTTGCGTCCGCACGTGATCGCGGCCCGCGGAGTCGGGCGCACGTTCCAGGGCATCCGGCTCTTCAAGCAGATGGCCGTTTTCGAGAACGTGATGGTGGGCCTCTACCCCCGGCACCGCACGATGACGTGGCAGGCGCTGCTCCACACGCCGGGCGAGCGCAAGGACGAGGTGCGCACGCTGCAGGAGGCGCGAAGGTGGCTCGGATTCGTGGGCCTCGAGCACCTCGCCGGCCGGATCGCGAGTGAGCTGCCGTACGCCGATCAGCGCCGCGTGGAGATCGCCAGGGCTCTGGCCGCTCACCCCCACCTCGTGCTGTTCGACGAACCTGCCGCGGGCATGAACCCGACCGAGAAGCTGGAGCTCGACGGCATCATCCGCAAGATCCGGGAGCTCGGCATCACCGTCGTCCTCATCGAGCACGACATGTCGCTCGTCATGCGTGTGTCCGACCGCATCGCGGTGTTAGACCATGGCAGCCTGATCGCGTTGGGTATTCCGGCCGACATCCAGGAGGACCCGGCCGTGATCGAGGCCTACCTCGGGCGCGAAGAAGATCTCCCCCTGTCCACAGCCCAGGGCGCGTAGCTCCAGTGGCCCTTCTCGAGATCAAGGACCTTCGCGTCTTCTACGGCAACATCGAGGCTCTGAAGGGCGTCTCGATCCAGGTGGACGCTGGTCAGATCGTGGCCATCCTCGGCGGCAACGGCGCCGGCAAGACCACGACGCTCCGCACCGTCTCCGGTCTGCAGCGGCCGCGGAGCGGAACCATCACCTTCAACGGCAAAAGCCTGGTGGGTCAGAGCGCACACAGCATCGTCGGGCTCGGCCTCAGCCACGTCCCGGAGGGGCGGCGCATCTTCAACGTGCTCAACGTCGAGGAAAACCTGAACCTTGGCGGATATCTGATCCGCTCCAAGGGCCACCTCGTGAAGGAGCGCAAGGCTGCGGTCTACGCGCTGTTCCCGAGGCTGGCCGAGCGCCGCCTTCAGCTGGCGGGCACGATGTCGGGCGGCGAGCAGCAGATGCTGGCGATCGGGCGCGCGATGATGTCCGAGCCCAAGGTGCTGATGCTCGACGAACCGTCGCTGGGGCTGGCACCGATCCTCGCGAAGAGCGTGCTGCGTACGGTGCGAGAGATCGCCAAGCGTGGCACCGCAGTGCTTCTCGTGGAACAGAACGCACGCCAGGCGCTGGCGATCGCGCAGCGCGCATATGTGATCGAGGTCGGGCGCATTGTGCTCGAAGGCGACGCCTCAGAGCTGGCCAAGGACGAGCGCGTGCAAAAAGCCTATCTAGGCGGTTTCGAGGCGGTCGCCTCAGCGTAAAAGGGTCGCCGGAAGGCCGGATTCATTCCGGCCGTCTCCCAAGCGCTTCACAAATGCACGCGGGCATCGTGTTACTCGGTGGGGGTTCCACGGGGGAGGTCGATTGACCTCCCCCGTGCCTTTTTTGCCGGAAGGCCGGATTCACTCCGGCCGTCTCCTTCGCGCTTCACAAATGCACGCGGGCAAGGTGTTACTCGGTGGGGGTTCCACGGGGGAGGTCGATTGACCTCCCCCGTGCTGGTTTTACTTAGATGCCACCCACTGGCCGTTCTGGCGGATCGCGATCGGCGAGAACGTCGGGGGATCGCCGGTAGCGTGGACCGCCAGGAACAGCGGTGTCGGCCGGTCACCCTTCGAGTCGAACTTGACCGCCCCGGTGGTGCCCTGCGCGAGGCTGACTGCGTGGATGGCCGCGTTCAGGCTCTTGGCGTCAGTCTTGCCGCCATTGTCCTTGAGTGCCTGGGCTAGCGCCATCATGCCGTCGTACTCGTAGGACGAGTAGTCGCCGGGCGGGGCGCCGTACTTCTGCTTGTACTTCGCCGTGAACGCGTCGTTCGAGGCGTTGTGGATGAACTCTGTGGTCGGCAGCGTGTTGATCGTGATGTTCGGGTTCGTGAGCGCGCTGCCCGCGACCTTGATCACGCTCGGGTCCACGTCCGCCGAGTCACCGTTCAGCTTGTATTTCGGGGAAAGCTGGACGTACTCCTTGGCCAGCAACCCGAACTCCGGGTAGTAGCCGGTGTAGAACAGCACGTCAGGGTTTGTCGTGCCGACCTTGACGAGGGCGGCCGTGTAGTCCTTCTGCCCCGGCGTGATCGCGTCGAAGTAGGTGACGGTCAAGCCGGCCGCAGCTGCTGCGGTCTTGGCCGAGTCGGCCACGCCCTTCGCGTACGTCGTGTTGTCGTGCATGATCGCGATGCTCTTCGCCTTCAGCCAGTCCTTCATGAAGCTCACGTCGGCCGGAGCCTCGGCGTCGTCGCGGCTGACCATGCGGAACACGTTGTCGTAACCCTGCTCGGTGAACTTCGGGTTACTCGATGCAGCGGTGATGAACGGAAGGTCACCACTGCGGTGCAGGATGTCGCTCTCCGGGATCGAAGCACCGGAGCAGTAGCCGCCGACGATGGCGACGATGCCAAGCGTCAGCAGCTTCTCCGCCGCCTGCGTTCCCTGCTGGGCGTCGCAAGCGTCGTCCTGAGCGACCGCCTGGAGCATGCGGCCGTTGATGCCGCCTGCCGAGTTGATGTCCTCGATCGCCAGCTCGCCTGCGTTGCGGATCGCGGATCCCGGGTCGGCATACGCCCCGGTGAAGGGCCCGGTGATCCCGACTTTGATCACTCCGCCAGCGCCGCCAGTGCTGGAACTGCCACACGCTCCGATGACCAACACGGCGAGCGTCGCCAGGCTGGTCGCCAGGAGTCGCCGTTTGATCATCGACAACCTCCAGTTCGTTTCAGCCGCTCGAGCTTGCGTTTGTGCAGCGCAAGTTCGGCCCACCGCCCTCTTCCCGAATGTTTTTCGGGGCGAGAGTGCGCCGGCGGCGGGCGACTACTCCATCGACAGGGGCTCAGTATCAGATCGGCCATCGCGACTGTCAAGCAAGGTTCGATCGATGTCTAAACTTTGGCTTCAGGCCGGCCGATTCGTCATCGCGAGGAGGGGTGGCACATGGCGACTGGATCGGAGGAACCTCGTCTGCGCGTGATCTGGACCGACCCGGTCACGAGCCGCAAGGGCTACGCGGTCATTGATCGAATGGTTAACGGTCTCGCGGGCGGCGGCACACGAATGCGCGCCGGCGTCACGCTCGAAGAGGTCGAGCGACTCGCGCGCACGATGTCTTACAAGAACGGCGCCTTCAACCTGCCCGGCGGCGGCGCGAAGGGCGGCGTCGACATCGACCCGCACGATCCTGAGGCACGCGGCATGCTCTCGCGCTACGTGCGCGCGATGACTCCGCTGTATCGCAGCGGTTGGGGCACCGCCGAGGACCTCGGCGTGACGCAGGAGCTGCTCAATGAGGTCTTCGCCGAGCAGGGCGTGGGCATGACCGTCCAGGCGATGCTCGACCGTTCAGGCGATGCGGCGGCTGCCGGACGCCGCGTGGCTCAAGGACTCGCCATCAAAGTCGAGGGCATCGGGCTGGCCGATGTAATCGGAGGCTATGGCGTCGCGGAAGCGGCCGCGGCGGGCGCCGAGCACAAGGGCTGGGACCTCAACGGCATGCGCGCGGTCGTGCAGGGCTTCGGCTCGATGGGCGGATCCAGCGCACGCTATCTCGCGCGCCACGGCGCCAAGGTAGTGGGAGTGATCGACGTCAACGGCGCGATCACCAACCCGAACGGACTCGATGTCGAGAAGCTTCTCGCGTCGCGCAACGCGCACGGCGAGGTCGATCGCAAGGCGTTGGGTCGCGACGACAGGCAGGGCTCTGGCGACAGCTGGCTCGACATCGACACCGACATCCTGGTGCCGGCTGCGGTCGGCGACGTGCTCACCGCGGCGAACGCCGGCAAGGTAAAGGCGCGCATGGTGGTTGAGGCCGCGAACATTCCCACCACCGACGAGGCGCAGGAGACTCTGTTCAACCGCGGAGTCGTTGTCATCCCCGACTACGTCGCCAACGGCGGCGCCAACGCCTGGTGGTGGTGGACGCTCCTGGGCGTGATCGAGGCCGACGCCGACCAGTCGTTCAAGAAGGTGCATGACGTCATGCACGAGACGGTCAAGGCGATGCTCGATCGCGCGGACAGGCAGAGAATCTCACCGCGCCAGGCCGCGGACGAGCTGTCGATGCACAACCTGGACCACCTGGCTTCCACGCTCGGCGAGGACGCTTCGAGCGCGCAGTTGAAGGCGGTGACGGCATGACGGTGAAGGTGCTGACCGACCGCGACGTGCCGTTCAGCCAGCTCGTGCCCGGACTCGAGCTGGCACGCTCGATCACACATGCGGGCACGACGCAGCTCGGCGGCGGCTACATGAAGTTCACAGAAGATGCCGAGTTTGCCGACTGGACGCTCAAGTACGACGAGGTGCTGTTCGTGCAGTCGGGAGAGCTGGAGATAGTCAGCGATGGCCGGAGCGTGAAGGCGAATGAGGGCCAGGCGATCCTCATCCCCGACGGCGCGAAGGTCACGTATCGGGGCAAGGCCGGCACCATCGGCTTCTTCGTGTTGTGGCCGTTCGATTGGGACAAGAAATAAACAGCGTCGACCCGCGCGCGGTCGAGCTGCTCAGGCAACCGATCATCGGCCAGCTGGGCATCATCGGCGTCGACGGATACCCGCGAGTGCTGCCGGTTTGGTTCGAGTACCGAGACGGCGAGGTGCTGATCGCCAGCCAGCCGAACACATATAAGGGACGCGCGCTCGCGCGCAACGGCAATGCCTCGCTTTCGGTGTCGACGATCGAGCGTCCGTATCACATCGCCACGGTTGTTGGTGACGCCACGGTTGAACAACTGCCCGAACCCGAGCGGATCGAGTTCGTCTCGGCGATCGCGCACCGTTACCTGGGCGATGAAGGCGGCAGCGAGTACCTGGTGCGATGGAGCAAAGGTGGCCATCCCGGTGATGGCGAGCTCATCAGGCTCCGCCCGCGCAGCATCAATTTCTACCTCTCATGAAGATCACCGACATCTCGGTTCAGGTGATCGACGCCGGCAAGACGATGATCTTCGCCGACCGGCTGATCATGAACCTCGCCAACGTAGTCGTACGCGTGAAGACCGACGAGGGTCTCGAGGGCGTGGCCGGCGCGTCGACCTACCTGGGCGCAACCGGCGTGGCCGCGGCGGTCGCCGAGATGAAACCTCTGCTCATCGGCGAGGACCCGCTGTACCGAGAGAGGATCTGGCAGCGCCTCAACGAGGTGAGCATCCTGATGGTGCCGCCGCACTCCATAGCGGTTCTGGATTGCGCGCTGTGGGACCTCGCGGGACGCGCCGCCGGCCTGCCCGTGTACAAGCTGCTCGGCGCGCAGCGCGACCGGGTCACCGCGTATGCGAGCTCGCTGACCTACTCCACGCTGGCCGACTTCCAGCGCGAGATCGACGCCTATCTCAAATCAGGATTCCGGGCGGTCAAGCTGCACGTCTGGGGCGATCCCGAACGCGACATCGAGCTGTGCACCGCGATCCGGAAGCAGGTCGGCCCGGGCATCCCGCTGATGGTCGACGCGGTCGGCTCGTACAGCCTGAACGACGCGCTTCGAGTCGGACGCAAGCTCGAGGAGCTTGGCTACGAATGGTTCGAGATGCCGCTGCGCGATTCGCACATCGACGCGTACAAGATGCTTGCCGACGCGCTCGACATCGCGGTCACGTCAGGCGAGGTGCACACGCGCACCTACCAGGAAGCGGCCAATTACCTGACCACCGGCGCCTGGGACATCGTGCGCATCGACGCGCTCATCAGCGGTGGCATCACCGCGACCAAGAAGACCGCGTCGCTGGCGGAGGCGCTGGGCTTGCGCTGCGAGATCCACAGCTTTGGCTACACGCTCAACCAGGCGGCCAACCTCCAGGTCATAGGCTCGGTCGCCAACTCCCGGTACTTCGAGTGCCCCATGCCGCTTGGTGAATATGGTGCCGGCATGCTCGACGTGATCAACCTCGAGCCGGACGGCACCGTGTGCGTGCCCAGCAAGCCAGGGCTCGGAGTGGAGGTCGATTGGGAGAAGATGGACGCGATGACGGTGGCGCGCTTCTGATGAAGGTCGTGATCATCGGCGCGGGTGTGGTCGGCGTGACCACTGCGTACTACCTCGCGAAATCGGGGCACCAGGTGACGGTGGTCGAGAAGGAGCCCGAGGCGGCAATGCTCGCGAGCGCGGGCAACGCAGGGTTGATCGCGCCGGGCCACTCGTTCGCCTGGGCGTCGCCGACGGCGCCGAAGGAGCTGCTGCGCTCACTGACTGTCGAGGACACGGCTTTGCGCATCAATCCCTTGAAGGCACCGGGCATGGCGCTCTGGGGATTGAAGTTCCTGCGCGAGTGCAACGCCGAACGCGCTGCCAAAAACACACTGGTCAAGCTGCGCCTCGCGCAGTACAGCCAGCGAATGCTCGACCAGATCTCCGCGGACGAGCACATCGACTACGACGACATCCACGAAGGGCTGCTCTACCTGTACCGCGATGCGAAGCGCTTCGAGGCGGGCGTGAAGAAGATGAAGTTCCTGCAGGACCACGGCCAGAAGCAGGACGTGCTCGACCCGGACGGCATCGTCGAGGCCGAGCCTTACCTCGCGCCTGTCAAGGACAAGCTCGCCGGCGCCATCTACGGCGTGACGGATTCGAGCGGCGACAGCGTCAAGTTCACGCGCCGGCTGCAAGCGGTCTGCGAGCGCATGGGCTCGAAGTTCGTGGTCGGCAAGGGCGTGGTGCGATTCAAAGCAAGCGCCGGCAAGGTCCAGGCAGTGGCTTTCGACGATGGTGAGTCGTTGGGAGGCGATGTCTTCGTGCTGAGCGCAGGCGTGCAGAGCCCGAAGATCGCTCGCTCGGTCGGCGTGAAGCTGCCCATCGCGCCCGCGAAGGGGTACAGCGCGACGTTTCCGATCAAGGGCGGCGATGGGGCGATGAAGATGCGCATCGGATGCGTGGACGAGGAGCTGCTCGTGGCGTGGTGCCGGATGGGCGACAAGCTGCGCGTGACCTCGAGCGCCGAGTTCACGGGCTACGAGACCACGTACAACGAGCACGACCTGCGGCTGATCCGCAAGCTGACGCACGACCTGCTGCCGGAGGCGGCGGAGTACGACAAGGGCACGTATCGGGCGTGCAACCGGCCGATGACGCCGGACGGGCCGCCGATCCTCGGTCAGGCCGGGCCGGACAACCTGTTCATCAACAGCGGGCACGGGCACATGGGCTTCACCATGGCGTGCGGGTCGAGCAAGCTCGTCGCGGATGTGATCGACGGCAAGAAGACCGACATCCCGATCGAGGGACTGACCCTGACGTCGAGACCCTGAGGGCCGTTTGTATACAGACGCGGCTTATTTCCGCGTCTGGAGTGCGCGTTTGTATACAAACGCGGGTTATTGGCGCCGGGAGCTAGGCTCCTTCGAACGCTCCGAACGCCAGCCAGCCTCCGTCGACGGCGATGGTCTCGCCCGTGACGTATGACGCTTCGTCGCTGGCGAGGAACGTGTAAGCGCCGGCCATCTCGTCGGGCCGAGCGATGCGGCGCAGCGGAGTTCGGTGCTCAATCGCATCGAGGTCGATCCGGCCCTCCGCCTGAAGTTTTTCGACCATCTCCGTGCGCGTGTATCCAGGCGCGACCGCGTTGACGCGGATGGTCGGAGCCCACTCGGCCGCCAACATCCTGGTCATCATCACGACCGCCGCCTTCGTCGCGCCATAGGCCAGCCGGCGTGGAAACGACGAGAAGGACATGATCGACGCCGTGTTGATGATCGAGCCGCCGCCTGACTCGAGCATGTGCCGCGCGGCCTCGCGCGAGCACAGAAACACCGATGTCATGTTGAGGTCGACCACCTTCTGCCAGCGGTCGAGGCCGAGCTCGAGCGTGGGCAGCGCGGCGGACATCCCCGCGTTGTTGATCAGGATGTCGAGCGTGCCGAACGCCTCGATCGTTCCGCCGACCAGCGCTTTCGCGCCCGCCTCGGTCGAAACATCGGCACCGACGCCCACAGCACCCGCGCCGAGCTCCTCGGCCACGCGGTCGGCTACGGCCGGGTCGCGCGAGTTGATCACAACCTTTGCGCCCTCCGTCAGGAAGGCTCGTGCCACCGCCAGTCCGATGCCGCGGCTCGACCCGCTGATCGCGGCGACCTTGCCGTCGAGGCGCCCGCTCACCTCATCACCGTCTCTTCGCCGGAATGAGCCAGCACGAGCTCCTCGACGCCGTCGGAATCCGATTCGCGCACCTCGTGCATTCCGGATTCGCCGAGCAGCACCGCCAGCCGGCGCTGCACGCTTTCGGGATCGCGCGCGCCGACCACCACGCGCTTGATCGAGGTTGCGCCGTGCTCGTGCGTGGCTGCCGCCTCGCCGGGGTGCAGGCCGTCGGCGATCTTCCACTCGATGACGAACGGAATCGCGGTCGGGCCTGTGCTCTTCTCGAGGTCCTGCGTCCGCCAGCTCAGTACCTGGCCGTCAGGACGCCGGCGCGAGCCCTCGGCGATCGGCGGCAGGTCCCAACCCTCGCCAAGCAGCTTCGCGCGCAGAGCGTCGAGGT
>WNGQ01005483.1_pt1 | contig 14768 bp, 15 predicted proteins | sample 5407661 | NCBI WGS metagenome assembly WNGQ01 (sample SAMN13153382, study PRJNA577476) | soil metagenome | isolation source: 60 cm soil or saprolite under Garry oak tree replicate 2 | place: USA:California | collected 2016-06-15 | reverse complement strand
AGCGGCAGCAGCCAGCCTAAAACTCCCATCAAGATCGGTATTTCATTATCCCTTTCCGGCGACTTCTCCGCAGATGGCAAAGCCTTTGAGCAAGGGTACAAACTGTGGGCCGATACCGTCAACAAAAACGGCGGTGTACTTGGTCGCCAGGTACAACTGGACATTCTCTCTGATGCCAGCAGCACAACACAGGTCGTCACAAACTATCAGAAACTGATCACGGTTGATCATTGTGACGTGGTATTCGGGCCATTCTCTTCTCGAAACCAGCATCGGTGGTTGCCAATCGTTATAATTATGCAATGATCGAGGGCGCTGGAGGCGGACCATCCGTTTTTACTCAAGGATTGCACAATCTATTCGACGTTTCGGCTCCTGTTGCCAATCTGCTGGTCAGCTTCACGCAGTATCTCCTGTCTTTACCGGCGGGGCAGCGGCCAACGACAGCGGCCTACGCGACGCAGGATGACCCATTTACCCAGCCTCAAGTTGACACTGCGCGAAAGCTGCTGGAGCAGGGCGGAGTCAAAACTGCCTCGTACCAGGTATACCCGTCAGAAACCACCGACTATACACCAATCGCGCAAAAGATGATCGCCTCAGGCGCGCAGGTGATAGTTACTGGCACACTGCTGCCTGATATCGTCGCTTACATCCAGGCTTTCAAGCAACAGCATTACAATCCACAGGCCATCATCGCCACAGCGGGTCCAGATCAGGGTTCACAATTTACCAATGCCATTGGCGGCGTAAAAAACGCAGAGGGAGTGTATGTTCCGAACGGCGGGTGGTATCCCTCGATCAACACCTTCCAGAACGCACAAATGGTGAAGGACTTCCTGGCGAAGTATGGCGGTACGGCAGATAGTATCAGTTCCGATGTGGCAGAAGCTTTCGCAGTAGGGCAGGTGTTTAAGCAGGCTGCGACCAAAATTAACAGCATCGATAATGCGAAACTTATTGCTGAACTCCACTCCGGCAGTACGTACCAGTCAGTGCAAGGGCCAGTAAAGTTCAACGAACAGGGTGAAAATATTCTTGCAACAGGATACCTGTTCCAATGGCAAAAAGGTTCGTTGGTATCCGTGTACCCAGCTTCTCAGGCGACGAACCAACCCGAGTTTCCCAAGCCAACCTGGCCCTAGCAATTCGTACAGTGTAAGGGAAGATGGGATGCTTACCCAGGATGGAAAGAGGGCTTATCGTGGGAATCATTGTTGAAGCAATCATCACCGGTATATTGACCGGAGGGGTCTATGCCTTGATGGCATCCGGGCTGACGCTTGTTTTCGGGGTGATGGATATTATCAATGTTGGACAAGGCGCGCTGGTGATCCTGGGTGCCTACCTCAGCTTTTTTTTGGAGCAAAAGCTGCACATTGATCTATTTGTGGGACTACTCATCACTATGCCCGTGATGTTTGGCCTGGGATTGCTGATCGAGTGGCTCTTTATCCGCCCGATCAAACGCGATCGCACGATGCTGTCCATCCTGGTCACGTTCGGTGTGGCACTGATTATTGAAGGGTTCCTCAATATCATTTTCTCTGCCGACAACGTCAAGCTACAAGCCTGGTATATTACGGCGTCTTTTCCAATTGGGGGCTTCTACCTCTCCTACATTTATGTGTTTGGCTTCTTGCTGGCGGTGCTGCTGTTGGGGGGACTTTACTTTCTGCTCTATCGTACCAAATTTGGCTATGGATTGCGTGCCTCGATGCAGAATCGCACGGCGGCTGAGCTTATTGGCGTTGATGTCGAGCGCGTCTCGATGATTACGTTTGGTATCGGTGTCGCGCTTGCCGCTGCCGGAGGCATGGCCTTTGGAGCTACCAACGCTTTCAATGCTGGTAGCGCCTATGACCTGATCTCGCGCCTGCTGGCTATCATCATCTTCGGCGGCATGGGAAGTTTGAGAGGCGCTCTGATCGCCTCAGTTGGGATGCTCGTCGTCGAAGATGTGACCTCCGTGGTCTGGTCACCCGTCTGGGCCAGCACCGTCTTTTTCATCCTGCTGGTGATTATCCTGTTGGTACGCCCACAGGGATTATTCGGGCAGGTGGAAGGGAGGAAGCAATGAAGATTATCAAAACGGCCGGCTTACTTGTTTTGCTGCTGTTCGTCATTGTGTTTCCAATGCTGTTTTCCAATCCAGCAGTGACCACCATTGCCGTCTTCACCTTGATGTTTGCGGCGGCTACTACCGGCTGGAATATCTTTTCGGGCTATAGCGGCTATATCGCTCTCGGGCATGGTGCTTACTTCGGCCTGGGCGCTTATACCCTGGCGATCATGTGCCAGCGCTGGAATATTCCCGGCGGCTATCTCCCTTTCTTACTTGTCCCGGTAGCGGGCCTGGTCGCGGCGGCCTTCTCCGTCGTGCTCGGCTGGATTGCTCTGCGTGTGCGGCGGCATACGTTTGTGGTGATCACGATCGCCATGTTCTTTATCCTGCAATTGTTGGCCTATAATCTGAAAGGACTCACCAACGGCTCCACTGGCCTGGGATTACCGATCCCGACCGATTGGAGCGGCGATTTTTTCAACATCCCATTCTACTATGTAACCCTGGCCATTTTGCTCGTTGCTATCGCCATCTCGTGGTGGGTACGCAACTCGAAATATGGACTGGGGCTGCTGGCGATCCGGGACGACGAAGACCGGGCGCTGGGCCTTGGTGTAAAGACAGGACCATCCAAACTCTCTGCTTTTGTGATCTCCGCACTGATCGTGGGCATGGTGGGGGCCACATGGGCTTATTTCGTCGAGTCGATCTATCCGCCCACTGCTTTTGATGCCACCTTCGATGTTGCGGTTGCCTTGATGGCGTTCCTGGGCGGCCTTGGGACGATTGCCGGACCCCTCCTGGGGGCGCTGCTCTTAGAGCCAACACAGCAATACTTCACCTTGCAATTCAGCCAGAATGGCTATTACCTGGTGATCTACGGAGCGCTGTTCCTGGTGATCCTTCTACTGTTGCCCCAGGGTATCATCCCCACGCTGAGAATGCGCTGGGGCAAATATCAGGCGACCCGCCACCAGCGGCAGCCGGAGGGAGAGGACGACCCTACCATCAGTACTCTTCCCGGGCAGGGTGACTCTGCCAGTGTCACGAGGAAGGAAGGTATCAATTTATGAGCTTGTTGGAAGCGCAGGGTATCTGTAAAGCGTTCGGAGGCATTCGCGCCCTGGATACGTGTTCGATCAGCGTAGAACAAGGCTCCATCACCGGTTTGATTGGACCCAATGGTTCGGGGAAAACAACGCTGTTCAATGTGATGACTGGCTATGAACGGGTCGATAGCGGACAGGTACGCTTTCAAGAACGGACGATCACCAATGCACCCCCCGATAAGGTCTTCCAACTGGGTGTAGGGCGGACCTTTCAACTGACGCGCATCTTCCCACGGCTGACAGTGCTGGAAAATATGCATGTCGCCGCGCAACGCAATGACTTGAAAGGGTTGCTGAGTCGCTGGAGTTCAACCCACGAGCAGAAGCGGGCGCTGGAACTGCTGGAGTTTGTGGGTCTAACGTCGCTCAAGAGCATGGCAGCCGGGAACCTGTCGTATGGACAGAAGAAGTTGCTGGAGTTTGCCTTTGTGTTGATTGCTGAGCCACAGGTCATTTTACTGGATGAACCAGCTGGTGGTGTCAATCCGACGATGATCAACTACCTGACGGAGCGCATTCGCACCCTCAACCAGCGCGGCGTGACCTTTCTAGTGGTCGAGCACAACATGGAATTTGTGATGGGATTGTGCGATAAGGTGATGGTGATGCATCGCGGCACCAGGATCGCCGAAGGAACGCCGGCGGGGGTGCGAGCGAATCCGCAAGTCCTGGAGGCTTATTTGGGAGACTAGAGTAATGCTGCTGAAATTACACAATGTTTACGCGGGATACGAAGGGGGCGATGTGCTCAAAGGGATCAGCATGGAAGTAGAGCAAGGCACGACCACCTGTATCGTCGGACCCAATGGGGCTGGCAAATCCACAGTACTGCGCGTGCTAAGCGGGCTGTTGAAACCACGGCTGGGCGACATTACCTTTGCAGGCCGCTCAATTGCCGCGCTAACTCCCCGCCAGATTCTGGCGCTGGGAATTGTGCAGGTACCGCAGAACCATAGCTTGTTTCCAGGCATGACGGTACAGGAGAATGTACGGCTGGGAGCCTACATGCTGAATGACGCTGCACTTGTGGAGCGACGTTTGCACGACATAGAGGAGATGTTTCCCGTGGTGAAAACGCGGGCAGGAGACAAAGCTGGCAACCTATCGGGAGGGCAACAGCGCTTAGTCGAATTTGCACGCTGCCTGATGCTGGATCCTCGCTTGATCTTACTGGATGAACCATCGATGGGGCTGGATCCCAGGACGTTCAAACAGGTGGTAGAGACAATCAAGGCGATGCAAAGCAGTGGCAGAACGATCGTGCTGGTCGAGCAAAACGCACGTACGGGCCTGAGCCTCGCCACGAACGGAATCGTGTTGGAGAGCGGGCGTGTGCGGCTGGAGGGTTCGCATACCGACATCTTGAACAACCCTGAGATCGGTCATCTCTACCTTGGAGGAACGCTCTCCAACGCATAAAGCACAATATTGATACTGTTGGCTTCATGATTGAAGATAGGACGAGGGCGACGCAAGCGTCCCCACCGCTCCCAACACCACTCCCGCCCCTACGAGACGCCACCACTTCATTCTCGTTAAGCCAACGGTGGGACACTTTGGAAAGGACGAGCAGAGGAAATGGCAAGAGACGAATTTGTACAGAGCGCGATCGACAACTGGGCTCCCAGGTTTATTTCCAATGGCGTAGACGCCAATGATTTCCAGCGTGTAACGAACAGTATAGAGCGGTGGGATGACTGGTGTCAGAAATGGTCTGAGTGCGGGGCAATGCACGAGCAGATGGGTGAAAAGGCCGAGGCAGAAGGCCATTACGAGTCGGCGGCGCATCATTATTTCCATGCAGCGATCTGCTATCACTTCGGTAAGTATTTGTTTGTGCGTAAGCCGCATGAGTTGCGCGTGGCACACGAACATGTTGTACATAACTATCAGCGAGCGTTGCCCTTTTTCGACTTCCCAGGCGAACGTGTAGCTATCCCGTACGAGGGAGGCGCGACTATGCCCGGCGTCCTGCGCAAGCCGTGGCATACTCCCAGGCCACCCGTGGTGATTCTCGTCCCGGGATTGGATTCGGTGAAAGAAGAACTGCACATGTATGGCGATGACTTTTTGAGGCGAGGGATGGCGGTGCTGGCCATCGATGGCCCCGGTCAGGGAGAGATGGAATTCGAGTTTCCACTGCGCTTTGACTACGAAGTTCCTATCAAGTACGCCATCGATTACCTCGAGAGCCGACCAGACGTGGATACGAGAAGGGTGGGTTTGATGGGTGTGAGTTTTGGTGGACAGTTTGTTGTACGTGCCGCGGCATTTGAACAGCGGGTCAAGGCGACGATCGAAAACTGTGGGCCCTACGACCAGGCTGAAAACTTCAAGGGGCGCCCGCAGATAAGTCGCGATACGTTGATCCACCGGCTCAAAGCCGCCAATGAGGAGGAGGCGCTTAACAAGTTGAAGCGCTTCAACCTGCAAGGTGTGTTGGAGAAGGTAGAGCAACCGCTGCTGGTGATTCAGGGACGACACGACAGGCTTGTGCCGGCAGAGCAAGGGGAGCGCATAGCGGCAGAGGCCGGCAGCAGGGCGGAACTGTGGATGTTTGAGGATGGCAACCACGTCTGTAATAATATTCCTTACAAACATCGACCGCAACAGGCTGATTGGATGCGCGGCAAGCTACATGTTTCTGAATCCTCATAGCTTCGCTCTTCGAAATCTTTCGTTGAATGGCAATCTTTCCTTGAGGTACTCTCATTTTGAGGCGACATAACGAACATTTCTCGCTCATCTCAAGCGAAGATCGCCATTCAGCAATCTTTTCATTACTTAAACTTGTTGCGGAGCCAGCGCACAGGGGCCATCATGATATACATTGCCGTTCTGACACCAGCATTCTGCCAGATGTTCCCTGCTTGTGACCATTGAACACGCGGGTCTATGCACGCCGCTTTAAGCTGTACCGGCTCTTCCATGCCAAAATGGGCGACCAGCGCTTTGAGCGTATGCATCCAAAATTTATCCTCAATTAAAGGGATGACGTGTAAACGCGTGGCAATTTCATAGAGTGGGTCGTTTGCTCGCAAGAGGGCATATATCTGTACGATTGTATGTTCTCCTTCTTCGTAAGCGCGAAAGGTGATCCAACTTGCAAACATATGACCTTGCGGCGTCACGAACGTAAAGGACTCATCGTCCGCGTAAAGGACAAGCACACCAGTTTCGAGTACCACCATACCGGGCACTCCCAGGTCGAGTATTGCGACCGCGCCGGGAGCTAAACCGGTAAGCGGTGCGAAGAAACGGTTGCCCTTTGGCCAGAACTGGGAGAAGTTCTCTTTCCATGTTTTTATGATCTCGGCTGGTGTCACTGGAGCGTCCTTCAAACGCACCTGGTAGGTTTTTTGCCAGAGCTGGCCAAAGCCTTGCAGTGGGCCGACCGCTTTATGGCCTTCGACATTGAGATTCAGCGCTCCTGTAGGCACTTTTGCCACCTTAAAGTAGGAGGCCTGGTTGGCCCAATAGGCCGTATCGCGGGGTTCGTGACGTTCGGTCGGAATCGGTGGAGTAGTCATTGCTTTCTTCCTCTTAAGAGACTGTGTGGAAAGGTGCCCCTACGCATTCAATGTGATATTCTAGAAAGGAGTAAGGAGTTCGGAAAGCGAAGGGAGGTCAGTCTGATGGGAAACCGCATCACGAGGGCCGCCAGGCATTTGCCCGCAGAGGCGGTCCACGAACGAATACGAGGTGAAAAGCGTCCTTGGCGGCGTCAGCGCTGGGAGATCATCTATCAAGCGCTGACGGCTCCTCGTCCCGCCGAGGATATTGCCAGGACAGTGGGTGTGTCGCTCTCGACCGTCCATCGCGTGATTGCCACCTACAAGCAAGGGGGAGTGGCTGCCATCGAGACGCCGGGCAAAGGCGGGCGGCGTCACCACTACCTGACGTTGGAGCAAGAACGTGCCGTCCTCCAGCCGTTCTTGGCCCGGGCGGCCCGAGGAGAACTGGCGACGGCCGTGGAGATCCAGCGGGCTTTTGAGGAGGAGGCGAAGCAGCCGGTGGCGAAGAGCACCATCTATCGCCTCTTGGCCCGGCATGGCTTGCAGCAGCTTGGTGCCAGTTCCCATCTTGCTCAGAAGAAGGTGGGCGGGCCCGCACGATCGGACACGGGTTTCGTGCGGGAGCGCAGGGAGCAGCAGTTCTCCCCGCGATCAGCGCACAAAGAGCTGTTCCCCCAGCGATACCAAAGCTCCCTCACCGACCAGGAGTGGGCGGTCCTTTCGCCGCTCATCCCACCAGCTAAGCCAGGGGGGCGTCCTCGCACAGTAGACATGCGCGCAGTGCTCAATGCGCTCTTGTACGTGGACCGCACGGGGTGTCAATGGCGCGCTTTGCCGCATGACTTTCCGCCGGGGCCCACGGTCTGGACCTACTTCCGCACGTGGCGCAACGATGGCACCTGGGAACGTATCCATACGGCCCTGCGCGAGGCGGTGCGAGTGAAGCAGGGCCGTGAGCCGACCCCCAGTGCCGCCATCATCGACAGCCAATCAGTCAAGACCAGCCAAAAAGGGGGCGGCGCGGCTACGACGGGGGCAAAAAGGTCAAAGGCCGCAAGCGGCACCTCCTGGTCGACACGAATGGGTTGATCATGCACCAGCTCGTGCACGAGGCCAGTCTTCAGGACCATAACGGCGGCAAAGATCTGCTCTTGCCGCTGAAAGACCGCTTTCCGCGTCTCAAGCTCATCTGGGTGGATAGCGCCTACAAGAAGGGGGATTTTGTGGCTTGGGTGAAGGAGAGATTCGGCTGGGAGGTAGAGGTGGTCGAGCATCCCTGGAGCGGCCTGCGAGGCGTCTGGGTCCCGCAAGGGGCCGAAGTGGACTGGGAGAAGATCCGGCCTAAGGGGTTTCATGTGCTTAAGCGGCGTTGGGTGGTAGAACGAACATTCGCTTGGCTCTCCACTTGGCGTCGCCTGGCCAAGGACTATGAACTGCTCCCGAGCAGTGAAGAAGCCTGGATCTACCTGGCCATGATCCGCATCATGCTGCGACGGTTGGCTCAAAACAGCTCTTGAGGCCTTTTCATACAGTCTCTCAGAGGCTGTGTGTAAAGGTAGCCTCACTCCGCCTAGAGAGTGGCTTGACAGGATATATCTCATTTTTGCTCAGTACCCTTTATAAGCAGTCTCATACCACTTTACACACAGCCTCTTAACGTGGAGCCCTTGCCCCGGGCTCTTGTATATATTGTACAAGACATCGTGCCTGTATATTTATTATCTCTTTTGACTATGTTCAGAACAGCGCAATCTTTATCCAACCACAGGCTCTTTGCCTGCTGAGCTGCCGTGAGATACTTCCGGGTTTGCTGGCAGTCCCGAGAGTGTGCTGGGAGCATTCAGATTTGCCCCTTCATCGACGCCGATGCCCATGCGAAGCGTTAGCTCACCACCGAGCCAGCCAGTTGCTCCCAACATTGCTGCGCCAAGGAAGGATAAGACGTACGCTGCGATAGGTGGATTTCCGGGCACGTACAAGCGCAACAGCCCGCTCACGACAAAGAGCGTGAGGATGATATAATTTCCTGTTCCATGCAAGATACCGACGCGTTTAGCGCGAGTACCAGACGGTATACCTAACCAATCGATGGTACCGACGATTGCTGCCATTATCCCGCTGATGGTGCCTGCCGCAATCATCCAGAAAGCGATTTCCGACCAGTATCCATTGCCAGTGATCCAATGGATGATATCGAAGATGATCGAGGTTATGAGCAATCCAAGTGGGAATGCAACCAGCATCGGGTGGATCGGATGACCCATTGACTTGATTTTGCTATACATAGTAGTTTCCTTGCCTCCTTGTCTTTTACAATATGATTTTAAGTTTCTTACGGTGTTTCTGATGGTAGTGTAACTTAAGCAGCGTTACCGAATCGTTACGACAAGCGTTTCTGAGAATCTTGATTCCTTTGGACCTGTTAACAGTGTAGTAGACACAGCGTTTCATGGAGCTTTTTTTCAATGAGTCAAAAAGAGAGCGCCTTTCCAGAAGATATCTGGTATACTTGAGGTAAGGACTGGGATCCTGGAAAAAATCGTTCGCAAAGCCATTTGCTCTATTTTTGGTAAAGGAGAAGCATCATGCCCATTTGTGATTTGACAATCGCTTTGTCCTCGCCAGTGACACATATGCTGTCCACCACCTGGCTCTAATCCTTGCTTGACGTCCCTCACAAAATCAGACCAGTCCTCGTTTTGACGCATATCTGTGCGTGTAGCGATTTCTTTGACCCATAAGGTGTCCTGTGGTCCATTTCTCGAACATATGGCTCATTTTCACAGAAACTGACGAACTACTGGTCGTGGATATGGGTCAAAACGGACAGGATATCAATCATGAGTAAGGAATGGTTGGAGGAGTCGTCACAAGAGTTCGCCAAGGGCTTCAGTGAGAAACCTGTACAGCAAGGGAAAACCGTCAACCTGGGCCAGCATACTGCTGTCTTCGACGAGGCAAGCGGCGCGCTCACCCTGTTTGAAGTGGGATCCAGCATGAAGCTTTCACCAGACGAGACGTACAATCTGCTCGTCTGGCTGAATGACAACTATCACGACCGATTGCACGCACTGACGGGACACACGCAGCAGGAAGGCAAGCCAACGCCAGATTATGATGTGCGCAACCCACAACAGGAAAGCGCCTGGAGGGAGTGGGCAAAGCAGGCGTCAGTTGACGAGCTACTGGCCGCGCTGCGTCGATGCTCATCATCGAGTGTTGTTCCTGCGCAAGTGACTCGAGACGTATTGCAACAACGTGGCTATTTTCTCGTTGGAGGGCAACCACATGAGGTAATGGGACAGCAAGGGCAAGAGGAGAACCCCTGATGGTCGACAATGAGGCCAACAAGAACTGGTGGGAGGAGACAGCGAACTAGAAGCAGAAGGCGAGAGTAAGTATATTCTGTACACACAGATAACGGATTATCGTTGGACGCAGGCAACCGGAGCGCCTGGAAACGACCACCTGCTGATAGGGCTTGACAGGCTGGCAGCAATCTCTCTATACTGCTCACATGGTCGAGGCGCTTGAGAAGAGCGCAGCTAGGTCGAACTGGATGCCACTGGCAACGAAAAAGACGGGGATGAAGACGCCGAAGCCGATCGCTTCGAGCTTCTGGCGAAACTGCGGGTGCGTCATCATGCGGTCTGCATCGACGAAACGCAGGATCACCCCGGCGACAAAGGCGCCGAGGATCGTTTCGAGCCCGAGCAGCGACGCCAACGTGACGAAGGCCACCAGCAAGACGAAGGCTCCGCGCACGCGAAGCTGCGCGGTCGTGTCCTGGAGTCGCAGGAGGACTGCCGCGATGCGCGCGGAGCGTCCCAGGCGGAGCACAACGAAAGCAAAGGCCGCGGCCAGCAAAGCGAAGCCGATCAGCAGGACGACCCTGATCGCGGTGCCGGTCGCCTCACGGGAGAAGAACAGCGACAGCAGAATGATCGAGCCGAACTCGGCAAACATGGCGCCGGCGATGACAAGCTGGCCAAAATCCGTGGCGCTTTCGCCCGCATCGGCGAGCAGAGGCACCACCACGCCGAGCGCCGTTGCTACCAGGATGATGGCAATGAAGAGCGGAGCTCTCACCTGCCCTGCTGCAAAAAGGGCATAGCCGACCAGTAACGCCAGCCCCATGGAAGCGACGAAGGTCCCACCAACGTACAGCAGCAGGCGACCCCTCAAGCGCTCAAGTTCGACCTCCATCCCCGCCAGAAAGAGCAGGAAGGCCAGGCCGATGAGCGAGAGAATCGAGATCGGCAGATCGATGCTCACCCACCCGAGCACAGACGGGCCAATCACGATCCCCGCCACGATCTCGATCACCACCGAGGGGAGGCGGCGGGCCGGAGAGAGGCCCAGCAGGAGCGGGGCCAGAAAGGCAACCAGGGCAACAATCAGCACTCCGACGAATGAGACATTGGGCATACGAACCTCGCATTGACGCAGAAGGTGTCATAGGCTTATTTGGCCCGGGCCCTCTCAGGCCTGGTACTGGAGAGGGCCAAGATCGCCTTCAGTTTACCCGTTTTTTCCTGAGAAAAATGGATGTGCTCATGATGGGGGTCCTCTCTCTGCCACAAAAATGGCTGATACCATCTCCTCTCGTTGTAAATTGGATCGCTCTGTGTAGGAGCTGTATGATCATTGCAATGTCGTAAAACGCCTGTCCTTCTCACCCAGAAACGTGCGACGGGCGAACAGGGCGATCTTTCACGATGACATCTTCTCATCACAGCACTGCGACACAGAGCGATCCAGTTCACGGCTTCCAGGCCTATTCGGCGAGGCCAATCTGCCGCGCCTGCAGAGCGGCATCCCAGAAGGCGGAAATGACGATGAGCTGGTCGCCGTCCCACTTCGTGGTCTGGCCGAACTCGACGTCGAACGCTTTGCCTGTCGGGGCGATCACCTGGCCGTCGGGCCGGATCATCTCCCCGCTGAAGGTCCCGGTGGCGCGGGTGACCACGGTGATCCAGTCGCCGCTGCCGAACTGAATGGGGTACGGGGTGTACACGTGTATGTCGGGGAACATGCGTACCAGCTGCCTCATCGCCGCGGCGTGCGCTTCCCGTCCGTAGATCGGCTCGGCGTTGCCGGGGATGTGCGCGATCATGTCGGGATGGTGGACTGCGTCCACCGCTGCGAAGTCGCGGGCGTTGAAGGCGTCGTCGCCCTGCTTCATGAGCGCGAGCAGGTGTGCGGTCCGGCTGGTGTTGGTGGTCGTGGTGTCCATAATGGTTCCCTTTCTGACAGGTTCTTCTCCCTTGCATTGAGCGAGGATATCCGTCTGATGATACGTTTCTCTCTTTTAGGTCATCGTTTCAAGGCTTCGTTGGAATTCCTCAATATGCGTCTGCACCATCTGTTGATGCTCACGGGATGCGCGAACGCGCTGCCCCTTCAGCTAAAGTGGCTTCACAGGGCCGTTCAACGCTCTCGCGTGTCGTATGTTCTGTCCTCCTTTCTTGTTCGCTCACTGCTCTCTTTTTACACCTGGGATTGGTCTTTCTGTTTGTTCAGGCAAGCGACCACCCGCAGAGCGATAGGCGGCTGGCGTGCAGCAAGGCAAAATGACGTTGACCTCCTGCTCGTCGCGCGGACTATAGACCATCACTGCGTTCTCTGGAGCCATCCCTGCTACAGCGAGCGGAACGCTTGGTTCACATCGACACAACAAGTATTGACGATATTTCCTGTTTGTACAAGTACGCAGTTTTTTGTGCTATACTTACAAAAAGGTTACTACTAGAGAATAAGCAGGAGGAAGCAATGACTACGCAAAAGCATTGGTGTGCCATAGAGATGCTCACAGGTGCGATTGAAGGCCTTGAAGTCCTTGTTAGAACAAATGCAAGAGTGGGCGGAGCAGCATATGATGAAAGAGGTCGTATCTTAGAAAACTCTACTTCCATGTGTAAGAACCGATATCCTGGCGCATTTTTCTCATAAATCTTGCCCATGATTGCTTGGGAAGCGCGTCGAGGCGATTTTTGAGAAAAATTTCTCTCGCATAACCTGAATCTTACGCAAGTTTGCTGATTCGAGCAACTGATCAGAGAAGGTCGAAAAAGCTGTTTGGCTTGCGGAGCACATCGGCACGTTTCCAACGGAAGTGTTTCTTTCCACTATCAGCAAACTTGCGTAAGATCCGATATATGGTCTTTCCGACAACTGTTTCTGGAGCCATGCTCTCAGATGATGGCTCACTCCTGCTCAACATTCACGCAAACTGCTCACTCTTCATCGAAATTACCATGAGTTTTCTCAAAACCCCACATTATCTGAGACAACTCAACAGCACAAGAAAGCTTGCTTTCTCCGCTCAAGGTTTGTCTCAGAAACTCATCTCACAACTGCACCCTGACCTCAGCCAGCTGATTTTTGTGGTGGGAACACAGCGTTTATGATATCCTAGTTTGCTTGCTATCCCGGTTGCGTTGTTTGCGGGAAATGAAGATTATGTTGAGGCCCAGAGTGATTGAGAGCAGCCATATCAGCGTCGTCAGCGGAACGGGAGATGTATAACTATTTGTGTCAAATCTCTGCTGAATGATAAGCGCTACAGCAGTTCCCGCGACGATGAGGAATACTCCGAAAGTGGCACCACCTTTCACATTCGCTTTGCCAAGCACACAACGTGTTCCTACGAGAAGCAACAATGCGCTAAACAGCAAGACTGGTGAGGCATAGGATCGGAAAAAATCCCGCCAGACAGTGAGCCAGGAACTTTGATCAATAGACGGGTTATACACACTGCCAGAAAGAAATGCGAACAGGGCAAGATTCCCAAAGAGTGTCAAAGCGGCCCCACCCAGAAGAGCAACCCATGATCGCCCTCTCGCCAGCAGGAAAATCACACCAACGATGGCCGCTCCTGCGCTGGAAACGAAAAACCAGAGACCAGCGCTTTGCCACACAGAGGTGATGCTCGTGCTGTTAAAGTCATTAGACATGATATTCCAACTGATCGGCCAGACCATCACGAGGCTGAGCGCGATAAAACAGAGCCAGGCCATAACTCTTCTTTTGCGCAAGAAACCATCAACCTGGCTCCACAATCCAGGTCTACTCTGCTCGGCCTGCGCTCCGGGAACATCAACCTGGGCAGGGCTGGCCTGCGCTGCACTGGCTTTGTTTGGCTGGCTGGCATCACTCTTTGCTTCTTTCGCCTTCACAACCGGTGTGCTGTCTGCCCGGACGGTGGCCGCGAGGAGGTCTGCTTGTTGGACCTGCTCCAGTTGCGCTTTCACTTCTGCCATGCTGGTCGGACGCTGCTGTTCGTTCATTTCTAGCATGTGTGCGATCAATCTGGCGAGTGACTCCGGAAGAGTTGGGTCGATCAGTTGCAAGTTCGGGAACTGGAATGGTTTGCTAGCGGGATTATGGCCGGAAAGCATTTGATGCAGGGTCGCGCCCAGGCTGTAGATGTCGGAGCGCGGGCTGGTCTGTGCTTGACCATACTGTTCGGGCGGCGCGTAGCCCACGGAGTAGTAGGAAGCGGTGTCTTTGAGCTGTTCTTGCTTAAAGTGGCGCGCGATGCCAAAATCGATCAGGTAGATGGTGCCAAGTGGGGTGATCATGATATTTGAGGGCTTGAGATCGCGAAAAACCACCTGTGGCTGGTGACTATGCAGGTAGTTCAGCACATCGCAGAGTTCCAGGCCGATGCGCACGCTCTCTTTCGCAGGCAGTCGCCGGCCAGGAGCGGCCTCTAGCGCCCCCTGCAAAGTTACGCCTTCAACGAAGCTCATCACCACGTACCAGCGATCTTCTCCATTGAAGTATTCATAAATGATGGGCAAATTGGGATGGTGCAGACTGGCGAGCAGGTGTGCTTCGTGGCGAAATTGCTCAACAGCCCGAGGCAGATCCTGCGGAGACAGGCGACTCATACTCATCTCTTTGACTGCCACCAGGCGATCGCCAAGCTGGGTGTCCTGGGCAAGATAGACCGCTCCCATGCCACCCTGGCCTACCGTTTGGAGCAAGCGATAGCGCTGGCGCAGCATCTGGCCAGCAGGCATCCTGCCGGTCCCTCTGTTGACCGGATCTGAGTGTGGCAAGCTGGTAGGAGTG
>WNGQ01017854.1_pt1 | contig 14771 bp, 17 predicted proteins | sample 5407661 | NCBI WGS metagenome assembly WNGQ01 (sample SAMN13153382, study PRJNA577476) | soil metagenome | isolation source: 60 cm soil or saprolite under Garry oak tree replicate 2 | place: USA:California | collected 2016-06-15 | reverse complement strand
GCCAGCCGCCGCTTCGCCACGATGGCCCCGTAGGTGTCATCGGCCACCCGGATTCCTCCTTGACAGAGTGCCGAAATGAGCCTATCAGGAGGCGGATCTGTGAAACACAGATCCTCGTCTCATAGCAGGCGGGCAAGGAACCTGCACGAACGACGGCAATGAGGAGTATCTGCCTTGCTTCGCGGCCGACACCACCCGTTAGGAGTCACGCCATCGTGCCCGGCCAGCCGCCTCGAAATCTGACCGGCCCCGCATGCTGATCGTCAGCGCACAGCTAGGCAGGCAACAGCGAGAGTCTTGAGATTGCTGTCATCCGACGATGGCTGCTCGGTTCAGATGACCATGGGAATCTGCGGTGACAAGCAACGAGTCCGAGGCCTGATGACTTTCACGAAGGGTGACCAGCAATAGGGCACCAGCACTGGGCTGTCGGCGCATATCGCCGACTCGGTGCAGCTCCGCATGGTTAGGGCCGACGCGGGCAGGCCGCACAGATCAGCCAGATTGGTGCGGGCTGCAGGCGGCCATGTGGCCGCCTGCCGTGTTAGCGGTGTCAGGCCGAACTGGCGGAAGATCCGGTGAGGCAGTGGCGCCCTGCTACTGTGCCCGCTCAATGTGACCGGTGCCAGGCCAGCTTGGGCTGCGGCAGCAATCAGCCAGACCGGGACGGCGACCAGCGCGGTCAGGCCCGGCAGGCCTACGGCAATGAAGCAGGGGAGGAACCCAGAACCGGAGGCCGACCGTTACCGGAACAGTGGCCGCGTCGCCTGGTCGTCCTGAAGTACGCTCGCATCCGTCTCGCACTCATCGCATTCGCCATCGCTGGCGCGCTCATGATTTTGGCGGCAGGCGCGGGCTGACAGGATTGCAACGGCCACCTGGTTGGCTAACACGGACTGCTTACCCCAGTGAATGGGGTACTCTAGCTGCCCGCCGCGTCGCCGTGCTTTCCTCGATCCAGTGATCGATCAGCATCGTGTCTGCGCTGCCTCGATGCAGAGTCATCAATGTGAAATCATTCGATGAGGGCGGGGTGCTGAATGATCCAGGACGTAAGGTGCGGGTCGCGTAACCGGCTCGCGGTAGGCCGAGAAGTCCAGCGCTGCTCCACGATGAAGTCGTGGGTTCAGCATCGGGGCCGTGTAGTAGCTCAGCTCAGCCAAGCGTTGCGCTTGAATTTGAGAGAATTCGGTGACAACGTCGTTGAGAATTGATTGTTCAGATTCTTCCAAAACCTGGTAATAACCCGCGGCAGGGCCGGGATGGATACGATATTCCGGTGAGCCATAGTAATTGCGGCGTACCTCGATCGTGACCTCGTCAGCAAACTCGAGATCTCCAAGGACATCGTAGATCTCCGACGAGAAAGGCCCGAAATTGTGCCAGATCCATCGGAGGCCAGTGAGTGGCTTGCCGCGACGTTCATAACTACGGATATCGGCGAAGTACAAGAGCTTTACCAGGGCTGTTCGTGTGAGCGGCAGCCGTGTTTTCTCCAAAAGGTAGGTAATCGCGTCTTCCAACCGGTGGTGATCAGTCATGCGCCTGTCCCAATTCGCTCTTCTGTGGAGTTGGAGCCTTGGTATCACGACGGGACCGGCTAACTGGGGCAACGGGTGGGCTTAGAGCGCCAAGGAGCGTGAGAGCCGCTCGTTTCACGTCACCTTCCAATGGAGCGATGGATCGAAGAGCTTTCTGAAGCAGCTCGTCGCGAAGCACCAGGGTCAGCGTCTCAAGGAGGCTGCCTTCTTCCTCGACGAGTGCCCCAAGCAGCTCCCTCACGGAAGCTCCGTCGTCCAGATCAAGAGAGCGAGCGGCCACCGCTTCGAACTGCTCTTCAAGCTGCCGGGTGACTCGTTGATCGGGATATTCGACCGTGACCTGGGGAGTGGCTTGCCGCCGCTCCGCGTCCCGAAGCCGCTCGCGCAGCAGCTGCACTCGCTGCTGCATCGCTTAGAACAGTTCACCGGGCGGACCTGGCGATTCGGGGGTCGGGAGCCGTAGTTTGCTGAGGCCAGCTTCGAGTTTTCCAAGGATCTTCCGCGAGGGCACCGGCCCTGCTCCGTTTGCGAGCTGGCTCAAGTACGGTGCGCTCACCGCGACCTCGGTTGCGATGACACGAAGCGACGGTCCGGCGGAACGCAGCGCGCTGGCAAGCTCTCTGCCTCGGAGCCGAGCCCAGGCATCATCCAGATCGTCAAGAATCCGCTCGCTCATGGGAGCCGGCATCCGGATCAGGACACCCTCCTCGCCGAGGTCATGTTCAAGCATGCCTTCGAGTCGATGAAGCAGTCGCACATCGTGCTCCCGAGCGGCCTCCGCGATACCGCCGTACTCAGCCCAGGCATCCTCCATCTGCGGCTGGGAGGCCACGGCGGCGAGGCGGGCCGCGAGGGATGCAGTCAGCTGGGCGCTCTGCGGCGCCACAGACCGGAGGGCCACGTTGCCTCCTGGGATCAGTGTTTGCTAGAGTGAGAGCAGCGCCGTATTGTTTGAGCAAACGAGTGTCCGGCGAACGTCTCATCTACCTTATCAAACGCTGGGTTGACGGGGCTTCCGCGCCCAGGATCAGGAGGTGCGCAGTGGAAGAGCACGAGCACGAGATCAAGTTGATCATCGTCTACGGGGTGAACAAGCCCCTCGGTGACGTCAAGCAGACCGAGACCATCGACGCGGTGAAACTCGCGGCCATGGGCCTGTTCGGCATCGCGCCGTCAGAACAGAACCAGTACGTGCTCAAGGCCAAGATCGACGGCAAGGAGGAGCAGCTCGACGAAGCGAAGACCGTCGTGTCATACCACCTGCACAACGACCAGAAGGTCACGCTGGCAGCCGGCACCCCGTTTGGCCAGGTATGACCGAGACAGCCGCCAGCCCCGAGGACGAAGCCAAGACGGCAGTCTCCGAGCAATACGCGGCGGTGGTCGCGCAGCAGGAAGAGTACGGCTGGGAGCCCAAGATCCTCGACGTCGGCGACTACCTGGTGATCTTCGTCCGTATTACCAAGCCCGGCGGTCGGACCTTCATCATGCGCCTGCGGTGCGACGACTACCCCGAGATCGCGCCGGAGCTACGGTTCGTCGACCCGGCGGTCTTCGATGCACCATCTGCGGAGGCTGAGGCCGCAGCGGAGTTCTACCCCGTAGGGGAATCAATCGCCCCCGCCGGCCAGCGGGGCCCGCTTCCGGTGCCATGCATCAAGGGCCACCGCGACTACTACGCCGGGAATCCCCCGTGGCACGGCGGCTGGACCAACCCGCCTGCCCACGACCACTGCCTGTACCAGCTCGTCATGAACGTGCGAAATGCCATCCTGGACCGCTGGTCGTAAACGCAGGCGCCCGCCCACCCTGGCGCCAGCTGAGACTACGCCGCCGATACAGCCGCCCCTGACACTTGTCCATGTGACGAGAGCCGCGGCCCGGGAAACCCGGTCGCTCGGCCGCCGCGACATCAATTTCACCTTCGACCGGGTCTTCATCCCCTCGCTCATCGTCGACCACACCGAGCTGGTGCTCCGCCAGGCTGGCGTCCATGGCGACGAGGGCTTCGCGATCTGGGCCGGAACCATCGCAGGCGGTGACGTTTACGTCGCGACCCTCGTCGTGCCCCGGGCCAGCGGGGGATCGACACATGGCGAGATCAGCGCCGAGACGACTGCGAGCGTGCTGAACGCCCTCGACGAGCGGGATCTCGTCCCGGTAATGCAGCTCCACAGCCACCCTCGGGCTGCGTTCCTGTCGGACGAGGACGCGATCCGCCCGCTGGTGGCAGTGCCCGGCTTCATCTCCGCCGTGATCCCTAGCTTCGGGTTCGTCGACCTGGCCGACGTCAGCCTGTGGTCCGCGCACGAGTTCGCCGGCCCGCACCAGTGGCGGGAGCTGGAAACGGGCGAGCGACGGCGTCGCTTGATTATCGACGACTCCGTGATCCGGGTGGACTGATGCTCTCGCTGGTGCCCAAGCTCCATGATCTCGTCGGCAGTCCCGCCAGCCGCACCGTTGCGCAGTTGCGCGAACTCGGTGTCGAACCGACCGACCGTCAGGCGAGAATCGCGGTGGTCGTCGGCCCCTCACCAAGCCCGGCCCGCCAGCTCATGGCCGCTCCTGGTGGGAAGGGCCAATGCCCGAGCGCACTACTCCATCGGCGTTGGACCCGGCGCAGGAGGCGACCTCATGGCCGACGGCGCCGGATGGCTCGCAGCCATCGGCGGAAACGCCGAGGCCGCCGACGACGGCAACCCCATCGGCCCACTAGCAGGGGCGGCGCTTACTGCCGACGAGGCCTTCAAATGGGCATTCGCCACCATCTACCCCGAGCGGACCGCCCTCCTGGAACTAACGCCCTGGAACGGGGTCTTCTCGTTCTTCTCCTATGACCTGAATCATGCAAGCCCGCCTATCTCGGATGTCCACATCGCCACGACCGCGATCGGTGTCGGGGGCGTCGGAGCCGGATTCGTGCAGGCGATCGCCGCCCTCGGCGACCTTGTGTCTGGGGCTCTCGACCTTGTCGATGACGACATCCTCACCACCGACAACCTCAATCGAGTGTCCTACGCCACCCTCCAGGGTGCGCTCGCCGGCGCAGCGAAGGTCATCGAAGCGCAGGCATTGCTTCGGCGGTGCTGCCCGAACCTCATCACTACTGGCCATGAGAAGAATTTCGGCGCCTACAAGCGAGAGATACCTCGGCGCGAAGACCGGATCTACGACGTCGTCGTCACCGGTCTCGACAATGATCAGGCACGATGGGAGGTCCAGCGTGACTTGCCCCGCATCCTCATCGATGGCGCAACCGGGAAGGACATGGCAGCCCGGGTCGAGCGAGTCGAACTTGGCCGGTATGGATGCCTCGGCTGCTCGCGGCGTCCTGCTCCGGTTGCTGCGGATGCACCCATCAACTGCGACACGCCGCCAGACGTGTACGCTCCGTCGCTGTCGTTCCTCTCCTCCTTCCCAGGCATCCTCGCCGCCGGTGAGGTAATCAAAGAGGCCATGGGGACCGGAGGGCTCCGCGGGCAGTTCGACCATATCTTCCGCTACGGCCCCAACCCCGACATGACGGGCACGCCCGCGATTCGCACTGACTGTCCAGTCCGATGTAGCAGGCCAACAAAGATTGCCCAGTACCGACGCAAGTATCCATACGAGGAGTTCCCCAGCTAAAGGAATAGATGGCGCCGCGTACGCCGTAGTCTCATTCATCTCTGTGTGCGTGAGTCCGGATTACCCACCGCTAATCTCAATCCCAGATCACGGACGCTCCCGGCTTTGCATGGACGCCGGGGCACGCGCCGGACGTCACCGCCAGGGGACATCGACGACTCCTATGACTTGGTTGTCGCGTCGCTACCGAAGGCGCGCCGACCGGCCTGACGGGGCTATCGCGCCAGGTGGCCCAGCGCTGCGGGACCAGGCCAGGGCCCGGTCAGGTCGGGTTACCGACCGCGGATCTGCGTGCGCTGGTCACCGGGGCTGATTGTGTGCCATCTGCTGGGCGCGGAGGTCCGCGTGCATCTCCCAAGGCGCCTGCGGGAGGGCGTGCCCGGTCTCCAGGAGCGACTTGAGGTTCGCCAGGATGGCCGGCCATCCGGCGGAAATCGCGTGGAAGGCGTCGTCGTCGGGCAGGTTCTCGTAGGTGACGGTGACCCTGACGATGTCGCGGTAGGGCTCGATGTCGAACGTGACCTTCGATGGTTCCCCGGCAGGTTCCTCGCCCGGCGCCTCGAACGTCATGACCAGCCGCCGTGGCGGGGTGGCCTCCACGACCGTGCCGGTGACATCGGCGATACCCGAGCTGTCGGTGCGCCGGTGCTCCCACGGCGAGCCGATCTGCCAGTCCGAGACGTTGCTGTGGCCCCAGTACTCGGCGGTCAGGCCAGCGTCGGTCAGCGCGTGCCAGACCTTCTCCGGAGTGGCGTGGATGTAGGTGACGTACACGAATGTCGGCTTGCCGGTCATGTGCTGCTCCTCTGCCCGTCGCTTCAGGGTGCTCAGCGCCCGAAGGCGCGGTCGCTCGAACTTGCCGATCCACCGTTCCCGGATCTCGTGAATCGAGACGGGATTCAGGTAGTGCAGCTTCTCCCGCCCACGCCAGGTGATGCTGATCAGGCAGGCGGCCTCCAGGACGGCTAGGTGTTGCGCGGCCGACTGGCGCGCCATGTCAAGCTGCGTGCACAACTCGCCCAGCGTCTGCCCGTTGTGCTCACGGAGGCTGTCGAGCAGGTGCCGCCGGGTCGGGTCGGCCAGCGCCTTGAAGACCTTGTCTGGTTCTGCGGCCACAGGTGGCTGCCGCTTGCCCTTATCAAACTCCGCACACGATCGCCATACAGGCACTCGGCTCTGGACGGCGCGTGCTGCCCGGGTTACGTTCCGCGCATGAGGCTTCTGACCCAGCTCCTAACGCGCTATTGGGGCTATCTCGCCCTCGTCGTTGCTGTCCTCGGGTTCGTCCTCCACAGCCTGGGATTCGCCGTGATCCTCACTCTGTCCCTGGCTGCCCTCGGGTACTTCCTGGTACAGGCCCCGGTGTGGTGCTGTGCGGTGACCAGGACCGGCCAGCTATGCCGCGATAACTCCCGTGGCCTGCTGCTCGGATGCCACCGCCGACAGCACAGGTGGCAGCGGCTCAAGCAGACATTCACGCCCACGGGGGGGCGGGCGGTCCTAGCGGCCGGGAAGTCAGCCAGCGGGTTCCTCGCCCTGGTCGGTGGTGTTGTCGCTGGGGTCCAGGTCCTCATAGCGGCCGGGGGAATCGTCCTGCACTGACCTGATCCGGTACACGCGACACGCATGGCCGGGCACCTGCCCGGCGCACCGGTAGACTGTCCGGCATGCCCTCGCTGGGGCGGCCAGTTCACCGCTGACCGTGAGCCCCGTCCGGGGGTTGCAGGTGGGGCGTGCCAGTGGTGGCCTCTGGAATGGTAGTCCGCGAGCGTTGGGTTCGACTCCCGACACGCCCCCACCTGTACCCACAGAGTAGCAAGGAAGCCTGTTAAAAGACGCACCCAGTCTCACGCGGTCGCTCGTCTCGCCCGTGGTGCCCCGCACATGACCGGATCACCAGATCAGCGCCCCGTGGATCGACGTTCAGCGCCTCCCAGATGCTTCCCTGTCCTTTCCAGCATCCCCCGGGCCGCAGAATCGCGCTCAACGCCGCACGGGCACTAAGCCGTCAGCTCGCCGCAGCCGCGCCGCGTCGTAGGCGAACCAGCCGCTCAGCTCCGTGATCCCAGGGCCATACCAGCGCAGCTCGGCACACCACCGGCCGAGGATGTGCTTGCGCCACTCGGTGACCTCCAACTGCTACCGCAGTGCCCTTAGTGCTCTGGTACTGGCACTGCGGTCGGTTCGCTGGCGGTGCGGGGTGTGGCAGCTTTGAGGAGACGGGCAGCGGCAGCTGCGTGACCAGGCGCTCCATACCGGTGAGGCCGGCGTCCGCGGCGATCTGGCATAGCCAGCGGATGACTTGCTGGGCTCTGTCGTCGGAGTCGGCCAGGGTCAGCGCAGGGTCTGCCCGCAGGTGCGCGCCCCGCGAGCCGGTGGCACCGGAAATGGCTGCAGCTGCGGCGGGAGGAACCCGGCGATCTCGTGATCGCTGACCAGGTGCAGGATCCTTGGCGGCGGCACCAGGATCGGGTCGACGTCGGCGAGGTCGGCGATAACGGCGACGACGCGCGGCTCAGTGAGGGTAGCCATCATTGCGTCGAGCAAGGCCGCCCATTCGGCCGGCTCCAGGCGCCTGAGCATTCCAGGCGGGGGCGGTTGCGGCGAGTTCTGCGAATGCAGCCAGGAGCTGAGCCTGCTGACGATCTCGACACTGATGTTGAGCGTCTGAACATTGGAGTGGCCGTACTGGCCGGGTGCCTCGACCGTGACGGTCATCTGGAGTGGCGGGATCTCGCCGCTGGCGATCTGCCAGACCAGCGTCGCCGTGCCGGAGGTGTTCGGCCGCCCCCGGCGGTGGGAGTTGAAGAGCCCGGCGCTCATCAGTCCGGTCAGCGTGAACAGGGTTTCGGCGAGCGGTGACTTGTCCAGTGCCGTGGCCAGCTCGCTGATCGCGCGCTCGGACAGCGGCCGCCCGGACAGGCCGGCCCGGGCGGAACGCGCAGGCCTGTCTTGAGCACCATGTCGACCACGGGATCGGCCTGGCCGTCCTTGCCGCACGGGACTTGCAGGGCCTCGAACTCCCAGTGACTCGCCTGGACCACCGCTGCAGCCGGCTGCTCGGCGAACAGCGCCGCCATTTCCGCCCCCGTGTCGCCTGCCGAGTGCCTCCTGGTATCCGGACCGGAATCCAGAAAATGCTGGCCTTGTCGTCACCCGATCCGATGGTCCGCTGGACCAGGACGGGGCGGGGCGAAAGGTCGCGCCTGATCCGGATCACCAGGACATGCTTGCCCGGCTGATCATCACCGAGAGAGACTTCGAACATCTCCGGCAGCCAGTCAGCCGGATCCAGCCGGGTGGCGAGCATGTCCGCGACGTGGGCCAGTGTCTCGGTCTTGACGCCGATGACCTTGCGGTCGGTATCAGTGATGCCCACCAGGATCAGGCCGCGGTGAGCGTTGGCCATGGAGGCGACGCACTCGGCGAGCCGGGGTGTCGCCTTCTCCTTGAAGTCCACCGTGAGTGGCTCAGTTCCCGTGGCGGCCGCCAGCGAGGCGCAGACGAAGAAGATGGCCGCCGCCGTGGACGCCGAGCCGGGGGAGAGCCTGAGGCAGGCCGACACTGACGAGTGGGCGGCCTCCCTCGCACACCACTTCGCCGTCGCCTGTCCAGAGCTCAAGACGGACGCCGTGTGGATGGAACCGTCAGAGGAGATCGGCGTCGATGTCTCACGTGACCCGATGCGGGCGATCATCGACCCCTACTCCGCCACTGTACGCAACTACCCCGTATTACAGTCGCGGTTTCTCGGCATGTGGCCGCGTTGCCGCTCAGCGTGATGTCGCGGGTGGCTAAGGGTGTTACATTCGGTCACCTCCTTCCGGCCGGCGCTGGTTATCCTGTCCCGGTGGCGAGCAGCCTGGCGTTGTAGTGATGCCAGCGGGCGGTGGCCTGGTGCAGCCGTCGCCGCAGCGACCAGCGCAGCGCGAAGGCCAGCCGGGCGCGGCTGATCAGCCTTGCGGTGTGCTGCCTGGCGAGGCTGGCGAGCCGGGTGGTCTCGGCGATCGACAGCTTGACAGGGGCGATGCCGGGCGGGCGGGGTTGCCCGCCGCGGGCCGGGACGGGCGCGTCGCCGAGCGGGATCTGCAGGTTAGCGTCGCTGGCGTCGCCGTCGCGGGCCGGGGCGCTGCCGGCCTGGTCATCGCCGGGGCCGGCGGCGGGGAGGGTGATACTGCCGGTGAGCGCGCCCCGGATGGCGGCGGCCCGGAGCTGGGCGAGGGCCGCCAGGGCGGTGTGCCGGCAGATCCCGTCCCAGGTGCGGGCCTGGGACTGGTCCCAGCCGAGCACGTCCTTGCCCGTTTTGAACGTTTCTTCCGCCGGCCATCTGCGCCCGGCGATGGTGATGGAATAGGTCATGGTCGCCGGCCTGCGCGGCGGCGCCCAGCACAGGTAGAAGGTGCAGCTGTCCGGGCGGGAGATCAGCCGCCGGATGAGCAGGTGCTGGCCCGGGACGGCGGTGGCGGTCATGGCCCAGTCGCTGTAGCGGGGTCCTTTGGACCCGTTCCCGCAGGAGCGGCGCTCGAAGATCGCGTCCCTGGCGGCCTGGTCAGCGCGGATCGCCGTGCCGGACGGCAGGGTGATGAGGTAGTCGCGCGGGATGATCGCCACATAGGCCAGCCCGGCCTTCGCGGCCTTCTTGCGGAGCTTCTCGCTGCGGCCGTAGACCTCATCGAACGCGACCCAGCGGGCCGGCAGCCCGGCCGCGAGCAGCCGGTCCAGCTGGTTCATCGCCAGCTGCGGTTTCGTGGCGAACTCCAGATCGTCCGGGATCCCGGCGGCCCGCCTCCGTGGCAGGTCATCAGCCCAGCGCTCGGGCATGTACACGTCGAAGTCCGCCCACGCCTGCCCGGTCGCGGTGACGTAGGCGGAGAACACGGTGGTCACGCAGTTTTCCGCCTTGCCGGTGCACCCGGCGTGCTGCGGCGCCACGCACGCGGTGGCGTCCCCGTGCTTGAGCTGGGCGGTCTCGTCGATCGCGATGCCCGGGCCGATCAGGTCTCCCTCGGCGTCCGGGATCCACACGGCCGCCAGGCCAGGCAGCCGGGCGCGCAGGTCCGCCCAGTCCCACCGGTACGAGCCGAGCAGGCCCTGCATCCGGCCCCATCCCTCGTGACCAGCCGATTCCGCGATCGACCAGCAGTTCGCCTTCGTCCCCGGCGCCAGCGCCGCCACGTAACCGAACGCCGCACCGCGCCCCAGATCACACTTCTGTAATTCAGGCGCCGGCCCATCTCCCGGGGAGACGTCACTCCACGTAACCCCGAACCGGGCGCAGGCAACTACTCATTAGACACAAGCGGACACCCGCAGTGAAACCCCGACTGTAATACCCGGCTACCGCGTCGTCGTCCACGTGCCGTTCGAGGGCGAGGCTGATGTCTTCAAGCTCCGGCCGAGTTCGTTCAACTTCAACCGGCCGCGCGGCCGCATTAAGGGCGATGAGCTCGTGCTGACGATCGAGTACCCGCATGACCACCCGCTGGACATCGACGCCACCGTCGACGGCTTCATCGCGTCGGTGAGCCAGTGGCTCACGTACGCGCGCGCCGACATCGACTCCTTCAACGGCAATCTCGAACAGCAGGCGCGCCAAGCCATCGAGCGTCGGCGCCAACGCCTCGAGCAGCGCGACGCACATCTCGCTCGCTCGAAGATTCCCGTTCGCCGCCCCGGCGAGTCCGGCAAGAAGACGTACATACCGGACGTGCTCGTGCGCCGCCCGGCCCCGTCGCTGCCGGAGACGAGGGCCGACGACAAGCCGCCGCAGCTTGAGCCCGTCCTCAGCGAACGCGTCTTTGAGCACATCCTTGGCGTCATTCGTATGCAAGCGCAGCAGATGGAGCAGAGCCCGCGCACCTACGCCGGGATGGGCGAGGAGGACCGGCGGCAGACCCTTGTCGCCACGCTGAACACGCACTACGCCGGACGCGCACGCTGAGGCGTTCAACAACGAGGGCAAGACGGACATCCTGATCCGCTACGAAGGGCGAAACCTGTTCATCTGCGAGTGCAAGTTCTGGTCCGGCGTCGAGGGCTTCAGCAAAACCATCGACCAACTCTTCCGCTACACCGGCTGGCGGGACACGAAGCTGGCGATCGTGATGTTCGTCCGCGAGAAGGGCCTGACGAGCATCCTCAAGAAAGCGACGCAGGCACTCGCGGACCATGAGACGTTCGTCGCCTGGAAGGAGGCAGCGAACGAGACGGAGCTACGGGCGACGGTGCACTGGCCGGGCGACGAAGAGCGGTTCGCCGACCTCAACGTCTTCTTCGTGCACACGCCGCAGGCGCAAACGTAACGGCATGCATTTGAAGGCGGCTCGCGCCGTGTCCGCCGTCGCTTGCGCCGACGCAGACCCTACTTCGAGATCACACGGATCAGCGGCTGACGCTGCCCGGGGCCAAGTATCAGGAATGCGCCTAGCTTCTGGAGAACCCAGATCACCCTTATATGCGCCTGTGAGCGAGAGCATTGCGAAGTTCGGTTCGCCGCGCCTAACGGCGGTTCTAGTGTGGTTGATTCAGTTTCCGGAGGTCACCGTCGGTGACTGGTCACTGAGTGCCGGGCCGGCTGTCAGCTGCCGAGGCTCCGGCCGCCGTCGACGATGATGCGCTGGCCGGTGATGAAGCCGGCGCCTTCGGAGGCGAGGAAGCTCACGGCGTGGGCGATGTCGCCGGGAGTTCCCATCCGCCCGGCGGGCACCGAGGCGAGGTAGGCATTCTTGATGTCGTCAGGGACGTCCGCGTGCCGCTCAACGGGGACGGAGCCGGGTGCGACCATGTTCACGGTGATGCCGGAGGGAGCGAGTTCGCGGGCCCAGCTGCGGGCCAGGCCTATCTGCGCACTCTTGGCGGTGGCATAGGCAGACCTGCCGGGCGGCGCCCGGCAGGCGACCTCGGAGTCGATGTGCACGATGCGGCCGTACCGCCGGGCCTGCATCCCGGGCAGCACCGCGCGGCCGAGCAGCACCGGGCTCTTGACGAAGAAGTCCAGCTGGGCGACGTGATCGGCCCATGCCACATCGATCACCGAGGCTTCGGGCTGCGGGCCGGTGGCATTGAGCACCAGCACATCAACCGGGCCGAAACGGTCAGTGATCGCGGCAACCAGCTCGCCAGCCTGCTGCTCATCGGTGACATCAGCGCAGAAGGCCTCGGCTACGCCGCCGTCGGCCCGGATGCTGCGGCCGACCTCACCTGCCTGCCCGTCGCCGCGCCGGCCATTGACCGCGACGGCGAGCCCGTCATCAGCCAGCCGCCGCGCGATCGCGGCGTCCAGGCCCCGCGAGCTGCCCGTCACCAAAGCGACACGACCATGCGCAACCGGCATGTGCCGATCATCCCACTGCGCTCAGCGCATCGGGCCGGCTCCGCCGCCGCGCGGGCCAATGCGGGAACGCAGGCCAGCGATCTGCGTCCCGCCATCAGCGGGTCCAGGATGCCGCGTCGTCGAATTCGCCGTTCCTGACTCCGCCGAGGAAGCAGTCCCACTCGAACCGGCTGAACACGCTGACTCGTCCGTCGGGGTCACCGTTCAGCCGCATCAGTACCCATTCCTTTCCACCGGCCTGGGCGAACGCCACTTCGATGGCGCCCGGCCCTTCGGTGGAGCGCCGCCAGGCGAGCGTGCCAGCGTCGATGCGGAGTTCCTCGACGGTGGGCTTGGCGGGCCCGGTCACCGGTCCATCGCTAGCTTGCGGGCGACGGCGACGAAAAACGAGCGAGAACCGTCGCTCTCGGCGGCCTCCCGGTCTTCGCAGTCCCACAAGCCTGCAGATGTCAGCGCCGCGTCCGCGCCCGCATACGGCGGCACGATCTCCAGCCCGGTGAAGAACCTGTCGATCTCGGCTCTGGTGCGAGGAATGTTAAGCGGGATGGTGGATGTCGCGTACACGTCGAGTATCCGGTCTACCTTCCGCGCGGCCATGCGGTCGGCGGTCGGCACGGACAGCGCCAGGTACGACCCGGGCGCCAGTTCGTCCAGGTAGCGCGCCACCAGGCTCCACGGGTCGTCGGCGTCGGGGATGAACTGGGTAACCGCGACGATCAGCAGCCCGGCCGGCGCAGCGAAGTCGATCAGCCGCCTGGCATCCGGGTGGCCCAGCAGTTCTTCGGGCTGGCGGAAGTCAGCCTCGATCACCGCAGTGCCCGGTACCCCGGCCAGGATCTCGCGCCCGTGAGCGATCACGCCCGGGTCACTGTCGGTATACACCACTGCGGTATCGGGAACGACCTCCCGGGCCACCTCGTGGGTGCTCCGCTGCGTGGGCAGCCCGGCGCCGAGGTCGATGAACTGGCGGATGCCGCGCTCGGCCATCCAGCGCACGGCGCGCTGCAGGAAGCCCCGGTTCGCCCATGCGGCGTCCCGGATCTCCGGCACTAATTCAACGATGCGGTCTACCGCGTCTCTGTCCGCCTGAAAGTTCGCGGTACCGCCCAGGTACCGGTCGTACATCCGCGCCGGGCTGGGTCTGCTCGGGTCCACACCGGGCGGGACCCGCTGTTCATCACTCATCCGCGCCTCCGGGAAGCGTTCTGCGTATGGGCGGCCTGGCTGAACTCGCCGGCGGGCAAGCCAGCGATGGTCCTCAGGCCGGCTGAGGTCAGGTCGCGCCAGGGCGGCGTGTGCATCTTGTCCTCCGACTAATCCTATGTGCAGAGTTGAATCTGTGTTACATAGATTATGTGGTTGAATTAACGAGATCGGAAGTCCGTCGAGGAAGGACCCCAGGGTGATCGATGACCATGCCTACGGGGCCACAGTGGCGAAGCGGCGGCTGGCCCGCCGCCTCGCCGCGATGCGGGTACGGGCCGGCCTGACCCCTAACGAGGCAAGCGACAAGCTCGGGTGGAGCAGGGGCAGGCTGGACAGGTACGAGGCCAACCAGTGGCGGCAGCCGGATCCCAGCCACGTCCGCGACCTCGCCAGGATCTACGGGGCCGATGATCATGAGCGTGCGGAATTAGAGGATCTGGTGACGCGAGCCCGAGTGCGCATGTGGTGGCACGAGCCGGAGAAGGAGAAGGAGAAGGTCTTCGGTAATGAGTTTGCGGGGTTCGAGAATGATGCGGCGCGGATCAGCGTGTACATGCCGCTGGTCATCCCGGGCCTGCTGCAGACCCCGGCCTACATAGAGGCGCTGCTGGAGCTGGGACCCTGGCAGCCGCAGTGGCGCGAGCGGGCGCTGGCCGCGCGGCTGCGCCGCCAGCAGATCCTGGACCGGGCCGACGGGACCGCGCCGCGGCTGGTCGCCGTCATCACCGAGGCGTCCCTGATGTACCGCTGGGGCAGCCAGGCCGACCGCCGCGCCCAGGTCGCCCACCTGGCCGCGATGGCCCGCCGCCCCGGGATCGAGCTGCGCCTGCTGCGGTTCGCCGACGGCCCGCACCCGGGCATGATCAGCCCGGTCAACATCTTCGACTTCCCCGACGAGGAAGACCCCAGCATCGTCTACCTCGAAAACGACACCACCATGCAGGAACTGGCCAAGCCCGACGACGTGCACGCCTACAAGGAAACCTTCGCCCGCATCCGCGACGCCGCCATCGCCCCCGCCGCCACCAGAACCCACCTCGACAACCTCAGCACAACCCTGGAGT
>WNGQ01027123.1_pt1 | contig 14773 bp, 15 predicted proteins | sample 5407661 | NCBI WGS metagenome assembly WNGQ01 (sample SAMN13153382, study PRJNA577476) | soil metagenome | isolation source: 60 cm soil or saprolite under Garry oak tree replicate 2 | place: USA:California | collected 2016-06-15 | reverse complement strand
TGTGCCTGGCCGAGGACCTCACCGACCTCAAGAGGCGTCTTGGCCGGATGGTGGTGGCGCTCAAGCCCGGCGGCACCGCCGTCCTCGCCGACGAGCTCAGGGTCACCGGAGCCATGGCCGCCCTCCTCCGCGACGCCATCCATCCCAACCTCGTGCAGACGATGGAGGGCACCCCGGCCCTCGTGCACGGCGGGCCCTTCGCCAACATCGCCCACGGTTGCAACTCGGTCATTGCCACGCGCATGGCCCTCAAGCTCGGCGACATGTGCCTCACCGAAGCCGGCTTCGCCACCGACCTCGGGGCCGAGAAGTTCTTCGACATCAAGTGCCGCCTGGCCGGGCTCCGGCCCGATGCGGCCATGATCGTGGCCACGGTGCGGGCCCTCAAGTACCACGGCGGCGTGCCCGTCCGCGAGCTTGGCAAGGAAAACGTCGAGGCCCTCGTGCGCGGGCTCGACAATCTCGAGGCGCACGTGGAGTGCATCCGGCAGTTCAAGGTGCCCCCGCTCATCGGGCTCAACCGCTACCCCACCGACACCGAGGCCGAGTACAAGGCGGTGCTCGACCGCTGCGCCGCGCTCGAGGTGCCCGCCTATGTCGCCGACATCTTCGGCGAGGGCGGGGAAGGGGGAGAAGACCTGGCGCGCGGCCTCCTCAAGCTGCTCGACTCGGAGCGCTCGGCTTTCACCCCGCTCTATCCCCTCGAGGCGTCGATCAAGACCAAGCTCGAGACCATCGCCACGCGGGTGTATGGCGCCGACGGCGTCGAGTATCCCAAGAAGGTGGAGCGCCAGATCGCTCAGGCGGAAGCGCTCGGCTACGGCCGCTTGCCCGTCTGCGTGGCCAAGACGCAGCGATCGCTCTCCGACGATCCCACCTTGCTCAACCGGCCCCGCGGCTTCAAGGTCACCATCAACGACGTGAGGATCTCCGCGGGCGCGGGGTTTCTCGTGGCGCAGGCGGGCGAGATCACGACCATGCCGGGGCTGCCGCGAAAGCCCAATGCCGAGGGCGTGGACGTGACGCCGGAGGGCGCGATCACCGGGCTCTTTTAGTCGTGTGATATACTGCGCGATGGTCCGGGCAGCCACGGGACCATATCCATGATCCAGGCCGACCATCTGACGAAAAGCTATGGGCCGGTGACGGCCGTCCACGACGTGTCCTTCAACGTCGACAAGGGACGGATCGTCGGCTTTCTCGGTCCCAACGGCGCGGGCAAGTCTACGACCATGAAGATCCTCGCCTGCTTCATGGCGGCCAGCGGAGGCCGCGCCACCGTGGCCGGCTTCGACGTCTTCACCCAGTCCCTCGAGGTGCGCCGGCGCATCGGCTACCTGCCGGAGAACGCCCCCCTCTACGGGGACCTGCCCGTCGCGGCGTATCTGGACTTCGTGGCCGAGGCCAAGGGGGTCTCGCGCGGGCTGCGCCGCTCCAAGGTCGCCGACGTCATGGAGCGCTGCTCTGTCTTGGACATGCAGCATCGGCTCATCGGCAAGCTCTCGAAGGGCTACCGGCAGCGCGTGGGCCTCGCTCAGGCCCTTCTGGGCGATCCGGAAGTGCTGATCCTCGACGAGCCGACCATCGGCCTCGATCCGCGCCAGATCGCCGACATTCGCGCGCTCATCAAGTCGCTGGGCGGTCAGCACACGGTCATCCTCTCGACGCACATTCTCCCGGAAGTCTCGATGGTCTGCGACAGCATCATCATCATCAACCGCGGGCGCATCGTGGCCCAGGGGACGCAGTCCGAGCTGGTGCAGCAGGTCTTTCCCGCCGCTCGCGTGGAGGTGGAGATCGGCGGCCCCCCCGAGGCGGTGCAGGCGTCGCTCCGGGCATTGCCTGGCGTGACGTCGGTCGAGACGCTGGCCTCCGTCGACGCCACCTCGCGGTTTGTCGTGGAGTCACCGCGCGGGCGCGACGTGCGCGAGGAGCTCGTGCAGCTGGTGGCGGGGCGCGGCTGGACGCTCCTCGAGCTGCACCAGGTCGGCCTTTCGCTCGAGGAGGTCTTCCTCCGCGTGGTGGCGGGCGAGGAGCACGCCCCGCAGATCGTGGAAAGCGTGCAGGAGACGGCCTGATGGGGTGGGTGCCGATCTTCAAGAAGGAGATGCGGCTCTACTTCGGCTCGCCGGTGGCCTACGCCGTCGCCACCTTCTTCCTCTTCATCGCGGCGTTTTTCTTCGCGCCCTCCTTCGTCCAGTACGCGGAGTTCTCGATGCGGTCGGCCATGCAGCCGCAGATGGGGCAGAGTCTCAACGCCACGGAGAACATCCTACGGCCCCTGACGTACAACATGGCGGTGGTACTGCTCTTCTTCATCCCCATGCTCACCATGCGTCTCTTCGCCGAGGAGAAGCGCTCGGGGACCATGGAGCTGCTCCTGACCTATCCGCTGCGGGACGGGGAGGTGCTCGCGGGGAAGTTCCTCGCCGCCCTCAGCCTCTATGCCCTCATCCTCGCCTTGACCCTCTTCTATTCTGCCACCGTGGCCTGGTTCACGAAGATCGAGTGGGGCGCCGTGCTGACGGGCTACCTCGGGCTCCTCCTCATCGGGGCCGCCTTCCTCGCCGTCGGCCTCTTCGTGTCGTCGACGACCGAGAATCAGATCGTGGCGGGCTTCGGTACCTTCGGGGCCCTCCTGTCGCTTTGGCTCCTCGGCTGGTTCGCGGACTCCGCGCAGGGCGCGCTCAGGACCGTCGTCCAGCAGACCGCCATCATCGAGCACATGGACGGCTTTGCCAAAGGAGTCATCGACACCAAGGACCTCGTCTACTACCTATCCGTGATCGCTTTCGCGCTCTTCCTGACCCTCCGCTCGCTCGACTCCAAGCGGTGGCGGGGCTAGGCCCATGACATTCATCAAGCGCTGGGGCATGTGGGGAGTGGTGATCTGCCTCTTGGGTGCGGCCGCGGTCAGCCTCTTCGTGCCCTGGCTCATACGGTTCCGGGTAGCCCTCCTCATCGCCGCCGCCCTCCTCTTCGTGGTGACGGTGGCTCTCAACTGGCGCGAGGGCGCCTCGATCCTCGGCCGCCGCGGCACGCGCTACGGCGCGAGCGCAGCGCTCCTCATCGTGATCGCCCTCGGCGTGGCCGTGCTCGCCAACGCCGTGTCGCTGCGCTACAACACCCGCTGGGACCTGACCGAGAACAAGCGCCACAGCCTCTCCCCGCAGACCGTGAAGCTGCTCAAGGCCCTCAAGACGCCCGTCGAGGTCATCGGGTTCTTCCGCTCCGACACGCCGGGCAAGCGCACCGCCGAGGATCTGCTCAAGCAGTATGCCCAGGCCTCCGACGGCAAGTTCACCTATCGCGTCGAAGACCCCGACCGATCGCCGGGGCTCGCCCGACGCTACGGCGTGGAGACCTACGGAACCCTCGTGATGCAGAGCGGAGAGAAGTCGGAGAAGGTGCTCGACGCCGAAGAAGAGCGGCTGACCAATGCCCTCGTCAAGGTCACGCGGCCGGGCAACCCTATCGTCTATTTCGTCAAGGGGCACGGGGAGCGAGACATCTCGAGCGCCGAGCGGACGGGGATGAGCCAGGCCAAGGAGCAGCTCGAGAAGGCCAACTACACGGTCAAGGATCTCGAGCTGGCGCGAACCGGCAAGGTACCGCCCGACGCCGCGGTGGTGATCGTGCCCGGACCGAGGACCGATCTCCTGCCGCCGGAGCTCACGGCCATCGACGATTACCTCGCGCAGGGCGGTCACGTGCTGGTCATGGCCGATCCGCTTCAGGCGGACGGGCTCGCCAGGTACCTGGCCAAGTACGGCGTCACACTGGGGCAGGATCTCGTGGTGGAGCCGAGCCCTGTCGGCCGCCTCCTCGGCGTGGGGCCCGAGGTGCCGCTCGTCATGCAGTACGAGCAGCATCCGATCACCAGGGACATGGCCAAGGTCATGACGGGCTTTCCCCTGACGCGCTCCGTCTCGCCGGCCAAGACGCCGCCCAAGGGCATGAGCGTGACGCCCCTCGCCAAGACGAGCGCCGAGTCATGGGGAGAGACCAACCTCGACGGGCTTCGGCGCGGACAGCCGGCAAGCCGCGACGACAAGGACACCCCCGGACCGGTGCCCGTCCTCATCGCCGTCACCATCGAGCCTACACCGGCCAACATCGTGGCGTGGCTCGCCGGCCAGGAGGACGAGATCGCGGTGCGTCCGAAGGACCCGCGCCAGAATCCCATCTTCGCCACCGAAGCCCAGAAGAACGCCATCCTGTGGCTGTCGATCGTCGTGCTTCCGGGGGCGGTGATGGTGTGCGGCATCGCCCTCGTGGTGCGCCGCCGCCGTCGCTCCAAGTAACCGTCTCCGATGAGCTGGAAGACTCTGGCCGTCCTTCTCGTCCTTGCCGCCGGCCTCGGCGGTTTCCTCATCGTGGACAGCCAGTGGATCGCTCCAAAGCGTGAGAAGGCCGAAAGTGCCAAGGGCCGCCTGTGGACCGTCGAGCCCAAGGACGTCGACGCGCTGACCATCACCCGGAAGGACGAGACGATCAAGCTCAAGCGCGCGGGCGACGGCTGGGAGATGGTGGAGCCCGTGAAAACACGGGCCGACGGCGGCGTGGTCAACGAGGTAGTGACGGGACTCACCACGGCGCGGGTGGACCGTGAGATCGATCCCCATCCGTCGAAGCTCGCCGACTTCGGGCTCGAGCCGCCGGCCGCCCAGGTCGCGCTCGAAGTCAAGGGACAGGCGGCTCCTCTGACCCTGGCCGTGGGCGGCAAAAACCCGACGGGCGTCTGGGTGTACGCGCGGGAGGGGAGCAAGCCCGCCGTGTTCGTGGTCGGCGAGTCCGTGGCCCGCGATACCGCTCGGCCCCTCGCCGATTTCAGGGACAAGACGCTGCTCGCTTTCGATCGCAAGAACGTGACGGCCGTGGACCTCGACCTCGGGGAGGGCTCGCGCATGACCTTCGAGCCCGAGGAGGGTGGCAAGTGGAAGATTGCCCGACCCGGCCCCTATCGCGCCGACGCCGATCTGGTGGTCGACATGCTCGAGAAGCTCGGGGCCGCGAAAAGGAAGTGCTGCTCGTTCCCTCCGAGGCGTGGGACAAGGTCCCCAAGACGGTTGCGATGGCTCGTGACAAGACGGTTTTCCCCTACGCCTACGACAAGGTGAGTCGGGTGGAGATCGAGAGCGCGGCGGGCAAGGTCATGCTCGAGCGCGACGGTACAGCCTGGAAGATCACCGCACCCGAGGCCCTCAAGGCCGACCCGGGCGTGGTCAACGGCCTAATCTGGCGCCTCCGCGACCTTCGCGCCTCCGGCTTCCTCGACGAGTCGGCGGCGGGCATCCCTCGCTATCTCTCGAAGCCCGACGTGACCGTACGGATCTGGGAAGAAGGCGCCAAGGAGCCCAAGACCCTGCACCTCGGCCTCTCGGGAACGGTGAGGGTGGGGGAGGTCACGGGCGTGGCCGCGCCGGCCGGGACGGGGCCGGTGGTGATCGTCGACGCCAAGGACGTGCGCGATCTCTCCAAGTCGGCGACGGATCTCCGGGACAAGAGCGTGGTCGGCTCCTTCGACATGAAAGAGGTCAAGCGCCTGCGGGTGTCCGTTGGCGGAAAGCGCCTGGTGCTCGAGCGCAAGGGCGAGGATGACTGGCGGGTGCTGGAGCCGGCCAAGGGGGCGGCCAAGGAGCTCAAGGTGACCGCGCTCATCCTGGCCCTCCGCGGGCTCAGGTGGAAGGAGATCGCGTCCGCCGACGGCGCCGATCCCGCCCGTTTCGGCCTGGACAAGCCCGAGATCGAAGTGGACGTGCTCAAGGCCGACGGGGGCGAGCTGGCGGCCCTCGCCGTCGGACGAGCCGACGACAAGGTCGCCTATGTCCGGAGCAAGTCGTCCCCGGCCATCTACGCGGTCGACCCCAAGAGTCTCGAAGACCTGCGAAAGGCGCCCACCGACATTCCCGGCTAGCGGCGCCCGGCGCCGGTCCGCGGGGTAGGTGATGGGGAGAAAATCGATGGCGACGGAAGCGCTCTACCTGAGACAGATGGAGCTGGGGCCGATGCAGAACTTCGTCTATCTCATCGGCGATCCGGAGACTCGCGACTGCATCGTGGTCGACCCCGCCTGGGAGATCGAGGCCATCGTCGAACAGGCCCGGGCCGACGGCATGCGGCTCAACGGCGTGCTCGTCACGCATACCCATCAGGATCACGTGGGCGGCCATCTCTTCGGCCACGATATTCCTGGGGTCGAGGCTCTCCTCGCCCAGACTCCCACCAAGGTCTACGTACATGCGGCCGAGCGTGAGTTCCTGCGGGGCTTCGGCTCCGATCTCGTCAAGGTGAACGGCGGCGACACCCTCGAGGTGGGACGCGTGAAGATCACCTTCGTGCACACCCCCGGACACACGCCGGGCTCACAGTGCTTTCTCGTGGATGGCCGGTTGATCTCGGGCGACACGCTGTTCATCCGATCGTGCGGGCGGACCGACCTGCCCGGGAGCGATCCGGAGGAGATGTACACCTCGCTTACCCGTCGGCTGGGCGCCCTCCCCGACGACACCGTGGTCTTCCCCGGCCACAACTATGGCGGCACCGTCACCACCATCGGCGATGAGAAGCGTCAGAATCCCATGATGCGCTTCCCGAGCATGACGGACTTCCTTCGTGCCATGGGAAGGAGCTAGCGCTCCCGCCGCGTCACGAAGCGATCGGGCCGCCCGTTTGTTGACTTGCCTGAACCCGTGTGGTGTCATGAATTATCATGTCGGGCTCCTTCCGCAACTGGATCAAGGTTCGCTTCATCACCGGGTTCTTCGTTACCGTGCCCGCCATCGCCAGCGCGTGGCTCCTCTACGTCTTCTGGGATGCCATCGACACCTTCTTCTCCCCCGGCTACGAGCGGATGTTCGGGCGTCGGATTCCCGGCCTGGGCTTTCTCACCGCGGTGGTCCTCGTCCTCGTCATGGGCACCATCGCCACCAACGTGGTGGGGCGGCGCATCCTCGCCCGCATCGAGCTGCTCTTCATCCGCGTGCCCATCTTTCGCAGCATCTATCCGTCGATCAAGCAGCTGATCGAATCGTTCTCCCCGGAGAAGCGGCAGTCCTTCAAGGCGGTCGTCCTCGCTGAGCACCCTCGCGAGGGCGAGTTCGTCTTCGGCTTCGTCACCTCCGAGGTGGTGGTGGAGACGCCGGCGGGGAAGCGCGAGATGGTCACCGTCTTCGTGCCCACGAACAATCTCTATCTCGGGGACGTCATCGTGCTCCCGAGGAAGGACATCATCACCACCGGGCTCACCGTGGAAGAGGGTATCCGCGTCATTCTTTCCGCGGGCACCGCTACGCCGGCCCGGCTGCCGCGTGAGCGGCTCTAGAGCGCCCACCCGCGCAGCCACCGTTCCACGGCCTGTCCAAGTGGGTAGAGCTTTCCGAAGAAGAAGTGCTCGGCGTCCGCGATGATCTCGACCTCCGCGCCCAGCTTCTGCCCCAGCCGGCGCAGGGACTCCTCCGGACAATACGGGTCCTTGGTGCCGGCCACGAGCAGGGTGGGGTCCGGAACACGCACGAGAAAGTCGAGGTCGTACATTCCGAGTGGAGGCGCGACCAGGGCGAGGGCGGGGAGATCGGAAGCGGTCGCAGCCACGCGGGCGGCGACTGCCGCGCCAAAGGAATAGCCCGAGAGACCTATGGCGGCGCCGGCGGAAAGCCGCTCGGCCATGGCCGCCCGCGCCGTCCTCACGTCGTCTTCCTCGGCACCCCCTCCTCCGTGTTTGCCCGTGGAAGCGCCGACCCCGCGGAAGTTGAATCGAAGCGTGGCAATGCCCAGGCTCTCCGCCATCTCAGCCACCCGAATGACCACCGGATTGTCCATGTCGCCGCCGTACAGCGGGTGAGGATGGCAGATCACGAGGCCCGCCCGGGCCGGCTCCGGATGGGCGAGGCGGGCCTCGAGGCGGACACCGTCTGGAACCTCAAGTGTTACGGGGCTTTCCATGTCATGACCTTAAGGTTCCCAGCGCAAATAATCAAGGGAGGGGCGACGTCCAAGTACGTGGAGGTATACTGCCGGCTATGCGGAGCTTGAGTTGTGCGGTGGTTCGACCCCGCCTCGAACGGCACGTGGACGGCGCTCTTGGAGCCCGAACGGCGCGCTTTGTGGTCGCCCATCTGGAAGGCTGCCCTGCCTGCCGGGCGGCCTCGGAGGAGTGGCTCCGGCTGAGAGTACTGGTTCGCCAGACGGGGTCAGAGCCGGCCGAGCCTGACTGGTCGGGCTTCTGGCCGCCGGTACGCGCGCGCATCGTGAGCGAGGTGCCACGGCCGGTTCGAGAGTCCTGGTGGGTTCCGTTCTGGAAGCCCGTGTGGGGACATCCGCGCCTCGCCTTCGGCGCCGCTCTCCTTGCCGTCCTCGTGGTCGCCTTTTCGTTTTGGCCCGTGGACGATGCCGCCTTTGCCTCCCAGGTGAACGTGCAGGACGTCTCCGCCGACGATCCGGACCGCAGCGTCATGGTCTATTCGAGCCGCGATCACGGAGTCACCGTCATCTGGGTCTTCGGCTCCAACGAGGCGTACGAGGCAACCGGGGAGGATGCTGAAGGCGACGTCGACGAGGGCCAGGGCTTCCTTGTAGAGGGCGGTCGGCACCTGTCTCCCCCCGGGATAGTTCACGAAGACCTTCCTGAATTCCTGCACCGACCGCTCCAGCGCCTCGCGCGACCTCTCTGATTGACCCGCGGCCGCGGCGGCGCGGCCCATGCTGAAGTACGACTCTCCGATCCAGTACTGGGCGCTGTCCACCCGCGGCGAGTCCGGGTGCTGCCGCACGAACTCCCGGAACTCGGCGACGGCGAGGGTGTAGTTACCTTTGGTGAAGTCCGCGTAGGCCGCCTTGTAGCTTTCCTCGGCACCCGGTTCGATCGATGATCTCGACCCTCCCGAGGGAGGGGGCGTGGGCGCGGGAGTCGGACGGCTACTCGGCCCACCGCTACCGCCCGGCGGCCGGCTCTGGCTGTCCAGGCGCTGGCTGAGCTCGTCGACGCGGGCGGAGAGGCGATTCAGCTCGGCGGAGAGGGACTCGAGCCGCGTGTGCATCGCAGCCATCTGGCGCGCATTCTCCGCCGATTGCTCGCGGGAGCGGCGCTCCATCTGCGTCAGTGTCGTATCGGACTCGCCGCGGCCCCGGTGCACAGCCAGGTTGAGGGCGTCGACGTCCTTGCGGAGCTGCGCCATCTCCTGCTGCGTGGTTTCGTCCAGGGTGCCCGCGCAGCCGCCCACGGCGATGGCAATGGAAACGACCAAGGGGAGCCAGAGGCTCCCCTTGGTCACTGCTGACTGCATGCCGACGGACCCTCCGGTGCTAACGGGTCTTCGTCAGGAAGTTGTCGCGCCGGTTCTGGGCCCAGCAGGCCTCGCTCTTCTCCGTGCAAACCGGACGTTCCTTGCCATAGGAGATGATCGTGACCCGGCTGGCCTGGATTCCCTGCGCTACGAGATAGTTCATGGCCGCCTTGGCGCGCTTCTCACCCAGCGCCAGGTTGTACTCGGCCGTGCCCCGCTCGTCGCAGTTGCCTTCGATCAGCACAAGGTTGTCCGCGCTCGTCTTGAGCCAAGCGGCATTGCCGTCGAGAATCTTGGCGTCACTCGGCCGGACATCGTACTTGTCGAAGTCGAAGTAGATCGCCTTGAGGTTCGGATTCGGTGCGAACTCGCTGGGTCTCACCATCGGCGCCGGAGCGGGGGCCTTCAGCATAGCGTCACATCCTCCTTAGTCGAGCTTGGTGAACAATCACACAAACTGGCCAATCCTATCACGGAAGCCTCGGTGACCAAGCCGGACTTGAAGCCTGTCCGGGGCCGCCGGTCAGGACCTGCTGCTGCGATCCGTCGGCGAGCATGGTGTAGAGCTGGGTTCCTCCCTGGCGATTGGATTGGAAGATGATGTGCCGGCCGTTCGGGGCCCAGGAGGCGCTCTCATTGTCGCCCGGCCCGGCGGTGAGCCGACGAAGGCTGGACCCGTCCGGGCTGATCGCCCAGAGGTCGTGGCTGCCGAATCGGGACGTGAAAACGATGGTATCCCCTTTGGGTGACCAGCGCGGCTGGGTGTTGAAGCCCCCCGAGGTGAGCCGTCGCAGGTTGGTCCCGTCAGTGTCCATCACGTAGACGTGGGCCGCCCCCGAGCGATCGGAGACGAAGGCCAGATCGCGCCCGGTCGGCGCCCACGTAGGCTCGGTATCGATGGAGACATTGGTGGTGAGCCGCCGGAAGGCGCCGGTGGCCACCGTCAGGAGATAGATCTCCGGGTTGCCGTCCTTGGACAGCGTCATGGCGACGACGCGGCCGTCGGGGCTCCAGGCCGGCGAGGAATTGATTCCCGCATAGCCGGCGAGAAGCTGCACGGGCCGACGCTCGAAGGGGAAGACCCGGTACAGGAACGGGTAGCCGTTCATGTACGAGGTGAAGGCGAGCGAGCGCGAGTCCGGGCTCCAGTTCGGCGAGATGTTGATGGACTTGTTGGCGGTGACGGGGGCCGTGCCCGCCCCGTCATAGTCCATCAGGTAGAGCGCCTTGACCCCGGAGCGCGTGCTCGCGAAGGCAATTTTGGTGTCGGCGACCCCCGCTTCGCCGGTGACGAGCAACACCACCTCGTCGGCCACCCGGTGAGCAGCCCGACGCGGCTCGGATGCATGCGCGACGACCTTTTTCGTCCCGATGATCCGGAAGTCCGGCGAGGTGAGGTCGTAGAGGCGCATCTCCACCTCGAGGCGGTCGTTCCGCACGGTCAGGAGCCCCTGCAGCGCCTGCATCGCTCCCGCCGCCGCGAACTCCGCGAGCCGGGGCCGGACCGCCTCGTCGCCGCCCGCGGGCAGCGGAGGTGTGCCCGCCACCACGCTGAACAACGAGGTGAAGTTCAGATCCACGCCTGTGATGCCGGGGAGGCGCTTGGCCCAGTTCTGTGCGTCGCTGCCGCCCGCGAGCGTGAAGTCGGGGATGGCGATGTTGATCTTCTTCAGCTGCCCCGGCCGGACATTGAGCTCGACGTCAGGACTTTGCGACCGGGCCGGCGAGGGACGGAGGAGCGCCACTCCCGCGACGACAATGGCCAGGAGTGCGACTCCGGCGGCCAGCGATCGAATCAAATGGTGAGGGCGTGTCATCCGTGCTTGAGCTCGAAGTTGAACAGCACGCGAAGGGCGGGCTTGCTCCAGTCGGCGGGAAGAGGCGGGAAGGGGCTCGCCTCCGAGATGGCGCGCAAAGCCGCGCGGTCGTAGAAGGTGCTTCCGGAGCTCCGTTCGATGCGCGGGGGGGCGATCGAGCCGTCCCGCTGTATCTCCACGTAGATACGAGGCTTCTGTTCCGGCTCGTTTGGGCGATTCTGCGTCTGCCAGCGCTCCTCGACCTTCTGGAGCACCTGTCGCAGGTACCAGGCGTGGGGAAAGTCGGTCACGTCGAGGGTCAGGCTGCCCTGTCCGGCCACGGAGCCGGTCGATTGCCCGAGCGCCGTGGCGGGCGGCCGCGTCGTCGGTTCCACGGATGTCTTGCCACGTCGGTCTGACGGCAACCCGGGCAGCGGAAGATCACGGTCACCCGCCCTGGGCGCCACCGTACGTGAGGGCAAGGCGGCTTCCGCGGGCTTTGCCACCTCCCGTGGACGCGGCTCGGGCTCGGGCGCGCGCGTCGGAGCCGGCGGCGGGGGCGTACGCGTCGGCAGCGCGGCGGGGCTACCTGCCGGCGTGCCCACGGCGGCAATCGAGGGAAAGAGATTCACTACGTGCACGGTCGTGCGATCGAGCATACCCCAGAGCGCCAGGGCCGCGAACGCACCCACGACCACGAGATGGGCGATCGCGGACACGATGAGGGCTTTGACCGGCACTGCGGGCGCCGGACGGGGCGTCGGAGCGGCCCGCCGGCGTGTCGAGTGGACGTGTGACCGCATGGGGTATCCGCGAGCCACGCTCAACGCGCTCATGACCCCCGCACGGGCTCGGTGACCATGCCCAGCTTCTCGATGCCCGACTTGCGGACCTTGTCCATGGTCTCGACCACGAATCCGTATTGGAGGGCCTGGTCGGCCTTGAGGTAGAGGGTCTTGTCCGTGCGGTTCTTGAACGTTTCGCGCAGCGTCTGCTCGAGCGAGCCCAGGGCGAGGGGCTTGCCGTTCAGGTAGATCTGCTGCTCCTTGGTGAGGGTCAGCTCCATGCGCTCTTCCGTCACGGTAGGCTTGCCCGCGGTCTTGGGCAGGTTGACGTCGATACCCCGATACATGAGGGGCGCCGTGAGCATGAAGATGAGAAGGAGCACGAGGACGACGTCCACGAGCGGAATGATATTGATCTCGGCCAAGGTAGACGTGCTCCGGCGTCCGCCGCCGCTGCCGCCATTGCCCAGGTTGAACGCCATGTCTACCGGCTCACGACCTTGGCCGGGGCGGGGCGCGCGAAGTTGTTCAGCAGCTCGAGGGTGAAGCCGTCCAGCTCCGTGGCCCAGCGCTTGGTGCGATTGACGAAGAAGTTGTAGCCCATGACGGCGGGAATGGCCGCGCCCAAGCCGGCGGCGGTGGCGATCAGCGCTTCGGAGATGCCCGGCGCGACCACGGCGAGGCTCGCCGAGCCCTGCTGGCCGATGCCGTGGAAGGCGCTCATGATGCCGACGATGGTGCCGAAGAGCCCGATGAAGGGGGCGGCGCTGGCCGTGGTGGCGAGAAAGGGCAGGTAACGCTCCATCCGCGTGACCTCGATCTCCGTCGAGCGCTGCATGGCCCGGTGCGCGGAATCGATCGCCTCACGGGGCAGTCCTTCACCCTCTTCGAGCATGGCATCCACTTGCTCGACGCCGCCATACACGCTCGCGAGCTCGAGGCCCGCGGCCGAATAGACTTGGGCGAGGGGGCTCGAGCGGAACTTCTTGGCCGCAGCGTAGATCAGCGAGAAGCGTCCACCCTGACGGAAGGCCCGCGAGAAGCCCTTCGAGTCGCGCTTGATGGCGCGGAACTCCCACCACTTCTCCACGATGAGCGCCCAACAGATCACCGAGAAGAACAAGAGGACCCCCAGGACGAATCTGGCCATGGGGCCCGCCTGGAGGATGGGATCGAGCACGCTGGTAGGCATCCCGCTAGCTGGTGGCAAACGAAGCTCCTTTGTCTCGGCTGAGAGTGACGCGCAGGGGCACGATTGATGATACCGAAGCGTTGTGACGAGTGTCAACGAATTTGCCCAGAACTGCGCGATTTGTTTGACAGCACCGTAACCGGGCCGTATAAGTGACCCGTATGTTTCACTCCCCGGGCGCCATCGCCATCCAATTGGGTCCTTTGAGCTTCCGCTGGTACGGCATTCTCATGGCGAGCGCGATGGGCTTGGGACTCTGGCTCGCATATCGCGAGGCCGTTCGACGCGGTCTGAATCCCGACAGCATGCTCAAGGCATCCGAGCTGGGTCTTCTCGGCGGTCTCGTGGGCGCCCGCCTCTACTACGTCGCCTTCAACCTCGACTACTATCTCCGCGCTCCCGGAAAAATCTTCGCGGTGTGGGAAGGCGGCCTCGCCATACACGGCGGTGTCCTGGGCGGTCTCCTCGTTGGCGGCGGATACGCCCTCTGGAGAGGATTGCCCGCCGTTACTTACCTGGATATCGCCGCACCGAGCCTCGCTTTGGGGCAGGCCATCGGCCGATGGGGAAATTTTTTCAACGAAGAGGCGTTCGGCACGCCCACGAGTTTGCCGTGGCGGCTCTTCATCTCGCCGCCGCACCGGCCCATCCAGTTCGCGCAGGATGAGTATTTCCACCCCACGTTCCTCTACGAATCGGTCTGGGACTTCATCGTTTTCCTCCTGCTCTTCCTCGCTTTTCGCAAGCGCTTTGAGCGGGCGCCCGGTGCTCTCTTCCTCACCTATCTGGGCCTCTATTCCGTGGGCCGCTTCATGACCGAAGCGCTCCGCACGGACGCCCTCATGCTCGGTCCCATTCGTGTCGCCCAGCTCGCGAGCGTGGTCGGGGTGGCCCTCGCGGTGATCGGCGTGCCCATGCTCCTGCGCCGGACCCGCGCCGCCGCCTGAGGCCGTGCACTTCACTTTCCTCGGAAGCTCGGGGGCCGTCCCCGGCCCCGGGCGCGACACCACGTCCATTGTTTTCGTTGGCCATGGCGACGCCGTCCTCGTGGACTGCGGGGGCAGCCCGGTGCAGAAGCTTCTCCTCGCGGGCGTAGCCCCCGAAACCCTCAGCCGAGTCGTCATCACGCATATCCACGCCGATCACGTCTACGGGCTGCCGTCGCTCGTGGAGAGCCTGTACCTGCTCGGGCGAAAGGTTGCCCTCCATCTCGCGTGCCGCGAAGAGCACGAGCCGGCTCTTCGCGCCCTGCTGGGAGTTTTCCGGCAGCTCGAGCGCCCGGAGATCTTTCCCATCATCTGGGAGCTCGTGCCCGCCCGCGAGCGCTTCGTCCTGGAGAACCTGGGAAGCTTCGCCGTCTCCGCGTCGCCGAACGCGCATGGACGGATGCCCAATATCGCCGTCCGCTTCGAGCCGTCAGGAGGCCCGGCCGTCGTCTACTCGTCGGACACCGAGCCGTGCGAGGCGGTGGCGGCGCTGGCGCGCGGCGCCCACACCTTGATCCACGAGGCCACGTTCTCCGAGCGACGGAAGAAAGGCGTTGGCGTTCACTCCACCGCGGCCGAGGCGGGCGAGATCGCCGCGCGGGCGGGGGTGAGGCGGCTCATTCTCGCCCACATCGACGTCTCGCATCACGGAGACCTCGAAGGTCATCGGGAGGAGGCGCGCTCCCGGTTCTCCGGCGAGGTCGAGGTCGCGCGGGAGCTCGTGCCGTAC
>WNGQ01003975.1_pt1 | contig 14782 bp, 11 predicted proteins | sample 5407661 | NCBI WGS metagenome assembly WNGQ01 (sample SAMN13153382, study PRJNA577476) | soil metagenome | isolation source: 60 cm soil or saprolite under Garry oak tree replicate 2 | place: USA:California | collected 2016-06-15 | reverse complement strand
ACGAGTACTCCAGGACCGCCAACCCGACCAGGGGCGCGCTCGAGGAGTGCCTGGCCGCGCTGGAGGGCGGCGCGCGGGCGCTGGCGTTCGCGTCGGGGATGGCCGCCGAGGACTGCCTGATCCGCACGGTCTGCCGGCCGGGTGACCACGTGCTGATCCCGCACGACGCCTACGGCGGCACGTACCGGCTGTTCGACAAGGTGATGGCCGGCTGGGGAGTGACCAGCCACCCGGTGCCGGTCTCCGACGCCGACGCGGTCCGCGCCGCGGCGGCCGCGCACGCCCCGACGCTGATCTGGGTCGAGACGCCGACCAACCCGCTGCTGTCGATCGCCGACATCGGCGCGCTGGCGCAGGTCGCGCACTCGGCCGGCGCCCTGCTCGCGGTGGACAACACGTTCGCGTCGCCGTACCTGCAGCAGCCGCTCGCACTCGGGGCCGACGCCGTGGTCCACTCGACCACCAAGTACCTGGGCGGCCACTCCGACGTGGTCGGCGGCGCGGTGGTGACCGGCGATCCCGACCTGGCCGCCCGGCTGGCGTTCACGCAGAACGCCGTCGGCTCGGCGGGCGGGCCGTTCGACGCGTGGCTGACGCTGCGCGGGGTCAAGACCCTCGGCGTGCGGATGGACCGCCATTGCGAGAACGGCTCGCAGGTGGCGGTCATGCTCGCCAACCACCCGGCCGTCGCGCGGGTGTACTACCCCGGGCTGCCCGACCACCCCGGCCACGAGGTGGCGGCCAAGCAGATGCGGGGCTTCGGCGGGATGGTGTCGTTCCGGCACGCGGGCGGCGAGGCGGCGGCGGTGCAGATGTGCGGGCGGACCCGGTTGTTCACCCTGGGCGAGTCCCTCGGCGGGGTGGAGTCGCTGATCGAGCACCCGGCCCGGATGACCCACGCCTCGGCCGCCGGGTCGCCGCTCGAGGTGCCGCCCGACCTGGTCAGGCTCTCGGTCGGGATCGAGAACATCGACGACCTGATCGAGGACCTCCGCACCGCCCTCGGCTAGCGGGCTGAGGACTCTTCGGCGCCAGCCTGGAGGGCGCTCGCGGCCCGAGTCGGTGTTAACTGGCTGGGGACGATGGTGGCGTCGGAGCCCATGGCGCGGCGGGCGGCCTGCTGTTCGTGCCTGACCACGTGCATGACCGCGTTGATCAGGGCCAGGTGGGTGAACGCCTGCGGGAAGTTGCCGAGGTGGCGGCCGGACCGCGGGTCGATCTGCTCGCCGTAGAGCAGCAGCGGGCTGGCGTAGGACAGGACCTTCTCGCACAGGTCGCGGGCCCGCTGGTGTTCGCCGATCTCGGCCAGCGCGGAGACCAGCCAGAACGAGCAGATGGTGAACGTGCCCTCGACGCCGCGGAGCCCGTCGTCGGTCTCCTCGACGTGGTAGCGGGAGATGAGCCCGTCGTTGGACAGTTCGTCGGCGATGGCCAGCACGGTGTCGCGGATCCGCTTGTCGTCCGCCGGCAGGAACCTGACCAGCGGCATCAGCAGCAGCGAGGCGTCGAGCGCGGTGGTGCCGTAGTACTGGCAGAACACGCCCCGGTCGTCCAGGGCGTTCGCGCAGATGTCGGCGTGGATCTCGTCGGCGGCCTGCTGCCAGGCCCGCGCGCGCTCCTGGTCGTCCCTGATCCTGGCCAGCCGGGCGCCGCGGTCGGCGGCCACCCAGCACATCAGCTTGGAGGAGGTGAAGTGCCTCGGCTCGCCGCGGATCTCCCAGATCCCGCGGTCGGGCTCGCGCCAGTGATCGAGCGCGCGCTCGACCTGCTGCCGTGCCATCCGCCAGACCCGGTCGTCCAGCCAGTCCCGTGACTTGGTGTGCAGGTAGAGCGAGTCGAGCACGGTGCCCCAGACGTCGTTCTGGTGCTGCGAGTACGCGGCGTTGCCGATCCTGACCGGGCTGGCGCCCTGGTATCCGTGCAGGTGGTCGAGCACGTGCTCGTCCAGGTCCCGCGAGCCGTCGATCCGGTAGACGATCTGCAGATCCTCGTGATCGCGCTCGATGACGTCGGCGATGAACGCGAAGTAGTCGTTGGCCTCCCACTCAAAGCCAAGCGTGAACAGACCCCACAGCGCGAATGTCGCATCGCGGATCCAGCTGTAGCGGTAGTCCCAGTTGCGTTCCCCGCCCGGGGTCTCGGGCAGCGACGTCGTGGCCGCCGCCGCGATCGCTCCGGTCGGGGCGTAGGCGAGCCCCTTCAGCGTCAGCGCGCTGCGGGTGAGGTGCGCGCGCCAGCGATGGTCGGGCAGGCGCCCCCGGGCCAGCCAGTGCCGCCAGTGGTGCTCGGTCCACAGCATCCGGGCGTGCGCGTCGGCGTAGTCCGTCGGCGGCTGGCAGCGGCCCCACGACAACGCGCAGAACCGGGTGTCGCCCTCCTTGAGCAAGGTGCGTGCCTGGGCGCTCGGTCCCTCGATGCCGATCCTGACGTCGGAGGTCAGGGTGAGAGTCAGGTCCATCCCGTCGGGCTGGACGCTCACCTGGTTGAAGCCGTGGTCGGTGTGGTTCCAGTGCTCGCGCCGGCGTCCGTAGTCGAACGCCGGCTCGCAGTCCATGACAAGCTGGACGGTGCCGTTGGTGCAGCGGACGGTGCGCAGCAGGATGCTCTCCGAGTCATAGTCGGTCGGCGGCCTGCGGTGCGCGTGCTGCTGGGGCTGCTCGTGCCGCCACGGGCCCATCACCAGGCAGTCGCGGACGATCAGCCAGCCCTCGCCGCAGTCCCACACCGTCTCGAGCACCATCGTCCCGGCCAGGTAGCGGCGGTCGGCGGGGACGGACATGTCGGCCGGGCCGAACCGGAACCAGCCCGCGTCCCGGTCGAGCATCGAGCCGAACACGCTCGGGCCGTCCATCCGGGGCAGGCACATCCACTCGACCGACCCGCCCGGCGCTATGAGCGCCGTGACCTCGCAGTCGGACAGGAAGCCGTAGTCGGCGATGGGCGGGTAGGGCGAGAACTCGTCGAACTCTGGCTCGCTTGCGTACGTCATCGTCACCTGCCCTTATGTTCAGGCCAGCCCTGGCACCCCGGCCGCCGGACTCCCTCCGACGGCATCAGTTGCCCGCTTAGCCGGGTCCTACCCGGTTCGAGCCGGTCCGACCCGTGCGCCGGTCCGGCCGCCTGTCCGGCCATGGGCCATCCGCCTTTAGCTGTTCCAGGCCATTAGCTGTTCCAGGCCATCAGCACGAGGACGACCAGCCAGATCAGGCTGACCACACCGCCGATCATGGCGATCCGGCCGCGCTCGACGCTGGCCAGGTGCGCCGGGATGGCGCCGGCGGGCTCGGCGGGCTCGGAGGGCTTGGTGGCCTGCGGCGGCGCGGCGGCGGCTTGCTCCGAGCCGGCGGCGGGCTCCGTGCCCGCGGACGATACCGGGCCGGCGGACGGCACCGTGCCGGAGGGCGACGCAGGGGCGGCGGGAGTCTCGGTGCCCGTTTCCTGGTCGGCCAGGGGAGCGCTCGCCTGCTCGCTCGCCACGCCGGCGGCCGTGCCCGCCTCGAGCGCCTTGATCGCGCGCCGCTGGTCCCGGTAGATCAGGCCGAGCAGCAGGATCGCGACGATGAACAGGGTCGCGGAGACGATGACCCACGGCTTGCCGGCCTTGCCGATCATCGACGCCAGGGCCATGCCGGCGACCAGCACGCCGAGCGAGGCGATCGCGAACACGAAAGTCATCCTGGTCAGGTAACGCAGGATCCTGATATCCCGCTTTCTGATGTAGCGCGGCGTCGACATGATGGCCAGCGTGACGGGGCCGATCGTGAAGATGACGAACGCGACGTGCAGCCACAGGACCAGGTGCTGGGAGAAAGACATGGGGCGAGTCTAGAACCAGGACAGTCCGATTCCCGGCCGCCATGGCGGGATGAAATCCGGATAATGCCGGGACGGGCCTTGCGGTCCGTCCCGGCACTCCGGTTCGTGCTGCGGGCGCTTGCGGCCCGCCGTGGCGGGCCCGGCGACCAAGCCAGGCCGAGGAGTCCCGGCGAGCAGGTTCAGGCGGTCAGGCTCAGCTGGCCGCCTTCCTGTTCAGGAACCAGGCGCCGCCGAAGGCGAGAACGCCGACGACCGCGCTGAGCGAGCCGCGGATGTCATGGCTGCCGTGGTTGACCTTGCCCGAGTGCCCGATCGTGTTCAGCGGGCCGAGGCCGACGCCCGCGAAGAAGAGCACGGCCAGGACGATGAATACTGCGCCAATCACGGCCAGGGCGACGACCAGCGGCCGCTTGGAGCCGGCGCCGCCAGAGACAGTTTCAGAACTCACTATCTTCCTCCTTCGGAGGGCGGGATTCTCCGCGGGCCGACCTGCGGCTCCGGGAGGACTGGACTTCCCCGATGGCCCGGCGGGCGGCCCGCCGGGCAGGGAGATGACTACGTGCCGCAAGCTACTACTAGTGGGCTGAGAGAATGGGCTACTTCAGGAAAGCGCCCGATGTCGACCGTTTTTGCGGCTACCTGCTCCGCTCCCTGCGGGACCGCAGGAAGTCGCTGACCACGTACTCGCCCAGGCTGTCGGGCAGGGCCCGCAGCACCCGGCCGCCGTTCCGCCTGGCCACCTCGTCGACGAAGTTGGTCAGCCGCTCGTCGTCGGCGAGCATGAAGATGTTGAGCGTCGCGCGCCGCCTGGTCATCTTGTCCACCTCGGCCATGGTCAGCTCGAGCGTCTCCGGCGACGGCGGCCAGTCGAACCAGGACCTGCCGTCCCGGCGCAGGTGCGCCGTCGGCTCGCCGTCGGTGATGATCAGCACGACCGGGTTGTGCTCGGGACGCCGGTCGAGGAAGCGTCCGGCCAGGACCAGCGCGTGATGCAGGTTGGTGCCCTGCACCATGTCCCAGCCCAGCCCGGCCAGGTCGGCCTCCCGCAGTTCCCTGGCGTAGTTGGAGAACCCGATCACCTGCAGCGAGTCCTGCGGGAACCTGGTCCTGACCAGTGAGTACAGGGCCAGCGCGGTCTGCTTGGCCGCGCTCCACGTGCCGCGCAGCGCCATCGAGTAGGACAGGTCGACGAGCAGGCAGATCGCGGCCGAAGCGCGCCTTTCGGTCTCGCCGATCTCGAAGTCGCCGACCGTGAGCCTGACCGCGGCCCGCGCGCCCCCGCTCGCCGCGGCGCCAGCCCTGCCAGCCCCGCCAGCCCTGCCAGCCCCGCCGGCCCCGCTAGCCCCGCCGCCCGACCCCAGCCCTGGCACGCCGCCGCGCAGCAGCGCGTTGCGCACCGTCGCCGCCGTGTCGATGGACTGCTCGTCGCCGAACCGCCAGGGCCTGGTGGAACCGGTCAGCTCGCCGGCCTGGCCGACGTCGTGCTGGTCGTGGTCGCCGTACCCGCCCTCGGCCAGCTTGGCGAACACCTTGCGCAGCGCCGTGTCGCCCAGCCGCCGCACCGCCTTCGGGGTGAGCTCGAGCTGGCCCTCGTTGCTGACCAGGTAACCCTGGCGTTGCAACTCGCGCTCGATCTGCCTGAGCGCCTCCATGTCATCGACGGCCTGGCGGCCGAGCGCGCGCCGCACCGCCTCCTCGTCGATGTCGTCCAGCCGCGCGCCGGGGTAGTCCTGGCGCATCGCGTCCTCGAGCTCGGCCAGGTCGGCCAGCTCGGCCAGCGCGGTGGTCGCATCGCCGAGGCCGAGCGGGTCGTGACCGGTCATCCGCTCGCGGCCCTGGCCGTCCCAGTCGATGTCCGGGCGGCGGGCGCGCAGCGCGCCGGCCAGCCTGGCCATCTCCTGCGCCAGCCCGGCGTCCTCCATGGCCTGCGCCATCAGCCCGGACAGCTCGTCCCGCTGCTCGTCGGTGAGCGAGTTGAGCAGCCGCTGGGCCGCCGCCATCCGCCGGACCAGGGAGTCGAGGAGTTGGTCGAGGTTCTCCGGCGACTCGGGGAAGAACTCGCCGTACCGCTCCATGAAGTCGTCGAAGTCCTGCTGGGTGTGCTCGCCGCGGGCGTCGGCTTCGATCATGTCGGTGAGCGCGGCCATCATCTCCTTGACCCGCTGCATGCCCTCGTTGCCGGACTGCGACATCTGCTTCTTGATGCCGCGGAACTGGCTGTCCAGCACCTCGCGCCTGAGCAGCTCCTTGAGCTGCTCGAACGTCTGCGCGGCGGCCCGGCTGCGCCACTGGTAGTCGGACAGCTCCCGGATCGCGCCCGCCGTGTCGGACGGCAACGCGTCCAGTTCCGACTCGCGCATCCTGGCGTCATCGCCCGGGTCGGGGAACAGCTCGGCCCGCTCCTGCCCGATCGCGGTGTCGAGCAGCGCCCTGGCCTGCTCGAGTACGCCGTCCAGGCGGCCGCTCCGGCGCAGCTCCCGCTGCCGCTCGCGAACCCGCCTGAGCAGGTCGTCCAGGCCGCTACGGTCGGTCATCCCGCGGCGCAGCAGGTCACGCAGCGCGCTGGACACCTCGTCGCCGTTCAGCACGGACTCACCGAGCGCGTCGACCGCGCCGCGGACGTCGTAGGGCGGCTCGAGCGGGTCGGGCCCGTCGTGGTAAGGGCCGTACCGGTAGCCGGTCACCTGCCGCTGCCCTCCCGTTCAGCCACGGTAGATGGCGCCGCCGTCCACCTTGTCCTTCGACAGCCTGCGCATCAGGTACAGGCCCTCGAGCGCGAACTCGAGCGCGGCGGCCGCCTGGCCGAAGGACTCGCCCCCATCACCGTCCAGCCGTTCCATGATCCTGGCCAGTCCCGGCACCTCGCCGATTCTGCGCAGCAGCTCGGCGGCGGGCAAAAGATCAGAGGCTTCAACGCTACCGCCCTCGGCGAACCTGGCCACCAGCCCGGACATGTCGGCGTTACCCAGATGGGCGCGGAACGTGTCGGCGGTCGCGCGGCGGAGCAGGTGCTCGAGCACCTCGGCCTCCCTGCCCTCCTCGCTGACCTCGAACTCGATCTTGCCGCGCAGCGTGCTGGCGACGGCAGGCAGGTCGCAGATCCTGGCGACCGGCTGGTCTTCGCCGCTGATCGCGGCGCGCCTGACCGCCGCCGCGACCACGGCCTCGGCCGCCGCGATCGCGAACCTGGCCGAGACGCCGGAGCGCGCGTCCACCGCGGGCGAGGCCCGCACCAGCCTGGTGAACCTGGCGATCACCTCGGTCAGGTGCCTCGGCAGCACGGCGTCGGGGTTCTGGCCGCCCCACGCGATCTCGGCCTCCTGGCGGACCACGGCGAGTTCGTCGTCGAGTGACAGGGGGTAGTGGGTGCGGATCTCGGCGCCGAACCGGTCCTTGAGCGGGGTGATGATCCGGCCCCTGTTCGTGTAGTCCTCGGGGTTGGCGCTGGCCACGAGCACGAGGTCGAGCGGCAGCCGCAGCGCGTAGCCGCGGACCGCGATGTCGCGCTCCTCGAGCACGTTGAGCAGCGAGACCTGGATCCGCTCGGCCAGGTCGGGCAGCTCGTTCAGGCTGAAGACGCCGCGGTTGGTGCGCGGCACCAGGCCGTAGTGGATGGTCTCGGGGTCGCCGAGCGTCCGGCCCTCGGCGACCTTCACCGGGTCGATGTCACCGATAAGGTCGCCCACGCTGGTGTCCGGGGTGGCCAGCTTCTCGCCGTACCGCTGGTCGCGGCCGTGCCAGCTCACCGGCAGCTCGTCCCCGAGTTCGGCGGCGAGTCGCCTGCACCTGACGCAGACAGGAACGTACGGATGGTCGTTGATCTCGCACGCTGTGATTACCGGCGACCACTCGTCGAGCAGGCCGGTCAGGGTGCGGATCAGCCGGGTCTTGCCCTGGCCGCGCTCGCCGAGCAGGATGACGTCGTGCCCGGCGATCAGGGCGCGCTCCAGGTGGGGCCGCACCGTCTCGTCGAAGCCGAGTATCCCGGGAAACGGGTCCTCGCCTGCCCGCAACCTCGCGAGCAGGTTCTGCCGCACCTCGTCCTTGACGCTCCTGAACTGGTGGCCGCTTGCGCGGAGTTCGCCGAGGGTCTTGACTGCTGGGGCGGCTGCGATGGCAGTGGTTGATGATGACTGGCTGTGTGGCTGCACCATTCGACACTATGTCCCGCGTGGCGCAGTCCGCATCTGGGGAGGCGCAAAAATGGTAGAAGGCGCAGAAAGCGGACCACCCGGGCCAGTCCTCGTCGTCGACATCGGCGGCACGAAGATGGCAGCAGGGGTGGCCGAGCCCGGCGGCCGGCTGATCACCTGGACCCAGCTGCCGACCGCGCGCGACGTCGACGCCGAGCACCTGTGGCGCAACCTGGAGGACCTGCTGCTCCAGGTGCTGGAAGTGGCGAAGGTCGCCGACCCGGCCGAGTTGTCCGGCATCGGGTGCGGCTGCGGTGGCCCGATGGAGTGGCCCGCCGGGCTGGTGTCCCCGCTGAACATCCCGGCCTGGCGGGAGTTCCCGCTCAAGGACCGGCTGGCTGCCAGGTTCGGCAGCGGCGGAGGCCCGGTCCGAGTACACAACGACGCGGTCTGCGTGGCCGCGGGCGAGCACTGGCGCGGCGCCGGGCGGGGCTGGCGGAACGTGCTCGGCATGGTCGTCTCGACCGGCGTGGGCGGCGGGCTCATCCTGAACGACCGGCTGATCGACGGGGCGTCGGGCAACGCCGGCCACATCGGCCATGTGGTCGTCTACCCGGACGGCCCGGCCTGCGCGTGCGGCGGCCGCGGGTGCCTCGAGGCGGTCGCGCGCGGCCCGGCGCTCGCGGCCTGGGCGCAGGACCAGGGCTGGCGCCCCGGCCAGCCCGGGATGACGGCGAAGGACCTGGCCGCCGACGCGGCGCTGGGCCACGCGGTGGCGACGGCGGCGTTGCACCGGGCAGGTCGGGCGCTCGGCATCGCGATCGCGTCCGCGACCTGCCTGTGCGACCTGGACGTCGTCGCCATCGGCGGCGGCCTGTCCCAGGCCGGATCGCTGCTGTTCGGGCCGCTCCAGGAGGCGCTCGCCGTGCACGCCAGGCTCGACTTCGCCCGCCAGGTGCGCGTCGTGCCCGCCGCGCTCGGCCAGAACGCCGGCCTGGTCGGCGCCGCCGCCCTGATCTCGGCCGGTGAGCGCTACTGGACCGTCGGTAGCTGAGGCGGCGTCCTGACCACGAGGCTCCCGGCCGCCTTGTCGTGCAGGGCCCGCCGGCGCCGGTCGGCCGTCAGCCAGAGGTTGTCGACGAGGAAGAACAGCGGCACGACCTCGCCGCCCAGGACGAAGACCAGCGCCCGCAGGAACGACCTGCGCAGGCCGAGGCGGGACCGGTCGGTGGCGCCGACCACCCAGGTGCCGAGCGCCCGCTTGCCGATGGTGGTGCCCCAGTACCCGGTGAGCAGCCAGTAGTAGACGATCGCCAGGATGATCGTCGCGACGAGCACGATCAGGTACGGCCCGGTCGTGTGGCTGAAGACGCGCCCGTAGGCGCCGTGTGCCGCCGGGGCGTGGTTCGCTTGCGCATCGGCCGCGTTGCTCATCCGGTTGGCGAACGAGGCGAGCAGCCGTCCCCACAGCGCGCCGGTGACGAGAGTCAGGACTATGGCGTCGATGAAGAAGGCGAGTAGCCTGCGCCACCACTGGGCCAGCGCGGGATCGGGACCATAGCCCCGCGCCGCGCGGCCGGCCGGAGCGTGGGCGTCCGGGGGCGCCTGGGCGTCCGGGCGCGCCTGGGCGGCTCGCGTCGCCTCGGCGACCGGCGGAACTTCGGGAGCCCGCGGGGCGGGCGGAGCCACTGGAATCTGCCGGCCACGGAGGGCCTCGCCCGGCGCAGGCACACGTGTCACACGCTCATCATGCCCTGCTAGCGATGGCTACGATCAGTAGTTAAATGATTGCACTAAGTAACTTCAAGGAATCGCTCCAGAGCCGGCTGATGTCCGAGAACATCGATGGCCACCCATACGCCTGCGGCGGCGCCGTAGGAACATCGATGTGGCACCGATGCTGCTGTGGCACTGGCTCCAGCAACATCGATGTGGCACCGTTGTTCGCCGGCGACCATCGCTGCCACATCGATGTTGGTGCCGGTGGCGCTGTGGCAACATCGATGTCGCAGCGATGTCGCTGCAGGCCTGAGCCGGGCGATGGGGCGGGGCGGGCACGGGTACTGGGGCTGGCGCTGGGGGAGAGCGGCGGTCAGAGGTTGCCGCGGCGGGCCTGCTCGCGCTCGATGGCCTCGAACAGGGCCTTGAAGTTGCCCTTGCCGAACCCCTGCGAGCCGTGCCGCTCGATCAGCTCGAAGAACACCGTCGGCCGGTCCTGCACCGGCCTGGTGAAGATCTGCAGCAGGTAGCCGTCCTCGTCGCGGTCGGCGAGTATCCGCAGGTCGCGAAGGACGTCGACGGGCACCCTGGTATCGCCGGCCCACTCGCCCAGCGTGTCGTAGTAGCTGTCAGGGGTCGGCAGGAAGGTCACCCCGGCCCGCTGCATGTGCCTGACCGCCGTCACGATGTCGTCGGTGGTCAGCGCGATGTGCTGGACCCCGGGGCCTCCGTAGAACTCCAGGTACTCGTCGATCTGGGACTTCTTCTTGCCGATCGCCGGCTCGTTGATCGGGAACTTGACCTTGCGGGTGCCGTCCGCGACGACCTTGCTCATCAGGGCCGAGTACTCGGTCGTGATGTCGTCGCCGACGAACTCCTTCATGTTGGTGAAGCCCATCACCCGGTGGTAGAAGCCGACCCACTTGTCCATACTGCCGAGCTCGACGTTCCCGACGCAGTGGTCGACCGCGGTGAAGAACGGCATCGCCGGCGGGGCCGTGACCGGGTCCGCGGCGACATAGCCGGGCAGGTAGGGGCCGGCGTAGCCGGAGCGCTCGACCAGCGTGTGCCTGGTGTCGCCGTAGGTCGCGATCGACGCGAGCGTGACCGCGCCGTGGGCGTCCTCCTCGACGTGCGGCTCGTCTACCGGCCTCGCGCCGTGCGCGACGGCGTGGCTGAACGCCTCGCGCGCCGAGGGCACCCCGATGGCCAGGTCGATCACGCCGTCGCCGTGGGCCGCGACGTGCGCGGCCAGGTCGGTCCCCGCCCTGACCGGGCCGCGGAGCACGAACCGCGCTGTTCCGGACTCCAGCACGTAGTCGGCCTCGTCCCGGCAGCCGGTCTCCGGGCCGCGGTAGGCCACGCACCGCATCCCGAAGGCCGTCGAGTAGAAGTGCGCCGCCTGGCGCGCGTTGCCGACCGCGAATACGACCGCGTCCATCCCGGTCACGGGGAACGCGTCCGCGTGTCTGGCTGCGCCGCGCGCGGCGGTGGTCTGAGTGGTCATGGTCGTGCTCCTTGCTGCCGGTCGGACGGCTGGCGGCGGTACTTCTGGCAGGATGTGACAGCAGGACAAGGTGTGCAACTCTCCGTTGCGTGGCTAGACAGTTTGTACACGGATCTTTGGTACTCGGTGGCTCAGCTGAGCAGGATGCGGTGGAGGTCTGACCCGTGGTCGATGCGTTGGATGCCCGCCTGATCGGCTTGCTGGCCGAGGAGCCCAGGATCGGGGTGCTTGAGGCGTCTCGCCGGCTCGGGGTGGCCCGTGGCACCGTTCAGGCCAGGCTGGACCGGATGCAGGCCTCCGGGGTGATCACCGGTTACGGCCCCGACATCGACCCGGCGGCGCTGGGCCACGTGGTGACGGCATTCGTCACGGTCGAGCTCAGGCAGTCCGGCGGGCGCGCCGAGGTTGCCGATCGGCTGGCCGGCATCGGCGAGATCCTCGAGGCGCACACCATCACGGGGCCCGGTGACATGCTGTGCCGCGTGGTCGCGCGGACCAACGCGGACCTCCAGCGGGTGATCGACGCGATCGTCGAGGTGCCCGGCGTGCTGCGGACGTCGACCGTGATCGCGCTGGCGACCGCGGTCGGCTACCGGACCCTGCCGCTGGTCAGGGCGACGGCCGCGGCGCGAGACGGCCAGCAGCCGGGGTAGCCGGAGCAGCCGGGGCAGCCGGGGCAGCCGGGGCAGCCGGGGCAGCCGGGGCAGCCGGGGTGACCGGGGTGGCCATAGCGGACCGAGCCGCTAGGCGCATCGGAGCGGCCCGAGCCGCTAGCGCAGCGGCGCCCGCGGCTGGCACTGGGCGAACTCACTGGCGAGGCCGCAGACGATCTCGCTGAGCTCGCGGCGGTCCGCCGTCTTGTCCGCGTAGGCCATCCAGCCCACGCTGATCGCGCCGAGCGTCATCATGGCCCTGACTCGCTCCCGCAGCGGAGCGTCCGGCTCGGCCAGCACGTCGGCCAGCCGCAGCGGCGTCGTCTTCAGCGTCCGCAGCGCCGTGGCCATGGTGTTGAGCACGGCCTGGTTCTGGTGGAGCATGCGGAACACCTGGTCGCGCTCGGCCACGATCTTCATGTACCTGACCAGGATCTCGGCCCTGGCCGCGGCGGTCTTCGGCTGCGACCCGGCCCAGCCGATCAGCGCGTCCATCTGCTCCTGGTAGTCCTCGACCAGGCTCTGGATGATGTCTTCCTTGGACTTGAAGTGGTAGTAGAGCGCCGCCTTGGTGACGCCGAGGCGCTCGGCGATCTCCCGCAGCGAGGTACCTTCGTAGCCGTGCTCGGTGAAGAGCTCGACGGCTACCTGCTGAATCCGGGCGCGCGTGTCGGTTCGTGACCGCGCGTCGGTCCTGCCGTCGGCCGGGGTGTGGCCGGCTGGTCCGCGGACCTGCTGGCCCGCCCGCCCGGCATCGGACGCCGCGGCCATCGTGACCTCGGCGCTGCTGTTCATCCTGGTGTCCTGCCTCTGGGTTAACCTACTTGACGACCGGTTAGTAAGCAGCTTATCCTGCTGCACGGCAAGATGCTAGCCGGTCGGCAAGTAGGTTTGCCACCACCGGGCGCGGGGCTACGAACAAGCACTGGCTACGAACAAGCACTGGCGGAGGAACGCAGACATGGCTGAGGTTGAGGCGGTCGCTGGCGGGCAACCCGCGCCAGCATTCGGTCGACGGCGTGATGTCATGATCGTGCTGCCCGGGCTGCTGCTGGCGCTGATCCTGGCGATGCTCGACCAGCTCGTAGTCTCTACGGCGCTGCCTCGGATCGTCGGCGACCTGGGTGGCCTGAGCCACCTGTCCTGGGTCGTCACCGCCTACGTGCTCGCCGCCACGATCACGACGCCGCTGTACGGGAAGCTCGGTGACCTCTACGGCCGCAAGCGCCTGCTGGTCACCGCGATCGTGATCTTCCTGGTCGGCTCGGCGCTGTCCGGCCTGTCGCAGTCGATGGACCAGCTGATCGTGTTCCGCGCGCTGCAGGGCCTGGGGGCCGGCGGCCTGATGGTCGGTGCCATCGCCACCATCGGAGACCTCGTCTCGCCTCGCGAGCGCGGCCAGTACATGGGCTACATGATGGCCGCGATGATGGTCGCGATGATCGCCGGACCGCTGGTCGGCGGCTATATCACCGACTCGCTGTCCTGGCGCTGGATCTTCTACATCAACATGCCGATCGGCGGCGCGGCGCTCGCCTACATCTTCGCGATGCTGCACCTGCCCAGGCACAAGATCCACCGCACGATCGACTACCTGGGCGCGGCCGTGCTGGCCGTCGGCGCGACCGCGATCGTCCTGGTCACGACCTGGGGCGGCAGCCAGTACGCGTGGGGCTCTGCGCCGATCATGTCGCTGATCGTCGTGGCGGTCGTCGCCGTGGCCGCCTTCATCTGGGTGGAGAGCAAGGCGGTCGAGCCGATCCTGCCGATGCACGTGTTCAGGAACCGCAACTTCACGCTGGCGAGCAGCATGAGCTTCCTGCTCGGCCTGACGATGTTCGGCGCGATGACGTTCCTGCCGCTGTACCAGCAGACCGTCCAGCACGCGTCGCCGACGGTGAGCGGCCTTCTGCTGATCCCGATGATGCTCGGCGCGACCACGACGTCGCTGGTCGCGGGCCAGATCACGGTCCGGACCGGCAGGTACAAGGCGCTGCCGATCATTGGCGGCGCGGTCATGGCCGTCGCCATGCTCCTGCTCTCCAGCCTCGGCGTCGGAACCTCTCGCTGGACGTCGATGGCCTTCTTCGTCGTCCTGGGCGTCGGCATGGGCTTCCTGATGCAGGTCACCACCCTGATCGCGCAGAACAGCGTGGACGCGAGGGACATGGGCGTGGCGAGCAGCTCGCGCACGTTCTTCCAGCAGATCGGCGGCTCGATCGGGGTCTCGATCTTCGGGGTGCTGTTCACCCGCTCGCTGCTCAGCACGATCCACGCCCGCCTGCCCGGGGTGCCGTTCAAGGCGAACGGTCAGCTCAGCCCGCCAGTCGTGCAGCACATGCCAGCGCAGCTGCGCGAGGCGGTCTTCTTCGCGATCAGCCACGGGATCGACACCGTGTTCATCTGGGCGGCGCCGGCCTCGGTGATCGTGTTCGCGCTGGCCTGGCTGGTCAAGGAGATTCCGCTGCGCAGCTCGGCGGAGGCGCCGAGGTCCGGAGCCGCCGAGGCGTCCGAGCCGGAACTCGTAGCGTAACCGCTGGCCCGCTACATGCCCCCGTAGGGCACGGCGTCGATGATCTCCACGGTCTTGGTCCGCCCGTTGGGCAGGTTGTAGCTGGCGGTCTCGCCGACCTTCTTGCCCGAGATCGCCTCGCCGAGCGGCGACTTCGGCGAGTACACGTCGATCGGCGCACCGCTCTCCTCGCGCGAGGCGAGCAGGAAGGTGACCTCGGTGTCATCGCCCTCGAACTTGACCGTCACGGTCATGCCTGGGCCGACGACGCCGTCGGTCCTCGGCGGCTCGCCTACCCGGGAATGCGTCAGGATGTGGGTGATCTGGTGGATCCGCGCCTCCTGCTTGCCCTGCTCTTCCTTGGCAGCGTGGTATCCGCCGTTCTCCCGCAGGTCGCCCTCTTCCCGAGCCGCCTCGATCTTCTTGGCGATGTCGATCCTGC
>WNGQ01008392.1_pt1 | contig 14783 bp, 10 predicted proteins | sample 5407661 | NCBI WGS metagenome assembly WNGQ01 (sample SAMN13153382, study PRJNA577476) | soil metagenome | isolation source: 60 cm soil or saprolite under Garry oak tree replicate 2 | place: USA:California | collected 2016-06-15 | reverse complement strand
GCGACATCAAGAGGCCTCGCCCTTCGCCTATGAGTCGCGCGAACTGCTGGCGCTGACCGCGTTCATCGCGCAGCAGTCGCGCGGCGTTCCGATCGCGACGGGCAGCGATCCCGAGCTTGCGCCCTTCATCGCCAAGGGCCGCGAGCGCTTCATGCAGCGCGAGGGCCAGCTCAATTTGTCCTGCTCCAATTGCCACGACGACAATTGGGACAAGCGCCTCGCAGGTTCCGCGATCACGCAAGGTCATCCGACTGGCTATCCGATGTACCGGCTGGAGTGGCAATCGCTGGGGTCGCTGCAGCGCCGCCTGCGCGGCTGCATCTTCGGCGTCCGGGCGCAGCCTTACGAGTTCGGCGCCCCCGAACTGGTCGAGCTCGAGCTCTATCTGATGACGCGCGCAGCGGGCATGCCGATGGAATCACCGGCGGTGCGGCCGTAAGCGACTGATGATGCCCCCCAAAACCCCGCGCGGCGCATGAACCGCAGGTCATGCTCATCAACGCTGCGTAACGGTCCCCTGTTGCCCAGTTGACTCCGCGGTTGCCGAAGAGCCCAATTTTCGAATTGGCCTTGCTTCGGCGGTTGGGCTCGGCCTTGTTGTCGCGTCGCGCGCAGCGTTGGCCGTATGTGATGCAAGCCCGACGGCGAAGTCGTCCACCTCGCGGTTCGCCGTCGAAGGGCAGACAGTCTATGATCTGAAAACAAAATTGACGTGGATGCGATGCAGTTACGGCCAGACCTGGCGCGACGGCGGCGGATGTGACGGGGACGTCAAACCCGTGGATTGGGATGCCGCAATGGCGTTGCGCGTGCCGGGTGATGGCGCCTGGCGCCTGCCGACCAAAGATGAACTCGACAGCATCGTCGAGTCGGATTGCAAGAAACCGGCAATCAATGAGGATGTGTTCCCTGACACGGCGTTGATGGCCTATTGGTCGAGCACGCCCAGCGGACCGTCCTATGCCTGGCACGTCAACTTCCGGTGGGGAATTTCTGCCTGGCAGTACCTGCGCAGCAATCAATATGCCGTTCGGTTCGTGCGCGACGATCGTTGATGACGACCTCAAGTCACTCGCTCCAGCGAGAACAATCCCAGACCGTCGCACAGTTCATCGAACGTCGATTGCGTGATGGCGCGCGCCTTTGATGTGCCGGAACGCAGCACATCCAGCACATAGCCAAGATCGTTCGACACTGCCGCGCGACGTTCGCGGATCGGTTTCAATAGCGCTTGCAACACGTCCTCAAGGCGGCGCTTGACCGCCACGTCGCCGAGCCCGCCGCGCCGGTAGCGCTCTTTCAACTCGTCGAAGGCGGCGCGGTCGGTATCGAAGGCGTCAAGGTATGTAAAGACGACATTGCCTTCGACGGTGCCGGGATCGGACACGCGCAGATGGTTTGGATCAGTGTACATGCGATTGACGAAGCCGCGGATCTCATCGGGCGTGGCGGACAGCGCAATCGCGTTACCCTGCGACTTGCTCATTTTCGCCCTTCCATCGACGCCGGGCAGCCGCCCCGTTGAGGGAATGAGCGGCTTGGCCTCCCGCAGGAGCTCGCGACCAATCTGCCGATTGATGCGGCGAACGATCTCATTGGTCTGCTCGATCATCGGAGCTTGATCGAGCCCGACCGGCACGATCGTTGCCTTGAATGCGGTGATATCCGCGGCCTGGGCCACCGGATAGCAAAGGAAGCCGGCCGGAATGTCACGTTCGAAGCCCCGCAGCTGAATCTCATCCTTGATGGTGGGATTGCGCTCCAGCCGGGAGACGGAAACAAAATTGAGATAGAGCTGCGTCAGTTCGGCAAGCGCAGGCAATGCGGATTGGACGCAGATTGTCGTCTCCCTCGGATCGATGCCGACAGCGAGGTAGTCAAGCGCGACCTCCATCACGTTGCGGCTCACCTTTTCGGGATTATCGATATTGTCCGTGAGAGCCTGCGCATCGGCCAGCAGCACGAACTGCCGGTGCGTGTGCTGAAGCGCGACCCGGTTTCTGAGCGAGCCCGCGTAGTGGCCAAGGTGAAGAGGACCGGTGGGGCGATCACCGGTCAGAATGATTGGTCGCGCAATCGTCTCGACAAGCATGTGGCTTCTCCTGATTGGAGCCGCCGCGATTGGAGACTTGTCGAAAGACGACCCTGGCTCACCCGATCACGGCGGCGAAGGTCGTTGAAATGCTAACGCCGTGCCGCTCCTTAAGGAGAGCGCCACCAAAGAGCTTTGGGCGGGATGCATTCGGGCGTCATACGGAAAGCATGACATTGGCGCCCAGGCGCGGCAAGAGGATTATTGCGGGCGCCTATCGCAAAATTTGAAATCTCGCGGCGCCTGAGTGGATGGACGACGTTCCGGCGCGGCGCTAACATTGCGCGAGATCACCCCTGAGTTGCGTCAAAGCGGCGGGGTAGCGCATCGATCTCACAAAACGACAACAAGACGACAATCAGGGAGGACAGAATGATGCGTCATCGACGTTATCTCGTCGGCGCGGCCATGGGGCTGTTTGCCTGTGTCGCGATCGCCAGCACGCCCGCGATGGCTTCGCCGTGCACCAATCTCCAATCCTTGCAGCTAAAGGACACGACGATCACGTCGGCGATGGACAACGCAACCGGGGTCTTCGTCGTCCCCGGCTCCAACCCGCCGACCACGATCGCCGGTCTTCCGGCCTTCTGCCGGGTCACCGCAACCCTGATCCCCACCTCGGATTCCAGCATCAAGGTCGAGGTCTGGCTGCCCGAAAGCGCATGGAACGGCAGGTTCCTCGGCACCGGCGGCGGCGGCTTCCAGGGCGTGATCACCTATAACGAGCTCGCCATTGGCATCAGGGCCGGCTTTGCTGCGACCAACAGCGATCTCGGCACCGGTTCATCCGGATGCAATCCGCTGTACTGCGGTTCGGATGGCGTGACCAATCCGCTGGCGACCGCGTTCGGCAATCCGGGCGTGCCTTCGACGGGCTTGTTCGGGCATCCCGAGCGGATCAAGGATTTCGGCTTCCGGGCGATCCACCTGATGACCGTGCGCGGCAAGGAGATCGCCAATGCGTTCTACGGGCAAAAGTCGCAAAAGGCCTATTTCGCCGGATGCTCCACCGGCGGTCAGAACGCCCTCATGGAGGCGCAGCGCTTCCCCAACGACTATGACGGCATCCTGGCGGGCGCGGCCGCGTTCAATCGCACCCATCTGCACATGGCAGGGCTTGCGGCGTGGCAGAACACGCACGCGAGCCCGGGCCGGTTCATCCAGCCCGGCCAGATGACGCTGATCAACCACGCCGTGCTCGCGCAGTGCGTCGGCCGCGACGGCGGCGCCAGCACCGACCCGTTCCTGACCGATCCGCGCGACTGTCATTTCGATCCCAAGGTGCTTCTGTGCACCGGCGGCAAGGTGCCTCCCGCATGCCTGACGGCCGACCAGGTCACGACCATCCAGACATACTATGCCGGCACCACCGACCCGGTGAACGGCGAACTCATCAACCCGGGCTCCGAACGCGGCAACGAGACCGACGACGTGCGCGCACTCGGCCTGGCGTTCTCCGAGCAGCTCCCCGAGCCGGCGTTCGACGGCCTGTTCTACTGGGTGTACGGCGCGAGCTTCGGCCATCCGGCGAGCGCGGTCAATTTCGGCAATTTCGATTTCCACCGCGATGTCGACACGGTCGACGACCAGCTTGCCGCGGTGCTGAACGCCGACAGCAGCGATCTCGGCGAGTTCCGCGAGCATGGCGGCAAGCTCATCATGTATCACGGCTGGGCCGACCCGCTGATCCCATCGCAGAGCAGCATCAACTACTTCAACGCGCTGGTGGCAGGCGGCGGCCATGGATTCGAGCGGGCAAGCTTCGCCGATGGCGGCCCGGCGCTGCGGCGGACCCAGAGCTACGCCCGGCTGTTCATGGTGCCCGGGATGTACCACTGCTCCGGCGGACCAGGCCCCAACACGTTCGATGCGCTCACACCGCTCGTCACCTGGGTCGAGACTGGCGTGGCGCCGGAGACGATCGTCGCTGCCAAGTTCGTCAACGATACGCCGCCCGCGGTCCAGATGACTCGGCCGCTCTGCGTCTTCCCAAAGGTCGCGAAGTACAATGGCAGCGGCAGCACCAGCATCGCTGCGAATTTCACCTGCGTGACTGATGAGCCCGACTTCAACCAGACGCCGGCCCCCCAGTTCGGGCCGTGAGGCATTGCGACGCCGGCGAGCTGCTTGCTCGCCGGCGGCGCTACCCCGCCTGCGCGCGCACGAGCGAGGCGAGCGGCACACCTCGCCTGCTGAATCAGTGCAACCTCATCTCTTCATGCTCTAGTTGAGCACATCGGCCTGCAGTGGCAGTCTAATCGCGTTGCCCTCGGCGACGGACGGGGCCGGCGCGAGCTCCACGCCGGTGTCGAAGAAGTCGGTCTCGTTCTGCGAGAAGCGCAACTGCTTCCCCTTGTGCCTGACGAAGAACTGGGGGTCGAAGACGGTGAAGTAAATCCCGTCGGCGTACTCCCAGTATTTCGGGACGCGCTCGTCGCCAACATACAGCGCCCAGGCCATCGACGTGACCGGAGGCTTGGCTTTGAGCCGCACCTTCACGACATAGACAGCCCTTGGCTCTTTCGCGCCCATGTGCGCGATGGCGGCGCGGTCGGCTTCGGTGGGTTGCGCTGGTACGACCTCGACCGCTGCGATTTTCGGTGGCTCAGGTAGCTGCATGGCGATACCTCGAATAGGGCTTTGATCAGTGAGTGAACTGCAAATCGCCGACATAGACAACGCCGGTCTGGCGCCGGTCGAATACCAGGGCAATGGAGCGAAGGTCGCTCGGGTCCACACCGTGTTCAATGAGCCGAGCCACCGGCAACTGCAGTGTCTGCATCACGATCTTGGCCGGTCCAAAGGGCGGCGTGTCGGGGAAGAGCAGCCTGTGCAGGGAACTGGCCCACGCGAAGGGCCATCGCCTTGTAGCGTTCAGCAGGCAGCGTGGCCGGATCCACTTGCAGCAGCAGCCGGGTACCGACGCTGTTCCAGGCTAGGCGGAGCGTGATGGTTGTCGTGGCAGCGCCGCCGACCAGAGCCGTCAGCTGCCGCGCTGCCACCACGCCATCGGCCGCGACGGTGCCTTGTACGGGCAGCGAGACCACCGGCGGCGCGAGACCTTCTTGATTGTGCTGAACGAAGATGCGTTGGGGATCCTGATATTGCGAGACCAGATCGGTGCCGGCGGGTTCCCATGCGCTGGCCACGGCGTGGTCGCGCAGGACAGCGAAGTATTGGCGACGGTCGAGCAGCACGGCCGAAGCAAGCGCGCCGAGGTGAACCCTGGCGATCTGCTCCTGACTGGGTCGAGGCATCGCCAGACCCGGTGCGCTCTCCGGAGCCCAGACGCTGTTGAACTGGTTGTGATTGGCCTTGTGCACCCACAGCATCGCCTTGAACTTGCCGTCAGAGACGGTGGGGTTGACCACGTCCACGGCATGGGCGCGTTCGTAGGTGTGATAGCCCTCGAAGGTAAAGACGTCGGAATCCTGGCTGCCGTGAATGATGAAGTAGGAATCCGGGACGACCGTGGGTCCTGTTGGGGGGACGAATTGGCGGTCCGTAGGGGCGATGGCCGCGACCGCGGTCAGTCCGAAGCGGTAAGGGCCAAGCCCGGCGGAGCCATCGAGGACAACGGGGCCAATCGCGGCCAGCCGGTTGAAGAAGGAAGCGTGGCCGACGGCCTCGCCTCCACGCGAATGGCCGACGATCAGAATCCGGTTCAGGTCGACCTTGCCGTGCAGCGGATGGGCGGCCGTGTTGTTCCAGCTGCGAAACTGTTTCAGGTGCTCGAGATGAACGATGGCCCGCGCGTCGTTTTCGCCGAAATTGGACCCGTTGAGAAAGTTGACGTCAATCGTCGCCGCGATGATCCCATGCGATGCCAGCAAGTGGCACAGATACAGGTAACCGGGCGTGGAATTCTCGAATGGATTGTGGTTGCCGTGCGCGAACACAGCGAGCGGAAAGGGCCCTCGTCCGCGCGGAATGCAGACATGTCCATTGAGAGGTACGTTCGTGTTGGCAAAGGGCCAGGGCGTCGCGGCCCCCAGGTTGGCGAACGCAGAAACATTGATCCGCCCGGTGACGTAGGCTGGGTCCGGGGTGTTGTAGATCGCGTATTGAGACAGTGCCGCCGGATAGGCGAGAGGCGGCGAGCCGTAGATGAGGGTGTCGAACTCTTCGTTGCCGGGGAGGCCCGGATTCTTCCGTTCTCCTGATTCTTCCGCGACGGTCATGTTGCTTCCTCACCCCAGTCAAAGGATTGGAGATTTCAACGCGCTGTGTTCAAACGGCTCCGGAACTGACCCGATGTATGGATCAACGGATACTGCGGTCGCGGTTGGGTCGCAGGATGTGAACCAGCTTACATCGGCAGAAACTTTTCTTGCCGGTATGTCGCCTCTCGGCGCTTTTCGGGACCTTGCCCTACGTCCGACTTGAGCGGTGAGTGCGCTCCCATCGGCGGATCACAGTCTAATCATGCGTCGATGGTCCGGTGTCGCGATAGGCCCACAAGGCCGCTTTCGGCAAGGAGACCTGCGTCTCGACGCCGACCTGATGACGCGCGGCGGTGCCGAGTTCGAGCGCCTCCAGCCGATGGCCGAACAGATCGATGTCGTAGACGGTCTGCGTGCCCTGATAGCGCCGATCGACCACGCGCGCGGCAAACGTGTTGGCGCCGTCTTCCTTGCCGATCGCGATGTTTTCCGGGCGCAGCGCGATCCGCACCTTCTCGCCCGGCGCAAGCGGTTGTGCGAGCAACGCCTCGCCGTGCCGCCCTTCCCCGAAGTCGACCAGGCCGAACTCGCCGCGGCACTCGACCAGCGTGCCGGCAAGTTCGTTGGTGGCGCCGGTGAAATTGGCGACGAACAGATCGGCGGGGCGGTTGTAGATCTGATCGGGCGTGCCGATCTGCAGCAGCTTGCCGTCACGCATCACGCCGATGCGATCGCCGAGCACCACCGCTTCCGCCTGATCGTGGGTCACATAGAGCGCGGTCATGCCGGTCTGCTTGAGGATGACGCGCAGATCGTCGCGCAGCCGCAGGCGCAATTTGGCATCGAGGTTCGAGAGCGGCTCGTCGAGCAGCAGCAGCTGCGGCCGGTAGACGATGCTGCGCGCCAGCGCCACGCGCTGCATCTGGCCGCCCGACAGCGCCACCACGGGCCGGTCGGCATATTCGGACAGCCCGACCAGCTCCAGTACCTCGTCGACCTTGCGGTTGGCATCGGTGCGCGAAATCTTGCGGTGCTTGAGCGGATAGACCACGTTCTGCCGCACCGTCATGTGCGGCCACACCGCATAAGACTGGAACACCATGCCGAGATCGCGCAAGCGGGGCGGCACGAGGATGCCGCGTCCGGGCGATGACACTAGCCGGCCGGCGATCGAGATCTCGCCTCCGGTCGGATGCTCGAGCCCTGCGACGCAGCGCAATGTCGTGGTCTTGCCGCAGCCCGACGGCCCGAGCAGCACGACGATTTCGCCCGCGGGCACCGCAAAGTTCACGCCGTCGACGGCGGGGCGGCCGATCGCAAACTGCTTGCGCAGGTCGGTGACCTCGAGCGTCGCCGTCATGACCTAGTACCCACTTTCCGAAGTTCGTGATCCATCTCAGCAACCACCTTTCACGAACTTCGGAAAGTCATGGGTACTAGCAAGCTTATGAATCTGGTGCCGCTTTTCGATCTGAAGTTCGCGAGTCGGATTCGCCGCTCGTGGTTCGCGAACTTCAGATCGGCGGCACTAGCCTGTCTCTCGAACATATCGATCATTGGCGATAGCCGAAGATCTTGTCCCAATCGGCAACCCAGTCCGCGTGCAGCTTCACATACTGGTCGAACTTCGGATACCAGACCTTGACCACCTTGGGATCAAAGCCTTCGGGGTAGACCGGCGCGACCTTCAGCGAGGTGAGATTGCCGAGTTCCTTGATCATGAAGGACTGCCCTTCGTTCGACAGGCACCAGTTGAGGAACAGTTTGGCGGCGTTGGGATGCGCCGCCGTCTTCGGGATGCCGGTGGCGTATGGATTGACCGGCGCGCCTTCCGGCGGAAAGAAGATTCCGATCGGCGCGCCATCCTTCTGCTTCGGATAGATCGCGTTGTAGAGCAAGGGCCCCATCGCGATCTCGCCGCGCACCAGCGCATCCGACATCGGCGCGCCCGACGGATAAAGGATCGGATGCGTCGCGGCCTGCTTCGCCCAATAGTCTTCGCCTAACACCTGGCGCTCGAACATGATGCGGGTCCAGGTGGTGCCGCCGGACTGCGCGAACACTTGGCCCGTCAGCTTGTCGTACTGCGGCTTGGTCAGGTCCATCCAGGTCTTCGGCGGATCCTTCACCAGTTCGGTGTTGTAGGCGATCGACCATACGAGCGTCGCGCGCGGCCACAGTTTTGGTGAGATCTGCGCGTCCGGATTGTAGTCGGCTGCATTCGGCGGCGCGTAATCCTGAAACAGATCGACCAGTTCCGCCATCAGCGCGCGATCGGAGTGGTCGACCACGTCGGCGATCAGTTTGCCGGCGGCGGCTTCGGTCTTCACCCGGGTGATGAGCTGGCCGCCCGGCGCGCGCACCATCTCGACCTTGATCTCCGGAAAGCGCTTGTTGAATTCCTTGATCACCTGCTGTTCGACTTCGGCGAAATTCGCCGTGTAGTAGACGAGCCTGCCTTCCGCCTTCGCGGCCGCGATCAATTCCGGCGAGCCGAAATCTTCGTCCGCCTGCGCCGGCGGATTGCCGAGCGCGAGAGCGATGCCGGCGGCGGCCGCACAAGCCACGATCCTTCCAAACATGACCGATCCTCCCACTTATCCTCTTTTTATTTGTTCATCTTGTTGCTTCATCTTATTCCCCGGACCACGCCGCCCTGCGCAGTCCCGCGCGACAGCCAGTTGGCGCCGCCGATGAGAACGCCGAGCAGAACCGTCTGCACCAGGCTGAAGGCGGCGGTCTTTCCGACGTTGCCGCCCTCGTAATAGTCGAGCAGCAGCACCGACATCACCATGGTATTGGAGGTGTAGAGAAACAGCGACGAGCCCAGCTCGCGGATCGCCAGCACGAACAGCAGCGTCATCGAGGCGATGACGCCTGGCCGGGCCAGCGGCAGCACGATGGTTGCGATGGTCGCAAGTGTGCCCTTGCCGCAGACCCAGGCCGCCTCCTCGAGCTCGCGGTGGATCTGCAGGAACGAGGTCGACAGCGCCTTCACCGTATCCGGCATGAAGCGCGCGATGAAGGCGAGCGCCAGAATCCAGATCGTGCCGTAGAGCCCGCCGGGAATGCCGATCCAGGCCCACAGATAGGCAACGCCAATCACGAGGCCGGGTATGGCGACCGGCAGGGTTGCGATCAGGTCGATGCTGCGTCGGCCCGGAACGCTGGTGCGATGGATGGTGTAGCCGATCGCGAACGCCAGCGTCCCGCCGGCGATCGCCGTGATGATGCCAACCTCGACGGCATTGTAGATGGAATTGATCGTCAGCGGATTGTCGAAGATGCTGTAGAAATGCATCAGCGAGTACTGCCGCATGTCGAAGAGAGCAGCGGCGTCGCGGATGAACATGAACTTGCGGAAGGCCGCGACGATCAGCGCCAAGGTCGGCAGGATGACGACCACGAGGAGATAGATCAGCCCGAGCGCCAAGGTCAGCCAGCGCCAGGACCCGAGATCGAGATTGCGCGGCCGGAACGCCTTGCCGGCCACCGTCGTGTAGCTGCGCCGGCCCAAGACCTTCTGCTGCAGGAATACGAGGCAGCCGGTCGCCACCATCAGGATGATGGCGACCGCGGCCGCCGTGTTGTAGAGCGGCGGCGACCAGTTGGTGAGCTTGAAGATATAGGTGGTGAGTACGTTGATATTGCTGGGCGCGCCGAGCACGGCCGGGACGCCGTAGATGCCGAGCATCACGATAAAGGAGAGCAGCATGCCGGAGACGATCGCCGGCATGATCAGCGGAAACGTCACGGTGAACAGCGTCGAGAATGCGCTCGCGCCCGAAATCTCCGCGGCCTCTTCGAGGCTCGGGTCCATGTTGCGCAACGCCGACGATGTGAACATGTAGACGTAAGGCGCGTAGTAGATGCCGAACACGAACACCAGTCCCGACAGCGTGTAGAAGTCGACGTGCCAGGCAAGCCCCGCCCATTTGAAGAGGGTGTTGATCAGCCCGGTCTTCGGTGAGCCCAGGATCGACCACGCGACGCCGGCGACCAGAGGCGGCGCGAACAGCGGCAGGATGCTGGCGGCTGCGATGATGCCCTTGAACGGCGTGTTGGTGCGCACCACGATCCAGGAAAACAGCAGCCCGATCGCCACCGCGATCAAGGTGCCGCCGGCGCAGGCAACGAGCGTGTTGAACAGCGCCTCCGCGACGTTCGGATTCCTCAGGACGGCGAGAAAATTGGCGATCGAGAGATGGCTGAGTGTGATGCCCTCGACCACCGGATTGGTATCCGTCAGCGCGCCGAACAGCAGCGTCAGGACGGGATAGATGACCAGAAAGCTCAGGGCCGCCAGCAGAAGCGCGACCCACAGATGGGCGAGCCCATGTCGACGCGACCACTCGTCTGCGCCATGCACGATCTCGACGCGCGCAATTTCCTGTCCGCCCAAAGCGCTGTTCCCTCGCCGGCTGAGCTTATTGTCTTGTTGTGACCGCCACCGAGGGGCAGCCTAGTTGATCGCCGGGCAGGCGGGAAGGTGGTCGAAAGTCGCGCGTAGGCGGATCAGGCCCGCGGGAAGGCCGACCCAATCGCTCGGGGAAGGCCCATCATGGAGACGCCGGTGGGTTGCGGCCGTGACCTAGCGCGGCACCGCCAGCGAAGCCAATTCGGAAACATCGGCGCTCTTGTCGAGCGCCCAGATCGCATCGATCAGCGGCATCGCATCGTAGCGGCGATCCCAGCCGGCAGCGGCCGTTGTCAGTTTTTCCTCGAGGCCGGCGTCATCAATCGGATTGGCGTCGCTGCCCCGCGCTGCAGCTTGTGACATCTTATGGATCACGCCGTCGGCGGTCGTGATTTCGACCGCCGCAGCGATCGTGGAAAAAGCGCTATCGCGCCTGACCTCGACCCTGCCTCGTAACGCAGCGACTTCGGGATCGTGCACGCAAGCATCGGTAAACTGGTCGAGGCCAGCCTTGCCGCTCACGAGCGCAGCGGCGACGGCATGCTGCACGCTCACCTGCGATTCACGCCCGGTCGAAATATCAGGCCGGTCGGTGCGCACGCCGAGCAGCGGGTGGCCGTACACCACGACGCGCGTGACGACGGCGGTCGGATTTTCGCGGCGCCAATCCAGCACGCAATCAAGCACCGGATGGATCACGAAGCCGCACGGGTACGGTTTGTATGATGTCGCCATGATCTCCCAGTTTTCACCCAAGCCGTCCGTGACAACGGACAAATCGGGGGTCTCGTTCAAGGCGTGGTAGAAACCCTGCACGCCCGCCAGCGGCTCCAGCGGCCCATCAAAACCCTTCGCCGCCAATAGCGCCGACCACAGGCCATTGCGCGCGGCGTTGCCGACGCTCAGGCTCTTTGCCGCGGTGCCCAGGCCCTCGCAGAGGCCGGACGATTGCGTGGCAGCAGCGCCAAGCGCCCACACCATCTGCCGCTCGTCGAGCGCAAGGAGCTTGCCGCTTCCGGTGGCGGCGCCGAACACGCCGCAGGTCGAGGTGATGTGCCAGCCCCGGCTATAATGGTGGGGCGAGATCGCCAGCCCGATGCGGGCCTGCACCTCGTTGCCGAGGATGAAGGCGAGCAACAGGTCGGGTCCGCTCACCCGTTGCAACTCGGCAAGCGCCAACAGTGGCGGCGCCACCGGCGCGGTCGGATGAATCACCGTGCGCAAATGGGTGTCGCAGAAGTCATGGACATTGGCGCCGGCGGCGTTGAGGAAAGCCGCACCCAGCGCGTCGATACGCTCGCGGCGCCCGATCACGCTGGCCTGCTTTCCGCCCGAAAATTCCGCGAGCGAGCGCAGCGCCATTTCGACCGGCCCGGTGCGACAGCCCGCCAGTGCCACGGCAAAAAAATTCATCAGCGAGCGCTTGGCCTGATGCCGCACCCGCGATGGAATGTCGTCCCAGCGCGTCGCGACAATGAAGCGTGCGAGGTTCTGCGTAACGCCCGACTTGTCCAAGATGCATGTCCTCTCGAGACCCGGTCGCAGCATCGAACGATCAGGCGCCAAGCGCAACGGCGCCGTCGGTGGACTGGGCATGAATTTGTGCACTATGCTGCCGCCGCGAATAAAGATCCGCCGCAGATGCCGGTCAGCGGAAGCATTTCGGGAGGCTGATGCCGTGCGAACCAATTGGAGGCGTGTGACGCTGGCCTTTGCGCTGACGACCGCGCTGGCCACGGGCGCCGCGCGCGCCGACGAGTATCCCTCGCATCCGATCCGGCTGATCGTGCCCTACGCCGCCGGCGGTGGCGCCGACGGGGTTGCACGCATCATTGCCAAGCGCGTCAGCGCGACCATCGGGCAAACCATCGTGATCGAGAACCGCGGCGGCGCCGGCTCGATCATCGGGACCGAGCTCGTGAACAAATCCGATCCCGACGGCTACACGCTGCTGCTCGGCCAATCCGGACCGATTTCGATCAACCCTGCCGTTTACAAGCAGCTGCCCTATGACCCGCTGAAGGATTTCGCGCCCGTTACGATGACCACCTCCTATCCCTACATCATGGTGGTCAATCCGAAGCTTGGCGTCAAAACCGTGCAGGAGTTCGTCGCGCTCGCCAAGAGCAAGCCTGGCGAATTGAACTACGGCACAGCGGGTATTGGCGCCGCCAATCACCTGGTGACCGAGCTGTTCGACAGCAAGGCCGGGATCAAGATGACGCACATTCCCTATCGCGGCACCGCGCTCGCGGTCACCGATCTGATCGCCGGCCAGGTGCAGGTCGTGTTCGCCGATCCAATCTCGGCACTGCCCCACATCAAGGCCGGCACCCTGCTCGCGCTGGCGGTAACCAGCGAGGACCGCTCACCGGTTGCGCCCGATGTGCCGACCCTTTCCGAGAGCGGCTATCCCGGCTTCGACGCGATCGCCTGGCACGGCATACTTGCGCCAGCTCATACACCGACCGCCATCGTCGACAAGCTCAACGCAGAGATCGTGGAGGCGTTGAAGGACCCGGAAACGAAAAATTTATTGGAAAAGCAAGCGATGCAGATCGTCGGCAGCTCACCGCAAGCCTTCGCCACTTTCATCAGGCAGGATATCGCAGTCTGGAAAGAGGTGGCCGATCAGGCGAAAGTGGATGTGCGATAGGTTGCTGCCTATCGCGTTTTCCCTTGGCACCACCGCACAAACGAGCGCGACGGCGGGAGTCAAACCTGCCGCCGGATCGCCCGGCAGGGCGGGAAGGTCGTCGAAGGTCGGCCCAAAACTGTCACCGCCGCGCTTCGCATACGCATCATGCAACGGGACGACTGGGGCTGGCCCGGTCTTTCGGTGTACACGCCGGATAGCGTCGGCGCTTCGCCGCCGGTCCGGAGAACCTTTCAAGAGATGTCAACCGACAAGATAGCGGCAAAGCCGCCTGCGGCCGGGGACGGTTTGCCGTGGGAACGCCGGCGCTGGGCGATCGCCGCGATCTTCACCGCGCTGGCGATGGCCTCGCTCGATACCGCGATCGCCAATATCGCCCTGCCGGCGATTTCGGCGGACCTTCACGTCAGCCCGGCCGAAGTGGTCTGGGTGGTCAATGTCTATCAGATCGCGCTGGTCGCAACCCTGTTGCCGCTGGGCGCGCTCGGCGAGATCGTCGGCCACCAGCGCATCTATCTCGGCGGGCTCTTGCTATTCACGCTGGCGTCGCTCGGCTGCGCCCTGGCGTGGTCGCTGCCGAGCCTCCTGGTGGCGCGGACGCTGCAGGGTCTCGGCGCCAGCGGCATCATGAGCGTGAATACCGCGCTGATCCGCTTCGTCTATCCGAGCCGCATGCTGGGCCGCGGATTCGGGCACAATGCGCTGGTGGTCGCGACCGCCTTTACGCTCGGCCCCACCATCGCGTCGGGCATCCTGGCGGTCGGCCCATGGCCATGGCTGTTCGCCATCAACATTCCCTTTGGCCTTGCCGCCATGCTGATCGGGTTGAAGACCTTGCCGCCGACACCGCGGGCGAGCCACGCCTTCGATTTTCCCGGCGCGCTCTTGGCAGCCGGCTGTCTCGGTCTGTTCATTATCGCCATCGGCAGTGCCGCGCATCAATCGTCGCCCCATTGGGTCGCGATCGAATTGATTGCGGCGATCCTGCTCGGCGTTGTCCTGACCCGCAGGCATTGGGATCACCCGGCGCCGATGTTGCCGGTCGACCTGTTCCGCCGCGCGCTGTTCGCGCTGTCGGCCGCGACCGCGATCTGCGCCTTCGCGGTCCAGGGCTTGGCCTTCGTGTCGCTGCCGTTCTATTTCGAGGATGTGCTGGTGCGGTCGCAGGTCGAGACCGGTTTCTTCATGACGCCCTGGCCGCTGGTGGTGGCGATCATGGCGCCGATCGGCGGCCGCCTGTCCGACCGGTTTTCCGCCGGACTCCTCGGTGGCCTGGGTCTCGTGCTGCTCGGCATCGGCATTGTGCTGCTCGCAATGCTGCCGGCGTCGCCTGGCATCCTCAACATCGTCTGGCGCATGGTGATCTGCGGGATCGGTTTTGGTTTCTTCCAGACCCCCAACATGAAGGCCATCATGTCGAGCGCGCCGCCACACCGCAGCGGCAGCGCCAGCGGC
>WNGQ01004179.1_pt1 | contig 14787 bp, 17 predicted proteins | sample 5407661 | NCBI WGS metagenome assembly WNGQ01 (sample SAMN13153382, study PRJNA577476) | soil metagenome | isolation source: 60 cm soil or saprolite under Garry oak tree replicate 2 | place: USA:California | collected 2016-06-15 | reverse complement strand
GACGTGCGCTCCGGCGGGCTCGAAGAACTCCTCGATGAGGACGCGCTCGAGCCCCCGTCCCAGCAGCTGCACGTAGGGAAGGCAGTGGAGCTGGCCGTGATCGGACAGCACGTAGAGGTCGTAGTGGTGCTCGGGCACGCGGCGCAGCGACCGGAACGCTCGCCGGTGGCGGGGCCCGTAGGCGTGGGCGAAGACGTCGTAGTCGAGATAGTTGACGTAGACCGCGGGCACGCCGGCGTACAGGTCGCGGGCGACGGCGAGCGTGAAGAGCTGTCGCACCCACACCGAGACGCCGACCTTGATGGCGAGCCACTTCCATCCCCGCCGCGTTTCTCCGACGGGATCGGCGACCACCCGGAGCACGGCCCGTGCGAGCTCGATGATGGTCAGCATACTGGCCTTCACGACCACCCAGGCGAGGACGACGACGGCGGAGAACGCCCGCACCACGCCCTGAGCCGTGGGGCGTTTGAGCATGGCGAAGCTCCAGAGGTTGTTGACGGCGCCGCCCGTGAACACGCAGCCGTAGGCGCTGCCGCCCTCGAGGATGCCGCGGCGGCCGTCGGCCTGGGTATGCTCGACCCACGCCGCGTCGCCGCCCCGCGGAAAGTACACGTCGGAGCGCCGGCGCTTGTCGTGATAGTGAAATCCCGGGATGTCGGGACGCACACCGTACATCGCGCTGAGCTGGAACGCCGGCGTCGACGACGGCAATCCCACCGCCATCGGCTCCATCCGGTACCCGTGACGGGTGAGGAGTCGTCGCACGAACGGCAGGCGGCCCTCGGCCAGCCCCTGCTCGAAGACCGACTGCGACAGTCCGTCGATCTGGACGATCAGGAAGCGACGTCCACCCGGCAAGGGCGCGCGTCCCAGACGCAAGCGTCGGATCGCGCGGTCGAGCAGGCGCTGAATGAGAAGGACCAGCTCGTCGAGCGACATGCGCGTCTATTGTAAACTCCGGGCCACGTGATCACGCCCAACGTCTCGCTCCCTCCCATCGTCGGTGCCGTACGACGGTTCGTGGACGTGGAGGTCGTGCCGGTCGCGTCGGAGCTCGAACACGCCGACCGCTACCCCCACGACCTCGTGTCGCGCCTGCGCGAGCTCGGGCTGTTCGGCGCGCTGGTGCCGCGGGCCTGGGGCGGACTCGGGCTCGACGTGACGACGTACGCGCGGATCATCGAGGAGCTGTGCCGGGGCTTCATGTCGCTGGCCGGCGTGATCAACAGCCACACCATGGCGGCCCTCATCGTGCTCCAGCACGGCACCGAGGCGCAGCGCGACCGCTTCCTGCCGCGCTTCGCCCGCGGCGAGGCCCGCGGCGGCCTCTGCCTCACCGAGCCCCAGGCGGGCTCCGACGTCCAGGCCATCCGCACCGTCGCGCGCCGCCGGGGCGACGATTACGTGCTGACCGGGACGAAGATGTTCGTCACCAACGGCCGCGAGGGCAACACGTTCGCCCTGCTCGCGCTCACCGATCCGGCGGCGACTCCGCGCCACCGCGGGATGTCCTGCTTCATCGTCGAGAAGGGCGCGGATCCCGCGGCCCGTGGGTTCCGCGTGGTGAAGTCGATCGGCAAGCTCGGCTACAAGGGCGTGGACACCGCCGAGCTCGTCTTCGAGGATTTCGTCGTGCCGGCGGCGAGCCTCGTCGGGGCCGTGGAGGGACGCGGCTTCAAGCACGTCATGAGCGGCCTCGAGACCGGACGCATCAACATCGCGGCGCGCGCCGTCGGTGTCGGCCAGGCGGCCATGGAGCGTTCCGTCGCCCGCTGTCGCGCGCTGGGCAGCGCTCCGCCGGCCATCGCCGACATGGCCGCGCGGCTTTCGGGCGCCCGGCTCGTCACCTACTGGGCGGCCGGCATGAAGGACCGCGCCGAGCGCTGCGATCTCGAGGCCGGGATGGCCAAGCTGCTCGCGTCGGAGACGGCGCAGTCACTCGCCCTCGACGCCTTGCGCGTGCACGGCGAGGCCGGGCTCTCGGCGACGCTCGACGTCGAGCGCCACTACCGCGACGCGCCCCTCATGATCATCGGCGAGGGCACCAACGAGATCCAGCGCACGCTGATCGCGCGCCAGCTCCTGGAGCGTTACGGCGAGCGGATCGGCGGGCTGCTGGCGCTGGAGAGCGAGCCCGTCGAGCGCCGGCAGATGCTGCTGGCCGTACGCCAGTTCGTCGAGAAAGAAATCGTGCCGCGCCCGGAGTCGCTCGCGATGCTCGAGGGCCTGGTCGATCTCGGCCTCCTCGGCGCGGTTGTTCCGGTCGAGCACGGCGGCCTCGGCCTCGATCTCCTCACCTGCGCGATGATCGTCGAGGAGATCGCGCGTGGCTCCGCCACCGTCGCGGGCGTGGTCGCCGCGCATCTGACGGCCGCGTGGGCCTTCGCGCGCTTCGGGGACGACGCGCAACGCTCCGCGCTCGCTCGCCTGACCCGCGCCGAGACGGTGGCCAGCGCGGCGCTGGCCGGCACCGTCACGGCTCGTCGCGAGCGGACCGAGTGCGTCCTCACGGGAATGACGACGCCCGCCGACCACGCCGCGCGCGCCGACGTCGTCCTGGTTCGCGCAACGACCGAGGCCGGACACCTCGTGGTGGCCGTCCCGCAACGCGCGCCCGGCCTCCGCATCGGCCAGGCCGAGGACGCGCTCGGCGCGCGCGGCGCCGAGGCCTCCGTGCTCCACCTGGACGGCGTGCGCGTGCCGCTCACGTCCGTGCTCGGCGCGGGCGACGGGCGAGAAGACGTGGCGGCCACGGCGAGCGGCGCGCTGGCCCGGCTGTGGCTCGCGGCGAGCGCGGTCGGCGTGGCTCAGGCCGCCTTCGAGGCCGCCCTGCGCTACTCGCAGCAGCGGAGTACCTTCGGCAAGCCGATCTGCCAGCACCAGGCCGTGCAGCTCGCGCTCGCCGACATGGCGACGTCGATCACGGCCGCGCGCTTGCTGACCTACGACGCCGCGACGCGGCTCGACGCCGACGGCGACGACGTCGCTCCCGGCCTGGCCCGGCTCTTCGCGACCGAGACGGCCTGCACGGTCACGCTCACCGCCATGCGAATCCACGGCGGCTACGGCTACACGACGGAGTTCCCCGTCGAGCGCTACTACCGCGATGCGCCGCGCCTGCTCCTCGCGCTCGGCGGCCCCGAGGCCGATCGCACCGCGCTCGCGGCGCGTCTCGTGATGTGAGTCGGCCCGTGGGCTACGGGCGCTACCTCGAGGAGTTCACCGTCGGCCAGATCATCAAACACTGGCCGGGCCGCACGATCACCGAAACCGACAACACGTGGTTCGCGCTGCTGACCAACAATCAGCATCCCCTGCACAGCGACGCCCACTACGCTGCCCAGACCCAGCACGGTCAGCGGGTCGTCCTCGGCCCGCTCGTCTTCTCCATCGGCATCGGCCTCACCGTGGCCGACGTGTCGGGGCGGGCCATCGCCAATCTCGAGATCGAGAAGATCGTGCACCACGCGCCGACGTTCAACGGCGACACGCTCTATTCGGAATCGACCGTGCTCGACGTCCACGAGTCGCGACAAGGCGATCGAGGTGTGGTAAGTGTCGAAACCCGCGTCCGTAACCAGCGGGGAGAGGTGGTGATGACCTTCCGGCGAAAGGTCCTCGTGCCGAAAAAAACCCATCCTACGCTCGGGGACGGTAACCAACAGCGATAGGAGACTCGCGCTTATGCCGAAGCGATATCTGCTGACTCTGCTCGTACTGCTGTTCGTGGCGCCGTTGATCACGCCCCCGACGTCCGATGCTGATTCCGGCAAGGGCAATGGACGGGGCATCATCGTCAAGCGCGATGCCGCCGAACAGTTCGCCGTGCTGCCCGCTGGTGTGCGATTCCCCGAGGGCATCGCCGCCAACCCGAAGAACGGCGACGTGTTCGTCGGGACGTTCGATCCGAATGGGGACCCGCAGCATCCCAACAAGCTCCTGCGCTTCGACCGGCGTGGCAAGCTGCAGGCGTCGAAGGATTTCGGGGGCATGCCGCTCCTCGGGCTCGAGTTCAATGGAACGGACGGCAAGGTCTACATCTGCAACTTCGGCGCGTCCAAGGTCCAGCGGATCCCAGCCGACTTCACGGCGTCGACGCTGGTCGAGGACGTGGCGACGCTCCCGAAGATCGGACCGCCGGCCGCGCGAACCGAGGGCAATCCCGACGGCAGCTCCGACACCATCATCTTCGGGAGCAACAGCGTCCCGGCCCCGAACGCGCTGGCCTTCAAGAAGAACGGCGACCTCTTCGTCTCGGATTCGTTCCAGGGCGCCATCTTCAGGATCAACAACGCCGTCAACTGCCCCACGCCGTGCTCCGTCATCACGGTGTCCCACGACCCGTTCCTGGCCACCGCCGGCTTCCCGCCGTTCGGCGCCAACGGCCTCGCCTTCACCAGTGACGAGAAAACGCTCTTCATCGCCAACACCGGCGACGACCGCGTCCTGGCCCTGGACATGGCCACCAACAAAGTTTCGGTCTTCACCGAGAGCATCAACGGTGCCGATGGGCTCGTCATGGACGGCTCGGGACGGCTCTGGGTCTGCGCGAACCAGGCCGACGAGGTCGTGGCCCTCAACGCGCACGGGCGCGTGATCGTGAAGCTCGGTGACTTTCAGGGGATCAACAACGACGGAACGCCGCGCGGGTTGCTCTTCCCGGCGAGTCCCGTCATCGTCGGCAACGACATGTTCGTGACCAACCTCGCCATCCCGCTGACCCCGGCGGTCGGGGACGAGCCCGAGGAAGACGTGACGCTGTGGACGATCGCGCGGCTCCGCCTGCCGGGGCCAGACGATCGCGACGGTGATTAGCCACCTGGTGTGACCACGCGCTGGAGAGCGCCGGCCGACGATCGCTGGCCGGTGCTCTCCAGGCGGAGCGGTGGGATAATGACGTGCCCCAACGCTCATGACGGAACGGGCGGTCCCCGAGACCGAAGTCGAAGAAACCACCGGGGCAGAGGTTGCGCCGCCGTGGATGACGATCCTTCACAACTGCGACTGTCACACGTTCGAGCAGGTCGTGAAGCAACTCCAGAAAGCCATCGCGTGCAGCGAGGCCGAGGGCTGGGACATCGCGTGGCAGGTCCACAACACGGGCAAGGCGGTGGTGAAGATCGCGGCCGAGGCGGAGTGCGTTCGCGTCGGCAACATCCTGGCGTCGATCGGTCTCGTGGTGACGGTCGTCCAGTCCTGACCGCCGGCGGAGAGGAACGCCCATCGAGCCCGTCCTCGGAGTGACCTGCCCGCAGTGCCGCCGGCGCTTCGTGCGCCGTTCACACCGGAGCGGCACGGCCGAGCTGTTCCTGAGCCTCGTCTATGTCTTCCCCTTCCGTTGCCAGTACTGCGGTCATCGCTTCCGGGCGTGGCGACCGGGCCGCGGCGACCTCAAGCCCGAGCGACGCGAGTACGAGCGCATCCCGACCGACATCACCGTGCGCCTGTCGGGCCTGCCGGGATCGGCGCGCGGTCGCGCCATCGAGCTGTCGATCAACGGGTGCACGGTCGACACCGACGTCATGCTCGCCAACGGTGCCCAGGTGGAAGTGAGGCTCGAGCCGGGACCGAACGCGCGGCCGATCACGGTGCCGGCGGCCGTGGTCCATTCGATCCGCGCCGGCGGGGCCGGGCTCGTCTTCACCGAGCTGGCGGCGCCGGAACGCGAGCGGCTGCGCCGGCTCGTGCACGATCTCGCGGCACGCGGCGGCGGAGAGGCGGGGTCAGCGGCGCGAGCGCAGCAGGGCCGCTAGGCTAGGACGGATTCGCCGGCCGCGACTCGCAGGCCGGCGCGAACGACTTCGCCAGCACGTCCTTCACGCGCTCGGCGTCGAGACCACGAGCTTCCACCCAGGGCTGGATCGCGGCAAAGGTGGCGGCGGGATCACCGGCCAGCCGCTGGCGCTTGAACCAGTCCTCTTCCGCGGGCAGCCCCATCGCCTCGGCCAGCAGCGTCACGTAATTGATGACGGCGAACGGAGAACGGCCCTCCAGGTCGCAGATCTCGCGCTGGCAGGAGTGATACACGGTCGCCAGCACGTCGACACCGGCCGCGGCGGCCGCCTCGGCCACGCGCGCGACGTGCTCCTGCCACGCCGGGCGCCCCAGCGCGTTGATGTACCTCGAGCTGCAGTGACGGCCGAGCGCGGCGGGGTTGTCGATCTCCACGTACTCGAGCCCGGGGATCGCGCGGAGGATCGTTCGCGTGCTCGTCCAGTCGAGGTCCTGCTGCGGGTGGCCCGTGTGATAGTGGAGGGCCACCCTGCGCTCGATCGGCGTCACGAACGGCACGCGGTCCAGGTGACGCGCGATGAACGCGGTCACGTGCTCGTAGGGAAACGTGACGTCGTGCTCCTGCTTGACCACGTCGTCGTAGTGCTCGTTGCAGGACGGGCACCACATGAGCACCTTCTGCGGCCGATAGGCGGCGAAGTGACGGAGGCTGCCCGCCGTGTAGCCGCGCGAGGCTTCACGCGCCCCGTTCATGTGGTGGATGATCCCGCAGCAGTACGCCGGACCACCGACCGCGTTGAAGTCGAACCCCATCGCCTTCAGCACCGCGGTGACCGTCGACACGAGGTGGGCGGTGCGCAGGACGTTGCAGCCCAGATAGAGGAGCAGGTCCTTGGCCTCGGGATCGTCGGGCGGCCGATCCTCGAACGGCTTGGCCCCGTCCTGGAACTGCAGGTCGGCCAGGAGTCTGATCTCGCCGAAGTACTTGCCGAAGGGAAAGGTCATCGCACCCTCACATCACCGGACCGATGATCCACGGCGCGAATTCCTCCTCGCCCACCCCGCTCAGCTCGCTCTTGCTCTGCTTGCCGGAGGCGACCGCGACGATCTCCTCGAAGATCTGGCGGCCGACGACGTCGAGCGGCGTCCCTTCGAGGATCACGCCGCAGTTGATGTCCATGTCGTCCGTCATGTGGCGGTACATGAGCGAGTTCGTGGCGAGCTTGATGGAGGGCACCGGCTTGCATCCGAACACCGAGCCGCGGCCCGTCGTGAAGCAGATGAGATTGCAGCCACCGGCCACCAGTCCGGTGATCGACACGGGGTCGTGGCCGGGCGTGTCCATGAAGACGAAGCCGCGCGTGGTGATGGGCTCGCCGTAGTTGAAGACGTCCATCATCGGCGTCGTGCCGCCCTTGGTCACTCCGCCCAGCGACTTCTCGAACACGGTCGTGATCCCGCCCGCCTTGTTGCCGGGCGCCGGGTTGTTGTCCATCGCCTCGATGCCGCGGCAGTACCACTCCCACCACTTGTAGCGATCGATGAGCTTCTTGGCCACGCCCTCGTTGATGGCGCGCCGGATCAGCAGATGCTCGGCGCCGTAGATCTCGGGCGTCTCGGCGAGCACGCCGGTCCCGCCGTAGCGGACCAGCTCGTCGACCGCCCAGCCGAGCGCGGGATTGGCCGTGATCCCGGAGTTGCCGTCGGAGCCGCCGCAATTCGTGGCCAGGACCAGCTCGGAGACCGGCTGCTTCGTGCGCTTCACGTCGTTGGCCTGGGGCAGGATCTTGGCCACCTCGGCCACGGCACGCTCGACGGTCTTCCGGATGCCGCCGGTTTCCTGGATGGTCAGGAGCGTGGGCTTCCGCTCGGGATGACCCGGCGCGGCCATGCGCTGGCGCTCGACGAGGACGGCGGCCTGGTTCACCTCGCAGCCGAGGCCGATCAGGATGTAGGCCGCCACGTTCGGGTGCTTGGCGTAGCCGGCCAGCACGCGATGCAACGCGAGGTGGTCTTCGCCGAAGAGCTTGGTGCCGCAGCCGGACTTGTGGGTGACCGCGATGACGCCGTCGATGTTGGGATACGTGACGGTGACGTCCCGGAATTTCTCTTTGACGAATTGACTGACACTTGCTGAGCAGTTCACCGTCGAGACGATGGCGACATAATTGCGCGTGCCGACGCGGCCGTCCTCGCGCTTGAAGCCGTCGAAGTAGCGCATCTGCTCGCGCGAGTAGAAGGTCACCGGCCTGACGTCGACGCCAACCTCGTAGCGATCGGCCGACAGCTCGCCGATGTCGAGGTTGTGGCTGTGCACGTGGTCGCCGACCTCAATGTCCTGCGTCGCGAAGCCGATGACCTGGCCGTAGCGACGGACCGGCTGGCGGGCGGACACGGCCCGGCGCGCCACCTTGTGACCGGGCTTGATGTCGAGGCGCACGGTGATGCGCGTCGGCCCATCCTCCAGCACGGTGCCGGCGGTCAGCTCCTTCTTGGCGATGGCGACGTCGTCCTCGGGCTTCAGCAGGACCGCGCGGTCCGTGAGTGGATAGGTGGCCATGGTGCCCCTCACTATACCCCGGGCGGCCCGGGAGGAGATTTCAGCCGCACGACGACGGCCGGGGCGCGATCGAGCTGGATCGTCGTGTGATCGATGCCGAAGCGCGCGTGGAGCACGGCGTGCAGCTCGTCGAGGAGCCGCTCGCTGTCGGACGGATCGGCCACGACGACGTGAGCGCTCATCGCCTCGCGGCCCGACGTGAGCGTCCACACGTGCAGGTCGTGGACACGCAGGACGCCGGCGACCTCGAGCATCGCCGCCTCGACCCTGGCCAGCTCGAGGTGAGCGGGCGTCCCTTCGAGCAGGATGTTGACGGCCTGGCGGAGGAGCCGCCACGTGCGCGGGACGATGAAGAGCGCGATGGCCGCGCTCACCAGCGGATCGATGGTGGTCCAGCCCGTGAACATCACCGTGGCGGCGGCGAGGAGCACGCCGCACGAGGTGAGCGCGTCGCTCAGCACTTCCAGATAGGCGGCGCGGACGTTGAGACTGGCCGCGGCGCCGCCGTGGAGCAGCCACGCCGAGACCAGGTTCACGCCGAGGCCCGCCGCGGCGATGGCCATCATCGGCCCGCCGAGCACCTCGGGAGGCGCGAGCACGCGCTGGTAGGCCTCGATCAGGATCACGAGCGCCACGGCCAGGAGCAGCAGCGCGTTGACGACGGTGGCCAGGATCTCGACGCGGTAGTAGCCGAACGTCTTCTCGGGCGTGGGTGGTCGGGAGGCGATCCAGATGGCGAACAGCGCCAGGCCGACGCCCGCCACGTCGGTGAGCATGTGGCCGGCGTCGGCGGCGAGGGCCAGGCTGCCCGTCCACATCGCACCCAGGACCTCGACGACCAGAAAGCTGCCGGTGAGCACGAGCACGACCAGCAAATGCCGCCGCGAACGGTGCGCCGCGGTCTCTCGGTGGACGTGCGCCATGGAGCGGATCGTATCAAGTTCCTGTAAAATTCGAGACGGATGCCGGGGAACGTGACGTTCGCCGATCGGTCCCTGACGGTGCACGGCCAGCGCTTCCATCTGACCGACTGGGGCCCCGCCGATGCTCCGACGGTTCTCTTCCTCCACGGTGTCACGGGCCACGCGCGCACCTGGGATCACGAGGCAGCCGCGCTCGCCGGCCGCTTCCGGATCATCGCGCTCGACCAGCGGGGCCACGGCGACTCCGATCCTGCCCCCGACGGCGACTACACGCTCACGGCCCTGACCGGCGACATCGCCGCCGTCGTGGACGCGCTCGGGATCGCGCGCGTGAGCCTCGTCGGGCTCTCACTGGGCGGACGCGTCGCCATCGTCTACGCGGCGCTCCATCCCGAGCGCGTCGAGCGATTGATGATCGTCGACATCGGGCCGGACATCGCGGCGGCCGGGCAGACGCGCGTCGGCACGATGATGGCGCGCTCGCCGGAGCGCTTCGCCAGCGTGGAGGACGCCATCGCCCAGGCGCGCGCGTCCAATCCGCGCTACGCCGACGCGCTGTTGCGCGAGCGCGTCGCGCACGCCTTGCGGCCTCTCCCCGACGGCGGCTATACCTGGAAGTACGACCGGGCCATCCGCGACGCCGTCAGGAACGGACGCTGGCGCGAAGACCTCGACGTCTGGCCGCTGTGGGCGTCGGTCGCCTGCCCCACCGTCATCGTGCGCGGCGCCGAGTCCGACGTGCTGTCGCCCGAGACGGCCAAGCAGATGGTCGACGCCCGACCACGGGCGCGACTGGTCGAGATCCCCGACGCCGGTCACACCGTGCCGGGCGATCAACCCGCGCAGTTCCTCGACGTGCTTCGCGCCTTCCTCACCTCATGATGCGCGCGGTCGGCGTCTTCGCGGTCGGCCTCGTCCTGGTCTGGGTCATCGCGCACGTGTTCTATCTGGGACCGGTCAAGGACGCGACCGAGATGGCGCTGGTCTGGACGGTGTGGGTCACCGTCGCGGCCAGTGTCGTCGCCTCGCTCACCGTGCTCGCCTTCGGGCTCATGGCGGGAGGCTCGCGCCCGGCCTGGCTGCGCTTCGTGCAATCCGCGCGTACCGTCGCGGCCGTCATCGGCTGCGGCCTGATCGTCGTGGGGCTCCTCCACTATCGCGACACCGAGCCCAGCGGCGAGATCCACTGGATCATCCTGGGCCTCGCGATTCTCGTCGGCTCCGGTGTCGTCCACCTCTGGGTCGTCCGCACCCACCGCCGCACCCTCTGAGAGTCAGCCCTCGCCGCGCGGGTCGAGACGGGAAGACTCGAAGCGTGTCGAAGATGCTGTCGACGCCGTGCGCTGGTTGCGCGATCGTCGTAGCGCTTTTGGCGGCGGGTGGCGGGGGTGACTCCCCGAGACCCGTGTCTCAGGGGGTAGAGGGAACCCCGGCTAACAAGAAGGCACGTCCACTACGGTGGATTGCGTGGTCTCGGGGGAGTCACCCGCGCCACCCGCGGGCGATGACCTACGAACGGTCACGCAGCTTGCGCGCGGCCTCGGCCCGCATCTGCTGCATCGCCCGCGTCTCCTGGTCCGAATACCGCTCCTCTTTCCATGGATCGGCGTGCATGTGATAGCCGTTCTGCTCCCAGAATCCCGGTGGATTCACGTCGAGGAACTCGAAGGCGCGCAGCCACTTGGCCGACTTCCAGAAGTAGAGCTTCGGGACCACCAGGCGCATCGGCCCGCCGTGATCCGGCTCGATGTCGCGCCCGTTGTGCTTGAGCGCGAGCAGCACGTCGTCGTCCCGGAGATCGTCGAGCGACGTGTTGGTGGTGTAGTCGGGATCGGCGTGCTGGAGAACCCACTTCGCCTCCGGCCGCGGCTTCACCTGCTCCATGATCCACCGGGCCGACACGCCTTCCCACTCGTTGTCGAGCTTCGACCAGCGGGTCACGCAGTGGATGTCCGAGCGCACGGTCACGCGCGGCAACCGCCGGAATTCCTCCCACGTCCAGGTCATCTCGCGTTCGACGAGCCCGAAGCACCGGAACGTCCAGCGCGCGGGGTCGAAGCGCGGGGTGAGTCCGTAGGTGAGGACGGGCCACTTGGCGGTCAGCGTCTGGCCCGGGGGGACGCGGTGCGCGACGGCCGGATCGACGCGGCTCATGCGATGCCTCCAGAACGCCCAGAGAATTCGGGCCATTGGCCGGCTCCCACTATAATATGGACGCCATGAACGGAGAGCGGAAGCTGGCGATGTTCATCGACTTCGAGAACATCGCCCGCGGGGTCAAGGAGGCCCAGTACAAGCAGTTCGAGCTCAAGCTGGTGCTCGAGCGGCTGCTCGAGAAGGGCAAGATCATCGTGCGCCGCGCCTACGCCGACTGGAACCGTTTCACCGAGTACAAGCGGCCGTTCCACGAGTGGGCCATCGAGCTCATCGACGTCCCGCAGAGCCGGTACAGCGGCAAGAACTCGGCCGACATCCGGATGGTGGTGGATGCTCTCGACCTCGCCTACGGGAAGACCCACATCGACAGCTTCGCCCTCGTCTCCGGCGATTCCGATTTCTCGCCGCTCGTCTCCAAGCTCCGCGAGAACGACCGCTACGTGATCGGGCTCGGCGTGAAGTCGTCGTCGTCGGACCTGCTCGTCGCCAACTGCGACGAGTTCATCTTCTACGAGGACCTGATCCGGGAGACCAAGAAGACGAGCCTGCTGCGCGGCCTGCCCGAGAAGAAGGCCGAGGCCATGGCCCAGCTCATCGACGCCATCCAGGCCCTCCAGCGCGAGAACAAGGAAACGCTGTGGGGCTCGATGGTGAAGCAGACGATGATCCGGAAGAACCCCGCCTTCAACGAGTCGTACTACGGCTACTCGACCTTCTCGAAGCTGCTCGAAGAGGCGGCCAAGCAGAAGATCGTCACCCTCGAGCGCGACGAGAAGAGCGGGACGTACGTCATCACCTCGCTCACCGAGGAGGGTGGCCGGGCCGCCTGATCCTCCCAGGGGGCTCTGCCCCCTAGGACCGTCCCCACGGTGCGATCAGCCGGTCGATCGACAACGCGCCAGCCCCGCCGATCAGGATCGCCAGCGCCATCGCAATGAGGACCAGGTTGAACTCGTAGCCGTGGCCCTTGCCCGGCGTGTTCGAGAAGTTGATGAAGAACCCGTGCTTGCCGTGCACTTTCGCGATGGCCACCAGCATCACCGCGATGATCCCGATGGCGGCCGGCCGCGTCAGGAAGCCGACGAGCATGCCGCAACCAGCGAGCAACTCGGTGAGCGCGGCGAGCGCGGCCAGTGGCGCGGGGACCCCGAGCGCCTGCTTCATGTAGGCCACCGTTCCCCGGAGTCCGGGACCGCCGAACCAGCCGAGCACCTTTTGTGATCCGTGAGCGAAGAACACGATCCCGAGGCCGAGACGCACCACGAGGTTCAACCACGAGGCGTAGGTGCCGAATACGACATCGGCGAGGCCCATGCGTCCCTCCCTGAGGCGGTGTATTCTAGCGCGCCGATGCCCTTCATCCGCGTCGCCAGCGACTCCGAGATTCCCGTCGGCCACGGTCTCTTCGTCGAGAACAACGGGCGCGCCGTGGCCGTCTTCAACCGCGGCGGCGGCCGCTTCGCCGCCTGCGGTGCGATCTGCCCGCACGAGGACGGACCGCTCGCCGACGGCTGGCTCGAGGGCGACGTGGTCGTGTGCCCGTGGCACGGCTTCGACTTCGATCTCGACACCGGCCAGTGCCGCGTCGACGCCGATCTCGCCGTTCCCGTGTACCCGGTTCGCGTCGTCGGCGATGCCGTCGAGGTCGATCTGCCGTGACCGCCCCGCCCGTCAGCCTCTACGTCGATCCGGCGTTGCGGGCGTGGGTGGAGCGCCGGCCCGGTGTCCACTGGAAGACGCTGTGGGAGGAAGGCGACCGCCGCGCCGTGCTGATCCGCTACGACGCCGGCGCCGTGATCCCGCGCCATCGCCATCTCGGTGACGAGCAGATCTGGGTGCTCGAAGGCGCGGTCAGCGACGACACCGGCGTCTGTCGGGCCGGCGCCTACGCGCGCCGGCCACCCGGCTGCGTCCACACCGTGACCAGCAAGGACGGCGCGCTCGTGGTCGCCCTCATGTCGGGCTCGACGGAGCCATGTTAGGCTGACGCTGTGGCAGAGCGGGCCGTGGCGCACGTCAGGAAATTTCTCGGCCAGCGCCTGCGTGCGCTCCGCAAGCAGCGCGCGCTGAGCCAGGAACGCCTGGGCTCGCTCTCCGGCCTGTCCGGCAAGTTCATCGGCGAAGTCGAGCGCGGTGAGAAGTCGATCTCGATCGACAGTCTCTATCACGTCGCGGTGGCGCTCGAAGTCCCGCTGCGCCTGTTGACCGACGTCCGCGCCGGCCGGCGCGCGGTCGCGCCGAGTGAGGACGCCGAGAAGATCTTCGCGCTCGTGGCCGGCCACCGGCGGCCCGCCGACGTGCGGCGCGCCCACGAGGTGTTGAGGGCGATGCTGGGCGGCACCTGACGGTACAATACGCGCACCTGACCGAGCGCACCTTCACCATCGAGGAGACGTCATGCCGGTAACCGTCCGCTGGGCCCAATGCCTCACGCGTCCCGTGCTCATGATCCCCGGCCCCACCGAGCTGCCCCCGCCCGTCATCCAGGCGCTGAACCAGCCGCCGACGATCCAGTACGACCGCTCCTTCGACGAGGGCGTGCTGGAGCCGACGACGCAGGCGCTGCGCGAGGTGTTCCAGACGAAGGGTGAGGTCATCTTGATGCCGGGCTCGGGTCGGACGGCGCTAGAGGCCGGCGCCGTCTCCGTCATCGAGCCGGGCGATCGTGTGCTCATCATCGGCGCGGGTCAGTTCGGGATCCTGATGCGCGAGATCATGAACCGCGTCGGCGCCGAGCTCACGGAGTTCAGCGTCGAGCTCGGCCAGCCCCTCGACCTCGCGAGGCTGGCCACCGAAGCCGAGCGCCTGCGGCCCCGGCGCGCTGTTCCTCCTCGACACCGTGTCGTCCATCGCCGGGATCGACGTGCGGACCGACGAGTGGGGCGTCGACCTCAACATGACGGGCTCGCAGAAGTGCCTGGCCGCGCCGCTCGGCATGGGGCTGGTCTCCGTCAGCCCGCGAGCCTGGGAGGCTATGGAGCGGCGCAAGCGCCCCGCGACCTCGTACACCTACGACCTCCTGCGCTGGCGCGAGTGGTGGATTCCCGTCTCACGCGGCGGCAAGGTGCCCGACGGCTCCGGGCGGCGCCAGCCCGTCTCCATCCCGACCCATCTGACGTCGGCGATGCAAGTCGCAGTCCGGCTCATCCTCGAGGAAGGCCTGCCGCAGCGCTTCCGCCGTCACGAGATCGCGGCGAGCGCGCTCCGCGCGGGCGTGATGGGAATGGGGCTCGAGATGTTCCCCGATCCGTCGCTGTGGTCGAACACCGTGGCGTCGATCAGGGCGCCCAAGGACGTGGAGACGGCGGCCGTCGTCCAGCGGATGCGCGATCAGTACGGCATCCTGATCGGCACCGGCCTCGACAAGATCCGCACGACGACGCTGCGCATCGGGACGATGGGCATGACGGC
>WNGQ01008887.1_pt1 | contig 14788 bp, 13 predicted proteins | sample 5407661 | NCBI WGS metagenome assembly WNGQ01 (sample SAMN13153382, study PRJNA577476) | soil metagenome | isolation source: 60 cm soil or saprolite under Garry oak tree replicate 2 | place: USA:California | collected 2016-06-15 | reverse complement strand
GGGTTGGGACCACGCAGCCTGACGCAGAAGCAGGCAGAGCCCGCCCCCTTGTTGCGCGGCCAGCGAGAGACGGCGCGTTGCGGTCAAATCGGCCGCCTGCCCCTCGCCCGCGAGTTCCCCGATCACTGCTGCCATGCCGCGGGTCTTCAAGGCTTCTTCCATGGCCCAGAGCGTGTCGCGCGAGGTGGCCGTCCGCACCATCAACAGCCGCGAGGAAGCGAGCCCGAAGAGGTCGCAACCCAGCCCGTAAAGCGTGCCCATCTCGAGAGCGGCGAAATCCTGCTGCACCCAGATCACCGGACCGTTGCGCGGGACAAGCGTTGAGAGCGCCAGGGCAAAGCCACTTGCCGCTCCATTATGGAAAGGCGCGAATGGCGCGAGCTCGTGCAGCTCTCCAAGCCCAAGCCCGCCTTTGAGCGTCGCATCGGGCGCGCCCAACGAAAGCAAAGCATCGGGGCGATTCCCTTCGTGAAGGTTGGCCCCACTAAGGCCTTTACTCGGGACCATTTTCTGTTTTATGTTCTCTTTTCGTTCTTATTGATTCCGCGACTCTCCCTTGGAGTCAAGCAGAGCTTTTTACGGAACTTTTTGGGGGCACTTTTCTTAAGCGGATATGGCCGATCCCATTCCCCGCACTCTTGCCGGACTTCTCAGGGGCGAAGCCCAATGCCGGCGCTGTCCGCTCTATCAGTTCGGTACTCAGGTCGTGCCAGGCGAAGGACCGGAACATGCACCCCTGATGATGGTGGGCGAACAGCCGGGAAACGATGAAGACCTCGCCGGCCATCCCTTTGTCGGACCGGCGGGCCGCATGCTCGACCGCGCGATTGCCGAAGCCGGTCTCGACCGCAAGGCGATCTTCGTCACCAATGCCGTCAAGCACTTCAAATTCGAGCCGCGCGGCAAGCGTCGCCTGCACAAGCGGCCCAACGCCTATGAGATCGAACGCTGCAAATGGTGGAACGACATCGAGCGTGCGCTGGTCGATCCCAAGCTCGTCGTCGCGCTCGGCGCCACTGCCGCGCGCAGCCTGACGGGAAAGCCCGTCCCCATCAATCGCCTGCGCGGGGAAGTCCTGCCGCTCGACGAGGAACGTAAGCTGGTGGTCACCATCCATCCCTCGGCGCTGCTGCGCATCAAGGATTCGGACGACAAGAAGCGGGAATTCACCGGGTTGGTCGATGATCTGCGCCTTTGCGCCAAGATTCTTCGCAGCGGTTAGTGGAACATTGGAACGCATTTGCCGGCGGAATATTGCTACCCTTGCGTCATGCAGGGATCACCGCAGAAAAAAAGACGCCCAAGAGTTCGTAAGAGCCATAGCGCGAACCAGACGGAGCACAGCGAAGCGGCGGACATAACGCGCGCCTTGGACGCGCTGCTGCAGGGCTCGCTAAACGACCCATTCACACTGCTTGGACGTCACCACACCCCAGAAGGATGTGTGGTGCGCGCCTTTTTTCCGGGCGCCATTACCGTGGAGGTGCGCGCCGCCGAAGACGGCAGCTTGCTCGCGCCGCTTGCTCCCTCCCCGACGCATGAAGGCGTTTTCGTCGGATCGATGCCTGATGCCGGCCGCTATATCCTGCGCATCCAATGGCCGGGCGGCATGTACGAAACCGAAGACCCTTATGATTTTGGGCCCTTGCTGAGCGATCTCGATCTGCACCTCTTTTGCGAGGGCACACATTGGGACTTGCCGCATCGCTTCGGCGCCAATGTCGCAACGGTTGACGGCGTCGAAGGTGTGCGCTTCGCGGTGTGGGCGCCCAATGCGCGGCGCGTTTCGCTGGTCGGCGATTTCAACAGCTGGGACGGCAGGCGCAATCCCATGCGGCTGCGTCACAGCGCCGGCGCGTGGGAATTGTTCATGCCCCGGCTCAAGCCCGGCGAGCGCTACAAATATGACATCACCGGCAGCGATGGCACCCATCTGCCGCTGAAAGCCGATCCTCTAGCGCGCGCCACCGAGCCCTCGCCCGCAACCGCTTCGGTGGTGGCGCGGACCGAGGCATTCGCCTGGACGGACACCGAGTGGATGGCGACGCGCGCGGCCACGCAAGCACCCGACGCGCCGATCTCGATCTACGAAGTCCATGCCGGTTCCTGGATGCGCCCCGATGGTCAGCCCAACGGCACGTTGGATTGGCGTGGTCTTGCGACACGTCTAATCCCCTATGTCACGGGTCTGGGATTCACCCATGTCGAATTGCTGCCCATCATGGAGCATCCTTTCGGTGGCTCATGGGGCTATCAGCCGCTTTCGCAATTCGCCCCGTCAGCCCGCCACGGCGCGCCCGAGGACTTCGCTCAGTTCGTCGATGCCTGCCATCGCGCCAATCTCGGCGTGATCCTGGATTGGGTGCCCGGCCATTTCCCGAACGATCCACATGGGTTGGCGCGCTTCGACGGCACCGCGCTTTACGAGCACGAGGATCCCCGCGAAGGCCTGCACCGCGATTGGAACACCTGCATCTACAATTTCGGCCGCAGCGAAGTGCAGGGCTTCCTCATCGCAAGCGCGCTTTATTGGCTCACACAATTCCATGTCGACGGTTTGCGCGTCGATGCCGTCGCCTCCATGCTCTATCGCGACTATTCGCGCGAGCCTGGCGAATGGATCCCCAACCGCTATGGCGGGCGCGAGAATCTGGAGGCGATCGAATTCCTGCGCCGGCTTAACGGCATTGTCGCGGAGCGCTGCACGGGCGCCATCACCATCGCCGAAGATTCAACCGCATGGCCGGGCGTCACCGCGCCGGTGTCCCATGGCGGTCTTGGTTTTTCGTACAAATGGAACATGGGCTGGATGCACGACACACTGCGTTATCTTGGCCGCGATCCGGCGCACCGCAAATGGCACCATGACGATCTGACCTTCGGCCTGCTCTATGCGTTCTCCGAGAAATTCATCCTGCCGCTTTCCCATGACGAAGTGGTGCATGGCAAATATTCGCTCTATGGGCGCGCGCCAGGCGATGATTGGCAGAAATTCGCCAATTTGCGCGCCTATTTCGGATTCATGTGGACGCATCCGGGCAAGAAGCTTCTCTTCATGGGCAATGAGATCGGGCAGAAGCACGAATGGAGCCATGACGGGCAGATCGCGTGGGAAAGTCTGTATGACCCCCGCCATGCCGGCTTGCAGCGCCTGGTCGGCGATCTCAACCGGCTCTACAGCAGCGAGCGCGCGCTGCACGCCGATGCCGACCCGTCGGGGTTTCGCTGGATCGTCGGTGATGATTCGGCTCAGAGCGTCTTTGCCTATGCGCGCGTGGTTCCCGGCGCGAAACCGATCATGGCGGTTGTCAACATGACTCCGGTGCCGCGCTGGGAATATCGCCTTGGCGTGCCCGTCGCCGGCCGCTGGCGCGAGCTCATCAACACGGACTCGAACGCCTATGGCGGTTCCAATCTCGGCAACGGAACCTGGGCGGACAGCCAGCCGCAGCCTGCGCATGGCTGCGCGCAATCTCTCTCGCTTTTGCTGCCGCCGCTCGCCACACTCGTCCTGCAACCCGAAAATTAGATGACTCCATGAGCGACGCCGCCCTCTTCGCTCTCGCGACAAAGGCCGGTTTGGAAATCGATTGGGTCGACGCGGCGGGCGAGCCTCACTCGGTCTCGCCGGACACATTGCGCATGGTGCTTGATGCTCTGGGTCTTCTCTCCACCAGCGTGGCGCAGATCGCTGAGAGCAGCGCGCGACTCGACGAGCAGAGGCACAAACAGCCGCCGCTGGTAACGAGCTGGGCCGGTGAAACATTCATGGCCGGCGGCCAGGTTCTGACCGCGCCCGATACACCCGGCTATCATCCGCTGACGGTCGATGGCGCCCAAACCATGGTTGCCGTCGCGCCGCCTCGCTGCTTTGAGATAGCAAACATATCGGACAAGCGTCTCGCGGGACTAGGCGTCCAACTCTACGCTTTGCGCGGCGGACATAGCGCGGGCTTTGGCGACTTCGCGGCGCTCGCGGAATTTTCGCGCGAAGCGGCGAAGCGCGGCATCGACGCCATTGGCGTGAGCCCGACCCATGCGCTCTTTCCAGCCGATCATTCGCATATCAGTCCCTATAGCCCGTCCAGCCGGCTCTTCCTCAATCCCCTTTACGCGGATTTGGCTCTCGCGGGCCGCGAATTTGCGCAAGATGAGGACGCGGAGGGGCTGATCGACTGGCCCCACGCCGCTGCGGATAAATTCGCCGCGCTGAAGCGCGCTTATCAAGCGATGGAAAACAGCGATGCGTTTCGCACCTTCTGTGACGAGGCCGGCGAACGCTTGCTGCGCCACGCCATTTTCGAAGTGTTGGACGGGAAATTTCGCGCGCAAGGCCTGTGGGGCTGGCGGCAATGGCCGCAAACCTATCGCGACTCGTCCAGCTCTGCCGTTGCCGAATTTGCCCGCGAACATCGCGATGACGTCGATTATCATCGCTTTCTCCAATTCCTCGCTGCGAAAAGCGCGAGCATGGCACAAAGGACGGCACGCGAAGCGGGAATGGCCGTCGGCCTGATCGCCGACCTCGCCACAGGCGTTGATCCCAATGGCAGCGATTCCTGGTGCGCGCCGAAGGACTTCCTGATGGGCCTGACCATCGGCGCACCTCCCGATCCATTCAATTACGCGGGTCAGGGCTGGGGCCTCACGGCATTGTCGCCTAGCGCGTTGCGCGACAGCGGGTTCGCCGCCTTCATCGCGCTGCTGCGGGCCAATATGGCGCATGCGGGCGGCCTGCGCATCGACCACATTATGAGCGTGATGCGCCTCTGGGTGATCCCGGAAGGTGCCGCGCCCACCGAAGGCGTGTATTTGCGCTATCCGATGGACGATCTGATGCGCCTGGTCGCGCTCGAATCCCATCGCCACCGCGCCATCGTGATCGGCGAGGATCTCGGAACGGTGCCTTACGGCTTTCGCAATTTGCTCGCGCATCGCGGTCTCGACGGCATGCAGGTGATGTGGTTTGAGCGCGAATGGGGCCCGTTCACTCCGCCTTCGCGCTGGCGCACCAACGCGGTTGCCATGACAACGACGCATGATCTTCCGACGGTCGCGGGTTGGTGGCGCGGGCGCGACATCGATTGGCGCAGCGAGCTTGGGATGAACCCGCGCGGCACCGACAAGCCAGCCGAGCAGGCGGCGCGCGCGGCGGACCGGAACCTGCTTTGGGCTGCCCTGGAACATGCCGGTTGCGTGCAAGGCGATCCACCGCCGCCAGACTGCCCGGAAGCTGTCGTGGATGCACGATCCACCGCCGCCAGACTGCCCGGAAGCTGTCGTGGATGCATCCCTTGCCTATGTCGGGGCGACGCCTTCGCGCCTTGCGATCATACCCGTCGAGGATGTGCTCGCGCTTGACGAACAGCCCAATTTGCCCGGCACGGTCAACGAGCATCCCAATTGGCGCCGCCGCCTTCCGGCCGGCGATGTTTTCGCGGCTTCAGGCAGCGAGGATCGGCTCACGCGGTTTTTGCGCGCGCGGCGAAGCTGATCAATGTTCGTAGCCGGTTGAAACTTTGCCGCGGAAGATCCAGTGCGCGTAACCAAGATAGGCGAGCGTAATCGGCAAGATGATGGCGGTGCCGACGGCGAGGAACATCAGCGTGTCCCTTGAACCCGCGGCTTGCCAGATCGTTACGCCGTACGGGATCGCGTAAGGCCAGAGGCTGATGCCAAGTCCGATGAACGCGATGATGAACAATCCGACCGACAGCAGGAACGGCAGGTAATCGCGCCTTCCCGCAACCGCGCGCCAGATACCGAACGCCAGCACGACAGTCACGAAAGGCACCGGCCAGAGGAACAGGAAATTCGGCAAAGCAAACCAGCGATCCCTGATGAAGGGATGCGTAAACGGCGTCCAGATGCTGACGATGCCAATGAAGAGCAGCGTGGCCGCCAAACTCCATGGCGCGAGGCGCCTCGCAAAATCCTGTGTTGTTGCTTCGGTCTTGAATATCAGCCAGGTCGCGCCGAGCAGCGCATAACCCACGACCACGCCAAGTCCGCTCGCCAGGGCGAAAGTGCTGAAGAAGGAGAATGTCGTGCCGGCGAACTGGCCGTCACGGACCGGAACGCCGTCGATGAAGGCGCCCAGCATCATCCCCTGCATCAAGGCCGCGATTCCCGACCCCGCCGAAAACGCCCAATCCCACAGAAACCGCGATTGCGTGGCGCGAAAGCGGAATTCGAAAGCGACGCCACGGAACACCAGCGCGAAAAGCATCAGCATCAGCGGAACATAAAACGCCGGAAGCACTGCGGCGTAGACGACAGGGAAAGCCGCAAACAACAATGTGCCGCCCATCACCAGCCAGGTCTCATTGCCGTCCCAGACCGGCGCGACGGAATTCATCATGGTGTCGCGTTCTGGGTCCGACGGCGCGAGCAGAAAGAGAATGCCAATGCCGAGATCGAAACCGTCCAGCACGACATAAAGAGCAATCGACAGCGCGACGATGAGAGCGAAAACCAAAGGGAGATCGAGCGCCAATTCGTTACTCCGCCGGGGTTCGCGCCGGCGCGGAGTCTTGTCCGGGCCGCGCCGCGAGCGGTCCATGACGAGGGCTCGCAGCATGGGGACCAGCCAGAACGATGCGAACGGCGAAATAGAAGAACGTCGCAAGCAAGATGAAGTAGACGACGATGAACAGCGCGAAGGAGCTCGCGACGGCCGCGGCATCCACCGGGGCGACGGCCTCTGCCGTGCGCATCTGCCCGTAGACGATCCAAGGCTGACGACCCGTTTCGGTCACAGTCCAGCCCGCCAATATCGCGATGAAGCCGAGCGGACTGGCGAAAGCACAGATGAAGCTGAACCAGCCCGTGTCGTACAGCCGCCCGCGCCAGCGCAGCCAGAGCCCCATCCATGCGATGGCAATCAGGATGAGTCCGCAGCCGACCATGATGCGAAAGGCAAAGAACACGATCGGCACGTTGGGGCGGTCTTCGCGCGGCACCGATTTCAGGCCCCGCACGACGCCGTCCGTGCGGTGGGTGAGGAGGAGACTGCCGAGTTCGGGGATGTCCACGGCGAAATCGTTGCGCTCGCGCGCCGTGTCGGGCCAGGCGAACAGCGTAAGAGGTTGGTGGGCTCCGCCCTCCCAATCAGCCTCCATGGCTGCGACTTTGATCGGCTGATAACGAAAGCTGTTCAGCCCATGCAAATCCCCGATGACGAGCTGAAGCGGCGCCAGCACCGCGGCGATCGCCAAAGCGAGCGAGAATCCCGCGCGTGCAAAGCCAAGATGCTGGCGCCGCCAAAGGTACCAGCCCATCACGCCGATGACGACAAAAGTCCCGGTGAGATAGGACGCGCTCATCATGTGTGCGAAACGATAAGGGAAAGATGGCGAGAATATTGCCGCCTGCCAGGTTTCGATCTGGAAATTGTTTCCGTCCATGCGAAAGCCCGAGGGCGTCTGCATCCAGCTGTTCGCCGCGAGAATCCAGAACGCGCTGGCGACCGCGCCAAGGGCCACCATGAAGCAGGAGAAGATGTGCAGCCGCTCGGGAAAACGGTCCATTCCGAACAGCATGATCCCGATGAAACCTGCTTCCAGGAAGAACGCGGTCTGCACTTCATAACTGAAGAACGGGGCGATCACATTGCTCGTGCGTGCCGCGAACACGCTCCAATTGGTTCCGATCTCATAGGAGAGGACGAGGCCGGTCACCACGCCCATTGCGAAGCCCAGCGCGAAGAGATGAATCCAAAAGCGCAATTGCTCGCGGTAGACCGGCTTTCGGGTGGCGCGCCACAGAAGCGTCAGAACCACGATAAAACCGGAAATCCCGATCGTGTAGGCCGGCCATAGAATGTGGTAGCCGATGGTGAAGGCGAATTGCAGCCGCGACAACAGAACCGCGTCCAGGCTCATCAAAGGCCTCTGCCGTCAGGCGTGTGCGCCCTTTTCGAAAAGCCGGGAATGCAGGCTCTGCGCGTCGTGCTGGATCTGGCGCAAATGCTCGGCATCCCGGAAACTCTCGGCGTAGAGCTTGTAAACGTCTTCCGTGCCGGAGGGGCGCGCCGCGAACCAACCCGACTTGGCGACGATCTTGATGCCGCCGATGGATTCGTTGTTGCCCGGAGCTCTGGAGAGCGCAAGCTCAATAGGCTCGCCCGCGAGTTCCTTGACATCGAGCTGATCGGGATCAAAAGCCTTCAAGATTCTCTTTTGCTGGGGCGTCGCCGGCGTGTCGATGCGCTCATAGAAGGAGGGGCCCAATTCCTGGGTCAGCCTGTCGTAAAGCTCGCCCGGATCGCGCCCCATACGGGCGGTGATTTCCGCCGCAAGCAAACCTAGGATGATTCCGTCCTTGTCGGTAGTCCACACCGTGCCGTCGCGGCGAAGGAACGATGCGCCAGCGCTTTCCTCTCCGCCAAATCCGAGCGTGCCGCCGAGCAGCCCGTCGACGAACCATTTGAACCCGACGGGCACCTCCACCAATTTCCGCCGGAGCTTTGACACCACGCGGTCGATCATGCCGCTGCTGACGACGGTCTTGCCGATGGCGAAATCACCGCGCCACTCGGAACGGTTTTGGCAGAGATAGGAAATCGCCACGGCAAGGTAATAATTCGGATTCATCAGGCCGCTGGAGCGGGTGACGATGCCGTGGCGGTCGGCATCCGTGTCGTTGGCGAATGCCACGTCGAAATCCTCGCGCATGCCGATCAGCCGCGCCATCGCGTAGGGCGAGGAGCAATCCATGCGGATCTTGCCGTCCCAATCGGCGGTCATGAAGCGGAAGGTTGGGTCGACGGCGTCGTTCACGATCCTCGCGTCGATGCGGTAGCGCTCGATCAGCGGCTGCCAGAGATGGACGCCGGCGCCGCCCAACGGATCGATGCCGATCTTCACACCCGCAGCGCGGATAGCCTCCATATCGATGATTTTGTTCAGATCGGCGATGTAGGCGTCGATATAATCGTGGCGCTGTACGCAATCGCACTTGCGCGCTCGCCCGTAAGGCATACGGTTGACGCCTTTCAGGCCGTTCGCGAGGAAGTCATTGGCCGTGCGCTCGATCCAATTGGTCGCATCGACATCGGCGGGGCCGCCATTGGGCGGATTGTATTTGAAGCCGCCATCTTCGGGCGGGTTGTGCGAGGGCGTGATGACGATCCCATCCGCCAGGCCGCTGTTGCGCCCCCTGTTATGGGTGAGGATCGCGTGCGAGATGAGCGGCGTCGGCGTGTAGCCGTCCGCGGTATCAAGCATGGTGGTGACGCCGTTGGCGGCCAGCACTTCGACAGCGCTGGCAAGCGCGGCTTCCGACAGAGCATGCGTGTCGATGCCGACGAATAGCGGTCCATCGATGCCTTTCTCGCGGCGGTAAAGGCATATCGCCTGGGTGGTCGCCAAGATATGCGCTTCGTTGAACGCAGCGTCGAAGGCCGAACCGCGATGGCCCGACGTTCCGAAGGCCACGCGTTGCTCGGGCACTGACGGATCGGGTTGCTGAGCGAAATAGGCCGTCATCAGGCGCGGCACATTCACCAGCATGGAAGAAGGGACCGGCTTTCCCGCGAGCGGACTAATCCTTCCGGTCATTTCATTCCTTCCCGCGTCACCTCAGGATGACACGCAAATGATAAGTCGCGCCATCGCCGTTCAACGCTGGGCGGAGGTCTCTTGATTCGTGGCAGCTTTGTTCGCCTATGCGTCCCGCGCCGCGAACGCCATGCCGATAAGCGATGCGCCTCCGAAGATGAAGTCGATGCCGATGATGATGCCGAGCGCCCAGATTGCTGCGAAAGGCAGCAGCCAGAGGATGATCCCAGCCAAGAAGAGATCGATCACACCGTTGAGGAACAACCAACCCCAGCGTGCCGGCATCTGGTGGCGGTGGTCATAGGCGAAAAGCATGGATGCGATACCCTCGGCCACCAGATAGACCGCCAGCACGACGGTGAGCGACACCGCGCCGGCGAACGGCCAGCCGACCAAATACAGGCCCGCGACGATGGTGATGGCGGCGGAGATCAGCGACCACCAGAAGCCTGGGCCATGACGGCGCATCAGCGTCGTTACCGCACCGACAACACCGCCCACCAGAAACAGCCAGCCGAGAAATATGGCTACGGCCAAGCTGGCGAGTGCGGGGATGAGCATGGCTCCTATGCCAAGGACGACAAGCACAATTCCTTCTACAAGGAAAAGCTTCCAATGGCTTTTGATGGATTCCGGCCAGAGCACGGAAGCCGGATGGACGTCAACCATGATCGCCTCCTGAAGAGGCCCCGTGATCAAAACAACATGCCGCCGGATTCGTTCCTATTAGCCAAGCTTGCCGACATGGGCTTCGAGCATCGCCCAGGCTTTGGTCCCGAAATGATCTTTCCAACGCCGGTAGAAATCGGCGAGCAGGGGGCGGAAGCCGCTGGTGTCGGTGGTGGTGAACATCATACCGCGCTTCTTCAAGGCGTCCTCGAGCGAAGCGTTCAGCGCGATATTGTCGGCGCGTTGCAGCTTCACATATTTGACGGCGTTGCGTTCGATCGCATCCCTCACATCCGCTGGCAATTTGCGCCACATAGCGAGATTGGCGAGGAGATTGTAACCCGACCACATATGCGAGGTGAGACTGACATAGTGCTGCACTTCGTAGAGCTTGAACGCGTCCACGATGGCAAGCGGGTTTTCCTGTCCCTCCACCATGCCGCTCTTCAACGCGTCGTAGAGTTTGTTGGTGTTGATGGCGATGGGCTCGGCGCCCAGCGATTTGAAGCAATCGTCGAACATCTGGCTCGCCGGCACTCTAAGCTTCATGCCTTTCAAATCGGCGACGCTGCGCACCGGATGCGTTGACGTGGTGATGTTGCGAAAACCATTCTCGAAACAAGCCTTGGGAAGCGCATAGATGCCTTTGGTCTCAGCTTCCTGACGCAGCAGATCGCCGAGGTCTCCGTCCAAGGCGGCATAGACCTGCGGGTTGTCGCGGAATGCAAACGGCATGCCCTGGATGTCCGCGATGGGAACTACTTCGCCTAGGATGCCGCCCATCAGCGTGTAGAATTCCAGCTCGCCCGAGATGAGCATGTCGCGGGCCTGGGGATCGCCGCCCGGGATATTGTCATTGCCGGCGAAGGTCTTGACCCGGACTTTGCCGCCGGTTTCCTTTTCGACCGCCGCCCACATTTCGTTCAGCCGCTTGTCCAGCGGCGTCCCGGCGGTTTGGTTGTGGAATTGGCGCATCTCGATGGGCGCAGCAGCTCGGGTGGCCCGCGTCGAAATCATGGTGGCCGCCGCCGCGGCGCTGGCGCCAAGCGTAAAGCTTCGCCGGGAAATGGGCTTCATGTTCGCCTCCCTGTCGCCACGCAGAATCGCAGAATTGCGACCGTCACTCAATGCGGCCCGCATGTCCGTTCGGTGCTTGCGATCAGGGCCGGATGTAAACCCAGCCCTGCTCCTCGAGCTCGGCGACGCGCACGATGCCGGCCGGTACCACGCCGACGCCTTCGATGGGAACCACCTCGTGGCCTTCGCGCTTTTCCGCTGCGGCCTTGGCGTTGCCGCACATGCTGTAGACGATGCCGGGGATTTCCTTCTTGACTTCGGCGAGGCGATCTTTCACCGGCGATTTGTCGGCGCGGAACATGGTGATGCCCGGCCCATAGGCCACGATCTCGACCTGAAACTGCTCGCCCCTGGTGTCATAGAGTTTCTTGGCATTGACCGCATTGCCGAGCGCCAGCATCATGCCTTCGGTGTCTTCGCGTGACACCTGGATGACCATGCGGTGCAGCTTCGGCGTGTTTTGCGATTGGGCTGTGTGCATCCCCAACAGGAATGCCGGAACCAGCAGGACGGCGATGGCGATGGCGGCGCGAAAACCCTTGAACATAGTGCTCTCCCCTAGGAAACTTCGCGCACGGTAAGAGGCGTGGGTTCAATCTACAAGCCTCAAGTGGAAATTCCATAATCTTCGCCTTATTGTGCCGAAATATTCGGGGAAGAACCCATGAAACACATGCTTGGAATTTGCTTGTTGTTTGGGCTGGCCCTGGCCGCCGCCGCGCCATTGGCGTTGGGCCAAACGAGTGAGGCCTGGCCCCAGCCTAACCCCGAGAGCTTGCCCGCTGGTGCATTCAAGGACACGGTGCTGTACGGGCGAAAGCTGTTCACCGAGACCTATAGCGTTGTGGGACCGGAAGTGCAGGACAAAGCCATGCGCTATTCCGGAAACAATTTGTCCTGCCAGAGCTGTCATCTTCAGGGTGGCACACAGCGCTTCGCGATCCCGATGATCGGCGTCTACGGCCTTTTTCCGCTTTACATCGCGCGCGAGGACGAAGTGCGCACCCTGGAAGAACGCATCGAGGGCTGCATGGAGCGCAGCATGAATGGACGCGTACTTCCGCTCGGCGGCAAAGAGATGAAGGCGCTCGTTGCTTACGTGCAGTTCCTCAGCACGGGCGTGCCGGTGGGAAAGTCGCCGGAGGGGCGAGGCTCTCCGAACCTTGCTTTGCTGTCGCGAGCGGCCGACCCGAAACGCGGCGCGGGCGTCTACCAGGCAAACTGCGCCGCCTGCCATCAGCCCGACGGCCATGGCAAGCGCAACGGCGTGCCGGGCGACGCGAAGGGCTATCTCTATCCGCCGCTCTGGGGCCCCGACAGTTTCAATGACGGCGCAGGGATGCACCGCCTCATCGCGTCGGCGAGCTTCGTGCGCGCCAACATGCCGTTCGGCACGCATTACGACGCACCGGCGCTTTCGTTGGAAGATGCCTGGGACGTGGCCGCCTACATCAACACGCAGGAGCGGCCGCATCGCGACCATCTGGATGCCGATTATCCCACCCGCGCCCGCAAACCCGCCGACGCACCCTTCCCGCCCTTCGCGGACACATTTCCTCTTGAGCAGCATCGGCTCGGACCCTTCCAGCCGATCCTGGACGCGCAGAAGTCCGCGGCGGCACGTTGATATCCCTGCAGACGATCCTGGCGCTTCTGTCGGGCGCAGCCGTCGGCTTTTCACTGGGGGTCATTGGTGGCGGCGGGTCGATCCTTGCCGTACCGCTCTTGCTTTATGTCGTCGGCATCGAGGATGCGCATATTGCCATCGGCACAAGCGCATTTGCCGTCGCGGTCAACGCCTTCGTCAATCTGTTCAGCCATTGGCGTGCCGGCACGGTTCACTGGCCATGCGCAATTCTGTTCGGGTCGGCAGGGGCACTCGGCGCCGCTATCGGATCGACATTGGGAAAACTGGTGCCCGGCGAAAATCTCCTCTTCCTCTTTGCTCTGGTTATGATCGCGGCCGGTGTGGCCATGCTCCGGCCACGCCTGGCCAGCGGCAATCCACGCGTACAAGTTACGCGGCGAATCGCGTCGCGGCTGGTGGGCCTCGGGCTTGCCGCAGGGCTGATTTCGGGATTTTTCGGCATCGGCGGAGGATTCCTGATCGTGCCCGGAATCATGCTTGGCAGCGGCATGCCGATTCTCAACGCGGTCGGCTCATCGCTCTTTGGTGTCGGTACATTCGGGCTGACGACTGCGGTAAATTATGCTCTGTCCGGATTTGTCGACTGGCAAATCGCCGCGGAATTTGTTGTCGGCGGCGCCATCGGCGGCGTTTTCGGAATGAAAGCGGCGGTTGGGCTAGCCGCAAAGAAACGTGCCCTGAACTATATCTTCGCCGGCGTGGTGTTCAGCGTCGCCGCCTATATGCTCGTGCGGACCGGCCTCCATCTTTTCGCGATTTGAGGCGGTTCGGAGCCTGCCGCGAAAAAGCCATTTTCCGCCCATTACGCCCATCTTGTTTGGTTCCCGCGACTTCCTACATTTTCGTTGGAAACGGTGCCTCTTCGGGGCCGTTTTTATAAGCATCGGTCGCCCGTAAGGGGATCGGCAAAGCCGCTGAAAGGAGGGCTTTGAGCATGGATCGCAGTCTGTTCAACAGCCCATTTCTGCTGGGATTCGAGCACATTGAGAGGCTGCTCGAGAGAACCGCCAAAGCGGACTCCTATCCGCCTTACAATATCGAACATACCGACGAGAACAGGCTGAAAATCACGCTGGCGGTTGCCGGATTCAAAGCCGAGGACCTCAGCGTGAGCGTGGAGGACAACCAGCTTGTCATCCGCGGGCATGTGACCGATCCGCAGGACAAGACATTCCTCCATCGCGGTATCGCCAGCCGGCAGTTTCAGCGCAGCTTCGTTCTTGCCGAGGGCATCGAGGTTCTAGGGGCCGACCTCCGCCACGGGCTTCTGACCGTCGAATTGGAGCGTCCGCGTCACACAAGCGTTGTACGTGCGATACCCATTCGTTCAGCAGAGGTTCACCCGGGTGATGCTAGGAATCGAAATTGAGTAAGGAGGCCAAAATGAGAAAAGAAGAACAAGAAGTCTTCGAAGATGACGAATCCCCGGAAATCGAGGATTTGGATGGGCCGGTATTCGAAGGCGCCCGCCTAGCTTACATCAAGACCATCGGGCTGGACGAAGCCAAGGCCATGGGCCTGGTCGTCCCGTCCGAGATCCGCTTGCCGGCGAATGTAAAGCTCTATGCGTTGCACGCTGCCGATGGGACAACCCTTGGCATCACCGACAATTGGGCCTCGGCCTACAGCGCGGCGGTGCAGAACAATTTCGTGCCGTTAAGCGTCCATTAACCCTGTTTCGCGCACTCGCGCTTGCATAACCGCAAGCGCGAGGAAGAAGAGGCCGATCAGAACCGCAGCCGCAGCAACGAACAGCGCATTAATGATGTTCGCCTCTCGTGTCATGAGATAACCGGCCACCAACGGTCCGGCTATTTGGCCAACCCCGAACCCC
>WNGQ01009702.1_pt1 | contig 14792 bp, 13 predicted proteins | sample 5407661 | NCBI WGS metagenome assembly WNGQ01 (sample SAMN13153382, study PRJNA577476) | soil metagenome | isolation source: 60 cm soil or saprolite under Garry oak tree replicate 2 | place: USA:California | collected 2016-06-15 | reverse complement strand
CCTCGAGCGCGTGGTCGAGTCGGGAGCCAGGGCACTCGCCGATCAGTTCCATGACGAGCTCGCCGACCTTGTCACGGGGACTATCGAGCGGTGGGACGCCGCCGAGACGTCGAGCCAGCTGGAACTGCTCCTCGGGCCCGACCTGCAGTACATCCGCATCAACGGCACCGTGGTGGGGGCCGGCGTGGGACTGGCCTTGCACGCCATAGCCCTCGCTCTGGCCTGATGGCGGCGGCTCACCCCGACTCCATCACCCCGGCGAGTCCGGAGAATGAGTCACCGCCAGGTGGAGACGCTGCCATCATCCACGCAGCGGAACCACCAGTCGAGGCTGTACTCGTCGGGCGTCAGCGCGACCTGGTATTCCACCGTGCCGTGACTACCGCCGGCCAGGTCGGCGCCCGCGTTCCGCAGCAGCCCGGCTATCGCCACGTTGTCGGCGGCGACCACCGCGGTGAAACGGCAGATGCCCGCCTGGCGGGCACGTTCGGACAGCTGGGCTAGCAACTCGGTGCCCAGTCCGCGGCCTTGCCAGTCGTCGGCGATGGTGACGGCGATCTCGGCGGCCTGCGGGTCGTCGGCATCCCGGACGTAGCGGGCGACGCCCACGCCGCGCCCGTCGGCCGGGCTCAGTGCGGCCAGCGCCTCGTGGTCGTGATGGTCGACGTCAGTGAAGTAGCGCAATTCCGCTGGAGACAGCGTGTTCTTGTCCGTCAGGAACCGCATCTGGCGGGACCGGGCGCTCAGCCGGGCGAAGCCGGCGGCCAGCAGCGGCGCGTCAGTGCTGCGGACCTGCCGGATCAGCACCTTGCCGCCGGTGCACCCGGGCGAGATCCTGCTTGAGGAGTTCCTCAAGCCGCTGGATGTGAGCCAGTACCGGCTGGCCAAGGCGCTTGATGTCCCGGCCGGGCGGAGCGCATCGCCGGCCGCGGGCGCACGGGAAGCCAGGCGTTCCTCTTCCTGCTCCCAGTCGATGGGTGAGTCGGTCACGGCGCCGAGCTTGCCAGGTCGGGAGCCTGATAGCCGCCGGTCACCTCGGCGAGCAGTTCGGCGAAGGTGATCGCCGTGTCGTCTTCGAACAGCGGGCCGATGACCTGCACGCCGACGGGCAGGCCGGCCGGCGTGAGACCGGCCGGGGCGACCACGGCCGGCAGCCCCGGCAGCGATGCGTGGGAGATCCAGAAGGGCTGCTCGCTGTAGGACCGTTCCCCGTCAGGTGTGGTGATCCTGCGCTCGTCGAAGGGCCGAGAGTCGTGCGTGATGGCCGTGGTGAAGTTCGACGGGCACACGAAGACGTCGATATCGGCGAAGTAGTCGGCCCAGGCCGCGCGGGCGGCCATGCGCCGCTGTTCCTGCTCGCTGACCTCAGCAACGGTCGCGTCGCCCTGGCCCAATTGCTGGAAGGCGAAGAACAACCCGACATGAAAGCCGAACGATTCGGCACTCTGCCCCGGGTCGACACCCGCCGGCCATCCCTCGACCACGGTGGCGCCGGCCCGGGCGAACGCGTCCACGGTGTCGGACAGCCGCGCGCCGACCGCGCCGCAGACACGAGCGTGCCGGTCATCCAGCACGACGCCGACGCGAAAGTCCGACAGCCGGGCATGCCGCGCCGCCGGCAGCGTCCAGGAGTATGCCTTCGCCGCCGGGTCCTCGGGTCCGGCGGTGACGCGAAGCGCCGTTCGCAGGTCGGCGGCCGTGCGCGCGAGCGGCCCCACCGCAGACATGTACATCCGCTCGCTCGGCGGCGCGGGTGGTCCCGGCGGCTGGAAGCCGGTCAACGGGGTGATCCCGACGCTGGGCTTGAGACCATACACACCGCAGAAGCTCGCCGGGATACGGATCGATCCCACCAGGTCCGAGCCGTACTCGAGAAACGTCAGCCCAGCGGCCACCGCCGCGGCCGAACCGCCCGACGAGCCGCCCGGCGTGCAGGTCACATCCCACGGATTGTTGGTCACCCCGTACAGCTCGTTCGCGGTCTGTGCGAAATCCCCGAGCATGAACGCGACATTGGTCTTCCCGACAATGATCGCACCAGCCCGCCTGAGCCGGCGAACCACCGTCGCGTCCCAGTCGGCCACGGACCCTTGGAACGCCGGATTGCCCCATGTGGTGCGCAGCCCAACGACGTGGAAGGCATCCTTGATCGTCATCGGCACGCCATGCAGGGGACCCACCGACTCGCCGCGGCCGATCGCCTCGTCCGCAGCCGCAGCCTCCCGCAGCGCCGCCTCGTACCGCAGCTCGACGACCGCGTTCACCACCGGATTGACGGCGTCGATACGGGCCAGCATCAGCTCGGTCAACTCGCGTGAGCTGATCTGCTTGCGGGCGATCATTTGCGCCGCGTGGGTAGCCGATAGACCGAGCACCTCATCCGAACCGGTCGCCAACCGCTCAGCCATCAGTCTGCTTCTTCCCGATAAATGACCCGGTGTCGAAGAGTAAGACGAGCCAGCATCCCGAAACTCATCGGTGCGCATCGGTGCCCACGACTTCTCACCGGCGCACGGCACCGCGAGGAACCTGCCCGATGCGCAGACCTCATTGCGCACGGTCGCAGTGGAGGATCGTCTCTCGGGACCGCCGAGTGTTCCACGTTCGGACGGGGTGCCGTGATGGCGTGCTGGGCAGGAGGTTCTCTCCGTTCTGGGTATCGGCTGGTGGCGAGAAGTTGTACGAGCCCAGGTAGACACGGGCCGTTGGCTGGTCGTAGTCAATGACGGCGAACTTGTGGTGCATGCGGATCCCGCGGCCGCCCGTCGGCTCCCTGGAGAAGGGCAGTGATCCCGCCTCGCCATTGGCGAAGCGCGCAAGCGGCCGGTGCGCCAGCTCACGGTTGCCGGCCGATCTGGATGATGGCCCGAGCTGACCGGCGGGATTCGACGAGCGCGTGCGCTTCAGCGGTCTTGCCCAGTGGCATGATGCCGGCGGCCCTCGTGGTGAAACCGCCGATGGCCAGGTGCCTGTTGATGGCTTGCGCGGCGTCGGCGAGTTCGGTGGCGGTTGCCAGGCTGATGACGAAGCCGATCACGCTGATGTCCCGGGTGAAGATCGGCAACAGCGATGTTTTTGGTGGTTGCGGCTCCACCCCGGCGGTGACGATGATCTTCCCGCCGGAGGCGGTCATGAGCTCCATCGCGTTGAGCGGCATCCGCCCAGAGGTGTCCCAGTGGATGTCGGCGCCGCCCGGCGCCACATCGAGGACCCGGCCGGCGAGGTTGGGGTCGCCGAAGTCGAATACCGCGCTGGCTCCCTGCTCGAGGCAGCGGGCATGGTCGCCGGGACGGGCGGTGGCGATCACGCGCAGGCCGGCCTCGTTCGCGAACCGGACCAGCGCCGATCCGATACCGCCCGCCGCCCCTCCGACGAGGATCGTCTGTCCCGCGCGGGCGCGGGCCCGATGGTGCAGGCCGATGAACGCGGTCGCGGCAGAGTGGAATGCGGCGGCGGCCTCTGTAGTGACCGCGCCGTCCGGCAGCGGGTAGAGCCTATCGCCGGGGACGACCGCGTACTCGGCACACGTGCCTTGCCGGCCAGCGTGACCCAGGCTGTTGGACCAGACGCGGTCACCCGGTGAGAATCCGCTGCCCGCACCGGCGGCGGTCACGGTGCCGACCAGATCGCGGCCGGTCACGAACGGCAACGGCATCAGCGTGGGCCAGCGGCTGGAGCGGATGAGCGTGTCGACCGGGTTGATCACCGCGACCTCGACCGCCACCAGCGCGTCTGTCGGGCCAGGGACCGGGACGGGCAGCTCGCCGACCTCGATCGCCTCCGCGGGCCCCGGTTGGCCGAAGAAGGCAGCACGCATCGTCGCTTTGTTGGCTATTTCCTGGGCTGCTGACATTTCGCTCCTCGTCGGGTCGATATGGTCTCAGCAGTACGACGACACAATCCCCCGGAATGTCAGGCGGCGGGCCCGCCTCACATTCCGGTGCGCTGTCTCGTCGAACGGGTGAGGGCAGATGCGGCCAGGGAAGGGCGGCACCATGAACACCCGATCCGGGCCAGGAGGCGGCCGGCCCGACCCGGGCCTGAACGCGATCATCAGCGAGCGGCGCCGGCTGATCAATCTCGCCTACCGGCTGCTGGGCTCCCTGGCCGCTGGCGCTAGACGGCAGCGATCCCGCCGTAGGCCCAGGCCCGGTCGGCGTCCGGCCCTGGATCACCGCCGTCCGGCCGCCAGTAGGAGACCAGGACCAGCCCGGGGCCGATTAGCTCGCGCCCGTTGAACATGCGCAAGATCGCGTCCTTGCCGCGGGGGATGAGCGCGGCGCCGCTGCTCTCGGCCACCTCGGAGTTCGCGCGCATCTTCGCCGGCCAGCGCGCATCTTCGCCGGCCAGCGCTCATCGGTGACATGCGAGATAACCAGGTAGCTACCCGGCGCGAGCGCCGCCTGATATCGGGCCACGACGCCGGCCGGGTCGTCGGAATCCACGATGTGGTGCAAGCACCCGACGAACAGCAGCCCGGCCCGGCCGGGTGAAGTCGAGCAGTTCCCCGGCCCTGGACAAGACCTCGTCCGCGTCGCGCAGGTCGGCCCGGACAACGGCGGTCGTGTGGTTCCGTGCCAGCGCGGCGTGATGGCGGCGGGCGCATCCGGCCGTGCACCTGTGCCCGCGGATCGGGTCCTAGCGGCATTAGCTGGCGTTCGTGTCGTTCCCGCCGCCTATACCGCTGTTCGTCATCCGCACCATGGCAGCCGTGGGGCTCAACAGCCCGGGAAGAGGACAGTCGCCTGGCGCAGACAATCCCACAAGCAGCATTCCAGGAACGAAAACCATACGCGTCAGCACGCACCGCCCCCCAGCTCGTACTCATTTGCCGCTTGGGCCCCGTCCCGGGTACGGGTGCTGGCGAGCGCATGGCGGATCGCGGCGGCTGGATCGCCGAGGTGGTAGACGCGTTCGCTGGGTTCGATGTTGTCGAGGAACTCCTGGTATCGCACGGCGTACGCGAGATGCGCCAGCGGTTCGGCGATCAGTAGCGCCTCGGCGGGACGTGACCGGGGGACCGCGGCGGTCCAGGCTGCGATCCAGGCGTCGGCCGCCGTGCGGCGCCGGTCAGCCGGCAGGTAGTCGATCGCGCGCAGCCCGTCGAGCACTGGGTTGCCCAGGTGTGCGTCGGCGAAGTCGAGGACGACCGGTGCGCCGTCGCCGCAGCGCCAGTTGCCGGGGTGGAAGTCGCCGTGCACCACGGTATCGGGCAGGCCGCAGTCAGCCAGCATCTCCCACCGCCACTGCAGGCTTTTCGCGGCGCGCAGTTCCTCCGGGCTCAGTTCGGTGCCGACCGGGCCGTCGAGCAGGTCACGGACGGCTGCTGCCAGGGTCTCCGGGCGGCGGTCCGGGATGGCGTGCGGCGGCTGGTCGATGCGGGCCTGCGTGGCGGCCAGGCGATGTACGGCGTCCGCCACGGTCTGTGGGGACGCATCCCAGCAGTCCGTGCCGGGAACATCAGCCAGCAGCAGCCGACCCGGCGCGCTGGCCAGGACGGTCGGCACCAGGTCAGGATCGACCTCAGCGAACGCGGCGATCGCGGTCGGCTCGGCGGCGGCGAAGGCGGGGATGGCCTTGAGCCAGACCGGGCCATCGGCGGTTGGCAAGCGGAAGAGCCCTGCCAGGTTCCAGGTCTTGCGCTGCGCGGGCCGTCCGGTGAGGTCGACGTACTGCGATGCCCACCTGAAGAGTTCCCGCACGCCCGGGAACCTTCGACGGTAAGCAGCCGCAGGACGACGACCGGCACGCCCAGCGTTTCCTCCAGATGCGTGACGACCGGCTCGACCTCGGCCCACCACGGGATGTCGACAGGGAACGGCCCGACCACCCCCGCGCACGCGCCGCCGTGCGTCACCACCGCAGTCACCATGCGTCCCATCCCGCCAGTATGACCAGCCGTCCTCAAAATCCTCACCGGGTAACGAGCCGGTGCGCCGGTATGTGACCGGCGGGGTCGCAGCTTTTGCGCATTAACCAGAACGCGACGCCAGCAGGCTGGTTGCAGGTCGGCAGGCTGGCGTCTGGGTCCGGCTCCTAAGCGGCCTCGGTTCCTGGCTGGTCTGGCTTGTCGGGGCTGCCCGGTGAGCCCGAGGGCTCCGCAGGTGAGGTCGCGCGCCGCTGGATGGCCCCGAGGCTGTCATGGAGCGCTTGCCAGACGCGGGCGAGGCTGGCGCTGGCCGGGAGGTCACCGCGGATGGTGCCAGGCGGGCTGGCCATGTCGCCGAGCGCCTGGAGCGCGGCGCGGCCAAGATCGACGATCACCGGGTCGGTTGCCTCGATCGTGAGCTGGTTGCCGGTCACGCGGATCAGCATCTGGCGTCGGCCGGCCTCTTCCGGCTGCTCGTCGCTGGTGCCGGCGACGTCGGCGTTGCGGAGTGCGTCCCTGGCCTGGTCCAGGTCGACGCCGAGGGCGGCGAGGGCCCGGGCCGCGGCGGTATCGGGATCACCAAGGGCGGCGAGCAGCAGATGGTGCGAGCCGACCGGCTGTGATCCGGCCAGGCGGGCGGCTTCGCTCAGGCTGGTGTCGGCGGCCGGCGTGGTGCGCAGCTCCGCCGGCTCGCCCGGCTCGGGCGCCTCGCCGGGGTCGGCCGCGGAGCGGCGGCGTAGCCAGCGGCGGCCCCGGGTGGCCTCGGTCGGCACCGTGGACAGCAAGTCGAGCACGGCCATGCGGATCGGCATGAGGTCGGCGGAGTGCTGCTTCAGGACCTGCGCGCCGGCGCCGTCGCCATCCCGCATCACTCCGAGCAGGATGTGCTCGGTGCCGATGTAGTCGTGGTGCAGTTGCAGGGCCTCGCGGAGCGCGAGCTCGAGGGTCTTCTTCGCGCGCGGGGTGAACGGGATGTGCCCGCTGACCGTGCTTTTCCCGGTGCCGACAATGGCCTTGACCTCTTCGCGGGTGCCCTCAAGCGACATCCCGAAACGCTCGAGGGCGCGGAACGCGAGGCCGCCGGGCTCGCCGAGGAGCCCGAGCAGGATGTGCTCGGTGCCGATGTAGTTGTGTTGCAGTCGCCGGGCTTCCTCCTGGGCAAGCACGACAACGTGCCGGGCGTGGTTTGTGAATCGCTCAAACATGGAACCACCGTGCAGCACACTGGATACCCAGTCAATACCATGCTATTAACAGGGTGAGTTCAGGCGTTTCCAGGATGGGAGGGTCACGTAGTCATGGACTGGGAGGACCGGCTCGACGAATGGGAACTCGAACTCGAGCTGGCCGCCCAGCTCGAGGGCTCGGACTGGGTGACGCTGGAACGGGCGGCCGCTGACACCGGCGCCTCCCGTGCCGCCCTGCGCAACTGGTACCGCACGGGGCAGATACCGTCCCGGCTCGTCGACGGGCCGCACGGGCCGCAGAGACTGGTGCCGCTCGCGCTCGTCGCCGCGCGCGCTGAGGCCTCCCCGCGACTGCGCCGCACCGCACAGCGGCGGCTCGCCGATGAGGCCCAGCTGGAGATCCTCCGGCATCGGGTTGACCAGCTCGAGCTCCGGCTGGCCGCGCTCGAACGGCGTCGGCCATCAGACCCGCCCGCCTGAGAGGCTGGCGGAACGCGGATCGTCCTGCTCGGTCCCCTGGAAGTGCGCGACGTGGCAGACATAGTCAGGCCCCCCTGCCCGTTGGATTCCGGTAGGGGGCCTGCTATGTGCTAGCGAACCTCCAAGGTATCCATCACCTCGTTCGTGGTGTCCGGCTCAGTGACCGCAGCTGACCGTGAACTTCTCCCATGCGCCCACCCTGGTTGCATCTGAATGGATGGTGTCGGTGGTCCGCCCGCCGCCGCCCACGGCGGTGAGGTAGTGGCCGTCGATCGTCTGGATGTCATACACGCCGAACCCGAGGGAGTTCAAGGTGAGCTTCTCCCAGGCCTGCAGCTGCGTTGCATCCGAATGAATCACGTCCGTGGTACGCCCGCCGCCGCCCACGGCGGTGAGGTAGTGCCCGTTGGTGGTAAGAAGGCCGTACTGGATGACCGGGGTCCCGGACCCCGAGTCGATGAGCGTGAACTTCTCCCATGACCCGATCCTGGTCGCGTCGGTGTGGATCACGTCCGTGGTGCGCCCGCCGCCGCCGACCGCCGTCAGGTAATGGCCGTTGACGGTCTGGAAGACGCAGCCGGGGACCGGGCCGTTGATCGGGTTGCCGGTCGGCGCCGCCGACGCCACCCCGCTCAGGCCCACCCCGCCCAGGCCGCCGATCACGACGGCGGCAGCGGCAATGCCCGCGGCCCGCCCCAGCTTGTTCTTGATGTTCATTCTTCTTCTCCCCTGTGTTCCGAATGACTTGCCATAGTTAAGCCGGACGCACTGACAGAGCGCTGGAACCGAGCTGAAATACGTCGTATGCTGCGGGCCGCTGGAGCTCCGGGGAGCGGTGATCCCGGTCAACCGAACCCAACCGCCGGAAACACCGTTAGCGAGATAGACCCATTGAATCCGCCCCGGCTCATCGGGCGCTTGCTGAACGTCTGATGTCGCGCGGGTGAACATCACCTCGCGCCGTCGCTGGGCATTGCGAAACCGGGTGAAGACTTGGGAATGTCGGGCGAGGTCTTCACCATATGAGGAGCCGCTGGCGATGCCAGGGAAACGTCGGGCGCGGACTGTAGTGCTGGCCGTATTGCTTCTCGCGGTAGCCACGGCGTGCGGCACCAGCGCCACGCCGGGCGTGATCGGCGCGGGTGCGCGATCGGCGTCGGGAGCGGCTGGTACCCCGGCCGGCGCGATTGTCGAACTGGGCAGCGGACTGCTGATGCCGCTGATGAAGATCTGGGCGGCGACCTACCACCAGCAGGTGCCCGGCGTGACCGTGAGTGTCAACGGCGGTGGGTCGGGCCTCGGGATCGCGTCGGCGATGGACGGCAAGGCCGACATCGGCGCGTCCGACGCCTACCTGTCCAGTGGTGACCTGGTGAAGGCCCCGTCCCTGCTCAACATCCCGCTGGCCGTCTCCGCGCAGTTGGTCATCTACAACCTGCCCGGGCTGCCCCAGGGCCGCCACGTCATGCTGAACGGGCAGGTGCTGGCCGGGATGTACGACGGGACGATCACGCGCTGGAACGACCCGGCGATCGCGCACCTCAATCCGAGCCTGAACCTGCCGGACATCAAGGTGATGCCGGTGCACCGTTCCGACAGTTCCGGTGACACGTTCCTGTTCACCAGCTACCTGTCGACCCAGGATCCGGTGTGGAACAACGATCACGGCTACGGCACGACGGTGGCTTGGCCGCCGGTCTCCACTGCCATCGCTGCCAGCGGAAGCGCCACCACGCTGGCCGATTGCGCGAGGATCCAGGGCTGCGTCGCCTACAACGGGATCAGCTACCTGACCCAGACGCTGGCCGACAGGCTCGGTTACGCGGCGCTGGCGAACGCCGTGGGCAAGTACACGCTCCCCACGGCGACAGCCATCAAGGCCGCAGTGGCCCCCTTCGTGGCGCTGACGCCGCCCAACGAGACCATCTCGCTGATCGATGGCCCTGCGGCCGCCGGGTACCCGATTCTCAACTACGAGTACGCCATCGTCAGCACCCGGCAGCCGGACCCGGCCAAGGCCAGCGCCGTCAAGGCGTTCCTGAACTGGGTGATCACCACCGGTAACTCCCCGTCGTACGTAAGCCAGGTGAACTTCGAGCCGCTGCCGCAGGCGGTGGCCATCCTGGCCGGCCAGCAGATCGCGAGGATCGGCTAGTGGCCCACACCACGACCCTCGGCCGGGTTCTCCCGGCCGCCGCTCACCGGACCCTCGCCGGGCGAACCCCGGGCACCCTGTGGGTGCTGATGGGCGCCCTGGTGCTGCTGTCCCTGGCATCGGGGGGGCTAAGCGGCTGGGCGGTCAGCCAGCACTCGGACGCCGCCTCCTCCGTGGCCGCCGTGCACGAGCCGCTGAGCCTGGATGCGCAGCAGATGTACGAGGCCGTCGCCGACGCCGACGTGACCATCACCGGGTCGCTCCTGACTAATCAGCAGCCGCCCCAGGACCGGCTCCAGCGCTATAGGACGGACATTGCCGAGGCCGCCGCGAGCCTGGCTAAGCTCAGGGACGCGGGCGGGAACCCGCAGCTGACGGCGGCCATTACGGCGTTTTCCACGGGCCTGCCGCTCTACACCGGCTACGTCGCCCAGGCCCAGGACCTGTACTCGGTGGGCTACCCGCTGACCGGCGGCTCGTTCCTGCAGGTGGCCTCCGAGGAGGCCACCTGACGCTGCTGCCCGCGGCGAAGACCATTTACGCCCAGGAGAACGCCGCCACATCCGCGGCGAGCGACCAGGCGACCGGGCTGCCGACCGTCATCGTCGCGCTGGTCCTCGCGCTCGGTGCCGGCTTCGCGCTGTACCGCGCAGCGCTGGCTGGCCCGCCGGACCAACCGGGTGTTCAACTACGGCCTGGTCGGGGCGTCCGTCGCCCTGATCGTCAGCGTGCTATGGCTCGCCGCGACGTTCGCGGTGGCCCGTTCGGACCTGGACACCGGGCTCGGGCAGGGCGCACGCCCGGCCGAGGCCCTGGCGCAGGCCAATATCGACATCCAGCAGATCCGGGGAGACGCGATCCTCAACGTGATCTCGCGCAGCGGCAGCACGTCCTTCGATACGGACTTCAACACCGTGAAGGCCGAGATCGGCCCGCTGCTCACCCAGGCGGCGGCGGCAGGCAACGCGCAGGCGGCGCCATACCTGGCCGCGGCGCAGCGCGATGCCCCCGGCCTGGTACACGGCGAACGAGCAGGTGTACAGGCTGGGCGCGTCCGCCCAGTACAAGGCCGAACGCGACAGGGTGATCGGGACCGGCCCGGGCAGCTCGGCAGCGGGCTACAACCAGCTGGAGCACGACATCTCCCAGGCGCTCGCAGCCAGCCAGCAGACCTTCCGGTCCGGCGCGAACTCGGGTGCGGGCGCGTTCGGCCCGCTGGAAGGCGTCGTGATCGCGGCGTCGCTGCTGATTGCGGCGAGCTCCGCCTGGGGCCTCAGCCGCCGCATCGCCGAGTACCGCTGAGCCGCGTTAGCACTGCGACCAGAGTCATCCCCGGCGGGGACGATCGCATTCAGTCAGGTTAGCCGCGGGTGATGGTGATCACGGTCCACGCGCCCAGGTGGATACGGTCACCGTCCCGCAACGGCACCGTTTGGCCTGGTGGGACGTCCTTACCGTTGACCAGGATGCCGTTCGGCGAGTCCTGATCGACGACGGACCAGCTCCGGTCCGGCCCGGCGATCAGCACGGCGTGCAGCCGCGACACTCCCGGATCGGCGGGCGGGCCAGTCAGGTCGATCTCCGGCTCGATGTGGCGGGACACGCTCCGCCGCCCGATGCGGACCCTGGTCCCGGAGAGCCGGAACCGCCGTTCGGGGACGTGGGCTGGAAAGCTGATCAACGCGGCGTCCTCATCGCTCACCGCCCGCACACTGTCGTAGTAGGCACGATCCGCGGCCACCACCGCGGTCCAGGCTCCCGCCGCAATCGGCGGGAACAGCGGGCCTGGCGGCGTCGACGGGGATATCGCAGCCGGCGCGGGCGGGGATGTTCCGGCCGGAAGCTGCGACGCGGGTGAGTCCGGCGGAACAGTCAGCGGTACTGTCGCTGCGGCTCGCGGTGCCACCGGCGTTGCGGGCGCCCCGCCATCAGGGACGGCCGTTCCGCGCGCCCCGGCATCGGCCGGCGCCGCGGTCACGGTGCGTTGGCCGGCAGGCGCGACGAAGGGTACCCGGGCAGGTGGACGTCCCGGCCCGGAGGAATCGTAGGGCTCCACGCCGAGGGCTTCCCGCAGCGCGTCGGCGAAGGCGCCGCAACTGCCGTACCGGTCTTCTGGCGCCTTCGCCAGTGCCCTGGCCAGCACCTGGTCCACGGCACCCGGCAGGTCCGGTCTCGACGAGGTCACCCGTGGCGGCGGCGCGGACAGATGCGCATAAAGCACCGCCATCAGCTCTTCGCGCTCGAATGGCCTCGAGCCACTCAGCAGCGTGTACGCCACGCACGCAAGAGCATACTGATCCGCGCGACCGTCCACGGACCGGCCGCTGATCTGCTCCGGCGCCGCGTAATCAGGTGTGCCCAGGAACTGCCCGGCCCTGGTCAGCCCGCTCAACGACAACACGCCCCTGGCCAGCCCGAAATCCGACAGGTACACATGCTCCGGCCGACCAGGACCCACATCCACCAGCATGTTCGCGGGCTTGACATCACGGTGTACCAACCCGGCACCATGCGCGGCATCTAGCGCCGACGCCACCGGAGAAATAAAAGCCGCCGCGCGCCGCGGCGGCAGACCGCCCTCCCGCCCAACCACCACGCGCAGGTCATCGCCAGCCACGAAACGCATCGCGATGAACAGCACGCCGCCCGCCTCGCCGGCCTCGTAAACGGGGATGATATGCGGATGGTCCACCGCTGCGACCGCCCGCGCCTCCCGCGCAAACCGTCGCCGGACCGTCTCATCCCCTGCCAGCAGCTTCAGCGCCACTACCCGGCCCAGTCGCTCATCACGCGCGCGGAAGACTGCCGCCGTCCCGCCCACGCCGACCAGCCGCTCCAGCAGGTACCCAGCCACCCGGGAACCAGGAACGAGCCCGGTCAGGAAACCACCTAGCTGCGCAGGGGAATCTCCCGCCACCACCCCTCCTCCCGGCAGCCATCATGCTCATCCTAGTTTGACAGCAAACGGCTCCGGCCGCCCTTCTCGGCGGGTTTGCGCTCACGCCGGCGTTCTCGCTGCCGAGTCGCATGTTCATCGAACTTCATCCACACCAACATGAATATTGCCTTGGCGCCTCGGCAGGGCCGCTGACGCCATCCCACCCTGGCCAACCGCCGGCGGAGCATCGGGCCTCGTGGTCGCAGGGGGTCAGCACATCTTCGTAGTACTGGGCGTAGCCTGTCTTGTCGGTATCCATCGTCGTCGGCGATTAGGGGCGGATTCGTGAGAGCCGAAACAGGCGAGGCAGGCATCGAGTACGAAGTGACCGGACAGGGTCGGCCGGTGATCCTGTTGCACGGGTTCCCCGACTCGGGACGGCTGTGGCGCAACCAGGTCCCGGTCCTGGCCGACGCCGGGTTCCAGGTCATCGTCCCTGATCTACGCGGCTACGGGCGCTCGGACAAGCCCGGGACCGCCGCTTCGTACTCCTTTCCCTCGCTGGTGGGAGACGTCATGGCCGTCCTTAGCGATGCCGGGGCTGAGCGGGCCCACGTCGTGGGCCACGACTGGGGAGCGGCGCTGGGATGGGTATTCGCGTCGCTGGTGCCTGACCGGGTCGATCATCTCGCCGTGCTGTCGGTCGGCCACCCCTCGACGTTCCGAAGGACGCTGGAACAGCGCGAGAAGTCCTGGTACATGCTCTTGTTCCAGTTCGCTGGCGTCGCCGAGCAGTGGCTCAGCGACAACAACTGGGCCAACTTCCGCTCCTGGGCCCGCCACCCTGACTCCGAGGCCGTCATCACCGAGCTCGAGGCCACGGAATCTCTGACGCCCGCTCTCAACTGGTACCGGGCCAACGTGCCTCCCGAGTCCTGGGTGGCGCCTCCCGTGGCGTTGCCGGCCGTGCAGGCGCCGACCATGGGGATATGGAGCAGCGGTGACATGGCTCTCACCGAGATACAGATGACCGATTCGGCCGAGAACGTGACCGGAGCCTGGCGCTATGAACGCATCAACGGCCCCGGCCACTGGATGCAGCTGGAGGCTCCCGACACGATCAACGAGCTTCTACTGGACTTCCTCCCCAGGTAGACGGCTTCGCCCGGCTAAACGCCCCCGGCACGAGCCTTGTGATCAGGAGCAGGGGGTCCGTGCTGCTGGCGGCGACTTCGGGCAGGAACGGGACCGCCGGTTCGCGTGCGAGGGCGGTCAGGATGCCGATCTCATGCGCCACGCGGAGCGCGGCGGGACGCGACCACGCGAATTTCGCGATGAACCGCTCTTAGGACGGGTTCCCTGGCGGTCCCCCGTGGCAGCCGTGGTCTTAAGAGGGCTGCGTAAAGGTCTACGGGCACGCCGTCGGGGTCACGGAGCTGTGCGTATCTTTGTCCCCAGAACGCGTCCCAGGGTTCTTTGTCCCCCTGGTAGCCGGCGCTGATCATCCGCGAATAGATCGTGTCGACTTCGGTCGGGCTGTCACATTGGAAGGCGAGGCTGAACTGGTTGCCGAGCTGGCGTGTCCAATCGGGGCGGAACTTCCTGATCTCTTCTTCGGAGTCGAGCATCAGCCGAAGGCCGTTGGGAAGGAGGATGTTGACGTGTCCCTCCTCGGGCGTGTCGGGTACGTCGAGGCCGAGCAGGCGGTAGAAGCCGAGCGATCGGGCCATGTCGGAGGCGACGATGCCGGCCGCGTCGAGCAACGGAGCCATGGTGTTCCTCTTTTCGTGTATCGCTTACCGGTTCTATACGGCCCGGGCGGCTGTGTCTTGAACGTTTCGGCCCTTGGAGCCGGGTGCATGCAGTCGGTGTTCGGCTACCCGAACGACGAGGCGTGCTGGCATGCTGGCTCCACTCGCTGGTCATCGCGAGAATGCCCAGCGCGGGCAGCAGGATCTTCTGCGGGGTCTGGGTATAGTCGACGAGCTTGTCATAGGTCAGGTCCCTGGGCGCGGCCACGAACAGCATCACCGCGACGACGATCGGGGTGATCGCGACGATCGCGACCAGCAGCCACCTGCTGGCGCGGGTGTCGGTGAGCTTGCGCAGCTCGGTGCGAACCAGGCGTCCGAACGGGATGCCGGCATGCTCGCTCGCCGTGGGCGCGCCGTGATTGGTGGTAGTCAGGCGGCGGTCATCGCGCTACGTCCTTGTCGAGAGATT
>WNGQ01007012.1_pt1 | contig 14798 bp, 15 predicted proteins | sample 5407661 | NCBI WGS metagenome assembly WNGQ01 (sample SAMN13153382, study PRJNA577476) | soil metagenome | isolation source: 60 cm soil or saprolite under Garry oak tree replicate 2 | place: USA:California | collected 2016-06-15 | reverse complement strand
GGTTCAGAAGGGCAAGGACCGTTGGGAAATTAATCGTGACGCAAATACGAAGGTCACTGGTGATCTTAAAGTCGGCGAAAAAGTGACGGTGACTTATACGATGTCGGCGACCGAAGTGGAAGTGAAAGCGGGCAAGGGAGCAAAGAAAGAAGCAGCAAAGCCAGCTGCTTCGCCGAAGAAATAATCAACCGACGATTCAAATCGCCGGGTGCGCAAAACGTGTCCGGCGATTTTTTGTAGCACAGCCATCCTGGCTGTGGGGCCGTCAGGCATCTTGCCCGACGAAATTTGGACAATCAGCAGGCGAGACGCCCGCTTGCCCCACAGGCTAGAAGCCTGTGCTACCTTCTCCGCCCGCCGCCGCCGAGAATGCTTCCGAGGATTCCGGGAGCGACTTGCCGGCCGATCTGGCTACTGGCGACGCGCATTGCACTCTCCGCCACTGAAGTCGCAAGCGAATCATGAATTCCGCCACGCGGTCCGATTGTTGGGATAAGTGTTGATGCTTAAGCTGTTCGTTTTCGCCAGGCACCCAGTACGAGTCCGCTAATCGCGAAAGCAATGAACGGACGGCCCATGTCGATGAAAATCAGCGGCCACGGATTTGTTTCGAAAGCTGAAAACACCGCGATCGTGGAGTATTCGACAAAGAGAAACGCGAACCAACACAGGAGCGCGATTTTTAATCCGGCGACTGCGTTTGTGGCATTGAGCCGGCCTATTAGCCACGCGAGTGCGTAGTTGACGATAATGGCTGTGACAATTGCGAGCGCGTACGCGCCGACGTTATGTGTCCGCTCGATGTCGGTCATCGTTCTGGCGTGAAGATTTAACCATTTCTCGCCAAAGATCGCGTACCAGGCCCAGCCGATGAGGAAATAAACCACCACCAGAATCCAGACCGCGAGATGATTGATTCTGCTGTTCATAAAAATTTCTCGATCATCCGGGGACGCAGATCTCGAAGTCTATGTTCCGCGAAATTCAGCGTAATCCGCGGTCAATGTTACCTCAATAAATATAAGGCTGGGAAAGCGGGAACGCGTTCTTGATTAATTCAAGCCGCGGACTGGCGTCTTCCGCGATAATTACCTCCACAACGTCGAAGCGGAAGAGAATATCGGGATTATCCAGCATCCGCAGCCAGTTGAGTCCCCCCCGCGAAATGCGTTTTTGCTTTTGTCGATCGACCGCTGCAATAGGCCGGCCAAAATCTTCCCGCGTACGCGTTTTTACTTCGACGAAGACCAGGGTGTCCTTGTCACGACAGACAACGTCGATCTCGCCGCCGCTGTGTCCCTTAAAGTTGCGATACAGGATTTTGTAACCCTTCCGCCGCAGGAAGCGACAGGCTAGTGTCTCGCCCTGGGCGCCGCGCCGGAGGTGTTGCGGCCGCAATGAGGCCCTCGAGGGCAAGAAGCGGCTGCGCCACCGGCTCGAAAGATCGGCGATGGATCGGACAAGGCCCAAATTCATGGAGTCTTAAGAGATGTAGCTCGGTGCAATAACCTTTATGCTGGCCGAAATAATACTCCGGAAAATGGGCACAAAAGTCACGCATCATTCTGTCCCGCGTGACTTTTGCAATCACACTAGCGGCGGCGATGGTAAGGCTCAGGCAGTCCCCATCGATAATAGCGGTCTGGGGGACTGGAAAGGGAATAACGGGCAGGCCATCAATCAACACGTGGTCGGGCATGCTGGAGAGCGCGGCGACGGCGGCGCGCATCGCTTTGTGCGTGGCGCGCAGAATATTGATGCGGTCGATTTCAATGGAATCGACAATGGCGACCGCCCAGCTCAGGTCGGGATTCGAGATCAGAGCGTGATAAATTTCTTCACGTAGTTCCGGCGCAAGCTGTTTGGAATCATTCAAGCGGCGGTGACGGAATTTTTTCGGAAGAATCACCGCCGCGGCAACAACCGGACCTGCCAGAGCACCACGGCCAGCCTCATCAATCCCGGCAATGCGAGCGGCGCCGATGGCGCGGAGTTTTTTCTCGTAACGAAATCCGCAGCGCCGATACATTGATCGCAGATTACACAGATTTCCGCAGATACGAAAATGAATTGAAAGAGATGTAGCTGCCGGACTGTGGCCCTGTTCCGCCACGTCGTACGCGGCTACAAATCATTCTCTGACCGCCGTCGCTTCCTTGCCTTTGCGGGTTCGAAGATAATTCAATCTGGCGCGGCGAACGCGACCTTGTTGCTCCACTTCGACTTTTGCGATCCTCGGCGAATGGATGGGGAATACACGCTCCACGCCCTCGCCGTAGGAGATTCGGCGCACGGTGAATGTTTCGTTAAGTCCGCGGCCTTTGCGGCCAATCACTACGCCAGCGAATATCTGGATTCTCTCCTTGTCCCCCTCCACAACCCGGGTATGAACGCGGACGCTGTCACCTACCGAAAACTGTAGTGCATCGCTTCTTCGCTGTTCTTTTTCGATGGCATCAATGATCTGATTCATGAAAAATCCCTTCCCCGTCCGCCGGACGGGCGAACATTTTCATTCGGGCCAAGTGAAATTGCAAACTGAAAATCCGTGCACAGGTATCCCGTTGCCGCAGGACAAATCCGTCCGCGCACGGACAAGTCTGTGTTCCGTTGTGTCGCCTATGGAAATCTGCGTAATCAGCAGCTAGATTTCCGGGCTACTTTCTGCGCCCGTAGTTCAACTGGATAGAGCGACGGCCTCCGGAGCCGTAGGTTGTGGGTTCGAGCCCCGCCGGGCGCATTTCCAATTTCGGATTTCGGAATGCGGATTTTAGATTAACCCAGCGCCTCAATCCGGCTAAGTAGATCCTTCTTGCTCGTGACGCCAGTGACTTGATCGCGCAGTTGCCCGTTCTTGAAGAAGAGCAGAGCCGGGATGGCACGAATGTTGTACTTGAACGAAAGACTCTGGTTTTCGTCCACGTTCACTTTCGCAACCTTGACCGCGCCCGCTTTTTCGCGCGCAACTTCATCCAACAGCGGGGCAATCATTTTACAGGGACCGCACCATTCTGCCCAAAAATCGACAATCACAGGCTTGTCGCTTTGCGTCACTTCGCGGTCGAAATTGGATTCATCGAGGTTAATGGTGGCGGAATTATCCATGGCTTTAGGAAAGGTAAGTCCAAATCTGAATAATCAAAATGACGGTGGAAACGCCGAGAAGCACCCAGCACAGCGGCATTATACTTTCCTCTGCCGGCGCCACTGCGATTGAAGCGCTCTGAGGGGCGGTGATTGGCATGGCGATTAGCGGTTGAGTCTTTTTCATCTGAACCGTTGGAAGCGGTTGGAGGGGCGGGTCCGGCATGCGCGCAATGCGCGCTGTCTCTTTTTTGGGTCCCAAAGAAGGCAAATTTGCCGCCGGAGTGACTGGCACGGGAGCTGGTGTGGGGAGCGGCACCGAAACAGTTGGCGGCTTCGGAGGAGAAACTGGCGACGAGGGTGGCGGTGGCTGGAAAAACTGAGGCGAGCGCAGATCCTGATCGATAGGTGTTGAAACAAGCGGCGGCCCTGTTGGAGGCCGGAGAGGCACAGATAGCTGGCGATTCGGCAGCTGGATTCGCACAGTCTCGCGCGATTTTGTACTTGGATCGGGCGGTTCCGCTACAGGCGGCTGCGGTAATGGCGGCAAGTCAATGCGAACGGTCTCTTTTTTTTGGTCGTTTGGGTCGGCCATCGTGGGGGGGGAATAAATGTCAGAGATTTTGCTCGAAAAACGGGCCGCTGTCATCTGCTAAGTTCGTTTCTGCCAAAAAAAATCTGCCTTTTTGAAACGATCGGTTTTTAGGCCAGAAGATCGTATCCGCGGCTTCCAGTGATCCTGCGCCAAACGAATTCGCCAACCGGCGCCGCCTTAGATAAAACCACGCAGGCGTCGACATCAGGCGCGTCCGCTTCGGTACGGGCGATATACGGCTGATCAATCAATAATTTCAGCCCGCTTCCAACTTTTTCGCGGGCTATTTCATAGGCGGTCTGTTGCTGGATCAACATGGCCGCCCGGTAGCGTGCGTTTTTGACCTTCGCGGTGATTTGGTTCGGCATTTTCGCCGCACGCGAGCCCTCCTCCTGTGAATATTTGAATATCCCGAGCCGTTCGAATCGAGTCCGCAGAATAAAACCGAGCAGACTCTCAAATTCCGCTTCTGTTTCTCCAGGAAATCCGACGATGAAAGTCGTGCGCAAGGCAACCCCAGGAATTCCGGCGCGCAATTTATCGATCAAATTCTCGATGTGTGAGCGCGCTGTTTCTCGCCGCATGCGCCCCAACACCGCGTCCTCAATGTGCTGCAAGGGAATATCGATGTAACGCGCCACCTTATCGCATTCTGCGATCGTCTCAATCAATTCGTCACTCCAATGCGCGGGGTGCGTATAAAGCAGGCGCACCCAGAATTCGCCGTCGATCTTTTGAATCTCACGAAGCAATTCAGCAAGGGTCGGTCCTCGCGCGGAGTCAAGCGGCTGACGCGGTCCTGCTTTCTGCCTCCACAAATCCATCCCGTAATACGTTGTATCCTGGCTGATCAAATTGATTTCGCGGACGCCTTCGCTGACGAGTCCCCGAATTTCCGCAAGAACCGATTGGGGAGACCGGCTACGGTGTTTTCCCCGCATTTGCGGAATCACGCAAAAACTGCATGGATGATTGCAGCCTTCGGCAATCTTTACGTAAGCGGAATGTGCTGGGGTAAGCCTGAAGCGCGGCGTGTCGTAATCGGGAATGTAAGTTGGCCGCTTTGTAACAAAGTTGTAGACGGCATCGGTGATTGCAGCCGCACTCATGTTGGCCTCGAACCAGCCGGGATCACCGATCCCGGCTACAACTCGCTCAATGATTTCTCCAAGCTGACCGACCTGGTCCAGTCCGATGAACGCGTCCACCTCAGGAAGGGATTGGCGCAGTTCATTCGCGAACCTTTGTGACATACAGCCGCTCACGATCAGTTTTTGATTCGGTCGCCTGTTTAGGCCGCACCGCTGATGCGCTTCCAGAATCGCTTCGATCGATTCTTCCTTGGCTGAATCGATGAATGCGCATGTGTTTACTACCAGGACGTCAGCCTCCTCTGCACGCGAGCTAATTTTCATTCCACACTTCAGAACACTGCCCAGCATGATCTCCGCATCGACGAGGTTCTTGGCACAGCCGAGGCTGATCATGGCAACCTCGAGCGGAAGGCGTGCGCGCCGCGCCGAAGCCCGGCAAGGGCGGGTCATTGGCTCTTTATCTCTCACACGGGAACTTGCGCTTGGCATGGCCAAGTCTCCGCCAGCAGCTGACACGGCTGCCACTACAGCGGGCGAATTCATGGGGCGCTAATCGACTGTTACGGCTTCGTCGTCCTCTTCCAGCGGCTTACCATTTTTCATGATCTCAACGGCGTCGCGATCGAGAACGCGAATCGAGACATGCTTGGCCCGAAACTCCACCGGGCCGTCCGCGGGGGAAATCCAGCGTTCAAACGCGGGATTTTCAGTTCCTTCGCCGACGGTGACCTTAACGTAAGTTCGTTTTAGTGCACGAACAGTGACGTGATTTGGCGCGCTTGATTCTGTCGGCGATGAATTCGATTCCGCCTGCGCCTTTGTGAGGTCCTCTCGACGCACAGGCTTGGCTCGACGCACTTCCGGCTCACTTGGCGCTGCCGACGCCGCCGCAACCGCTTTTTGCACGATCGTTGGTGCGGGCGACACGGACGGTGCAATCGTTGGCGCAGATGCCACACTCTTCGCAGGCGTCTCAGTCGTCGCCGGAGAGGCAGGCGCAGAGGTCGGGAGCGAGGAAGGGCTTGGCGAAACTTGTGCAGTGGACTGCGCGTGCCCCGGCGCGAGCCGCTGCACATTGAGAACTAATTTCATTACCGAAAAGCCGATTATCAACACCACGATGCCAAAAATGAGCGGCATCGGCGAGACGCGATCGCCGCTGGAACGGCTCGCGCGACGGTGAACGACCGGAGCGCTGACTGGCTTGGGAGGAGGACTGTCCTGAAGGTACGAGTAGCCATCGACTGTGACGCGTTCAGAATCTTCAAAAGCGTCGAGATACGGCGTCACATCGACATCCAAAAATTTTCCGTAGATCACTAAGAAACCTTTCGCGTACGCCAGGCTTGGAAACTGCGAAAAATCGTCCGCCTCAATTTCCGCCAGTCGAGCCTGACGAATCTTGGTCATCCGAGCTGCTTCATCGAGCGTAAGATTTCTCGCTCGCCTCGCCTCCTGAAATTTTTTCCCAAGACCCTCGATTGTCATCGCACGAAATGCAGGCTAAACGGCGGCGTCGAGATCGACCAGAATCTCGCGTGGTTTCGCGCCTTCGCCGGGACCCAAAATACCGCGCTGCTCCAGAATATCAACGATGCGCGCAGCGCGCGTGTAACCAAGTCGCAACCGGCGCTGAAGTAAAGAAGTGGAAGCGCGTTTTTCCTGTCGAATGATCTCGAGACATTTTTCGACCAGCTCCTCGTCTTCGTCAGTCACTTCTTCCTCCGGCGTCACGGGAGATTGAAGCTTCTCATGCATCGTCGCGTCAAAAGCAGGGGTGCTTTGGGCAGCAACAAATTCAACCAGACGGTGAATTTCATCGTCGGTTACGAGAACGCCTTGCGCACGAATGAGGCGTGAAGCGCTTGGCGGGAGATAGAGCATGTCCCCCTGCCCGAGTAAACGGTCGGCACCGTTTTCGTCGAGAATCACACGACTGTCGATCTTGGACGCTACTTGGAATGCAATACGGCTGGGAATATTCGCCTTGATTACGCCGGTGACGACATCCGCGCGCGGCGTTTGCGTCGCGACAATCAGATGAATGCCAGCCGCGCGAGCCATTTGCGTGATGCGCGCGATCGCGGTCTCAACGTCGGCTGGTGCGGTCTGCATTAAATCAGCCAGCTCGTCGATGACGACCACGATATAGGAAATCTTGTCAGGAATTTGAACCTCTGTGGTGGCAGCCGTGCCGGCTACTGCGTTCGCAAACTTTGCAGGCGACACGCCTGCCTCTACAGGCTCGTCACCAAGCTCTCCATCTTTCTTTTTAACCGGACGTGCATTGAAACCGACGATGTTACGTACGCCAACGCGGGCAAAAATTTTGTAGCGCCGCTCCATCTCATCAATCAACCAGCGCAGAGCAAGCAGAACTTTCTTTGGATCGGTTACGATCGGGAAGGCAAGATGCGGCAGCGAATCATAAGACTGCATCTCCACCACTTTCGGATCGATCATGATGAAGCGCAGTTCTTCCGGCGTAAACCGGAAAAGCATGCTGGCGATTAGCGCGTTAATACAAACGCTTTTGCCGCTCCCAGTCGTTCCCGCCACCAGCAGATGGGGCATTTGCGCTAGGTCGGTGATGATGGCTTTGCCGTAAACGTCCTTGCCCAGCGCAAGCGGAATTTTTGCATGTCCTTTCGCTGCCTCCCAGTCGGGCGATTGCAAGAGTTCCCGCAGTTTCACTGTCACTTTTCGGGTGTTCGCAAGCTCGATGCCCACAGTGTCTTTTCCGGGAATCGGCGCGAGAATGTTAATGCGCTCTGCGCGCGTCGCTCGAGCAAGGTCACGCTCCAAGCTCACGATCTTGTCCACGCGAACGCCCTTCGCTGGATACACTTCGTAGCGCGTAATAGTCGGCCCTTTCGTGATGTCGCCCGGCGCCACTGCTATGCCGAACTGCGCCAGCGTATCAATCAAGATTTGCTGGACATGTTCGAGTTCCGCGGGATCGGCAGCGGCGCGCCCCTCCAAATTGTGTTCGTCGAGTAAATCCACTCCGGGGAGCACATAATTTTCGGATTTCCATGCGCGACTTGTCAGACTCGGCGCCGGCTTCGTTTTCTCTTCGCTGACGCGCAATTCGGCGAGAGACGGTTTTCGACGAGCCGGCAGATGCTCACTTGGCAAGGCAGTTGTATCGACCACCTTCGGTTTCGGCCGATCTACGAGTTCGTCCGGCGAAACAATCGGCCCCGCCGGTTCCGGAATGGACCTGCCTTTTTTTCTTAGCTGCTTTTCGAGTAATCGCCGCTGTTTCGCGAGCTGTTTTTCACTGATCTCCAATTGTTGCTTGAGATCGGACCTGCGAAGTCTGCGACGCAATCGCCATTCCTGCACTCTTACATTGGCACGCCGGGTGGCGGCAACCGTCTCGCGAATAAGATATATCGGACGCAGTCCAGTCACCAAAATCAGCGTCGTCGCATAGATTCCAATCAAGAGAATAACCGAGCCGACCTGGCCGAGAGCGTTGCGGAGCAAACCGTGATGTTCATCGGCGAACCGATAGCCAACCCAGCCGCCTGGTCCTTGGATGTTGAACGCGGCATGCCAGCCACGCAAATGGTACGGTTGCACATGCAGCAAACACGCACCCGACATGATAAAAAGAATGATCCATGCCAATCGCGGCGTCACGCGCAGGCCCGGGTAAAACAGTTTCGCGGCGCCAAATCCGAGCAGAATTGCGGCCAAAAGGTACGCGCCCGCGCCGATTAATTGATAGCAAATCCCTGCGACAACCGCGCCGACTGGTCCGATGAAATTTTGCGCGGGGTGATTCGATGGTGAAATGTTGCTAAACCAGATCCAGGACGGCACGTCCTTTGGCGTATAGGAGATGAGCGCGAAAAACAGCAATGTGCCGACGAAAAGCAGAACGAGGGCGAAGACTTCGTTCCAAGCGTTGTGTCTGTCCGTGCGAGCCACCGCGTCTGATAGTAATCCGATGGCCGCTTCTTTCAATCATTTGTAGCGGTGCAGGGTACGGGCATGTTGCCTGACTAATTCAGCAGGCGGAAGCCCGTCCGGCCCACAGACCATTCGCCGCAGCGAATCCGTCCGTGGCGGCGAAGTCCGGGCTCCGGATTGGACTGCTTTGGTCTTGCACGACAGGCGAGCCGCCTATTACTGTGCCAGCTCACTATGACTGTTCTCTTTCGCCAGATAATCGTAGCTGTCTCGATCGGCATGGTGCTGTTTTGTGCATCATGCGAAAAACATCGCCTCGGCGAAATGCCGGAAGTCCAAAGGGAACAGAGCGATCCGGCAAAAAGAGTTTGGCCCGAAGGAAGCGAAATGAAATCTGAAAAATCCGCATCCTCACCGACGCCGGCCGAATTTTTTCCACACCAACCTCGTTAGGCAAAGGAGATCACATGTCTAAACACAAATACGCGACCTCACCACCAAATATCAGCACGATGCCGCCAGGCGTGCCATACATCATCGGCAACGAAGCGGCCGAGCGCTTCTCTTATTACGGCATGAAGTCGGTTCTGACCGTCTTCATGGCGCATTACATTTTGAATCAGTCTGGGGTGCTGGCGCCGATGAACCCGAACGAGGCGTACATGTACACCCATTATTTTGTTTTCGGCGTCTATTTCCTCCCGATTCTTGGCGCAATCATCGCAGATGGTTGGGTCGGCAAGTATTGGACAATCCTTTCGCTTTCGATCGCTTACTGCTTTGGCAACCTCACACTCGCCTGCATGGCCACCTCCTGGGGAATTGCAGTGGGACAACGAACGATGCTCGTAATAGGACTGGCGCTGATTTGTTTGGGCGCCGGCGGCATCAAACCATGCGTATCGGCCAACGTGGGCGATCAGTTTGGCGAATCGAACAGGCATCTGCTTTCAAAGATGTTTGGCTGGTTCTATTTCTCGATCAACGCTGGTTCCTTCATCTCCTCTATCCTCTGTCCATGGCTCCTTGCGAATCCCAAGTACGGCCCCGGATGGGCGTTTGGAATTCCAGGCATAGCAATGTTTATCGCCACTTTGTTCTTCTGGGGCGGTCGCAAAAAAATGGTGCATGTGCCGCCAGCGGGGCTTGGCTATTTGCGAGAAACATTCAGCCGCGAAGGTCTCATCACGCTCGCCCGGATCGCGATGGTCTATGTTTTCATTTTGGTCTTCTGGGCACTCTGGGGAATGAGCAACGGTGTCGAATGGACCCTGCAAGCTGAGAAAATGAATTTGCATTGGCTCGGCATGGACTTGCTCGCCGCCCAGGTGCAGACGGCGAACCCGATCTTGATCCTGATTTTTATCCCGTTAGTGAACTACGTCATTTACCCTGCGATCAACCGCGTCTTTCCCCTTACTCCACTGCGCAAGATCGGGATCGGCCTTTTTCTCACCGGTTTGTCCTTCATGGTTATTGTTTGGATACAGGGACAAATCGATGCCGGTTTAAAGCCGACCATAAATTGGCAACTGCTCGCCTACGTCATTCTCACGCTGGGCGAAGCAATGGTTTCGATCACAGGCCTTGAGTTTTCATACACTCAGTCGCCCAATTCGATGAAAAGCTCAGTCATGGCGCTATGGCTTCTCACAGTAGCTTCCGGCGAATTCTTCGTTGGCAAGGTGAACGCTTGGGACTTGAACGTCGACGGCACGCGCAAGCTGACCGACTATCAATACTTCACGTTCTTCACGATTTTGATGTTCGCCGCCGCGGTGGTGTTTGTCGTTGTCGCCTGCTTTTACAAGGGCCGCACTTATCTCCAAACACAGCAGCTCACGCTGGATGAAATCGCGACGGAGCCGATTCTTCACGGCGGCACGCCCAGCTAAGATCGGATGAAAATCATCATTTCAGCTGGCGTCTTGCTGTCGCTGTCGATCTTCAACACATTCGCGACTCCGGAGGACGATGTGTTTAAAAAAACTGCGAACGATTATATCGAGCAATATTTGCAGGCCAATCCGGAGGATGCGACCGAGCTGGGTGACCATCGGTTTGACGGTCAGCTGACCGATTATTCCGCCGAAGCGCGAGCTACTCACGGGCGCCAACAATGTCGATTTTCGCATCCTGAAGGAGAACATCGATTACAAGATTTTCCAGGCTGAAGAGCTGAAGGAAGCGGAGTGGAATCCGCTGGTTTACATGCAGAGCCTGGCCAACAGCCTTTATCTGTTGGTTGCACGGGATTTCGCGCCACCGGAAAAACGGATTCCAAGCTTGCGCCAGCGCATGGAAGCGATTCCACTCGTGATCGCTCAGGCAAAAGCCAATCTTCAGCATCCGCCGCGCGTCCACACGGAAACAGCCATTGAACAAACGCAGGGCGCCATCAATCTAGTGCGCGAAGGACTCGCGCTCCTGCTCGATCGCGCGCCGCAAATGAAGACGGAGCTAGCGCCGTTGCAGGAAAGGACCGCTGCCGCGCTGGAAGATTACAAAAAGTGGCTCCACAACGATCTGCTGCCGCGCTCAGACGGCAATTTCCGTCTTGGTGCCGAGAAGTTCCGAAAGAAGCTTCGCTTCGCGCTCGCGTCCGATTTGTCGATGGAAGAAATCATGAAGCGTGCGCAGGCCGACCTGCAAAAGACGCAAACCGCCATCTATGAAACTGCGCTGCCGCTCTACAAAAGATATTTTCCCAACGTTGACGACAAGACGCTCACAGATAAACACAAAGTGACGGCGGCAGTGCTCGACAAACTTGCCGAGCAACATCCCGACGACGCCACAGTCGTCGGTTACGCCCAAAAGGTTGTCGGCGAAGCGACTGATTTCGTGAAGTCGCATAATCTTGTGACCATTCCGGACACGCCGCTGGATGTGATCGCAATGCCCGAGTTCAAACGCGGCGTAGCCATTGCATATTGCGAGTCGCCTGGGCCGCTGGAGAGAAACGGCAGAACATTTTTCGCCGTCGCGCCCACGCCGAAGGACTGGTCGAAAGAGCGAAAGGAATCGTTTTTTCGTGAATACAACAATTATGAAATTCGCGATTTGACGGTGCACGAAGCGATGCCCGGCCATTACTTGCAGCTTGCTCACGCAAATGAATTCCGGGCGCCCACTCTAGTCCGTGCAATCTTTCGGAGCGGCACATTCATCGAGGGCTGGGCCGTTTATTGCGAGCAAATGATGGCAGAACAAGGTTACGGCGGATCCGAAGTGAAGATGCAGCAGTTGAAGATGCGATTGCGCGCCATCGCTAACGCCATTCTCGATCAAAGCATTCACGCGGGGAATATGACCGAGAAGGAAGCAATGGATTTGATGATGAAAGAAACTTTTCAGCAGGAAGGTGAAGCGGTGGCGAAATGGAAACGCGCGCGGCTCACCTCGGCTCAGCTTTCCACTTATTTCGTCGGCGCAACTGAGCATCTCGACCTGCGCGCTGCAGAAGAGAAAAAACTTGGCAACGATTTCGATTTAAAGAAATACAACGACCAGGTGATTTCCTACGGCAGCCCACCGGTGAAATACGTTCGCGCGCTGCTTCAAGGAACGACGGCTTCCCAGCCGTCGAGTTAAACGTGACGGCTCCGAAGCCGTCACTCCTTGGGCTTGGCAATGGAAACATTGCGCTTCTTTAATCCATACGAAGAGATTCGATATACGGAGAATCTTCTCCCACATTGGCAACAAAAAGGTGCAGTTTACTTCGTCACATTTCGCCTTGGAGACGCGATACCCGCACACCTACGCGCGGAATGGAAAGATGAGCGTGAGGTCTGGCTGCGACTTCATCCGGAACCGTGGAACGCTGAGACCGAGCAGGAATATCACAGACGCTTCTCCAGTGCGATTGAGCGCTGGCTCGACGCCGGTCACGGGTCGTGCGTTCTGGGGCAAATCGAGTGTGCTAGAATTGTCGATGATGCACTTCGCCATTTCGATGGGCAACGGCTTGCGCTGATCTCTTCGGTCGTTATGTCGAATCATGTCCATGCCCTCTTGGTTCAGAATCCAGAACATCCCCTGGAAGATTTGCTTCGAAGCTGGAAAACGTTCACTGCGCGATCCATCAATCGATTACTGGGGCGTTCTGGAACTTTTTGGCAACGAAGCTATTTTGATCGGCTTGTGCGGGATGAGAAACATTTTCGAAGGTTACATCCGGCGTAATCCAGAAAAAGCCCGGTTGACCACTGGCGAATACATTCTATACGAGAGTGATCTGGCGAAGCAGATCGAGTAACAAGGAACGACGGCTTGGAAGCCGTCACTCCTTGAGCTTTATTCCCCAATGCCCAACCTTGCTACGTGGATGCGCCCGAAGGATGAAAAATGGTTTCAACCATTTTTTGCCAAGCATCCTGACATTCGTGTTTTCGATGCGCGCACCGGCGACGTTCCGATGGACCAAATGGACGGACTGCTGCTGACGGGCGGGTCGGATATCGCCCCGGAATTTCTGCGCCAGGAAATTGCTGATCCGAGCTTGATACTATCCTGCGCGGGACCGCTGGGAGTTCGATGCGATTTCGAAGGCCGTCGCGCGTGGTTTGCCGATCCTCGGCATTTGCCGAGGTATCCAGGTCTTGAACGTCGCGCTCGGCGGCACGCTTAAGCTCGACATTCCGGATCACGAGCACCCCGACCAAAAAGAGCAGGATATTCAGCCGTTGCGTTACGATACGACCGCGAACCATCGATTCGAAAAAGTAAACAGCTCGCATCACCAGGCGGTCGATCGCATCGCGGACGGTTTCGAAGTCGAGGCGTGGTGCGCTACTGACGATATCATCGAGCAAATGCGCCTGTGGAATTATCCGTTTGCGCTCGCGGTGCAATATCATCCTGAGCGCGGGAAAATTTACGACGCATTATTTGAGGATTTCTTTGACAGAATTAACAAAATTAACTGAATGATTTCAGAAAAGGATTCTGTCGATTCTGTTCATTCTGTCTGAAGGATGCCCACGCCGCAGAGCACCGTCGCGATTGTTTACGATTACGATCAGACGCTTAGCCCGAGTTACATGCAGGAAGACGTGATCTTTCCTGCTTTCGGTATTAATGGAGAAAATTTCTGGCGACGCTGCGCTGATCTCGTGCGCGAACATGGTTACGACAACGAGCTCGCGTACATGAAGGTGATGCTCGACACCTTCGGCATGGATCGCCCGACCAACGCAGAACTAAGAAAACTCGGCAGCAACTTAAATTTTTACAAGGGCCTGCCGGAAATGTTCGAAGAATTTCGCAATAATCTTCTCGCCGAAGAACAGATCGCCCACGGCATCAAAGTCGAGCACTACATCATCTCGTCCGGTCTAAAGGGCGTGCTTGATGGAAGCCGATTGCAACCGTATGTGCGCGCCATTTTCGGATGCGAATTCGCCGAGGACAAAGAGCGACGGATCATCTTCCCCAAGCGTGTCATCAGCCACACCCAGAAAACGCAATTCCTGTTTCGAATTAACAAGGGACTGCTCGACATGTCGCAGGACGTCAACGACCACATGGACGCGGACATTCGCCCGATTCCGTTCCCGAATATGATCTACATCGGCGACGGACCGACTGATGTCCCCTGCTTTACAGTGATGAAGAAAAATGGCGGCCAATCGATCGCAGTTTACAATCCTGACGATCCGCAACGCGTTGGATTCCGGAAATGTTACCAGCTCTCAGCGCACGCTGATCGCGTCAAGCACATCGCTCCGGCGGATTACCGCCCAAACACGCATCTGCGACTTTTGCTAGAACAAATGGTGGAAGAAACCGCCAACCGAATAATCGCACAGCGCAAGGAAACAATCGAGACCGGCACCGTCCGCGCGCCCAAACATTAACTGTAGCGGGCGTCCTCTGCGGCACCGTAATCGCGATCTTTTACTCGCCGCGGTAAACGCAGCGCGCCGTCGGCGTTTCGTGCACGACGATTTCGCAAAGCCCAGGATATTGAGATTCCAATTTCTTCCAGAGCCATTCTGCCATTTTTTCGATCGTTGGATTCTCAAGGCCTCCGATATCGTTGAGATAACCGTGGTCTAGCATTTTCAGGAGCGGTTTCATGGCATCGCTGATATTCGCGT
>WNGQ01007799.1_pt1 | contig 14817 bp, 16 predicted proteins | sample 5407661 | NCBI WGS metagenome assembly WNGQ01 (sample SAMN13153382, study PRJNA577476) | soil metagenome | isolation source: 60 cm soil or saprolite under Garry oak tree replicate 2 | place: USA:California | collected 2016-06-15 | reverse complement strand
CGAAGACAAACTTGTGACGTGCTCCGGTTGCGGCACCGCGAAGGGATCATCCACTACATCAATCTGCTGAGCATGGGGTTCACGGCGGACGTGGCCACCTTGCGCGCTCGGCGCTTCCATGACTGGGGACAGCTGGGGTACATCATTTCGATTTTTCTGGGGCTGGCACGACTCGAGCGGCGGCCATTCCCCGTTCGCCTGAACGGAGAGACCGATTTCGACCGGCGGCGCAGTCTGTTTCTCACTTTTAATAACAGCAAGTTCACCGGCGGGACAATGATGATCGCGCCGCATGCTGAAGTGAACAGCGGTCTGATTGAGTATGTCCGCTGGGGGCCGATCGGAAGGCTGGGACTTGTCCGCAATTTGCCCCGACTTTACGACGGTACGCACATCCGGCATCCCTTGGCTGAACGAAAAGCGGTCCCATTGGCTGAATTTGATCTTGCGGGGCCAGTAGACGTCATGGTGGATGGTGAAGTGCTGACTTTGCATTGTGAGAAATTGAGCGTGTTACCGCGAGCGCTCAACGTTGTTGCGTAATGGCACGCCCCGCGGTGACCGCACTCCACCCCACAGGCCGGCAGATGACACCGCGCTCTGAAAATTGTTCCTCCGCTAAGCCCGCGAGAAAGCATGGTATAAAAAATGTGTCATGTCCGAAGAACGGCGGAAAAAAAAGCAGGAACGCGAAGGAACAAGAGATCGTAGGGCCCCCTCACGGAAGGTAATCGTCTATGGCGTAATCGTGCTGTTGTTCGCGGCTGCCTATTCCGCTGGCCGGTATTGGAAGAACCACCGCTATGAGGCATTTGCCAAATGCCTCGCAACCCACCAAGCTCGAATGTACGGGCTGTACTGGTGTCCGCATTGCATAGAACAGAAGGAGATGTTTGGTGCTTCATTTAAGTACGTTCCCTATGTCGAGTGCGCGGTTAAGGGCTCGCGAGAGATGACGCCAGAGTGCAAGGCCGCTGGGACAAAGAATTTTCCGAGCTGGCAATTCAATGGGGGCGCACTGCATGAGGGTGTTCTCTCGATCGAAGACCTGAGCGCCCGGAGCGCCTGCCCTCTACCACAATAGATTCAATGGTGAATCCGTCTGCCCATGCCGAAGTTGTCGAAACACAATTGTCCAGGAGCCTGCTGGTCGGGATCGCCATCCTGTCGCTTGCGGGCATGATCGTCTCGTCGATTTCCCTCGAGCGTCACTATGCGAAGTCGGCCACCGCATATTGTGAGTTCGGCGAGAAATTCAATTGCGACATCGTCAATCGCAGCGAATATTCGAGCGTGGCGGGAATCCCTGTTTCGTTGATCGGCGTCGCCGGGTACGGGCTGCTTTTGACGCTATCGACCCTGTGCCGCTCCCGCCCTGAAACCCCGACGCGATTGCTGATGGCGGCAGCTGGCGGATTGGTATTCGCGCTGTATTTGACTTACATCGAAGCCTACGTGCTGACTGCCTGGTGCATCTTATGCCTGACATCATTGGCCTTGATTGCAAGCATTACTGCCCTGGCAGGAGTGCTGAAGTTGCGTCTGGCCACGAATTCGTGAAGCTCGTCGTTCAGGTAGTTTTCAAACGGTCCTGATGCAACAAATCCAACAGACGGAGACTGCAGTCGAGCGCGTCGAGGGCAACGACGCCGTAACCGGCGACTTGCGGTTGCATGAATTTACCAGCCACATCTTTCGGAACAAGCGCTGGCTGCGGGTGTGGTTGCCTCCGGGCTACGACAATACGCAAAATGAAACTCGCCGATATCCGGTTCTCTATTTGAACGACGGGCAGAACCTGTTTGACCGTGCTACGGCTTTTGCCGGAGTGGAGTGGCAGGTCGACGAGGCCGCAGACCGGATGATTGGCGAGAACGCTATAGCTCCGCTGATCATCGTGGGCATCGACAACTCGACGAGAGATCGCTTTCGCGAATACATGCCCCATCGATCGCTGCAGCCGATGATGTTGCGAGCAGAGGGCAAACGCTACCCGGGCTTTCTGATCCACGAAGTAATTCCATTCATAGCGTCAAGGTACCGAGTTGCCACAGGGTCGGAGCAGACGGGGCTCGGAGGCTCGTCGTTGGGCGCGCTCATTGCGCTTTACACGGCGATGGAGCGACCCGGACTGGTCGGGAAACTCTTGGTGGAGAGTCCGTCGCTGTGGGCTTCCAATCGGCAGCTCATCAAGGAAAGCCGGACAGTTCGGCGCTGGCCGGAACGCGTGGCCCTCGCAGTGGGAACGGCCGAGGCCGGACGACCAGACAAAAATCAGAGTGTGGTGGACGACGTTCGCGAACTGGCTGGCATCTTGTGCCGCGCCGGTTTGAATGAAAAGCGTTTGCGTTTAGTGATTGAGGAAGGTGCGAGTCACAGCGAATCGGCGTGGGCACGACGCTTTCCCGAGGCGCTACGATTCTTGTTCGGTCAGTAGAATTTCATGGGAATCTGTAAATGTCCTGCGGCTATCGAGTGCGCTTACGCAGTTCGGGCACAGACGTTTTGGCGAGTTGCCACAGCGTCCAAATGATTGCTGACATGGCCAGGACAGAAAGTTGGAGGTGCGTCCAGCGCGCCGTTGGGGCAACCAACGGCAGAAGGTAGACGAGGTAGAGCAGGGCGGCGAGGCGCAAAGTAAGGTGATGATGCCTATGGGCGACTACCCAGTCGCCCAGCAGAAGAAAGGCGGGCGCCAGAATCACGAGATCATAGACCGTGAGATGGGGCGCCACGAGCACCGTCACTACCAGTAACGCCGAATAGCGGATAGCCAGCGACAACTGACTGCGCCAGCACAGGATGAGAAGCGCGAGCACGAACGCTGCGCTGACGATATAGAGCACGAGCCAGACGGTGGGTGACGGGACAAGCATGGACCAAAAAGCGAGCAGGGAGTGAGTTTGGTAGGGTCTGGGCTCAAGCAACGCCAGCGCACTGGGGAGATTTTGCAGCATGCGGAACCATTGGCGGAGAGGATCAAGGCCAAAATAGAGCCAAGCCACGATGAACTGAGCCGCCGCGGACAGGATTGCTCCGGCGATCAGCGTCCAATTACGCATCGCAAGGAAAACGATCGCAGCGACCAGGCCCAACTGCGGCTTGAAGGCTAATGCGCCGAAGGCGATCCCTGCGAGGAGGTGGTTTTCGGCGCGTAGCGCAAAATATGCCAGTGTGAACGACGCGAGCGCGAGGGCGGAGGTTTGTCCCCAAAGTATCAGGTGGAAGAAAGCAGGATAGGCGGCAGCAAGAATAAATATTGTAAATTTCTCGTCCCGTAGATTTGGACAGACGCGCCATACCGCATAGCAGCAGTAAACATAGATCACCGTACTGACAGTCAGCCAGATGAAAATAGCCCAATCATAGGAAAGGCGAGCCAATGGGGCGAAGAAAATAGAAACCTGGGGCGGGTAAACGGGGAGATACACGATGTCGGCTCCGCCCGGGATGCGTTCGTGAACTAGCGCTGCCTGGGACGGCATGTCATAGAGATCGGAGCCACGATGGGTGAGCGCCAGGGAGCCCAGTGTGTATAAGTGGACGAAGTCGGTGCCTTTTAGAAGTCCGTAACGGTCGCGGAGTCCGGGGCCGGAAATATCCCAAACGTAGATCGACCATGAGCAGAGGGCGAGGACGAGCCCTTGAGCGCGCAGTCGCTTCGCGGTAAGCCACGAGGCAAGGTTAAGTGGGTTGGCCATGGGGGGCGTACGTATGAGATCGAGCTGTCCGCTTGTAACACATCTCCCTACAAATATCGAAATTCACCCGCGGCTCTGGCGCAACTTAGTCGTTTCCCAGCGCGACCAGACGCTGGGCTCGTGCTCGAACTACATTGAGAACTGATGAATCCGCAACAATCTCCTCGAGCACCCGCTGCACAGCTTGTAACTCGATTAATGTTCCGTCTTTGGCTTGCGCTTCCATGCGTTTCAATTCTTCGTCAAGTGCCAGCTTCTGATAGCGATGGTAGTAGACTAGACGCCGTCCATATTCCAAGGTCGCCGACAGGTTTTGGAAAAACGAAGTGAGCTGCTCCACAGCCGGCAAGCGAGAATAATTGTAGGTTGCCGAATGGATCCGGTGCCCATCCTGATAAGTCAGCTTCTTCGCTCCGGTGAACGCCAGTTTGCTATTGTCGGAATCTACACGGCCGGCAAAGTACTTCGCCTGTTTTGCCAGCTCGAAAATACGGCCACGGCTCTTCGGTGAGAGTTCGAACTCGTGCTGGTAAGTCTCGAACCCATCAGAGTCATCGGGCAGTTTGCCTGAACTCTCATATTTGGCGTGACCCTCTTGGCTGACCGCGATCGAGTAGTGCGCGGGATCGGAGCCCGGGAAATGCTGGGTATAGGTTAAGGTCGAGGTCTGAGCGGCACTTCTGGGGATGACTTCCACGCACAGAGCGAGGAACAATAGCAGGAACGTCGACCGCGCTCGGTTCGGTCTCATCCGCTGGAACGACATTCGCCCTTGCTTGAAGCGGAATCCCCTAGGTGCATCCCAGCGCCGGGTTTTTTCGAAGAACCGCCGAGGAGACTGCATTCAAAGAATTATGCCAAAAACAAATCAGCATCGGTACTGAGACCCATCCTAAAAACCTGACCTCAGTCTGCCGCCAGCCTGGCCGCAGTCCGCTGCCTATCCAAAGTTCCCGCTGTGTGGAGATGGCAGATGGCGATCGCCAGCGCATCCGACGCATCCATCGGTTCGGGTGGTTTCGCCAGTTCGAGAAGCCGCGTCACCATGTGCTGCACTTGCTGTTTCTCGGCCCGGCCATAACCCACGACTGCCAGCTTGATGGTAAGCGGCGAATATTCCGCAACCTCCAGGCCGGCAGCGGCTGCTGCTAGCATCGCAACTCCGCGTACCTGCCCCAGCTTGAGAGCTGACTTCACATTCAGGGCATAAAAGACATCTTCGATCGCCACCTCGTCGGGACGGTGCTCCGCGATAATCGCTCCCAGTTCGCCAAAGATGCGCGCCAAGCGACGCGGCAGTGCTTCCCGAGGGGAAAGCTTGATCGCCCCGCAAACCAAGGTCACCAGCCGTCCGCTGGGGTGCATCTCGACTACGCCGTATCCGGTGTACTGTCCGCCACAATCGATACCCAGAACGCGCATGAACGCAGTGTACAGCGGATGCCCCAGTTGATCCTAAGGAAACCAACCTTCAGCAGCACCTGGGACGCGTGGATATTCTCTCCTGCTCGCGCAAGAATTCAGCGTAGGCCTGAGGCGAAGATGCTAAGCTCGCCCGCTGCAAGAACCGCTGGTACGCTGCCTCATCGAAAATCTCTCGCAGGGCAGCGAGCAGAGTCCAGAGAATTTTGCGGAGACGGTTCATCCCTGACCCTCCTCCGCTATCCGCGTCATCACGAAGGGCGATTCGCTCAGCCGCGATTCTTTCTTCCCACCCAAAATCTCGAGCCACTGCCGCGTGGACTCCAGCAAAACAAGCGCAACCATAACCACGAGAATGCCAGTGACGACCGCGTCCAGACGGTTATTGAAGATCAATCGCGCGGTCTCGCTGGTGGTTGGACCCGCGGCCAACTGCCGTGCCTGTGCCAGAAATCCAATCCGCGGGCTGGGATCGAACACCTTATGCCATGACGCCGTGAAGGTTATCGCTACCAGCCATGCCAGAGGCGTCAGCGTCACCAGCACATACTTCGTGCGGTGCATCTTGACGATGATGGTGGTAGCCACGCACAGCGCCACCGTGGCCAGCAATTGATTGGAAATGCCAAACAGCGGCCACAAAGAATTGATTCCGCCCAGCGGATCCTTAACTCCTTGCCACAGGAAATATCCCCAAGCGGCCACGACCAGAGCGCTGGTTGCCAAAATCGAGGGATACCAACTGGTCCTGCCCAGCGGCTTATAAACATGGGCCAGCGCATCCTGCAGCATGAAGCGGGCGACGCGCGTACCGGCGTCGAGAACGGTCAGAATAAATAACGCCTCGAACATAATGGCAAAGTGATACCAGAGGGCCATCAGCGCCTGTCCTCCCAGGCTGTTCGAAAAAATGCTCGCCATACCCACGGCAAATGCCGGCGCACCGCCGGTGCGGTTGTAGAGCGTTTGCTCGCCCACGGCGTGAGCCAGGGCCTGCATATCGGCCGCGGTCACGGGGAATCCCCAACCTGAAATGGTTGCGGCCGCAGCGGCTGGCGCTTGACCAACAATGCCCGCAGGACTGTTTATCGCGAAATACACGCCCGGCTGCATTACACAAGCCGCGATAATCGCCATCACCGCTACCGCCGACTCAGCCATCATGGCGCCGTATCCAACGATTCGAGTCTCGGTTTCGCGCGCGATGAGCTTGGGTGTCGTCCCGCTTGAGATCAAAGAATGAAAGCCGCTAATGGCTCCGCACGCAATCGTGATAAAAGCAAAAGGAAAAATCTTCCCCGCGAACACCGGGCCCGTGCCATCGACAAATCGTGTCAACGCTGGCATATGCAGCGTGGGATGCAGCACCACGATTCCGACACCCAACAAGGCGATGGTCCCCAACTTGACAAACGTGCTCAGGTAGTCCCGGGGCGCGAGCAGCAGCCACACCGGCATGGCGGAGGCGGCGAATCCATAGACGATGATGAGCAGAGCCAAAGCGGGTGCGGTCAAAGTAAATATCCCCGCCACTGGCGGATGCTCGGATACCCACTGGCCTCCCCAGATCGCCAGCATTACGAGGATGAATCCAACCACGGAGACTTCCAGCACCCGGCCCGGACGAATGCGCCGCAGATAAACTCCCATCAGCAGCGCAATCGGGATTGTCATCGCAATCGTGAACGTGCCCCACGGACTGGCTTTCAGCGCGTTGACTACGATGAGGGCCGCCACCGCCAGAAGAATGACCAAAATGGACATGACTGCCGCGTAGGCCACAAAGCCTCCGACGCGGCCAATCTCTGTCTTGGCCATCTCGGTGAGCGATTTGCCATCCCGGCGCACGGAAAACAGCAGGATCACGAAGTCCTGCACGCAGCCCGCGAAAACCGCTCCCGCCAGCACCCACAATGTTCCCGGAAGGTAGCCGAACTGTGCCGCCAGCACGGGCCCCACCAGCGGGCCCGGCCCGGCGATAGCCGCAAAATGATGCCCGAAGACAAACCACTTACTGGTGACCACATAATCTCGTCCGTTCTCGAGACGCTCCGCCGGCGTAGCCCTAAGGGCGTCAAGCGCTAGCATCTTGGCTGCAATGAACTTGCTGTAGAACCGGTAGCCCAGGGCGTAGCAGCAGGCCGCACCCACCACCAGCCACATCGCATTGATGGGCTCGCCGCGGCGTACGGCGACCACCCCAACCGCGAGCATGCCCACGAGAGCCACTGCAATCCACAAAAGAAACAAGAGGGACTTTTTCATATCAGTCGAGCATTGTGGCGAATCTTCTGCTCGCGCGCAATCCCGGTTTTTGGTTCAGCCTTGCCAGCGCCTGCGGATAGGCCGATTTAATGGTAATCTACTTTTTCCAAACGATTAGGGCCCGGCATTCGCACTTCTCCACGCAGTCCCCGTGGCCGGGGTGCATTCGAGGCAAGCGGTTCCAATTTTCTTCATCTTTGCACAGGAGTCGAAATGAAAGTTGGCATGTTGACCGGTGGGGGCGACTGTCCCGGCCTGAATGCCGTCATCCGCGCAGTGGTACGCAAAGGTACTTTTCACTACCAGGATAATTTCGTCGGCTTCCTCGAAGGATGGCGTGGCCTGGTGGAAGATAAGAACATGCCGCTGGACTTGGCTGCCGTTGCCGGCATTCTCCCGCGCGGTGGAACCATCCTGCGCACTTCACGCACCAATCCTTCGAAGCGGCCTGATGGCATTGACCGGTGCATGGCCACTCTTGAGAATCATAAAATCGACGCGCTCATCGCCATCGGCGGCGATGACACCTTATCGGTCGCGCAGAAACTACACGAGCGCGGGGTGAAGGTGGTCGGCATTCCCAAGACCATTGACAACGATCTCGCCGGGACCGACTTCACCTTCGGCTTTGATACTGCGGTCAGCGTGGTTTGTGAAGCCATTGACCGCGTTCACACCACGGCCGAGGCACACAACCGCGTGATGGTTGTTGAAGTCATGGGCCGCGATGCAGGCTGGATTGCAATGTACAGTGGTATCGCGGGCGGCGCTGACGTAATCCTGATCCCCGAACGTCCTTTCGACGTCGACAAGGTTGCCGAGTCTATCCGCCAGCGCCATGAGCGCGGGCGCTATTTTTCCATTGTCGTGGTGGCGGAAGGAGCAAAGTTTTCCGCTGATACCGACCCCTCGCGTGGCGCTCCGGTTTTACAGGACATGGACAAGGACGAATTTGGTCACGCAAAGCTGGGCGGCATCGGTAACATCCTGGCCCGCGAGATTGAAAAGCGAACAGGATTTGAAGCCCGCAGCGTCGTGCTCGGTCACATCCAACGGGGGGGATCGCCTAGCGCCTTCGATCGGGTTCTAGCAACGCGTTATGGCATTGGCGCCATTGACATGGTCCATCGTGGCGAATTCGGATGCATGGCCGCGTTGCGTTCCAATAAGATCGTATCCATCCCGCTCAGGGATGCTATTGCCCGCAACCGCACGGTAGACGATGAAATCATTCAGGTTGCCGAGGGAATTCTTGATAGTACAGCCTTTGACAAGGAGGCTGTGAGACGATAGAGCGGTCAGGAGACCAGAGATGGTTTCTTCCCGCCGGCCCTAAACCCTTCATAGGGATGCTTTCCGAATTTAGTGACACTTTAGGGCAAAAATCGTGCTCTAATATGGCCAGCGAAGGAAGTCCTTCCCGGGGGGCTTTGTATGTATCAGCCAAAATCGTCGTTGGTGCATGTCGTTCTGGTGGCCTTGGCCTGCGCGCTTATAGCGCTGCCCGCCATGGCTGATTCGCAAGCACGCATTGTTCGCTTGAGTGAGGTACAAGGATCGGTCGAGATCGACAAAAATACAGGAATGGGATTCGAGAAGGCGTTTCTGAACCTTCCTATCACGCAGGGGACGCGGCTCAGGACCCGCGACACCGGCCGCGCCGAGATTGAATTCGAAGATGGCAGCACCGTCCGCCTGGCTCCGAACACCACGATCGACTTCAGCCGCCTTGGCCTGAGTGACGCCGGCCAGCGCGTCTCGGAAGTCAACCTTACAGAGGGCAAGGCTTATGTCAACTGGCTGGGAAAGAGCGACGATTTTACGCTGAATTTTTCGCGTGAAAAAGTTCAACTCGATCACGGCGCACATTTCCGCGTCGAGACCTCGACCAACAAGGCTACATTCGCGGTATTCAAAGGGGATGTGGATGTGGCTGGCCCTGCGGGTACGGTGAGGGTGAGCAAGAAGAAAATGGTCATCTTCGATGTGAACGGTGAGGATAAATACACGCTAGCCAAAAATTTCCAAGAGGATCCCCTTGACGCGTGGGACAAACGCTCCGTGGAATATCACGAGCAATACGCCAGAGGGAACTCTTCGCCCTACGGATACGGCTACAGCGACCTTAACTATTACGGCTCGTTCAGAAATATTGGCGGCTACGGAATGATGTGGCAACCATTTTTCACGAGTGTCGGTTGGGATCCGTTCATGGACGGAGCCTGGGCGTTCTACCCGGGTTTCGGATACATGTGGGCGTCAGCCTACCCCTGGGGCTGGCTACCTTACCGTTATGGAAACTGGGCGTTCGTTCCGGGCTTCGGATGGATGTGGCAGCCCGGCGGCTGGAGTAGCTGGAATTCGGTCCCGACGTTCGCAGGAACTGCACCGCTACGCTTCCATCCACCAATGAGGCCTGGCGGAACGGTGGCTACGGTAGTCGTCGGAAAAAGCGGGCAGGGAGTTTCAAGCCTGGCTCAATCCTCATTGTTCGTGAACCGTGGTTCCGCGGGCTTGGGCATTCCTCGTGGCGCCGTGAGCAATTTGAGCCATGTGAATGGCCAGGTCACGAAGTCGGGCTTCGTCGAGCTGCGTCCCACGACATCGCTTTCGGGCAGCGCTCGGAGTACTGGCGCACATGATTCGTCGCATGCAGCGACGAGTAGCGTGGGGGTGGGCCGCAGCGCCGCGCCAACCGGGCATGCGTCCGCCGGAGGGCACACCGGGCGTAACTAAGCTACGAATCGGGAACAGCATGTTTCAGGGCGGCCATTGGCCGCCCTGATTTTCTCTGGCGAGGTAGCGAAGCCAGTCGCAGTGAAGACTTGCCAACATAGCTCCGAAAGATGAAAGGCCGCTCCGTCCAGGCGACGTCCCAATAGCGATCGAGCTTGCGTCCGTTTTCGCTGAATACCCCAACCAGCTTGAAACCGAAACGTTCATGAAGCGCTGCAGAAGCGGGATTCGGCAGAACGTATCCCGCCAGGATGCGATGAATATCCTCGGTGGCGATTGCCTCAAATAGAGCTGAGTACAGGCGCGTGCCAATGCCTCTACCTTCCGTTCCCGGCGCGCAGTAAACTGTCGCTTCGACTGTGGTTTCGTAGGCCGCTTTGGGCCGAAATCGCGTCGTCCCCGCATAGCCTACAAGTACGCGGCCCTCGTCCGCGACCAGCAGACGATAACGTCCACTCTCGGAGAATTGGTCAAACCAGGCAGCGCGGCGCTCTACGCTATAGGGCTCCACGTCAAATGTAACCGGTGTGTGCCACGTAGTGGTTGTAGATCTCAGTCAAGCGCGGTAGATCGATTCTGCTCGCCGCGCGAATGCGAATATCGCTCATGAATTACTCGACTCCTTGTCGGCAACCAGAGAACTGTCTGATATTACGGGAAAATAATATTCACGGACATCTGAGCGGCAGGTGAACTACATTCCAACCCCGCCGGTGAGGTAAGCATCCTATTCAGCCAGCGGAGGGAGAAATATGCATCGTGGAAACAAGCTTCTAGCTTCGTTGTTTATGAGTGCTGCGCTGGCGGCGCCCATAGCGGTTAACGCCGTGGCTCGACCACAAGACCGCGAAAGACAGGAGCGAGCAGAGAGACGGATGTACGACCGCGAACATCGTGATTACCACAACTGGGACGATCGCGAAGACGGCACGTACCGCCGCTGGCTGCAGGAGCGACACGAGGCGTATCGCGACTTCAACCGTCTCAAACGGAGAGAGCAGAGGGATTATTGGAATTGGCGTCATAGCCACGAGCAGCACGAGGAACACGAGGAGCACGAGCACCACTAGACAATAGCGAAAGCCATCGACCAAGGCCGCCCAACGGCGATCTTGATTGTGCGAGCGCCACTTTTGAGCCGCGTAGCCCTTGATTTCGTCACTTACGTAACGATCACTCCTGCGTAACCCACAACCATGTCGCGGTCTCCCGAGATGTCTCCGGAGGTTGCGTACTTGACCAATTCAGCCGAAGTGGCACCCAGTTGTCTGGCGGCTGTAAGCATAGCGACAGTGGGGCCGAAGCCGCACATGCTGATGTCCTCGTCGGTAACAACGTCGTACAGTCCTCGCGGATCGAGCGTCAGGATTCTTTCGATGGCTTTCTGATCTTTCACGCGGGTTATGGTGTCGGATTCGTAGTGGTTCATGTCACTGGAGGCGACAATCAAGGCCGGCTCTTTCAGCGGCGTTTCCCAATCGCCTTCGCTCATAACGGCCAGGGGCTGTCCCATACCAGTATGGTTGGGGCACAGGAGAATGCAGTACGCGGGAATCTCCAGGCGGGCGAATACCGCGCCGGCCACGTGACCTGAATACATGTAACCCGCATGGGGCACAACGCAACCTAGAGCGTGAACAAGTTGGTTGCTGGGGGATTGGGCAATGTAGGAGCTGACTTCTTCACGCAGCGTTTCGGAATCGCGGGGATAAAAGCGTCCGGCGACTGCGGGAAGGCGAACGGTAGGCATGGCCGCTCCTGGTTTGTACACTGCCCCGACTGGACAATGTTACGAGCCCTCTGCTGAACTGCGCAAGGCGCGGAACAGAGTGGCACTCTGCTTCAGACTCAGAGTCTCGGCACGTGCCGACGGATTGATCCGCGCTTGCGTCATGGCACGCCGCAGCTCGGCTTCGTCATATCTCGATTTCAAGTTATTCCACAGTGTCTTGCGTTTCTGCGCAAAGGAAAGTTTGAGGAATCCGATGAAGCCATCTCCCGCCACGCCCAGCTTTTCAATTTGTGGTGCTATGTTCAGCCGGAGCACGGTGGAGTGTACTTTGGGGGCAGGCTCAAATGCCTCTGGTGGAAGAGTGAAGAGCTTTTCCACCTTGGCATACAGCTGTGCGGTTGCGGAGAGCAGGCCATAATCGCTTCCGCCCGGTGGGGCTGCGAGGCGGTCAGCGACTTCCCGTTGCACCATGATCACGATAGTGTCGAAGTACTTGGCGAAAGCGAACAGGCGTAACAAAATGTCTGAGGTGATGAAGTAGGGCAGATTGCCCACCACTCTTACGGGAATGGGCTTGAGTTCGATGCCGGGCCGGCCTAGTCCGGGTTTGGGTCCAAACAGAGAATCGAAATCGATGGAAAGAATATCGGCTTCGATGACTTCGACGTTGTGCGTCATGCCAAATTTGAGCCGAAGTTGAGCGGCCAGTACGCGATCGATTTCGACCGCAATCAGGCGCCGGGCACGTTTCGCCAGCAGGGAAGAGATGACCCCGCGTCCTGGCCCGATTTCAAGGACCGTACTCTCGGAGACATCACCGAGGGCGTCCGCCATTCGCATGGCGGCGCTGTCGCTGACAAGAAAATGCTGTCCCAGTTTGGGTTTTTGTTTGGGGCGGCGAGTGGAGGCGACCTTCGGCACGTTGACCCTCTTTTCGTCGGACATTTAGACTGACTGGTCAGCCCGCGTGCTCTTGCCCAAAATCACGGGTTAGGCACATATTCATAATAGCCTGCATCGCCGAATTCGGTTTGCCGGGAGGTTTTCGACTCATGCACATTGCATTCGCTGCTTCCGAAGGCTTGCCCTTTTCCAAAACTGGTGGCTTGGCGGACGTGGTGGGAGCATTGCCGCGCGCCCTGTCTGCGTTAGGTCATCAGGTAAGCGTCTATTTGCCGCGGTATCGGCAAACCAAACTCTCGGAAGCAGCCACGGTGGTTCGCAGCATCACGGTGCCGTTCGATGACAAATATCGTTTCGCCTCCGTAGTCACGGGGGGCACGCAATCCGGCGTGCACTTTTATTTCGTGGACTATCCGCCATATTTCGATCGTGACGCTCTCTATGGCACGCCTGCGGGTGACTATCCTGACAACGCCGAACGCTTTGCCTTGTTCTCACGCGCAGTTCTGGAAGCCTCGAAGATCTTAGGCGTGCCGGACGTTTTTCACTGTCACGACTGGCAGTCCGCGCTGCTGCCCGTGCTCCTACGCACGGCATACGCTGAGGATCCGGCATTCCGCGATGCGGCGACTGTATTCACGATCCACAACGTGGGATATCAGGGATTGTTTCCTCCCGAGACACTGCCCTTGCTCATGCTGTCCTGGGACCTGTTTACCATGTCGAGGATGGAGTTCTTCGGACAGGTCAACTTCCTGAAGGGCGCGCTCACGTACTCCGACTATGTCACCACGGTCAGCAAGAAATATAGTCAGGAAATCCAGACGGCGGAATATGGTTTCGGGCTTGAAGGAGTACTGCGCGACCGGGCGGCAACCGTAAGCGGCATTCTCAACGGCGTCGACTACGATGAATGGAGCCCGCAGACCGACAAGTTTACGGTCGCCAAGTTCTCGCCCCAAGATCTTTCCGGCAAGGCGAAATGCAAGCAGGATCTGCTGGCCACTTTCGGCATGCCCAAAGCCGATTTGAAGCTTCCGGTGATCGGTATCGTCTCGCGCTTTGCGGCGCAAAAAGGCTTCGATCTGATCTCGCAAATCATGGACCGGCTGGCCCGTGAGGAAATGACGGTCGTGGCACTGGGTAGGGGCGACAAGCCCTACGAAGAAATGTTCGTTCGCCTCAACAAGCAATTCCCCAATAAGATTGCGGTGAAGGTTGCTTACGATAATGCCATCGCTCACAAGATTGAAGCCGGCTCGGACATGTTCCTCATGCCATCCAGATATGAGCCCTGTGGTCTGAACCAGATCTACAGCCTCAAATACGGCACCGTGCCCATCGTGCGTGCCACGGGCGGCCTCGACGATACCATCGAACCCTGGGACGCACGTTCCGGCAAAGGTACCGGCTTTAAGTTCGCCGAATACAACGGCGAGTCGCTGCTGCTCACGATCAAGCAGGCGCTCGTGGCCTTTCGCGATCAGATTTCCTGGCAAGCGCTCATGCGTAACGGCATGAATAAAGATTTCTCCTGGAACGCGTCGGCGCGGGAATATGGAAAAGTCTACGAGCGAGCACGGCAGTCGAGAAGTGCAGCGCAGGTTATGGACAAAGTACTGGTCTAGCCATCTCTCGATGCCCCCGCGAATGCCTCTCCATACTGGGGAACTCCGCAGGTGTACTCTGGGTGAGAGCGACTGGCGCTTCGCTGACGGTATGCCCTCCCTGTTAAAAACCATCTTTCACGTCGACATGGATGCTTTCTTTGTCTCGGTGGAGGAACTTTACGATCCTTCGCTGAAAGGGAAAGCTGTGGTCGTGGGCGGCCAGCGCCACGAGCGCGGAGTGGTTTCGGCAGCTTCGTATGAAGCACGTAAATTCGGCGTGCACTCGGCTATGCCGCTTCGCACCGCCGCCAAGCATTGCCCGCATGCTATCTTCGTGGACGGCCATCCGGAGCGTTACCGCGAATGCTCTGAAAAAGTCTACGAAGTGCTGACTTCATTTTCGCCGCAGGTGGAGATGGCTTCGATCGACGAGGCATATCTCGACATG
>WNGQ01004369.1_pt1 | contig 14818 bp, 18 predicted proteins | sample 5407661 | NCBI WGS metagenome assembly WNGQ01 (sample SAMN13153382, study PRJNA577476) | soil metagenome | isolation source: 60 cm soil or saprolite under Garry oak tree replicate 2 | place: USA:California | collected 2016-06-15 | reverse complement strand
CCGTCACCTCCGCTCTGCCAGGTGGGCGTCACGGCCCGCCTGCAGCGCGGGGTCGGCGTAGGTCATCAGATCGGGCCGGGCGCGTCCGAGCATCACCTGCAAGTACGCCGGTTCGAGGCCGACGTTCTCGAAGCCGTGGATCACGTTCGCCGGGGCGGACACACAATCCCAGCGACCGAGCACCGCCTCGGCCCGGCCGCCCGCGCCGTCTTCGAAGAAGACTTTGACCTTGCCGTCGAGAATGAAGAACACTTCCTCCACCTCGTGACTGTGGGCGGCGTTCCCCTGTCCAGGCGGGACGAACATCACGCTCAGGGTGAAGTGCTCGGCCGGGATCGTGCGCGTGTCGGTCTTGCCCGAGGCTCCTGAGCCGATGTAGCGGTGCTGTGCTCTCCGATAGCCCTCGACCCGCGCGTCGGCGAAGGCGTCCCAGTCTGGCGTGCGGTCCACGTATCGCGCCACGCGCGTGCGCAGCAAGTCATCGAGGCTCGTCGTCATGCACGGTCTCCTCGGGCGAAGGATAGCAGGGCGACCCCCCTCCGGAAACGCCCGGCGGGAGCCGATCACCGCGCTGATGTTCAGTCCATGTCATCTCGCGGGGCGGCTTCGTGGCTGACCCGAGGCCGAGGCTCCGGGTGTTGTTCGCGGAGGACGCTCGGGACTTCCGCGAGCTTGTGCGCGATGCGCTCCAGGACCGAGGCTTTGCCGTGACCGCCGTCGAAGATGGCGTACGGGCCGTCGAGGCCTTGCGCTGGAGCACCTTCGACGTCGTGCTGCGCTGGAGCACCTTCGACGTCGTGCTGACCGACCTCGCCATGCCAGGGCTCAACGGCCTCCAGGTCGCAAAGGCGTGCAAGCGGCACCGGCCAGGCGTGAAGGTCGTCGTCCTGACCGGTTGGGACCTGCTCCTCGAGGACGCGGAATGCATCGACCACGGCGTGGACATGGTCATCGCCAAGCCGGTCCAGATTCACGTCCTCACAGCGGCGCTCCGTCAGGTCATCCACGAGCCGGCGCCTTTCGAGCGGTCGAGCGGAGTGCTCCGCTAACATCCTCTCGACCCGGCCGGACGCCCCGGGCCGGTTGCGATCACATCATCGCAAAGGCGACGATCACCAGGATGAGACCGCCCAGGAAGACGACGCCGTAGACCACAACGAAGACGCGGCTGAAAGCCAGCAGACGCAGACGGGACGTTTCTCTCGTCGGCGGCCAGCCGCTCCGCACCACGAGCAGGACGGTCAGGATGAGGATCAGCAGACACCAGACCATGACTGCGACCGGTAGGGCGCCTTCAGGACTCTGCAGGAAGAGACGAACCAGGCTCGCGGTCCCGGCGAGGACCGACGCCGCGGCAAGGAGCCGCACGACCAGGCGCATCAGCGTTCCCTCCTGATTAGGATTGACGAGAAATGCGAGTGGAAGGTTTACCGGCAGTTTCGAGGTGCGCCGGAACGGCTTACATTTCAGGTGTCGGGGCGACTCTCTCCGGCCCGAAAATACCGATGAGTGTGGACTTGGTCGATTTCTTGCTCTTCGTTCACCCTGACGCCTGCCGACCAGTCGGGGGCCCGCAGCGTCCTACAAGACAATGCGCTGGCCTCATACTCGTGTGGACAGGGCCTCTCCGCCGCCGTACGTCGGCACTGAACGCCGCCGGACGCCGCGGTACTACGTTCAGCTTCCCGTCGAGTCTGCGCGCGGCACCGGGGCCACCCTCGATGTCAACGAGGACGGGGTCCGCTTCGAGACCAACCATCGGTTCGTCTACGGCGAGGTGCTGACCTTGCGGCTGGTGTTCCGTCACATCGCCGGCGACTACACCCACATCGACGTCACGGGTGCGGTGGTCCGCGTGGAAGAGGTTGCCGAGACGTTCGTCGTCGCCCTTCGAGTCGACGAGATCCACGTCGACTGAGACCCGCCCCCGCCGGAAGCGCTTACACGGCGCGGCCGGTCGTTGATCGAGCGCCCCCAAAACACCTCGAAAATCGCAGGATTCGCGGCTTGGTCAGGTCTTTGCAATTTCCTCGTTGCGATGCTCGCTGGGCCTACTCGGGGGCCGCAGCGTCCCATCACACAAGATGAGACGTTCACCTCGAGACCAGGAGCGGTCATTGCGGTTCGCCGGCCCTGAGCGCCGGCGGATGCCGCGCTACTACGTCACGGTCCCCGTGGAGTTCGATGGAGGGACCGGGACGACCAAGGACGTCAACGAGTCCGGCGTCCGCTTCGAGATCGATCAGCCACTGGCCCCGGACCAGTCGGTCACCCTCAGGCTCGTGTTCCGCGATTTCCAGGGCGGCGATCCCTGGCGGATGGCGGCTCGCGGCAAGGTGGTACGGGTCGAGACCAACGGGACGGCCTACACGGTGGCGGTGCGAGTCACGTCCTACGTGCTGGCGGAGCCGCCGTCCTCGGACTGAGCCGTGACGTCCTGTTGTCCTTGAAGCGCGGTATCATCCTCCCATCGTGAAGGCCGCCTGGTACGAAAAGAACGGTCCCGCCGCCGAAGTCTTGCGCGTGGGCGAGATGCCGGTCCCCGAGCCCGGCCCGGGCGAGGTACGAGTGCGGATCGTCGCCTCGGGCCTGAATCCGACCGACGTGAAGTCACGTGCCGGATCGCGGCCGATGGGCTTCCCGCGTGTGGTGCCCCACCAGGACGGTGCCGGCGTCATCGACAAGGTCGGGCGCGGTGTGCCCGCCTCGCGCGTCGGCGAGCGCGTCTGGCTCTACATCGTGCAGTGGCAGCGCGCGTGGGGGACGGCCGCCGAGTACTCGGTCGTTCCCGCTCGCCTGGCCGTGACCCTGCCGAACAACACGACGTTTGCTCAGGGCGCGTGTCTCGGCATCCCGGCCGTCACGGCGCACCGCTGCCTGTTCGCCGATGGGCCGATCACCGGCCTGACCGTGCTGGTGACCGGTGGGGCCGGCGCCGTGGGACACTACGCCGTGCAGCTCGCCAAGTGGGCCGGCGCGACGGTCATTGCCACCGTCAGCTCGGCCGACAAGGCGGCGAGCGCGACGATCGCCGGCGCCGATCACACGGTGAACTACAAGACGGGCGATGCGGCCACGGAGATCCTACAGCTCACGGGTGGCGCCGGCGTCGATCGCATTGTCGACGTCGACTTCGGCGGGAACCTGACGGTCAGCGCCCGCGTCATCAAAACAAACGGCGTCATCGCGAGCTACGCCTCAATGGGCGATCCCGAGCCGAAGCTCCCTTTCTACTCGCTCATGGCGAAGAACGCGACGATGCGTCCCGTGCTCATCTACACGATGCCCGACCGCGCGAAGGACGAAGCGGCGCGCGACGTGTGCCATCTCGCCGAGACTGGCCGTCTCGTTCACGCCATCGGCGCGCGATTCCCCCTCGACCGTATCGTCCAGGCGCACGAGGCCCAGGAGAGCGGCAAGGTCACCGGCAACATCGTCGTCGACGTCGCGCCGGACTGAGGCGTCGCGCCGAGGAGATCGTCGTCAGCGGATACGCTGCGGAGGCAGGTATCCGAGCAACAGCACGCTCAGGTTGACGAGCAGGAGCTTGTTCCACGCCGCGCTCGCCGCCGCTGCCTCCGAGCGCTCGAGCTCACTGTCGAAGAGACCGGCGAGCGCCGTCTGCGCGAGGCTCATGGCCCCGACCATCAAGTGTGGAGGAATCTGCCCGCCCGGGCCGTGGGCGCGGTGGCTGTGGGCGATGCCCACGTTGAGCAGGTAATAGGAAAACTCCGCCGAGACGGCGGCTTCCCCGGTCTCGCGTAGCCACCGGGCCAGGCTGTGCTTGCGCCGCTCCAGCCGTTCGGTGTCGACGGTGCCGTCCTCACGCAGGAAGAAGCGGGCCGAGCGTGGCAGGGCGAGAAACTTCTCGTAGAGCGCGACGGTGAGGGCCTCGGCGTGCCGGAGCACGACGGGTGCCGAGCTCCGGATCGCGACGACGTCCCGCTCGGTCAGCTCGACGAACTCCATCATGTCGCCGATGAACCGCGGCATGTCGGTGGCAGGGAGATAAGGCTCCGCGTCGTCCATGCCGGGAGCATGGTTCCGCGGGATCACTCGGTCAAGTCCTCCTGCGAAGTGTCACCTCGGTGTCGTGGCGGCACGTCGGGTAACACTCGATCGAGCGCCTGAGCGTCAAATGCCCCCGTAAACTCGAGAAACTTGGGCCTGAACGCTTGGCACTTCCCCTGCACCCCGACTGCGAACTCGACGAAGGGGGCTTGCCATGAAAGGGTTCGCCAGGCTGTCGGGTGTCGTTACACTTTCCGCCGTCGCGATGCTCAGCGCTTCCTCACCCGCGTCCGCCGGTGACCTGAGCATCGGTATCCGCATCGGCACGCCGCCACCGCCGCGGCCGGCGATCGTCGTCGCTCCCCAGCCGCAACCCGTGGTCGTCGTTCCTCAGCCCGAGCCGGTCTTCATCGCGCCCGAGCCGGTGCTCGTCATCGAGCCCGGTGCTCCGGTCTACTTCCACGCCGGACAGTACTTCCGGTTCTTCAACGGGGCCTGGTTCGTCGCGGGAGGGTACGAGGGCCCCTGGCTCTTCGTGCCGCCGCATCGAGTCCCACCGCGCGTGCTCGCGCTTCCGCACGCTTACAGCAGGATGCATCCGACCCACGTCGAGGTGGTCGGGCCGCATCCCTGGCACGCCCAGCAAGAACACCACGGGCATTCGCACTGGCACGACGGCCGCGACTAGCGAGTCGGTCAGGCGGGGCGCCCGACCGAGAGGCCTGAGGAAGGTTGATCAGTCGGAGAACTTGGCGGTGGCGTCGTTCGTGTCGTGCCGCTGCCAGCGCTCGACGCATCCACTGTGAAGGATCTGACCGAGCCGGGACGTGACGACATCTTCCGAACGAAACGCTTGGCCACACGCAGGGCACGCACTCATGACGACTCCTCCGTGCCCTGTAACTCTGCAATCGAAATGCCGTTCTGCAACTATCGAATACGACGTACCGACCTTGTTACGTCGAAAGCGGGTTGTCTGGAAAAGCGTCTCTTCGCTCGGGTGCCGGATCGCGAGCCTCGGCGCGATCTTCGATCCGGTCTCTGTCGGCAAAGTTGACGAATCCGCGCGCCGCCAAAGACGGCTGACGTAGGCCGTTCGTTATATCAACACGTTGGCCGTTCGGCCGGTCGTTTGCACTTCCACAGGCCGACCGCTCGGGGGTTGCAGTGGGGTGAAGTTGAAGGGGCGACCCGGTGCAGCCTTGTGTGGAACTCGCGCCGCCCGTCGAGCTCGTACCGTCGGCGGGCGGCGCTCAAGATCCTGATCGGCTGTCAGTCTCCGCGGAGCATCCGTTGCAAATCGTCGCGCGTGCGCGCGCGTTCCTCCAACGCCTTGTTGATTCGGTTGGTCTGCTCCTGGTAGGTCGACAGCAAGCGTCGATCCCGCGCGTCCAGGAAATCGAGGACGGCCAGGGTGCTCTCCGCGTAGCTTCGCTGGGCCTGCCGGAGTTGTGGCAGCGCCACCGCGCGAAGCTCGGGACCGACAGCGGCGTACCGTTGCTGAGCGCGCTCCAGCTCTGCGATCGCCTTAGCCCGCGCGTCCCGCAGCGTCACGTAGCGTTCAGCCGCGGCTGGATCATCTTGACGGAGCGCCTCGATGAAATTCGATTCTCCGGCGTTGTCACGGAGCTGGCCACGCGCTTGCGCGTGAGCGTCGGTCGTCCCTAGAAGGATCGACAGCAGCGCGATTCCGGCGAGGAACACGTGTGAAGGCAGCCGGGAGAATCGCACGCTCCGGTTGCGCTGCATCACCACGTCACCCGGCAAGGCGTTTCTCGCGCCGCCGGCATCTCCGGCAACGACTCCACGTGTGCGTTTGCCGAGCGCGCCGTCCGTGACCTCGGCGGCCAGCCCGAGTCGTGGTCGAAGCTCTCATCATGATTGTTGGCTCCTGGCGGCCTCTTTGCGTACAGTGGAACGCATGAAGCTCTCGGCGAAGTTCGCCCGGCAGGAGAGTGAGGCGGCCCGCCAGGCACGGATTGCGCGACGGCGGATTCGCGGAGACCGGGTCGTGGCGATCCGGCAAATGCTGGGCCTGGGCTCGACCGATCAGGACGAGCCGCGCCCGGCTCGCCGCGCGGCCGCCAAGCCGAAGCCTTCGTAGCCTTTCGTCGTCCAGATTTCCCACGACCGACACGTCGCTCATCGACTCCCGCTGGCCCACACGCTCGTCCCTCCGAAGCGGCGCTCCCAGCGCGGGATCACTTCCTTGTTGTACACGTTGTCCGGAACCTCGCCGCGCATGGCCCGCAAGACCGATTCGGTCGCCCAGCGGATCCCCGGGCCGAGGCCGCTGCCCACGTTGGACGAGACCATGTGAGGCGAGAGGAGCACCTTGTCTCCGAGGTTGCGCAACGAGCTGTCCGCCGACAGCGGCTCCTGCTCGAAGACGTCGAGGGCGGCGCCTGCGATCTGCCCGCGCTGGAGCGCCTCGATCAGCGCCGGCTCGTGAACGCAGGGACCTCGTGAGGTGTTGATCAGGATCGCGTGAGGCTTCATCATCGCGAGCTGCTTGGCGTCGATCAGGTGCCGCGTCTCGCGCGTCAGCACGACGTGCAGGCTGACGACGTCGGACTCCGCGAGCAGAGTGTCGAGATCCACGCGCGTCACGCCGTGCTCGGCGAACTTCGCGTCGGGGACGTACGGATCCGTCGCGAGGATTCTCATCTTCCACGGGCGCATCAGCGTGGCGATGCGGCTGCCGATCCGCCCGAGCCCGATCAACCCGAGGGTGATGCCGGCGTAGCCGTCGGCCCGTGAGCCGAAATACGTGCCCTGAAGTCCAGGGTCCCGCCACTCCCCGCGCTGCTTCAGATGGCGGTCGCGCTCCCGCACCTTCTTGAGCATCGTGAGCATGGCGGTGATCGTGCCCTCGGCGACTCCGCCCCAGTTCGATTCCGTGGGGCCGTGCGTGACCAGGACACCCAGCTCCGTCGCGGCCTCGACGTCGACGTCGTCCGTGCCGATCGTGTACTTCGCGACGATGCGAAGCCGGTCCGAGCTCTGCATGATGGCGCGGCTGATCGGCGCGTTCCGGATCGAGGTCCCCATCAAGGCATCGCAGTCCTTCGCCAGGACGACCATCTCGGCTTCGCTGTTGCCCTGCGGCGTGTCCCAGGAAGCCTTGCCGAGCACCAAGGCACACCCCTCCTCCTCGAGTCTCCGGTGGGTCTCGCGCGCTTCGTCGACCGGAGCGAAGATGAACACCTTGCCGTGGGTCCCCATGCCTGCCCTCCCCTTGCCGTCGGTCTCGGACTCGGCCAGAATCCGCCTGGCGTGCCCTAGCTGATACCCCGACGCGCACGAGGAATCAAATGACTGAACCCTGGCGAGCGATCCCCGTCGTCGATGCCGATGGCCACATCACAGAGTCGACCGAGCAGCTCCGTCCCTACTTCGAGGGGCGGCAGGGTGAGCGCGGCCACTGGGCGGGCCGCCGCTCCTACTATCCCGAGGACGGGTGGGACCGTTCGCTCGGCGGGCGACTCGGAAGCAACGTGAACGACGCCAAGACGTGGCTCGGCATCATGGACGAGGGCGGCCTCGACACGACGGTGCTCTATCCGACCGCCGGCCTTGGCATCGGATGGGTGCGCGAACCCGACTTCGCGGTCGCGCTCTGCCGCGCCTACAACAATTTTCTCCATCAGGAGTTCCTGGCCGTGAGCCCGCGCCTCAAGGGCGTGGCTCTTCTGCCCTTCCAGGACGTGCCCGAGGCGGTGAAGGAACTGCGCCGCGCGGTCACCGACCTGGGGATGGTGGGAGCCTTCGCTCCGGCGGTGGGACTGCGCCTTCCGCTCGGACATCCCGAGTTCCATCCGATCTACGCGGAGGCGGAGCGCCTGGGGTCGATGGTCGCGTCTCACGCCACCGTGAGGGGCCCGCACTTCTTCGGCGCCGACGGGTTCGACAAGTTCGTCGAGGTACACACGCTCTCGCATCCCGTGGCCCAGATGATCCAGCTCACCGGCATGATCTTCGAAGGCGTGCCCGAGAAGTACCCGCGGCTGAGGATCGGCTTCATGGAAGGCGGCTGCTCCTGGCTCCCGTTCTGGATGGATCGCATGGACGAGGAGTGGGCCAAGCGGGGCGCGGTGGAGGCGCCCCTCTGCCGGAAGAAGCCGAGCGAGTATCTCCGCTCCGGCCAGCTCTACTTCGCCGCGGAAGGCGACGAGAAGTCGGTGCCCGAGGTGGTGCGCCGGCTCGGCGACGACATCATCTTCTACGCGACCGACGTTCCCCACTGGGACAACGATTACCCCGAGAACCTCCGCGAGATGGCCACCCGTGATGATCTCGGCGCCGAGACGCGAAAGAAAATCCTGTCCGACAACGCTCGCCGACTGTACGGACGAGCATGAACGTGGCCGACAGTCTGTACAAGCGCCTGGGTGGCTACGACGCGATCGCCGCGGTGGCCGACAACCTCTTGCCGCGGCTGATCGCGGATCCCCAGCTCGGGCGCTTCTGGAAGCATCGGAGTGAAGACGGCGTGCGTCGTGAGAAGCAGCTCCTCATCGATTTCCTGTGCGCCTCCGCAGGCGGTCCGCTCTACTACGTTGGACGCGACATGAAGACGTCCCACCGCGGACTCGGGATCACCGAGCGCGACTGGCAGATCTTCCTGGGCCACGTCAATTCGACCCTCGACCACTTCAAGGTCCCGGCCCGGGAGAAATCCGAGGTGCTCGCGTTCGTGGAGAGCCTCGAGAAGGACACCGTGGAGTAAGCGACGGGTCCCGCCGGAGGTAAACCGTGGGGCGGTCGTGCTCGTCATTCCAACGTCGATGGACGACGACGGTCTGCGCCAGAAAGCCCGTGCGGCCATCCAGAGCGGAAGGCTTCCCACCCGCCGCCCTGAGCGGACGTGGGGAGGTCGAGGAAGTGGCACGCCGTGCGCAATCTGCGACGTGCCGGTGCGTCGCGACGACACGGAGCTCGAGATCGAGTTCGTTGCGGGCGGTCATGCCAAGGTTCTTCACGTCCACACGAAGTGCTTCGCCGCCTGGGAGCTCGAATGCTGAGCTGATCGTGGCGGGGCCCGAGCCTCGGTGATGGCCCGGATGATCGACAGGCGTCGCGCCCTCCTCGTCGCCGCCCTCGCCGCCGCGCGTGTGACGAGCCGCGAGCCCGCGCTCCTCGTGGTTCACGCCTGGCTCGACTCCTGGCGTGGCATCGGCTCGATCGTGGTGGGCATGGCGCGCCACGGATACGACCTGTCGCTCACGAGTGACCGGGACGGGTGGCGGGCGACGTTCTTGCACCGGAGCCATCTGATGCAGCCGTGGATCGGCCAGGTTCTCACGTGGTGCGCGACACCGTGGCAGGCGGTTCAGGAGGCCGCGTGGCGGGCGATTAACGCCTTCCCCGTGGAGGACTGCTCGGTCGTCGACGAGTCACCACTCTAGCGTGATCGAGCTCTACCAGGTTCCGCCGAGCGCGTTCGTCCGGGAGCGCAACGCCCTGGCGGCCCGTCTCCGCAAGGCCGGCAGAACGGCCGAAGCCGCAGACGTGGCCCGGCTCCGCCGCCCCACCCCGATCCTCTGGGCCATCAACCGCGTCGCTCACGACCAGCCCGGCGAGGTGAAGCAGCTCATCGAGGCTACCGACGCTCTCAAGCTGGTGCAGCTCGGGCGCCGAAAAGACGTCGATGCGGTCGGCACCCGCCAGCGTAACGCGCTCCAGAACTTCGTCACCCGAGCCGCGGCCGCGCTGCAGTCCGTCGGCCTCGGTGTCTCGCCCGCCATGCTGCGTCGGGCCTCGGCCACGCTTCTCGGAGCGGCGGCCGATTCGCGCGCCCGGGCTTTGCTGCAGCAAGGTCGGCTGAGCGCGGAGCTGTCGGCACCTGGCTTCGAGGTCTTCGGCGGCATGACGCCACGCACGCGTCCCGTTGCACCCGCCACGCGACCGCACCCGGCTACGCGGTCGAAGCAGGCCGCACCGACCGAGTCATCGACGGAGAAGCGTGCCGCCGAGCGCGACGCCAGGCTCGCTCGTCAGCGTCTCCAGACGCTGGAGCGCGAGGCGCGTCGCCGGCGGCGCCGTGCCGAGCGGACCGGGACGGCCGCTGCGGCGATCCGAAGGCGACTTCACGAGATCGACGAACGCCTGGCGGAAGAACGGCGTCAGGCCGACGAGGCCGAGCGGGATGCTGCGAAGGCTCGGGAGCAGCTCACCCGTGCGGGAGCGAACCGCGGTCGGTGAACGACGGCAGGCTCTGCTGCGTCACTCCGCCCCTGTCACGGAGCCGCCGTCCGTCCAGAAGACCGCCTTCGTCCCGCCACACGACGTGCAGGCGGCGAGGTCGATGTGGAGGTGTCGGCGGTGGACCCGGACCGTGTTGGCCGCCGCGAAGGCGGCCTTTGGTGTCGCCCCGATCGCGTTCCCGATGCACCTGGAGCAAAAGCGGGCACCACGACGAAAGTAGAGAAAGTCCTCGACGGTTTCGGCCAACATAGCTCGTCTAGCTCCTCGGCTGGCGATGTGTTCGACGGCGTCGTCTCCTCGACCGGGTTACCCGAAACGAGACGACGATCGCGGCGATGGTGGTGACGATGGCGGCGATGATCGCGATCGTTGCGGCCTCGCTCATCCACGTCGCCCACCGCAGGGAAAAGTCACGATGCCAGGGTGATGAGCAAGGCCCGCGCCAGAACTTCGTCCCGGGCGATTCTTGGCCCGCAACCTTGGAAGTCACGGATAACGCGTGGGAATCCTGGCAATCTGTCGACGGCTGCGCTGCCCACTGGCTGGATGGTTGGTCGAAATCGCCACGGGCAAATCCCGTCGGCGTTCATTTCCCCGAGCTGGGCGGCGCTTCAGAGAGACGTTTGGTTATAGAACTTCCGGCGTCCCTGCCTCGGACGCGGCCGCCGGCCGGGCCGCGGTCAGCGCTCGGCGGCCAGCCGGTTGGGGCCGCTGTTGCTGCGCAGGTGCTTGAGGTCGCCGAGCTCGCGGAGGGCCTTGAGCATCTCCTCGGGGATGGCCTGGGCCTTGAGCGTGCCGTCTTCGTTGATCCTGGCGTAGACGCGCGTCGCCCGGCCTTCGCTGACCTGGGCGCCGCTGACCGCGTTCTTGGCCTTGCAGTTCCAGTGCAGCGTGTGCTCGCCGACCTCGGCCAGCGTGATGGTCGTCACGATCCGGTCGCCGTAGGCCGCGGGCCCGATGAAACGGAAGTGGATCTCGCCCATCACGAACGTCGTCCGGTCGTTCTTGATCATCTGCTCGATCGGGTAGCCAATGATCCGGAAGAGCTCGTGCTCAGTGTCGTTGAACCACGCCACGATCCGTGGGTAGTAGACGAGGCCGAAGGGGTCCGACTCTCCCCAGTTGACCGTGATCTCCTTCCAGTACATCGCCATGTGATCGTCCTCAGTCGACACGCTACACGAGCTCGAAGTCCATCAGCCCGACCTCGGCCTGGAACCAGGCGCGCCGGAACGCCTCCACGTCGTCGAATGCCTGCTGGGCGACGCGCTTGAAGCTGAGCTGAGCGCGGCACGGCCGGACGTCGAACGGGTACGGATCGAAGGCGACCCTCCTGGGGCCGATCGCTTTCATGGTGAGCCGGACGCCGTCGTCATCACCCGCGGCATAGCTTACGGGCACCGGCTCGATGTGATCGTCGTAGGGATCCTGGCAGCAGAAGTAGAGACCGAGGAGATCCCACACCTGCATGAGCCGGTAGTTCGTCCAGACGCCTTTCGCGTCCAGCGACGCACGCTGGCGCTCCTGCCACCCCTCGTTGCGCGCGACGAACGCCTGGACCTCGGGACTCAGCGTCGTGAGGTTGTAGCGCCCGGCCGGGTGCTTGATCGTCTGGTAGCGCCCCTTCCAGAGGCCGGTGCGGTGCATGCTGACGATCAGGCCCGAATAGGGGTCGATGTCGGCCATCCAGTCGAGCGCCCACTGATAGGAGCCGAGCTGCGTGTCGGTCATCGGGACCTGGAGGAACGCATACGGCTCTCCGCTTTGCGGCGCGACCAGCGGGCTCGTCTCGTAGCGGAGCCAGCCGTAGTCGTGAAACGTGGCGGCCCGCACGACGGAATCGTAGGGCTTCAGCGTCTCGAAGTTGCCGTTGCCCCAGTGCGCCGCGAGCTGTCCCACGAAGCGCGAATGATCGGTCTGACCGATGAGCACGAGTCCGCCGCTCGGATCTTTCCGGATGATCATGGGCCACCTCGCTGGTCGACGTCGAGCCTGGCGGGAGTCTAACACCGCCGCGGGGTTGACTTCACGAGCAAGAACCCGTAGATCGATCTCGCCATCGCGACCATGCTGCGAGCCACCACCCTCTCCGGGTTCGTCGAGCTTCAGGAGCGCGCGATCAGCGACCTCCGGAAGCGTCTGTCCGGGCCGCTCGTTGTGGGCGGCGACGCCGGCTACGACGAGGCGCGGACCATCTGGAACCGGATGATCGACCGGCGCCCGGCCCTCATCGCCCGCTGTGCCGGCACCGACGACGTCGTGACGGCCCTTCGGTTCGCCCGTGAGCACGGCCTGCTGATCTCGGTCCGTGGAGGCGGCCACAACGTGACGGGCAACGCGGTCTGCGACGGCGGCCTGATGATCGATCTGTCACCGATGAAGTCGGCCCGCGTCGATCCTCGGCGGCGCCGGATAACGGCGGAGCCAGGACTCACGTGGAAAGACTTCGACACCGCGACGCTGCGCCACGGGCTCGCCACGACCGGCGGGATCGTCTCCTCGACCGGCGTGGCCGGGCTGACGCTCGGCGGAGGCCACGGATGGCTGATGCGGAAGCACGGCCTGGCATGCGACAACGTGTCGGCGGTGGACGTCGTGGTCGCCGACGGTCGCTGCTTGCGCGCGAGCGCGGACGAGAACCCGGAGCTCTTCTGGGGGGTGCGAGGTGGCGGCGGCAACTTCGGCATCGTCACGTCGTTCGAGTTCCAACTCCATCCGCTCACGACCGTGCTGGCGGGGTTCCTGCTCTTTCCCAGGAGCCGGGCCCGCGACGTCGTCGATCTCTTCCGCGAGCAGGCCCCGCGTGCACCCGACGACCTCACGCTCGGCGCACTGATCACCACCTGGCACGACGGCCAGCCCGTCGTGGCGGTGGTGATGTGCCATAGCGGGGCGATCGAAGACGGCGAGCGTCTGGTGCAGCCCTTCAGGGAGCTCGGCACACCGATCATCGACGCGGTCCGCCCGATGGCCTACGCGGAGCTGCAGACCATGTTCGATGCCACCAACCCGCCCGGGGCCTGGTACTACAAGACGGGCTATCTCGACGGCGCCACGATGGAGGGCGACCGCTTCGTCGAGACTCTCCTTCAGCATTGCGACTTCCCCTCGCCGTCACCGCTGTCACGCGTCTACATCGAGCACCTCGGCGGCGCGATGGGGCGCGTCCCTCCGGACGCGACTGCGTTCGTTCATCGCAAGGCACCGTTCGATCTGATCGTGATCGCGGGAGGGTTCGAGGCCTCGGCGACGGAAGCGAACATCGGCTGGGCGCGCGACACGTCGGCCGCGCTGCGCCCGTTCATGTCGGGCGCCGCCTATGTGAATTACCTCGGAGCGGACGCGGGTGCCGATGCGGTGAAGGCGGCCTACGGCCCCGCCTACGACCGACTCGTGAAGCTGAAAGACACCTACGATCCCGAGAACGTCTTCCGCCTCAATCAGAACATCAAGCCGAGCCGCTGATCCTCTGAGTCGCTGATCCTCTGTCAGCCCCGCGACACGAGCGCCATCTTGTCTGTCTAACATGGCACGCGTGCACCGAAAATCGTCGATTTGCTGCCGTGGTGACATCCGTCGCTTGGTACGCTCCTTGCCGCATCGGCTTGGGTCATTCACCCGACGATGCTGTCAGGGAGGCGAGCGTGCCCGTGAGAATCGCGCTGGCGGCGTTGCTGGTGTTGCTTGCTCGCGGGCCGGCGTTCGCTCAGATCGTCGAGTTCGAGGCCAGGTACTGGATCACCGACCTCCACAGCGGCTCCGTCAAGACCAAGGACAACGAGGTCACCGGCAACGACGTCGACTTCCACGATGACCTCGGGCTCAAGGCCAACGGCGCGCCCGAAGGCCGTTTGAGCGTCTTCACCGGGCCTAACAGCCGGATTCGCCTGGCTTACACCCACCTCACCTTTGACGCCGACAAAGTACTCACGTCGGCGGTCACGTTCCAGGGTCAAACATTCACGGCGGCCACACGGGTGATGTCGGAACTGGAGATCCACTATGGCCGCGGTGCCTGGATCTGGCAACCTCTGGTCATCCCGGGTGTGCTCAAGTTCGGCGGGATGTTCGAGGTCAAGGGCTTCGTCGCCAACGCCTCGCTGAAAACGCGTGGCCTCAGTCCCGAGATCCGCGAGTCCGAATCGTTCCCGCTGGTGGTGCCCACGCTGGGGTTGGTGCTCGATGTGACCCCGCCTCCACTCCCGATGCTGCACGTGTTCGCGGAAGTCTCGGGCCTTCCGGCGGGCGATCTCGGCCACATCGTGGATGCCGAGGTGGGCCTCCGCTACATCCCGGTACGGTTCTTCACCGTGTCGGCGGGCTACCGGGTCTTCGATATCGGCATCGGCAGGAACGATGACACCGCACATCTCACGCTTAGGGGGCCATTCGTGGGGATGTCGTTCCGGTTCTAACCGACCGAGGCGGCCTCACCGCCTATCTTTTGTGCGGAAGCAGCCACTCGACGACGACCACCAGGAAGCTGGCCACGATCACGGCCATCACGACGCCACTGATGATAAACAAAACACGCCGTCGGGCGCGGCGGCGCGCTTCCTTCCCCATCGGCCTGACCCAGGCGGGCTGCGAACGCTTGGGT